>WNFS01000331.1_pt1 | contig 34374 bp, 27 predicted proteins | sample 5400141 | NCBI WGS metagenome assembly WNFS01 (sample SAMN13153358, study PRJNA577476) | soil metagenome | isolation source: 60 cm saprolite under Madrone tree | place: USA:California | collected 2016-06-14
AAACATTATCTCTGCGACGGGAGCTTCTTCACTATGTGTTTGAGAGTTGCGGTGAGCAGTTGGTAAGGTGTCGTTAACACTTCCTGGCGTAGAAAGACCGATCTTCGTAAGCCTACCGCGGAGCGGTTTCGTTCAACTAGGTATTATACCGCGGATGTGCGGTACAAGTACCGATTTGGTGATCTTATACGGGAGGGAGTGTGTACGTGAATTCGCGGAATGTAAGGAGGTAAAGTCCCGAGTTTTCTTGCATTGACGAATCTTAGTTTTGGCTGGAATGCCACGCAATGGCGATAGGTTGCCGGGGTGAGGACGGTGACCAACCGAGGCTGAATGTCCCCGCCAACCGATATGAGGCTGAGCCAAAAACCCAGCCTCTTGGTTTTTGAATGCATCAACTACTCGGGACATGGAAAACGCTCGGTTTTCGCGCAGTGCTAACTCACAGTTACGGGCAAATTAAGTCTTGGTTAACTCGCCGACGCACGCACTTGAATAACTTTAAGATCAACTTAATAGCATGGCCACACGCTCGTAATGTGCTCGCGCTAGGCTTTGGGCAACTAGATGTACGGAGGTGAGCATATGACCCAAGCGAAACCCGAAAGCAACCGCACAGGAAGGACAGGCAGGAATGCCTGTCCTGCAAGCATTCCGGAATTCAGAGTGTTGTGCGTTTCTTGTGGCGTGAAGATTCGGAAAGATGCGAGCGAGGATTCATGCGGACTTTGCTTGAAATGTTTTTATCGCATTTTGGCTGAGCGGCTGCGGGCGCAGAAGCGTGCGACCTCGAGTGAATTCGTCAGCGAGCGTTGATTAGACACAGAGTTAAGCTGTATCACAAATCCAAAAAAACGCTGAACGCTGACGCTGCAAAGGTGCCAGAGCCTGGTTTGCAATTTTGTTCTTAGGTGGCAGACTATGAATAAGAAAATTACGGCACCACGCAATGACGCAGGAACGAAACCACGGAAGCCATCTTCATCGATACCTTATTCATAGTTTCAGTATTGCGATATTGTCTTTCTTTATCTTCGCCGCTCCCAGTTTACGCGCACAAGATTCCGCTATTACGGCAACTCTCAACGGCACAGTGCGTGATGCCGCGGGGGCCATCATTCCCGGTGCAACCATCACGTTGCGCAATCTCACTACAAATCAAATACGAAGCACCACAAGCGAATCTGATGGCAGTTACCGGATCTCGGCTATCGCTGTCGGAGAATACGAAGTAAGAGCGGAAGCCGCTGGCTTCGCGTCTTATCTCAATCCCGAAGTAACGCTGGCGCTGGGCCAGTCTACCTCGCTCGATATTTCTTTGCCCGCAGCGGGTGTAAGCGCTCAAGTGACTGTCACGGATAAGCCGCCGGCGCTCGACGTCACGCAAACGGCCGTTACGACTTCAATTGATCCGGAGCGCATTGAAGAACTACCAGTTAACAGCCGCAACTATTTGGAGTTCACCCTGCTGGCTCCGGGCGTGGCTCCTTCGAATCAACCGAGTTCCGGGAACGGCACCGCCGCGTCAGGAGCGCCCCTCGCCGATAGTGGATTCACTTTCGGTGGTCTGCGTCCGCGCAGCAACTCAATCTCTATCGACGGCCTGGACAATACCGATGAAACTACGGGCGCCGCGCGCATCGCTCTTTCGCCGGAAATCATTCGCGAGTTTCAGATCGTCAATAACGGCCAATCCGCTGAGTTTGGCGGGGCTGCCGGTGGGGCGGTTAATGTCGTTACCCGCGTCGGGGAAAATCAATTTCACGGAGACGCTTTCTCGTTTTTCGCAAACGAACGCTTCAACGCGCGCGAAGCTTTTTCCGATCCGTCCCCTTCCAGCCGCTTGCGCTTTCGACGAGTGCAACCCGGCGTTGCGCTCGGAGGTCCACTTAAACGTGACCGCCTTTTCTTCTACGCTGCGGCGGAACAAGAGCACTTGTCGGCGGAGGATGAATCCGAAATTTCTGCGTCAACTCGCGCACGCATAAACTCGCTTTTAGCTTCCGGCTTCGCCCCTCGGCTGGCGGTCAGGTCGCTTACTTCCGGACGTTTTCCAATTGCTTCCGACGAAACTGAGTTGGCTGGCAAGCTCACCTACATCGCTTCCCAACGTCACACGTTGAACTTTCGTTTAGCCTTCACGAATCTGCGAGACCGCGGTGATGGCTTCAACACCGACATTCTTACTGACCGGTCAGCGCGCGGATCGGTTTATACAAAAGACTATCAATGGACCACCTCAGCGATCTCCGTGCTGACATCAAAGCTGGTCAATGACTTTCGTTTTCAGGCCAGCCGCCGTCGCGTCTTGACGCGTGCCGGCGACACTGTCGGGCCCGGGGTAGAGATTGTTGGCTTCGCTCGCTTTGGCCGTCCGTTCGAAGCCGCTGCGACGCGGCGCGAAACACGCGAGCAGGTAGTCGACAACCTTTCGTCGCTAAATAGGCGCAGTGAGTGGAAGGGCGGCGTGACAGTTAATCACGTTTCACTCCGGAACGATGCGCGCGATGGCTTTGGCGGCCTTTTCATCTTTCGCACAGTTGATGATTTTGCCGCCGGTCGTCCTGCACTCTGGCGACAAGCGTTTGGCATCTCGGCAATTCAATTTGGCGTGACAAGTTTCGGCGCCTTTCTTCAGAATCAATGGCGCCTCACGCCCGAACTAACCTTCAACCTGGGTGCGCGCTACGACGTTGAGCGTCTGCCGTCGCCATTTGTAACTGACAAAAACAACTTCAGTCCGCGGCTCGGCATGGCCTGGAGTCCCGCAAAAGAATGGGTGGTACGCGTCGGGTTTGGACTTTTCTACGATCGCCTGCCGCTGGCATTTCTCAACCGCGCGATTCAAAAAAACGGCGTGCAAAGCTTTGAACAAATCGCCAGCGATACAAGCGCAGCTAACGTTTTCGCGGCCACGGCAGGTGGTGGTGCTCTCAATCCAATTGCCGGTATCACTCCCTCGATCTTTCGCGCTGACCCGAGATTCGTTACACCCTACAGCGGTCAGGTGGATGCGGGTGTCGAACGACTTTTGAGCCGGGACATTACGCTGCGGGCTGATTATCTTTTTACTCGCGGGATTCATCTTCCGCGCATCCGCAACATCAATCTGTTGGCGCCTGTGGTCCTGACGGCCGCGAACGCCACCTCGCTCGGCATTTCAAGTCCCTCCGCGCAGCAGCTCGGTCGTCCCGTATTTGGACCGGGAAGGATCGATCCGCGTTTTGATGCGATCTACCAGATCGAAGATTCCGCAAACTCCACCTACAACGGTTTGACGCTGGCGCTTAATAAGAGACTAAGTAATGAATTCGAACTGCTTGCTTCTTACACGCTGTCGAAAACAACTGACGACGCTTCTGACTTTGATGAGCAGCCACAAAACCCTTTTGACTTGCGCGCAGAACGCGCACTCTCGCATCAGGACGTCCGCCAACGTTTTGTTGTCAGCTCGCTGTTTGATCTGCCATTTGGTGAAGAAGAAGGAGGCCAAGGCGGTAACAAGGAAACGGACGATTTGCTGGGAACAATTCTAGGCCATATTGAGATTGCACCCATTGTAACGCTGAGCAGCGGGCGATCGGTTAATCCTTTAACCGGAAGTGACGAAGAACGAAGCCGTTCTTTCCCTTTAACATCACGGCCGCTTGGTTTGGCAAGAAACAGTCTGCACACGCCGAGCTTTGTCAACGTCGATATTCGGGCGCTGAAATACTTTTCTTTCGGCGAACGGCGAAGGCTCGATCTGGTGGTAGAAGCTTTCAATCTTTTCAATCATCCGAATGTTTTGGGTCTCAATCCATTCTTTGGTTCGGACACGACGCCACTTTCGACGTTTCGCACTCCTACGTCGTTTGCCGCCCCGCGACAAATGCGCTTCTCGATTGACTTTGAGTTCTAGAGTGAGAGACCGAGTTCCCAATAACCTGTTCAGCTTGCCGGTGAGTTGACGGAGTATGGGCCCAAAGGCGAGATTCCTCTGTCTCTTCTAACCATTAACATCTCGCGGATCATGGCAGGAAGAAACCGACAACAAATCGCAGAAGCCCGGCGCCGAGGATTACCCAAATGGCATTTGGGCGATAACGAATCAGGACAAAACCGGCGAGCATTGCGATAAGCAACCCGGCCCAGGTGTGAATGCCGGCGCGTCCGATGCTGATGCCGGCCGCGACTAACAATCCTACGACTGCGGGTGTGACACCCTTCAAGAACGACTGCACAATTTTGTTCGTATGGAAACGCGCGAGCGATGACCCGGCCACTACCGTCATCAAAAACGACGGCAGAAAAATGCTGATGGTTGCGACGATTGCGCCGAGCGTTCCCGCCGCGCGATAGCCGATGAACGTGGCCATAATCAAAACCGGGCCCGGCGTGATCTGACCCAGCGCCGCGGCATCGACAAATTCCTGATGCGTCAGCCAATGATGGGCATCGACAACCTCGGCTTCGATCAAGGGAATCATTACAAAGCCGCCACCAAACGTGACGGCACCCATGCGCAGGAAGATCGTCGACAGCAACAGCAACAATCCAACCTTCGCAAAGACCGGCATCGAGGCGCCAAGCAAAACCGCCGAGCGCAGTTTAGTCCCATCATCCTTTTTCTCATCTCTCTCTTTAGCCCGAGCCGCAGCCAGTTCTGCTTTTCGCACACGCTCTTCCGCCATTACTCGCGTTAGATAACCGCCAACGAAATGAGTGTTGCGCATATGATGGCGACGCCTTTGTAAAGTGAGGCGCGCGGAAATGCGCTTGCGCCGCGAGGCGACGCCCTGGAGTTGTCCCAGCTTGCGTAGTTGTTTCTCGGCGAACGAGTCGATAAAGATGCCAACCAGGCCGGCAGCCAGCACCACCTCGATCACGGTGGCGCTAAAGAAGGCAACTACCAGACATGAAAGCACCGCCAGCAACCACTGCCACGGTTTGTAGAGCGTGGTGCGGCCGATGCGCCAGGCGGTAACGATCACCAGCGCGACTACCGCAGCGTTTAGGCCGCGAAATAGGCGATCCGTGTCGGGCAGGTAGCGCAGGTGCCGGTAGAGAATCGCCAGCACGATCATCATCAGCATCGACGGCAGGATGAAACCCGTGATTGCTACTGCTGCGCCCCGCCAGCCGCGCAGTCTTAAGCCGACGTACGTGGCCATATTGCCGGCCGCGGTGCCGGGCAAACTTTGTGCGAGTGCAAAACCGCCCGCGAAGTCCTGCTCGGTAAGCCAACGGCGTTGATGGACCACTAGCGAACGGATCTGCGAGATAACGGCGTAGCCGCCACCGAATCCGACGATGCCGATTTTCAGAAGGGAAAGAAAGAGGCCGCCAAGAGTGGGGGTGGCGGCAATGCGCTCAAGTTCGCGCCGCGTATCGCGCGCCCGCGTGCGCATTTTGCGCGCGCGATTTCTGATCCGGCTTGTGCGCTTGTCGACCTTGGTGACCACGTTAATTAGGTCAACAGATTATCACAGCAAGCTCCATGTTCACTGTTGGAGAAATGATTAGCCGCGGATTTACGCGGATACACGCGGATCAGATTTGAGAGCAGCAAGAAATTAAGCGGAATCACTGCCCGCAGGCTGGTTGAGACTAGTGTAGTCCTCAGTAAGCTTTCTTCAGATTCGAGTTATCCGCGTTAATCCCCGGCTAAAGTTTTCTGTCCCGCTATTCAAAACTTCACCACTGTATCGAACTGCAAACGCGTGGTGGCGCGATTCAAAGAGCCCGGCGGTGTGGCGGCAAATGGACCAAGCAAACCATTAGGCCGCTCGGTGACGATGCCTGTAACCGTGAACGTCACCCGCGGATCGGCGGCGTAGGAAAACTGTAAACGATGCCCGCGCATGTCTGACTGTTGCGTCACGTCAGAAAAATTGAACGGCGTGAGCACCGCATCTTTCTCGATGCGCAGGAACGTATAGCCAAACTGAATATCGCCGCGGTCCTTTGTTTTTCCGACTTGTATTTCTCCCCAGAAGCCATGTTTCTCGTGGTTTGGCAGCAGCAGATCGGCGCCGCCTGGTCCAGCCGTGACTACAGCATGCGTCTGCGTGTTGGTGACAAAGTCCAGCAGGATAGCGACCGGGAAACGTTTGCTATGTTTCAGGTCGAGGCGCGCCAGCATGTCAACGAGATTGAAGCCGGAAGCCAAATGCCCATCGCGGTTCGTGGCGTTATTGCTAGCATTAGTTACTCCAAGATTGCCGTTGCCCGCCACCAACAGTTCCCGCGGAATGGAAACTTGAGTCGTGATAGTTTGCGCCGGCGTAGCCCCGTTAGCGGGAATGGTGAAGGTTAGCGGAAGCTGCAATTGGCTGCCGAAAACTTGCACTGGAGTAATGAACTGCGTACCCGAATAGAAAAGATCGGCGACTGAAAGACTGAGCGCCACCTTCGCGTTAGGTTCAAAGCGCGCCCGTGCCTGTGCTCCAAACAAAGCGAGGTCGCGGCCACCGCGGCGTGACTGGTCGATGTTCACGGTGCCGTTGCTGTTGCGCACGAAAGCGGAATTTCGTTCCAGGAAAGGAAGTTCCCAGGCAACCAACGTCACGTCCTTCAGTTTCGATTTTTTAAAGCTGCGCGAATACGATTGGTTGAAGCCTTCAACCATCAGGTCGTTGTCGATCGTCATTTCAGTGAAAGTCCACGGCGGTTCAAACTTACCGCCCTGAAGTTTCAGACCTGGAACACTATGCGGCTTGTAAGTTATGAAGGCTTGATCAACTCCAAAAGGCTTGCGATTAAAGAAGTCCGTCATGGTCTGGTTGGTCGAGATGCTGTCGGCAAAACTGCCGGTGGCGAAACGCAAGCCCCAATCAAACTCCTGTCCAATCGAGCCGCGCATTTGCAGGCGCGCGCGCAAACGCATGCGGTGGCGCGGACTCAAATCGTTGCCGAGCACCGCCGGGTTGTCGCCGTTTGCAAGACTGTTTGACATTCCAAAAAAGGATTCAGAGCGCAGGCGAATGTCACCGCTGAATTTGATCGCGCCGATCTCCGACACGCGCGCTTCCACGTTCTTCAGCCGGTCATCAACGGTTGGCGACTTGGCCGTTTGTGGCGCGACTGATGTTTGCGCAGTCGCAGTTGCAGACGCATCACCACCATTCAGTTTGGCGGCGAGCAGGCGAATCGTCTCTTGCTGTTCTGCAATTGTTTGCTGCAATCGATCGAGGCGCTGGCTCTGTTCGACCAACATCTGTTCCAACGCGGTTATTTTTGTTTCAGTGGTTTCAGGCTTGACCGCTGGAGCGGGCTCCGCTGTTTTCTTCGGCGAATCAACCGCAACCTCAAACCGGTTCGCGTAATCTCTTTTTGCCACTTCCTGCGCACGTACATCGACCGCACTGATGGCGAGCAGCGAAAAGGCCAGCGCGGCGAGCAAAAGATTTGGACTGAATTTCAGCCTCATAATTCACATCCTTTTTGAAGAGAAATGCTTGGAAAAAATCACCGGAACTCAGAACAATGCAGGCATCGTCTTAAGCCCAGGTGAACGCAACATTAAATCAGTGTTAACGGAAGCTGACTAGAGGAATTATGGAAGGTTGCATTCGCTCAAGCGGTTTAGAGTACAACCTTCAGGTTGCTGACTGATAACAACTCAAGCTAAAGCTTGTACTCTGAACTTCAAGTTCCGAAACGAACTCGCTGTCTCGGGCGTTGAAATGTGAATCAATCCAACAGCACGCGCGCGTCCAGGGCTTCTGCCCGCTCAATCGCAGCCAGCAAGCGCAGGTACTGCGAATAGTTTCTACCGCGATTTATGAGGCGCGCAACTTCTGAATGACTAAGATCGTTGCGCAGCAGCAGATCGAGAAAATCGTAGTAGTCGGCAGTAGCACTGAGCGGCAGTTCGCGTACGTAGCTCGTCTCGCTAGTGCCTTCAGAACGAAAACCAGCGAGCAGATCGAAAATGTTGTCGGTAGTTAACCGGCCGGCTTCCCGCGACAAGCGGATCGGCACCCGCAGCTCAAAAAAGCGCAGGCCCTGCGCAGTAGTCACCCGGCGCAATTCCTTCGTCGCCTCGCCATCAAAAGGCGACTCTGCATCCACCAGTATGCGCAACAGGCGCGGCTGATCGACGGGGTCGATGGTGTCGAGCACGAGCTGCACGCGATCGGCGAGAAATTTTTCAAACTGCGCTTCGATGGGATAAGTGATACGTCCGAGACAGCCGACCGATTCACCTTCACCGGCGACTTCCTCGGGCAAACACGCCGGACAAGATGGGCAAACAACAGTTTCCGCCTGCATCGACTCGATTTCGTCGCGCGCATTTTCTACCCATTCGAGTTTCTCCGGCGAGGGCGAACTGCTGTCGCCGGTTGTCAGGCGGGCATGCAGATTCCCGAGACGCCCCCACTCGCGCAGGTGCTTCTCGGAATAGCGCGCGCGCAACGTGCAGGGATATTGAACTGCGAATTCGAGTGACAAAACTTTCTCCGGCAGGTCAGCTACCTTTTTTGAGGCCCGTCACCAGTTTCTTATATCCCGCTTCATTCCTTATCGGATCGAATTCCTGGGTTTGTTCGATCTTTGCCAGATCGGTAAAGCCATTCTCGATTGCGCGACCCAGCGCACTGATGGCTTTGCTCTTGTTTCCTGCGCGCGCATAGGTAACGGCCAACTCGTAAAACAAGCGCGGGTTTTTCGGTTTAAGCAGCGCGGCGATTTCGAGTTTCTCAGCAGCGCCGGCGTAGTTCTTTGCCAGACCGAGTCCGTTGGCTGCTTCAAAGACCTGCACAAAGACCGCCTGCAACGTACGACGCGTCACTCGCTGCTGCGTGATGTCTTTCGTATCTTCCGACTTTCGCGTCAAATCTGAAACCAGCGATTTTAGTTCGGCAAACGCGTCGGAATAAGTTGTTGGGTTTTGTAGTTGACCGAGCAAAGTTTGCAGCTTGGTTTCCAGAACCCTCTGTCGGTCTTCTTCATCGCGTTCATTCTTGATGGCTGTTTTAATTTCCTTACTAGCCGCCAGCCGTGCGGCCGTCGCTGCAACTTCTTTGGTGTCGCGTAAATCTTTAAAGTCGGCAGCCAGCGATTGATACTCGAGATAAGCTTCGTAATTCTTTCCCGCCGCTTCGTAATCGTGGGCCTTGCTGGTTCCTTCCTTCAGGAGCTGACCGATCAGTGCCTCATCCTTTGCGCGGGTTCCCTTTTTCATTGCCTGAAGTTCCAGCCAGGCGATGGCTTGCGCACAAAGGTCCGCTGGCGCCCAATCGTGACCGCCCTGGAAAACTTCCAGATGATTGCGCACGCCAACCTCATCAAGCTTGCGCTTCAGTTGCTGCATTTCGGGAAAATTAAAGTCTTCCGTTCCCGTCGTCGCGAATACTGCAAACGCAAGGCCCGGCGCCGGCGGTGCATTCCCCGGAAAGCTCGCACTGCAGGCAATCACGCCGGCCACCGCTCCCTGATACGCGAGCGCCGTTGCAAACGCGACACGTGAGCCGCCGGAAAAACCGGTCGTGTAAATGCGTTTTTCGTCAATCGATAACCGCGCATGCGTGTCCGCCCAAAGTGTTTGGACCACACTGGCTACCTGAATTCCATTTTTTGAATTGTTCGAGCCAACCACGATGAAGCCAAACTTTTCCGCCGCGTCTTTGAACAAACTCACCGGCAGCTTGCCGCGCGCGCCCGGATCAAAAGCGTAAAGCATCGGCCACTTCTTCTCGGGTGTGTACTGCGAGGGAAGATACAGCGCGTAACTCTGTTGCGGATCGCTTTTGCACGCCACGCTTTCAACAATTTCGCCCCTGGGCCATTCATCGGGTTGACTTGCGAAACCGCGCGACGATGCCGTCAGTACGAGCAACACAAGCACAGCAAGAATGCGGCAGTTAAGTATGGTTCCTTTTCGCGACATGTCCGTCAGCAACTACAAATTCGATGACAGCGACGGCGTTACCACTTTCGCCGGCTCGGGCGTGAAATCTTCGCCGGGATTAATAAATTGATTTCTCTCAAAGTTATATTGCTTGTCGTATAACTGTTTATAGCGGCCACCGGCGACGAGCAATTCGTCGTGCGTGCCACGCTCGACGATCTCGCCGGCTTCCAACACCAGGATTTGATCGGCGCTGCGTATTGTCGACAGCCGATGCGCAATTACAAACGTGGTGCGGCCGCGACGCAGCGACTGCAAGCCATCCTGAATCAGCGCTTCACTCTCGCTGTCGAGGCTCGAGGTTGCTTCGTCCAGGATAAGAATTCGCGGCTCCGCCAAAATCGCGCGCGCAATCGCCACGCGCTGTCTTTGTCCACCTGACAACTTCACGCCGCGCTCGCCGACGATAGTGTCATAGCCGTCGGCAAAGCCGTTGATAAACTCTTCGCAGTGTGCGATGCGACTGGCGGCGACGATCTCTTCGCGCGTGGCGTGCGGATCAGAGAAGCCAATATTCTCGGCAATCGTGCCGTCGAAAAGGAAATTGTCCTGCAAGACTACCCCGAGTTGGTTGCGATAGTCCCTCAGACGAATGGAAGCGAGATCGCGACTGTCTACCAACACCTCGCCCGACAGTGGGCGATTGAACGCCATCACCAAACTAATCAAGGTTGACTTGCCAGACCCACTTGAACCTACCAGCGCAGTCGTCGAACCAGCCGGCGCCGTGAAGGAAACATGTTTCAAGACGGGCGTGTCTTCGTTGTATTCAAAGCTCACATCCTGAAACGCGATCTCGCCGACGATCTCAGGACACGTTTGCCGCTGGAAATCGTTTTCATCTTCGGTCGCCATCTGCTTCAGGTCACGGATGCGATCAAGGCCGGCAAAGGCTTCCGTGATCTGCGTGCCGATGTTTGCGATTTCTACCAGCGGCATGGCCACCAGCCCGGTAAAAATCATGTACATGAAAAAGTCGCCGAGCGTCATCTGCCCGTTAAGGATGTCGCGCCCGCCAACAAGAATCAGGATGACGCCGATGGCGCCGACGATGATGGTGGAAAACGCTGTGACGCCGGAGATTGCAGTCATCGACCGGGCGACATTGCGAAACAGACGATGCGCGCCACGCGCGAACACCAGTTCCTCGCGCTTCTCCGCCGCGTAAGCTTTGACGATGCGAATGCCGCCCAACGATTCCGTCAAACGGCCGGTGACTTCCGCGTTGATCTGCCCGCGTTCGCGGAACAGCGGACGCAACTTCTTAAAGGCGAGCGCCATGCAAACGCCAAATGTTCCGAGCGCCAGCAGCGTCACCGAGGTTAGTTTCCAATTCAGATAAAAGAGCACCGCGAGCGCGAGCGCGGCCGTTACCAGACTGCCGGCGAGTTGGACCAGACCGGTGCCGACGAGGTTACGTATGCCTTCGGCGTCGGTCATGATGCGCGAGATGAGTATGCCGGTTTGGGTGGAGTCGAAATATCTTACCGGCAGACGCGCGACGTGTTCCTGCACGCTCTTGCGCATCTCGGTAATGGCCCGTTGCGCGGCCACGCCCAGCACTTGCGACAGCGCAAAAGAGCTAAAGGCCTGGACCAGCGTCGCCGCCCCGGCGATTAGCGCCAGCGGCAGCAGCAATCCGCTTTGATGTTTCAGGATGACGTTGTCGATCAAGTATTTCGAACTTGCCGGCAAGACCAGGCCGACGAGGCGATTGACGATCATCAAAAACATTCCCAGCGCCAGCCGGTAACGATGCGCCCAAATTAACTCGCGCGCGTCCCGCCAGGCTGTTGCCGGAGTGATCTTTTTCTTCTTTTGTTCGTCGATGATTGCGCTCATTCCGTTTGAAATAGAGTAGATGCTAACTTTTTTCGGTCTGGTGGTCTGACGGATTACGATTTTGCAGTTCCCACAGTTGCAGGTGCTTCAGAAAAGCGTGATGGGCAGCGAAGGTAGCGATGCTCAAGCCGGCAAGCCCATCGCGAAAACCGCCTTTCAAAATAAAATTCCGGATGAAAGTGGCCGGGCCAATGGTCGCGATCTTCAAAGGCGAAGTGCGCCGCCCCTGTTCCAGCATCTTGCGCGCACCCAGCGGGGCGTAGCGTTCGCCAATCATGCGGTGATGCTCGGCGGCATCGCGAACCGTGTAGTGCAGTAGATCGCCTGCGAGCATGCCGATACGAGCATTCGGATTCATTTTGACGGTCTCATGAATGTGAACTCCCTGCCAACCTCCCATTGATTTCCTGTAAAGGCGCAACTGACGATCCGGATACCAACCGCCGCCGCGTATCCAGCGGCCCATGTAAAAGGCGCGCCGCGAAATCAAATAACCGTCGGCAAGCTCGCTGTCTGATTTTGGTAAGAGACCGGCAATGGAAGCACGCAGCTCTTCCGAAACGCGCTCGTCGGCGTCGAGGCTGAAGATCCATTCGTGCGTTGCCTGCTCCGCGGCAAATTGCTTCTGCGCAGCAAATCCCGGCCACGAGTTTTCCAAGACGCGCGCGCCGCATTCGCCGGCTATCTCTTTGGTACGATCGGTTGAGCCGGAATCGACCACCACAATTTCATCGGCCCAGGACACAGACTCGCACGCCGCACGGATGTGGTCTTCTTCGTTTAGCGTGATGATGCAGACTGAAATTTTGTGGTTATTCATGCGAGACCGCACGAGCATAGAAGGGCGCGCTTGGCGCGTCAACCGCGCCAGCAAATAGCGGCATCGCCTTTAATCAAGTGGCATGAGGTCAGTACCACCTCGCGGTAGCGGGTGGGTCTCTGACAAGCTACTGCTCGGCAGATGTCTAATAGTAGTCCCATGAATTGGCCGGCCCTAACAAGACCCACCCGCTACCGCGAGGTGGTACTGACTTCATGCCACTACGATGACCTATTAGACAGCCCCGGAAGGCCAGCATACAATTGGCTTTTCTTATGAATGAACCGCTGTCCATTATCAGGATCGAGGCGCTGCGCGAGGCGCTGCTTAACGACAATCCTTTCCCGTTCGTCGTTATCGAGAATTTTCTGCGGCCCGAATATGCCGTTGACGTGGCGCAGGATTTTCCCGCAATCAAATCTCGCGGCAGTTTCCCTTTGAGTGAGGTCAGCGGCGGCGCGACGTTCCAGCGGCTGGTTGATGAATTGAACAGCGCTGAGTTGAAAGCGGCTATCGCAAAAAAGTTTGACGTCAATCTCGACGATCGCTCCACCATGATCACCGTTCGCGGCCAGGCAAGTTCACGCGATGGCCGCATCCATACAGACACGAAGTCGAAGTTTCTGACGATGTTGCTGTATCTCAATCCCGTCTGGGAAGCTGAAGGCGGTTGGCTGCGAATACTTAAAAACGGCAAGAACCTTGAGGATTATGTTGCCGAGATTCCGCCAACGTTTGGGACCTGCCTGCTTTTCAAAGTCACGGATAACTGCTGGCACGGCCACAAGCCTTTCAAGGGAACGCGCAAAGTCCTGCAACTAAATTACGTGACCGACGATGCCGCGCTTCACCGCCACTTGCTGCGACACAGCCTAACCGCCAAACTGAAGAACCTCCGGGAACTTTTCGTAAGAGGCGCTGCCTAAATTTTTTCAGCACTATGCGCGTATCAATCGTCAGGCTTTCTTCAATGGGCGACCTCGTCCAAACTCTGCCCGCACTTACCGACGCGGCCAGGGCAATTCCTGAAATCAGTTTCGACTGGATTGTTGACGAGTCGTTTGCGCAAGTACCGAGCTGGCATTCGAACGTTCAGACAGTGATACCGAGTGCTTTCCGCCGGTGGCGAAAGAATTGGCGCCGGGCATTTCAAAGCGGCGAACCGCAAAGTTTTTTAAAGAAAGTGCGCGCGCAGCAATACGATTTTGTGGTCGACGTTCAAGGTGAACTGAAAAGCGCGCTGGCAACTCGGCTGGCGAGAGGACCGCGTTACGGCTACGAGCGCCCCGCGGTTCATGAGTGGGGCGCGCAGTTCGCTTATCAGAAAAAATTCTTTGTGCCGAAAGACAGGCATTCCATTCAGCGCATGCGCCAGTTGTTGGCCGGTGCGTTGGGCTATGAGTATGAGGAAGAACGGCTGGACTATGGCATTGATCGTTCGCGCCTGGGTCCTGTACCAATCGACTTGCCGGAACGGTTCGTGGTTTTCATTCATAGCACGAGCTGGACTTCGAAAGTTTGGCCGGAATTCTATTGGCAGGACTTGCTGAACAAAGTGACCAGCGATGGATATACAGTGTTGCTGCCCTGGGGTGACGAAGCAGAACTGCAACGCGCCACGCGCATCGCTGCGGGCAATGACAAGGCGATCGTGCTGCCGGATCTTTCAATTTCCCAAAAGGCCGCCATCATCAACCGCGCTTCGGCGACGGTGGGTCTGGACACCGGGTTAAGCCACATCGCGGCGGCGCTCGACATTCCGTCGATAACAATCTATGGCGCCACCGATCCGCTTTTAGTCGGCGCAACCGGAAAACAGCAGTTGCACCTCGCTTCCGCTTTCGAATGTGTCGGCTGCCACGACGTGGAATGCAAATATGCTGGGCCAGCAGAATTCAAGCCGGCTTGTCTGGTTGAGATCAAACCGGCGCACGTTTGGCAGAAGCTAAAACATCTTTCGCCGGGTGTGGTTAAGGAAGTTATCAACCTGGGCGCGAACTAAGTCTCTGTTTTTCGGGTTAACCGGGCGCTGCCGTCTGCTGCTGACGGGTTGCATCTTTGTGATAAGCTTTGCCCTCCAAACGCGCGTCCTTCCCAAGCCTAGCGAAACTGCAATGTGAAAGGTCTGCCATGGCAATTAGTGGAGATTTATTGGAAATACTTGCCTGTCCCGCGTGCAAAGCAAAGGTTGAGTTGAAGCCTGATGGCAAGAGTTTGAAATGCGTCGAGTGCAGGCTCGTCTATCCCATTCGCGACGATATTCCGGTAATGTTGATCGACGAAGCAACGATAGAAGACGAGCAGACCGAGTTGAACAGCTCAAAATAATTTCCGGCGTCAACGGAAAGAACAAAATGGACAGACTGGAAAGTCTGTCCTACTTGCAACCTTGAATAGCTTACGCGAAATTGTTGAAAGCTCTCCGCAGATGCGAAATCTGGCTATGCACAGCTTGCGCGGCGAAGATTCTCCGCAACCACTCGCGCCTGCGCGTTGGGACTGGGAAAAGGTCGAACGCGTGCTGGTTGTCAGGCTGCGTTCGATTGGTGACACAGTCCTGTCAACACCTTCGCTGTCAGCTCTGAAACGGTTTCTGCCGCACGCCGAGATCGATATCTTGCTGGAAGACTGGGTGGCGCCGGTGCTTGCGGGTTCGCCGCATATCGATAACGTAATCACAATGCAACGCGGCAGTGTCGCTTCGAGAGCGCGCGTCGCGCGTCGCCTGCGCGCCAATCGCTACGACGTTGTTTACAATCTGCACGGCGGCACGACAGCAACCCTGTTGACGCGGGCGACGGGCGCAACCCATCGGGTCGGCTACGAGACTTATCAATACTCGTGGCTGCATAATCACCAGTCGCCATCATCTTCATTTCTTTGGAAGCGAGACAAGACTCATTCAGTTGAGCAGCAATTGGCATTGCTCGGATGGACCGGCGTGCCAGTTAGCGATCGCCCGCCGACACACCTGGCTGTGACCGAAGCCGCGGACGCAAAAATCGCGGAACTACTAACAGCGCCAGGAATAGAGGCCGCTCCTTTTGTTGTCATTCATCCGGCTGCGGCTTTTGATACCAAGCAATGGGCAGCGAGTAATTTCGCTCGCGTAGCGGATGCGCTTGCCGCTCGTGGCTTGGCTATCGTGGCCATTAGCGCGCCAAATGAAGTACCTGTTGTCAAGGAGTTGCAGCAAAATTCGTCCGCGGAGATTTTGCCATTAACAAATTTAAGTTTGCCGGAAGTGACGGCGCTGCTGGCGCGCGCGCGTTTGTTCGTTGGCAACGACAGTGGCGTCGCGCACATGGCCGCCGCGGTGGAAACGCCGGCAGTTGTAGTTTTTGGCTCGTCAAACACTGCGCACTGGCAGCCCTGGGCCAGCGCTCCGGCTGAATTCGTTTTGGAAGAGATGGAGTGCCAGCCCTGTCATGGTTACTACTGCGAAAAGTTTGCGCAGCCGGAATGCATCAAGCGCGTGCCGGTCGATAGAGTGTTGGCCGCCATTGAACGGGTGTTAAGAGAAAGCGCTGCACGCTAGCGCTCAAGTTCCACCATGCCCCAACTAACCAGGCAACGCGCCGGCGAGATAATTGAGGCGATGCGCGATCGCAAGATAGTCGTGCTGGGCGATGTAATGCTCGATGAGTTTTTTTGGGGCGACGTGACGCGAATCTCTCCTGAAGCGCCGGTGCCGGTGGTTGATATTCGACGCGAGTCGGTGCATCTCGGCGGCGCTGCAAATGTGCTCGCCAATGTAATTGCGCTAGGCGCGGACGGGTGCGTGGTTGGCGTGGTTGGAGATGATCCGGCCGGCGAACGAATTAGGACGACCCTGCGCGAGGTCAGTCCGCTGCAAGTGGATGAATATCTGGCTGTAGACAACAAGCGCCCATCGACGACGAAGACGCGCATCATCGCGCACAGTCAACTCGTCGTTCGTGCTGACCGCGAACAACGTAAGCCTGTTAACGGTCAGGTTGAACAACGCATTATTGAGAGCTTGAAAAATGCCATTCAAAACGCTGACGCCTTTGTGGTTTCTGACTATGATAAGGGTGTCATTACACCGAATATTCTTGGAGAGATTCTGAATCTCGCTTATAAGAAAATTCCGGTGCTGGTCGATCCAAAGATTAGGAATTTTTCTTATTACCATCCGGCGTCGCTAATAACTCCTAATCACTTTGAAGCGCTGCGCATGGCTAATCTTGAAGGGGATTCCGACGACGGCCTGCACCAGGCGGCGCGTTTGATCCAGGAAAAGCTCGATTGTGATGCGGTGCTGATTACCCGAGGCGAGCGCGGAATCATGTTGCTCGAACGGAATCAGGATCCGGTTTTCGTTGAGACTGCGGCGCGCGAAGTTTATGACGTAACCGGGGCCGGCGACACGGTTATCGCCACGCTGGCAGCCGCACTGGCCACCGGCGCATCTGTTTTAGAGGCGGCGAACCTCGCGAATCATGCGGCGGGAATTGTGGTAGGAAAAGTGGGTACGGCAACCGCGAGCGCTGCAGAGCTGCTCGCGACGTTTGAGTGAAATAATGGTCGGAAAGTTTCTGCGCAATTATAAGATCCTCGAGAAGCTCGGCGTCGGCGGGCAAGGCACAGTTTACAAAGCCACCGATGGAAAACTCGGCCGCACGGTGGTCGTTAAAGTTTTGCCGCCCGAGCTGACTGCAAGAGAAGCAAACCTGAAGCGCTTTGAACGCGAGGCACGACTCGCCTCGTCGCTCGATCATCCAAACATCTGCACTATATTCGACCTCGATGAAGTTGAAGGAGTTCACTTCATCGCCATGCAGTACGTCGAAGGTCGCAATGTGCGCCAGCTTGTGGGCGGCCATCCGCTTGAGCTGAAAAGCGCCCTCTTGATTGGCATCCAGGTTACCGACGCACTCGCTGCCGCACATTCGCGCGGCATCATCCACCGCGACATCAAGAGTGGCAACGTGATGGTCACCCCATCAGGCCAGGTAAAGATACTGGATTTCGGTCTGGCAAAATTGCTGGACGATTCAGAAGAAACTCCGAAGACAGGTTTGCACCGCACTGATCTAACCGAGGTTGGTGTCCCCTATGGCACGGCAACCTACGCCGCTCCGGAACAAGCTCGCGGCGACCGCGTCGACAAGCGCGCGGACATTTTTTCTACCGGCGTGTTGCTTTACGAGATGCTGACCGGCACCTGGCCGTTTCGTGGCAAGACTACGATCGATGTACGTCACGCAGTGCTGCATGACGCGCCGCGGCCAGTTGCCGAGCTGCGCAAGGAAGCTCTGCCAACCAGCCTGCAACAGATTTTGGATCGCTGTTTGGCAAAAGAGCCGCGCGATCGTTATCCGAAGATTGATGAGCTGCGGGACGATCTGCGCCGCGTCTTGCAGGAAGTTTCGACCAGTGAAACTACGGGCCAGCCTTTCACCAGCGTCACACCGGAACCTGCGCGCCACTTGCCCGGCGCAAACCCTGTGTCGCGCGCGATGCGCTGGCTGAAAGGCCGGAAGGTTGATTCTACCTCCGCGCCTGGTGCGACGACGCCAACCAAACCCAGCATTCACGAGACTCCGTTTACAACTATTGCCGATCCGGAGAAGAAGAGCCTCGCGATACTTTGTTTCCGCAATTTGAGTAACGATCCGGCCGCCGGCTTTTATGAATTCTCGCTTGCTGATGCAGTTATTACCGAACTCGCGCGCGTGCGCTCGCTGGTCGTGCGACCATCTTCGGTAATTGCGAAATACCAGGGCGGGCAAATGGATCCGCGCGACATCGGCCACGAGTTGAATGTGAGCGCAGTGCTGACGGCCGGGTTTATGCACGCCGGCGGTCGCTTTCGCGTGACGGCGCAGTTACTCGACGTCGCTTCGGGCGACATACTCTGGAGCGATCGCATCGACACTTCCGCCGCCGACATCATCGCCCTGCAAGATACTATTGCGCAGCAAATCGTCGAGGGTTTGCGGCTCGAGCTGAGTCCCGCCGAACAGGACGGAATAGCGAAACCGTCAACCCAAAACGCAGCCGCTTACGAACAATACCTGCGCGGCCGCGATCTGTTTGCTCGTTTCATTTTCCGCACCATTGCGCCCGAAGATTGCGCCGCCGCCATCGAGCATTTTCAGCGCGCGATCGAATTGGATCCAAACTTCGCGCTGGCCCATGACGGACTTGGGGCCGCGTATGTCAATCGAGTTTTCAAGGGATTCGGCGGCGCCGAAGACTATGAGCGCGCTGAAGTCGCGTTTCAGAAAGCTTTATCAATCGATCCGCAGTTGATCGAAGCGCGGATGTTGATGGTCTTTATTTATTTATGGCGCGGGCAAAAGCAGAAAGCGCGCGAAGAAGTTGCGCGCGCGCGTCGTGAAGCGCCCGACGAACCGGTGGTCCACTTTGTAAAAGCGACTCTGCATCGGCTCGACGGTGAGTATGGCCGCGCGTTACGTAGTTACGAACGTCTGATGCGTCTTGACCCGGCTGCGCACATCGTTGCCAGCTACAATCGCGCTTTGGTTTACATGTACATGGGAAATTTCGAAGAGACTGAGCGGCAGTTGGACCATGCCGGCGATCCCGACAATCCGCTGGTAAAAACTTTTCGCGCGCTGGCTTTGTACTACACCGGAAAGACGGATGCGGCTGCCGCGTTGATGCAACCGAACATCGCTACGCATCCAAACATGCACGGCATTCGTCCGTTCATGGCTATGTTTCTCAGCGCGCAGGGTAAACATGAAGAAGCGCTCGCGCAGTTAAACTCAGACGTGATCCGCAACGCGGAAGTCGATGCTGACATCGCTTACTCAGTCGCTTCGGTTTATGCGCTTGAAGGAATGCAGGATGAGGCGTTCGAGTGGTTGGCCCGTGCAATTGCTCTGGGAAATGAGAACCAACCCTGTTTTGAAAACGATCCAAACTGGTCTGCATTGAAAAGCACTCCGCGGTTTCAGGAGTTGATGGCCCAGGTTCGCTCTCGTCATATAGCCGAAGGAGTGAAGACTAAAGCTGCGAATCAAACACCCGCCGAAAACAAATCACCTGATGTTTAGAAAATCCCGGGAATTAGTCGTTGTCGGCTTGTTGCTGGCATTTTCTATTATTGAGCCACTTGCCCCGATTGGTGTTGCGCAGCAACAGCCGCAACGGGAGCGACGAGTCTCGGCTAACGCCAATGCCACGCCAACACCAACTCCGCTTGCCAGTCCAACTCCGGTTCCACGCGTTGTTGCCCAACCGCCGGGACTTCTTGAACTAAAATTTGCAACGAGTACGCGCTCACTCGCCGAGTTGCAGGCACGCATCTCAGAAATTTTGCGCCGGCCAGAGCTGGCCCCGGCGACGGTAGGACTCAAGATTGCATCGCTCGAAACGGGAAAAGTTCTATTCGAACAGAACGCCAATAAACTCCTGAGCCCCGCGTCAAACATGAAGCTTTACGCAGTCGCTGCGGCGCTTGATCGACTGACACCCGATTATCGTTTTAAGACGTCGGTCTACTCGCAAGAGAAGCCTGAAAGCGACGGCACGCTCAAGGGCGACCTGATCATTTATGGCGGCGGCGATCCGTCTTTGTCGTTTCGTTTCAACAATGGTGACTACGCAAAGGGAATCAATGACCTTGCAGATCGTATTGTCGCGGCGGGTATAAAGCGCGTTCGGGGCGATTTAATCGGCGACGAGAGTTACTTCAGCGGCGCGCCTTATGGTTCGGGCTGGGAATGGGAAGACTTGCAATGGTGGTATGGCGCCGAAGTCAGCGCGCTATCCATCAACGACAACTTCGTAAACCTGTCTATAAGACCAGCCAGCAGCGTTGGAACACCTGCTGTCGTGACAATCTCACCAGCCGATCCTTTATTAACAATCAAAAACCGGGTGAACACCGCCACGCGCGGTACCAGGCGCGACCTTTCAGTCTATCGCGAGCTTGCATCCAACGTTGTTGAGGTAAGTGGTCAGATCGCGCTTGGAGACGAGGGTTATTCCGGCAGGTTGGCGATTTCGCAACCGGCCCTGCTTTTCGTTTACTTGCTGCGGTCGGCGCTGGTAACGCGCGGCATAACGATTTCCGGCAAAACGCGCGCGATCGACAATCGATCGGGAGCGAGCCTGATCCACAAAGGCGCGCCGGCGCTCGTAAGTTTGCCTCGTGGCTTACAGCCGGTTGAGTTGACCACGCTGCAATCCGTGCCCTTGCGCGTTATCGCAGCGCAAACATTGAAACCCAGTCAGAATCTCTACACAGAATTGATCCTGCGCACTCTGGGCACTGTCGTGTTACCACAGGCAACTTCGCCTGCTCCAATTCAACGTAGTGACTCGAATGAAGCAGCAGAAGTTCCCATCTCCCAGGCCAAAAATAGTGAGTCAGATGGCATCGACGTTGTGAAGGGCTTTTTGAGCCAGGCTGGTCTCGACCCCACGACGCTAAACTTGACTGATGCGTCCGGTCTGTCGCGCAGCGATCTGATCACGGCGGACGCGACTGTTCAGCTACTTACTTACATGCGCCGGCATCGTTACGCAACGGCCTTCCGGGAAGCGCTGCCGGTTGCGGGCGCGGATGGAACTTTGCGTAACCGAATGAAAGGAACTGCGGCGCAAAATAATTTGCGCGCTAAAACGGGTACGCTGAGCTCCGCGTCGAGTCTCTCGGGATACGTTACTACAGCGTCGGGCGAAGAATTGGTCTTTTCGATCATGGTCAACAATTATCCGGACGGCGTTAATCCGCCATCCCTTTGCATCGATCCGATTGCGGTGCTGCTGGCATCGTTTGCCGGGCACTCGTAAAGCAAACTGTTAGTTTGCGGCGGTCCGGAAAAGTCAACGCGCAGAAACTTGATCCAATCATGAATCTTTTGTACCAACGCAAACTGACAGTTTGCTTTACATAAACCATGCCTCTTAATTTCATCAAGTTTCATGGCTTCGGCAACGACTATATCGTTGTGGATGCAAACCAGTTTTCTGACTCGAATGGATTAGGAGAATTCGCGCGGCGCATTTGCAATCGTCATTACGGCGCCGGCGCCGACGGCATCGCAGTAGTCAGTCCTTCTCAAGATCAATCTGCAGATTTTCAAGTCCGCATCTTCAATCCCGACGGCAGTGAAGCTGCACTTTCCGGAAACGGAACTCGCTGCGCGGCCGCCTATCTATATCACCAACGATTGTGGCAGGGAAAACAGCTTCGCCTGAGCACGTGCGCGGGTGTCAAGCTATACCTGTTGCGCAAAGACGACGGCAACGGACGGTATGAATTCGATTCAGAACTTGGGCAGCCAAAGTTTGATTCCGCATCGATCCCCATGCTCACGGATGCTCCGCTGGACCAGGTAGTCGATTACAAACTCGCTGTCGACGGTGAACATTTCAAAGTCACTGCTTTGCAAATGGGAAATCCGAATTGCTGCCTTTTTGTTAATGACTTCAACCACCTCGATTGGCGCAGGATCGGAAAGTCAATCGAGAACCATGAACAGTTTCCCGATCGCACGAACGTGGTTTTTGTGCGCGTCAAGGATCGTCACAACATCGAACTGCGCATCTGGGAACGCGGCGTCGGCGAGACTACCGCATCTGGAACGGGTTCCTGTGCGGCCGCGGTAGCCGCGATGGTCAGGAAAGAAACCGAGCGGGCCATCGAAGTTGAAATGCAGGGTGGCCGTGCGAAAATCCAGTGGCGTGACGACGGCGAGGTTGTCATTACGGGCACTGCTGAAGTAATTTATGCGGGTCAATGGCTGGCCCCGATCTCGTAGAAGACGAGGTGGACCATTCGGTCCAAATCTGAGCCGGCCTGACCCTGGAAATTCCCCAATGAACTCTCCTAAGCTGAGTCGTACCTCATTATTTTCCGGACTCTTTCTGCGCACTTTTACGGCAATTATTTTGTTTGCGTTGTTGGCGATGCTTTCGGGCTGCGGCGGCAAACTCGTGAAGGAAACATCCGCCGAGCCGGTAGTTGAACGCCCTCCACTTCCTCCTGTTAATTTCCCAACCTGGTTTGGCAATCCCGAGCGCAACTTCTATGGCACCGGACCGTGGTCAAACAAGCCGTTGGAAGTGGTTTGGGATTTCAAGACAGATTGGTCCAGCGGACCTTCGCACAAAGATCCATGGGCGGGTTCCGGCTGGCCCGGTCAACCGGCCATTGTTGGCGATCGAATTTATTTTGGCTCGGCGGCCGCGCGAGTTTACGCCCTAAACTCTAAAGACGGCTCGATGATTTGGTCTTACAAAACTGGTGACAGCGCCAAGTCATCGCCGGCCGTGGCAGGCGATCGCTTAGTGATCGGAAACCTGGATAACAGTGTCTATTGTTTGAATGTGAATGACGGCACGCTTATTTGGAAGTTCAAGACTGGGTTTGAAACCGATTCCTCGCCGGCAATTATCGACGATCGTGTTTACATCGGCGGCGAAGACGGATTTTATTATTGTTTCAATCTCGCCGATGGCGCGGTTGTTTATAAACAGCCGCTTGGAGGATCTGTTGAGGGCGGTTCAACCATCGTTGCCGGCAAGATTTTTGTGGGAACTGAAGCGGGTGACCTTTACTCCTTAAACCAGGCGGATGGCACCGTGGTTTGGAAAGTGCGCATCGGCGCGGACTCCAATTCAACCCCGGCGGTAGCGAATGGCTTCGTTTACACGGCTGCTGAAGATGGAATAGTCAGGGCCTTCAAACAGGAAGATGGCGCGCCAGTCTGGACGCACAAAGTCGATGGCGGTCTTAACTTGAAAACCAAAGAGAAGACTGGCTTCTGGGCGAGTCCAATCGTTTCCAAAGGCCGGGTATTCCTTGGTTCGAACAATGGCTATTTGTATTGCCTGTCGGCCAGCGATGGACAACAAGTGTGGGCTTACCTGGCGCGCGCGGCGATTTGGGGAAGTTCGCCGGTGGTTGGAGGCCGGGTCATTTTTGGCGACAAGGCAGGTTGGATTTACGCGTTAGCGGCTGACGATGGAAAACTCCTTTCCGAACTTCAGATTGGCGAAAACGTCGACGCAACACCTGCAATAATGAACGGGCACATTTATGTTGGAGTCTTCAACGGAAAGTTCTATTGTCTGAAGTAATGTCCGACACCGATGTCCGACAAACTTTAGTTTGAAGTCTTTCTCCCTCTCCCTTTGGGAGTGTATAGACCGGAGACATGGGTAACAGGTGTCCGAGGACATGGGTTACCCATGTGTCCGGTACATACACCCTCCCAAAGGGAGGGGAAGAAACCACGCACGTTTCAACAACTGCTCAGACGTTCCCTTAGTTTATCGGACATTTATGCTGCTATATCTCGTCGACAACACCATCGATGGCCAGGGCGCCAGCCCGCGGGAGCTGCGTGCGGTACTGGGCCGCATGCGCGCGGGTCTCGAAATACTCACTGAACCTTTTCACGCGGTCTCCCTCAAACGTATAAAGTCGCTAAACCCTTCGCACATTATTCTCAGCGGTCAAAGTCATCCCTGGAATCAATACTCAGCGCAATCGCTCGCCGGTGTCTTTGAAGTCATAAAGAAAGCGCCGCAGCCCATACTCGGCGTCTGCGGTGGACATCAACAAATGGCACTGGCGTTTGGCGCGCCGGTCGATCTGATGGCGCGCCTCGAGCCGGGCGAGGGCTACGAAGGTGCGAAATGCGAGCGTGGCTACTTCCCCGTCGACACGGACCGCAAGGGGATCTTCAAGAACCTGCCGGCCAGAATCACGGTTTGGCATTCTCATTTTGACGAGGTGAAGCAACTGCCAAAAGGTTTTCACGCCACCGCGTGGAACGAGAGCTCGCCGGTTCAAGCCATGGAGCATACCCGCCGGCCGCTTTTTAGCGTCCAATTTCACCCCGAACTATTTAACGAGCAACACCCCGATGGCCGCCGAGTTATAGAGAATTTTCTCTCAATTTCGGTTGTCTGAACCCACCAGACCGAGGTTTTCACTCGCGTCTAACTTACATTATTTCAATATTTAGGCCGAATTTGATCTTTTGCCGGAGTTTTCGAGCATCGTCCCGCCTGGACTGGGCTGCGGAGCCTGTGCTAGTTTCCATGCCGTCAAGCGGGGAGTTCTTACCCGCTTTTTCTTTTTGGTGGGCCCGGCGGTTTTCAGTGCATGCATCAAGGATGCAAGCCCCCAACTTCGGCTGACATGGTTCCTGACTCCTTGAGCCGGAGGTCGAGTCATAGGAAAGAACGGACTCGCGCAGTCGCTGAAAACTTATCTAAATGAAAATCGGACAGGAGACCCGACGGATGAAAGCACTAATTGGCCGAAGCGCAGTCATTGTGTTTGTGCTTTTATTTGGTTTAATAATTTTTTCAGCAACGCCTTCAATAGCAGAAACCCTCCTTTTACAATTCAAGCAACAAAAAGAGGACGCTGGTCAGACACAGGGAAAAGCTGCGACGGCGGCCGATTCTGCCAGGTTAAAAGGAACAGTTTTGGACGACAACTCTGTTTCAGGTCCAACGACCAGCTACGTTGCTACGGCTTATAGCCTGAGAGGCAGAACAGCCAGCGGCAGAATGGCGAGCAGAGGTTTGATTGCTGCTGACCCGCGTGTTTTGCCACTGGGTTCTCGTGTCCGACTGGACCATCCTGGTTATTCAGGGGAGTATCTGGTTGCCGACACTGGCGGCGCGATTCGGGGACGTCACATCGATATCTGGACGCCCAGCTCAAGCGAAGCGATGCGGTTTGGCAGACGCACGGTGAAGTTGACTGTTCTGAGCTATGGCGGCCGGCGTGGCAAGAAACAAGGCAAAGGCTAAACTCGATTCAGTTTTTAGTAATATGGGGCCGGCAGAAGGAAAACCTTCTGCCTTTTTCATTGTCAGATTTCTGCACCAATCAGTTTTCGAATCGCGTCGTGGTAACATGCCGTCCGTTCCCCTAAGCATGTCCAAAGAGCAAAGGTTTATGCAGGTTAGTCGCCAACCGTCTGCAAACAATCTGGAAATTCCCGCTGCTGAGCCATTGGTGGAAGTGACGCGCGGCGCAATTACCGAATCGAGGCACCGTGGACACGTGGTCGCGGTCGAGCCGGACGGAACGATTGTCGCGTATCTGGGCGCGCCCGAAACAGTGACGTTTCTGCGTTCGTCCGCCAAACCTCATCAGACGATTCCCTTAATAACATCCGGTGCCGCAGATCGTTTTGGTTTTACTGAAAGAGAGATTGCACTCGCCTGCGCTTCACATAGTGGTGAACCAATGCACACGGAAATTGTCGCTTCGATGCTGAAGAAGATTGGCCTCGGACCGGAAGCTTTGAAGTGCGGCACGCATGAGCCTTTCAGCCCTGAGGCGACAAAGTTGTTGCGCGAGCGGGGCGAATTGCCGAACGTTTTACAGAATAATTGTTCCGGCAAGCACGCCGGCATGTTGGCGCTTGCGCTGCATCTGGGTGCCGCTACTGAAACATATTACGAGTCGAGCAATCCGGTTCAACTAGCAATCGGAAAGGTCATTTCACAATTTTCCGACATCGCAATCGAAGATATTTCGGTTGGCATCGACGGCTGCGGCGTTCCCGTGTTCGGCGTAACGGTCAAGGCAATGGCCTTGATGTATGCACGGCTGGTCCAACCGCCAAAGGAATTTGATGAACAAACCAGGGCAGCGTGCGCGCGCATCGTTTCAGCAATGACGACCTACCCGGAACTGATCGGCGGCTCTAGCGATCGCCTTGATACAGAGATGATGCGGGCGGCGGGCGGCCGCTTGATCTCCAAGGTTGGCGCGGAAGGGGTTTACACAGTTGGGGTATTGCCCTGCGACGATTGGCCGAAAGGATTGGGGCTGGCGCTTAAGATTGAAGATGGCGACGATCATCGCGCGCGGCCAACGGTGGTGATCGAGTCGTTGCGCCAACTGGGTGTGGTGGTTGATGAATCGCTCGAGGCAGTTGCGCGTTACGCGTTTTTCCCGGTGCTCAACCGGCGCGGCGACGTGGTCGGAGAAGTCAGAGCGGGCTTTGAACTAAACCGCGCTGGGACACTGAATCGCTAACGATTTTCCTATGAGCAGCACTGAAGTCTCAAAAGCAATTCCAGGCAATGGCGAAGGCGCGACCGCCGGCCCGCCCAGCCTGGGCCGTGATGCTGCCGGCAGACTTGATCTGGATTCGGTGCCCGATGTTATTCAGTGGTTCCTGGATTTCGATCAGCGCGTCGCAATCGTCAAACACCGTAACGTGGAAGAAGTTTTTCAGTGGAAACAGCAGCATAGCCAGGCGGCGGGCGAACAAGTCTTCGCTTTCAACCGCGCCGAGGATCGTCTGGCCATCGGAATTATTCAGGCGCTGGCTGAACATGCTACAGAACATGAGCTGCATAGTTGGATCAGCCAGCTTCTTAATGCCCTCGATTCTGCTTCGAAAGCTAACGAGTCGGCCACAACCGCATATCAACTCGATTTGCAGGCGGGCGAATCGGTTGTGGGCGAAGCCGAAAAGATTCCCTCAGCGCGTGGCCGCGAGGAGTTTTTAATCAATTGCTGGATCGAAACACTTTGCACTGCCGAAGCGCGGGTCCTGGGTTGGTTATACAAAGAACTGTACGGCCACGCCTACGTCCCTGATTCAACCTTCACAAAATAACCGGGGTCCCCACGCGGGCAGCCGCGTGGGTGGTCGTAGACTCATGAACAATACTTTGCGCGCGCTGTTTCCGGTAACCGAGCGCGTTAACTATCTGAACCACGCTGCCATTTCTCCGCCGCCCGCGGTAACCATCGCCGCTATTAAAAGTCAGTTGGCAGACGTTTCCCAAAACGGCTCAGTTAACTTTCGCAGTTGGATTGCGACAAAAGATAGAACGCGAGAACTGCTGGCGACGTTGCTCGGTGCTCGTCCGGAGCAGGTTGCATTCATGCGCAACACGTCCGATGGCCTGTCGACTGTTGCCAATGGTTTGCGCTGGCAGCCGGACGATAATTTAGTGACTTTCCGCAACGAGTTTCCTTCAAACATCTATCCCTGGCTGCGGCTGCGCGACGCGTTCGGCGTCGAGGTGCGAATGGCCGAAGAGCGAGACGGCAGGATCGATCTGAACGAGTTGATTGGGCTGATAGATGCGAAAACCCGACTGGTCGCTATCAGCCAGGTGCAGTACGCGTCCGGTTTCCGCGCCGTCCTCGAACGTCTCGGCCGTGCCGCTCGCGCTCACGACGCGCTGCGGGTGGTGGACGTTATTCAGGCATTGGGTGTGGTTCCCATCGATGTGCAAGCCGAGCTGGTCGACGCCGCGGCGGGCGCGTGTCACAAGTGGTTATTGACGCCCGAGGGTGTGGGCTTTCTTTATTTGTCTGATCGCGCGCGTGATCGGATTCAGCCGACGTTGGTGGGCTGGACCAGTGTTCCTGCCCCGGACGACTACGGAAACTTTTCGCAAGGTTGGAACCGCGGCACGCTTTCATGGGAAACAGGCACTGGACCAGCAGCGCTGATCCATGGGCTTGAGCAGAGCTTGAAACTTCTCAACGACACAGGAATCAGCCGCATACAAGCTCATTTGGAAACGCTCACTGACTATCTGTGCGAACGTTTGGCCAACAGGCCATATAGCATTATTAGTTCGAGGGAGCGCGGTGAAAAATCGCAGATCGTCTGCATTCAACACACAAGCGGCCTGAGCGCGATGAACTTGTACTCCCATCTGAAAGACAGAGACATAATTACCGCCCCGCGTGGCGACCGATTACGCATCTCTCCTCATCTTTACAACACCTCTGAAGAAATCGAGGCGTTAGTCAACGCCCTTCCTTAAATTGTTCGTGGACCAGCGAAGAGGGGGGCGCATTGCCGCGAGCGATTTTCGTTCGTGCGAAAGTGCGCGATGTATTGAAGATGTACGAGACAACGCAACCTTGCGGACGCTCAGCCCGGGCCAACCAGTGTAGGTCTGCCGTTTTCTCAAGGAAAAAGCTGACGAGCGTAACGCGCGGTATGCACGGTACTCGCTGGCACAGTCGTTGCTAAAAGAGAAACGAAACAAGAAAGGGTAAAAGGGTAAATTGGGTCAGGCTCAAAGATTGTGGTGAGTGGAAGCTTTTGGGGGAGGCGTCCTCTCATGATTGAAAAGCAGGCGGAGGCTCTTTCGGGGGAACGGAGTTAACGCTGGCGCACAGTCGATGGGCAATCATTGCGAGGCTGCTGGTTTCCGTCCTGAAGGGGCTTGGGGGAGCCTCCCAGGAAGATCAGCAGCCCGCATTATTTTTTTGAGTTTAGGGGATAAAAAGGAAGCGCGGGTCGAATTCGGTCCCGCGCTTCTTCATTGCAAGTTGGAAGTGCGAGACTAGCGCACGCCTGGTCCAATCAGCCGCGCGGGATCTGTCTCTGGTGTCATCTCATCAAGATTCAAACGTAACATCCCGCCAGCATCACTATAAGCTTCCACGTTTCGCTGCCGCGCGCGTCTGCGGCTGAACAATAGAGCACCAAAAAAGCCACCCACGGCAAGACACGTAACCAACGCCAGACCTGAAGCTTTAACTACTGAGACAAAGACTCCCAATGTCGTCTCAGTAAACTCGCGCGTCGCTCGCTCATACGCATAAGGATCGTCGCCGAGCCACTGCACCACCTGCTGATACTTGACCTGATCGATTAATTCATTCGCGACCGGTTCGCTGGGCGCGCCAAACACGAACACTGAATAGTTTCCCACGCGGCGATAAGCGGAAGGCAGCGCGTTAGCATCCTCGCCCGCACCGCGCAGTTCATTGATTTTGGTTTTTATATTCCAGTCGTTATCACTTGCTATCCTGGCGGTATTGAATTCGATAATCAGTAGTTTGCCGGCGTCATAATTCGCTATCGCCGCTTCTGCCCCGCCTGCAAATGAAATCACATCCAACGCCCGTTGTTGCGGCAACAAATTCTTCAATCCCTGCGAGCTGACAACGTAGGAGGCCTGGGGCTGAACAGTTTCCCAGTCTGGCAGATGTTTGATGAGGACCGGAATATCGTTTTCGCCACTATCGAGTTGTTGGGCCAAAGCATTCGCCAGCTGGAGTAATTCATCCGGAGCGAGACTCTTCGAAACGCTGACCAAATGTAAGTACGTATTGCCTTTTACAAAGTCGATCCGCCCACTCTCGACGATACTCGCGGTGCCGATGCCGCCGAGTTTGACTTCCTTGCCGTCGGGCTTTGAGGCTGTTAACAAGGCATAAGCGCTGCTGTCGTTTTGAGTTCGTGCGAGTACCACTTCAAAACTATTTCCATTCGCGGCGACGTATGTTCGCGTTAACCTGTGCACGTCAGGCATTAGCGCGGGTGCTGCTGCGTCGATAATGACTATCGATGGCGCCCGACCGCGAAAATCACCAATCTTGTCAGGTAAACTCTTCGCTACTTTCGCGTAGTCTTCCTGGCCACCGCCTCCGGCCAGACAGCAGACGGCTGTGGACAAAACAAGGACAAACAAACTCACTGTTCTGAAAGAAAGATGCACCATAAAAGAATAATTGCAGTCTTCGTTTAGAACCCGATTTTATCTAGATGTTCCAGCAAGCGGACCGGTTGTAATGCCGCAAGAAAGTCTAATGCCAGCGTCTCAGTTGGCGCAAAAGCAGATCGGCAAAGTGGCGGGGATTGCTGATGTTATGCAGGATAGTCGTGCCCCCGAGTTCGCTGGCGTTGTCCACGATCAAATCTCCGAATCCGAGCACGCGTTGGGGAATGCTGGCTGAAACCGTGACGTCCTGAATCTTGCTGAGCGGAATGTTGCGCGTAGTGCGCGCGATCAAGCCGGTGTCGATTTCGAGTTTGGAGTCGGTCAGCGTAAAGCGAACCATGTTGCGCCTGAGGTGGTAGTAGGCGGGCACGAGCAACAGCGCGAGAGCGAGCGGGACGGAAATAAGGGCCGGCACATCGATCCAGGCTAACAAGAGAACCACGGCAAACGCAGCGAGCACTGCCAGCGCGTAGCCGAGTTTGATGAAGATCATGGTCGGGCGAACGGTGAAGATGACTTGCTCGAGATCTTCGTTTAATTCGTTTTGGGTCGGTAGACCAGTTTGCACGCGCGCAATGCGCGTCACTTCCGAATCGCCAGGATCGCCGGCCGGCGAGCCACAGTTTGAACAGAAGCGCACGCCGGGAGGAATGTAGGAACCACAGTTAGAACAATGCATTTGTTTGGATCAGGTACGAGGGAAACTCTTTGCGATCAGTTTGGCGCTTTCTGCCTACTGCTTTCTGCCTACTGCTTTCTGCCTACTGCTTTCTGCCTACTGCTTTCTGCCTTCTGCTTTCTGCCTACTGCTTTCTGCCTACTGCTTTCTGCCTTCTGCTTTCTGCCTTCTGCTTGCTGATTTCTACTCCTTCTTATCAACCGGTAACCCTGCATTTTGCCAGGCCGCAAAACCACCTAGCAGCGCAGCCGCGTTATCTATTCCTTTTGCTTTGAGGTCGACCACCGCACGGGCGGACGTATGTTCGCTTGGTCAAGAACAATAGGTGACAATGAGCTTGTCCTTTGGCAGCTCGCTTAGATGATTGGGAAGGTCGGCCTCCGGAATTAACTTCGCGCCGTGAATGTGACCAGAATTGTACGAAGCTTCGTTGCGCACATCGATCACGACGGCCTGGTTTTTCGCAAGCAAGTCCTGCAGCTCAGTAGTGGTGATTCGGCGGGCACCGTCGTTGGGCGCCGGCGGGGCCGGTGAGGCAATTGCGATTGGACCGCTTTTGTTTTTCTGTTCCGCAGAATTGCAGCCACTTTGCGCGACTGCACCGAGTAGACTTAAAGCAAAGAACGAAATAAGAAGACGCATCGACAAACCTCCAAAAAGCCTGTGAGCCCGATAAATCACAGCTAATTTCTTATGCCCGCCCGCTTTTGTCAATACCGCGATTGCCATGTTGCGACGTCAATCGATTTTAGAACGACTTTAGGCCGCGGATTAACGCGGATAGCCGCGGATCTGAAAAACGATTATTAAGAACTGCCGGGGCGTCAATTTGAATCTTGCTCTGAATTTTTGTTTGAGCTTCTCAATTTGAATACTGTTTTTATCCGCGCTTATCCGCGTAAATCCGCGGCCAAGACGTCAGACTGCATGATATAGTTCGCGCTCATCAGCAAGCTTCGAACCCGAGATTGATGCGCGAAGAGTCACAAAACCAACCGGTGAAGTGGGCCAAGGTGATCGATCAGACGCGTTGCATCGGCTGTCACGCGTGCACCACTGCCTGCAAGTCTGAGAACCTAGTGCCGCTATCGGTCACTCGTACTTATGTGAAACACGTCGATGTTGGTGTGTTTCCACAAGTGCGCCGCGCACATCAGGTCACGCGCTGCAATCAATGCGCGCATGCGCCGTGCGTCACCGCCTGCCCGACGACGGCGATGTTCAAGCGCTCCGACGGCATTGTCGATTTCGACAAATCGATCTGCATCGGTTGCAAGGCTTGCATGGCAGCGTGCCCTTACGATGCCATCTTCATCAATCCGGAAGATCACTCCGCAGAAAAATGTAACTTCTGCGCGCACCGCATCGATGTGGGACTCGAACCAGCATGCGTCGTCGTCTGCCCCACGCAAGCAATTCTAATTGGCGACATGAACGACACGGAGTCGTACGTTTCACAAATCATCAACCGTGGGCCTGTCGCGGTGCGGCGTCCGGAAAAAGAGACGCTGCCGAAACTCTTTTACAAGGGCGCGCATCAGGCGACGCTTGATCCACTCGCCGCGCGCCGACCTGATGGCGGCTTGTTCATGTGGAGCGAACAACAGGAAAACTCATCGCAGGTTGTTTCCGGTAATCCAAACTACAACAACAGCTCGGCGGCGGCTTTATTGAGTTACGACGTTGCACACGCGATTCCCTGGGACTGGAAAGTCAGTCTTTACACCTGGACCAAGGGGATTGCGAGCGGTGTCTATCTTGTTGCTGCGTTGCTCGTGCTGTTTGGTTTCTTAAGTCCAAACAATTCAATCTGGTTATGGGCGACGCCGATTGTTTCCGGAGTTTTTCTGGCGATTACAGGTGGGCTCTTAATTTGGGATCTGGAACGCCCTGAACGTTTCTATTTGATCTTCACAAGGCCGCAGTGGCGCAGTTGGCTGGTGAAGGGCGCATTCATCATTGCGGGGTACACCTTGGTGCTCGCGTTGCATTTCTTTGCCAGTTGGTTTGGATCGCGGACTTTTCAAACCTGGCTGATGATTGCGGGAATTCCGTTGTCGCTGATGACAGCGGTTTACACGGCGTATCTCTTCGCGCAGGCAAAGGCCCGCGACATGTGGCAAAATCCGCTGCTGCCGCCGCACTTGTTAGTGCAGGCATTGTTGCTGGGTTCATCTGTGCTGTTGCTGCTGTTCGCCTGGCTGAAAGGATCGTACGCATCGGCTGGCTTCGTCGAGACAATACGTCCTGAAATTCTCTACCTAATCTGGACCGTCGCTATTTCGAGCTTGCTTCACTTGCTAATGGTCTGGGGTGAAGTTTCACTAACGCACGCGACGGCGCACGCGGGTCTCGCGATTTTCGAGATGTGGCGCGGCCGTTACAAAAGTGATTTCTGGATGGGAATGGTATTGTCACTGGTTGGCGGTTTACTTCCCGCACTCGCGCTTTTCGGCGTCATGAATATTTCCCTTTCCATTGCGGGAGCGCCACTAGCTTTGATTGGAATGATGCTTTTCGAGAATGCCTACGTGCAGGCCGGGCAGTCAGTGCCGCTGGCGTGATTCCGCGAAGAGTCGCCGCAGATGAAATCGTCCCAAAGCAATATTGGCTTTTAGAGTGCAAGTGCATTACGAGTAGGGGGAAGTCGCATAAGAAGCTCAAAGACTGAATGGGAACAGGAGAACAGCGCATGAATATGAAATTGAACAACCAAGGTCATTCGAGCGCAGTCATGGCGATGCTCTTATTGGTTGCGGCCGTTTTAGCCTGCAGTAGTATGGGCGATGAGACCGAGAAGGCCAACAAACTCGTCAATGAAGGGAACGCGGCTGTGCAGGAGGCTAAGAAATATGTCACGGACGCTGAGGAGAAGAAGCAAACAATGCTTCAGACAAAAGTGGCCCAACTAGCGGAGGCCCGCGCTCTTGCCAAGGAAGTTATCGCGGCCTATGACAAGGCCGAAGACAAGTGCAAGGAAGCAGCTAAAAAGTACGAAGAGGCCAGTAAGCTGAAGATCAAGGACAAATTCAAGGAATACCTGGCCCTGAAGGTGAAGGAATACAACAAGCGCGCGGAAATCGTCGAGACTGCAAAAGGCCTTCCGCAAGGTTTGCTTGACAGCGAGAGTCGCGCGAGTTTCATTAGCCGGGTGAACGCCACCAACGAGAAGGTCGACCAGCTTACTAAAGAGGCCGATGATATTGGCGCTCAAGCGGACGAGCTCCAAAAGGACAACCCCGATTCATTTAAATCATGATGCCAGGGCACCCCACGCAGGAGGGAGGCGTGGGGACAGGCGGCTAAACGTGGCAAAGGGTTCATCACTGACCTCATCGGCGACGCTTTAGAAGTTCTATCCGACGAGGCTGGTAATTCTCTGAGACTTGATATAGCAAGACGGGATGCTTCGTTAAAACGTGGTTAGGACGATGGGCTTGGAAGATTTAGAGCAACGAATGATCGTTTCGCGCGAGGAAACCGAAGCTCGTGGCGAGACCTTCTATCCCGGGCCGAGCCGCAGTCATCTCGCCGCCTTTCCGCCAAAGGAGCGCTGGGATGATTGGACTGAGCTTGATTCGCAGGCGTGGCCGAAACGCAAAGAGCGGCACTACTCTTTAGTTCCTACCACTTGCTTCAACTGCGAGTCGGCGTGTGGGTTGCTTGCTTACA
>WNFS01000510.1_pt1 | contig 34254 bp, 34 predicted proteins | sample 5400141 | NCBI WGS metagenome assembly WNFS01 (sample SAMN13153358, study PRJNA577476) | soil metagenome | isolation source: 60 cm saprolite under Madrone tree | place: USA:California | collected 2016-06-14
CGTTCGAGTCAATTTACACCGGGGCATGCAGCAGCTTCGCGAGAAACTTTCTCAGGCATCGCTCGGCGGTGCGATTCAAACAGACCCCTGCACCGGCAAGAAATCAGCGCCGCAGGAAAAGAATTTATTGCGAAGGAAGAAGGAATGAGCCATGAATGACGATTACCTCTGGGACGGTTCTGGCGAACCAGACCAGGAGATCGAAAAACTGGAAAATACGCTTGGCAGATTCCGCCATCACGGTCAGGCGCCGGAATTCCCTGAGATCACCGCTACCCGGCATCGACGGTTTTGGGAGCGAATTGTTCCTTCGCATTGGTCCCTAGGACTCAGACTCGCAGCCGCAACCGCGATCATCCTCTTTGTTATTGCCTTCGGAGTTCTCCGATGGAGCCGGACGCCGAATACAACCTCCGGACCTGCATGGAACGTAGAAAACGTCGCAGGTACACCACGAGTGGAATCGCGTGTCTTCGCAAGAAAGGCCAAGACGGGCAGGCTTGGCATCGGCCAAACACTAGTCACAGATAGCCGTTCGCAGGCCACTATTTCCATCGCCGAAGTTGGAACGGTGAACGTAGAACCGAACACGCGCCTGCGATCGGTCGCTGGCCGCAACGGCCACAATCGGCTCGCGCTTGATCGCGGTACGATTCACGCTTTCATTTGGGCCTCGCCTGGGGAATTTACAGTAGATACGCCTTCCGCCATCGCCGTCGACCTAGGCTGTTCCTACACGCTCGAAGTCGACGATTTGGGAGCGGGACTTCTTCGCACGACGCTTGGGTGGGTTGGTTTCAAGCTCGATGGCCATGAAGCTTTTATCCCCGCAGGTGCAGCGTGCGCGACTAGACCTAAAGTGGGTCCGGGCACTCCGTATTTTGAAGACGCTGCACCATCGTTTCGCGAGGCCTTGTCCAAGTTTGACTTCGCGGCGGGCACGCCGGAGCAGCGAAGCGCCGGACTCAACAAAATACTCGCTGAATCTCGCCAGCGCGACGCGCTCACCGTGTGGCATCTTCTCGTGCGCGTCGGCGAATCGGAGCGCGGTCTTGTTTACGACCGCCTGGCAACGCTCGTTCCACCTCCCGAGGGAGTGACGCGCGACGGTATTTTGCGCCTTGATCAAAAGATGCTCGATCTGTGGTGGAACCAGCTTGACCTCGGAGACGTTTCGCTGTGGCGCACTTGGGAACGCTCGTGGTCTCAAGATAGAGCCAGTGGGAAGTAACTTGTTCGTAGCACGCTGAAAATCTCCACGTGTCTTGATGGCCTTCGGCAGTCTCGATTTCTCAAGTCCATTTCTCATTTCTTACCGCCTCTGTTAACGCCAGTCTCCTTTTCCGCGTCTTGCCCCTCGACGGCTTTTGAAATAATTCGAAAGGAGATCACAACAAATCATGAAACCTTTCACAGTTCGTTCACCCTTGTTCTTTGCAGGAATCTTGGCGGCTTTGCTTTTTCTGGCCACTTCGGCACAAGCAGGCCCACCTCTCATCTGCCATACCATCGATATTGGACAGGCAAAATCATTGCCCTGGACCAACCACGGCTGGAACCTATCTGGTACCGAGAATTACGACCTAAAAAACCTCGTCTCCGACACGCTCGCCATTCTTGATTCGAACGCGCCGGTCCTCGTGCGCATGGAAACGCTGCGCCGGGCCACGCTTTACGTCCGACGCGACCCGCAAATCGCCAGAGAGTTGCTGACGAAGCTTTTTGCTCGCACAACGGCCGCCGAAAATGCGGGGCATCGGGACGCTTTGGCTTTGTTCGACGCAGGATATCTCGCCGAGTGCTACAAGCAATGGATCGGAAAGAACCTGCCGCACATGACGGACAACTTGCCAATGGACCCGAATCCAGCTGCAAATCTCGACGGCTATGCCTTGGTAAAGAAGGCGATCAGCTTGCGGGGTCAAGATACGGAGATGGAATTCGCTGCTGCGCTGATTACCCTGGAGGGCCCACAGGCCAATCACCAGCAGCACGTACTAAAAGCCACAGCCGGGGCTAAGGACGATCCACTGCTCGCCCAGAATCTCAAGAGCCACTACATGGGTGATGGCGGATTGACCGTCGCCGAGCTGTTCTCGAAGGGCGCCAAGGTAAATCAGTAAAAGCAGCTCAAAACTGCGGCACATGTCGTATCACAGTCCTGGGAAGGCCAGCTGCTAAAGGGCTGGGCAGGAACGTTTTCATCGTTCCTGCCCAGTCTGTTCGGAGTCTTGCCACGTCAATGCCTCGAGGGAGAATTCTTCTACGGAAATGGTAGTCCGCTTTACAGAAGTCTCCGCATTTACTAGGCTAAGAGTCCTATGTGGAATGTCGAAGAGCGGTTTACACCAAAGCAAATCGAAAGCTTGGCGGCGCTGGGCTTTGCCGTTGGCAGCACGCGGGGAGTTGTCCGCGTCGAGAAATACGGCAGCGGCGCGGAGTTTCGCAAGGGAACGGACAACCTCTATCAGATGACGGTCGCGCCGACCATTATGCTCAAAGGCCGGTTCACCCGCCTTTGGGACGCAGGCTACCAGAAATTCCTGCTAACCGACGACGGCCTGAAACTACCTGCGCTTGCGACCCACCTTGAGAATCTCAGAAAGTTCAACGAGGAACTGCGAACCGCGCTGGGTGTTCCCACTTTCTACAACGAAGCACTCGGCTCCGTGAGCCAAATCAGCGTCTACGACCGCGTCAAAGGCCGCGTCGGCGATGTGCCAGACAAAACGGTTGGTGCGCATGAGCCAGGCGGCGAGCACTAGACGAGCAGCTTCTCTCTGTAATTCTTCTTATTTAGATTTGCTCTCTTGAAGCTGTCGCCGGAATTGCTCCACATCCACACGATACTTGGCGGCTTTGCGTGCGCCGATGAACAGTACTGGAATGTCGCAGCCGTAGCGCGCTTCAAGAAGCTCATCGTTTTCGATATTTATTTCACGCAGCAAGGCGCCGAATTCGCGCAACAGGGGCGCAATGGCCGCCTTAGCTTCCTCGCAAAGATGGCAGCCTGGCCGCGTGTAGAGAGTCACCTCGCGCGGGCCCGCGGCGGCCAGGCGGGCGTCCTCCGGATGCTCCCTCACGGCTTCGGATTGGAATATTTTTGAAACGGACCCGCGTACGGGTGAAACGCCCGCGCGCGGTAAAGCTCCGCGATCTGCCGGAGATGCCCAAGGTCGTGCGAAGCCCACTCGCTAAGCATTTGATGGAGCGTGATGTTGCCAAGCTCGGAGTGCGTCGCCTCGCGCTCGCCCGAGTCTGGCGGAATGCTCCTAAGCAGAATGACCGTCGACCGCCGGGTCTTGATGAAATACGCGAGATTCTCTGCGGCTGACCCGCGCACATAGTCGCCAATCACCACCGTGCTCGCCGGATCATACTTCTGCAGTGTTGGAGCGTCTTCCGTGACGATGCGTCGCGTCCGGTCGGCATAAACCATCTCAAGATCCGCCAGATGTCCGAGGACTTCCGCAATGGACCAGCGCTCCGGCGCCGGCTTCCAGCGCAAGAGATCTTCCGGCAGATCACGAAGCATCGTTTCGAGCAGAATCGGCGTCTTTTCAAGAAGCAACAGGGCAGGCTGGATGGATCGAGTGACGCCCGGATCGGTGGATCGAACTACACCTTGCTGCATGGGGGGACCTCCCAGCGATACCTGCATCTTACTCGAAAAGGCCAAGAAAAGTTGAAGTGGCGCATAATAAGTAACAAGCGCGGAGGCGACGCCAATGGGGAGAATCGTGGCACTGATGGACGACCTGTTTTTTCAGATGAAAGTCGCCGAGACGGCCAAGCATCTCGGCCTGGAGCTAAGAGTAGCCACGAACGGCGACGCACTGGTAGGTTTGCTGGAACCCGCGCCAAAGCTAGTCATTGTGGATTTGAACGCGCGCAGCCAACCGCTTGCGGCGATCGAACGCGTGCGCGCGGCACAAAAAGATCTGAGAGTCATTGGTTTTCTATCTCACGTGCAGCGCGACTTGGCAGCGCAGGCGCAGGCAGCCGGATGTGACGAAGTGATGCCGCGCTCCGCCTTTACGCAAAACCTGGCCGCCATCCTGAGCGCCGCAAAGGACTGATGTGAAATTCCGAAAAACCATTGGAACTGCGCAGTTGATTGTTCTGACTGCCTTATTCCTGTTGCTCGTGCGTTGCGCCTCCGCGCAGGAGTCCAGTTCCGCTCCTGCTGTGCAACCGAGTTCCCCGAACGGGCCGTCTGCCGCTCTCCGGGACGTCCTAACGGCAGCCTGTTCGCAAAGCCAGAACGACTTTTCGCGTTTTCTCACCGGGCGCAACAAAGAATCTTTTTCCCGCATGGCTCCTGCAGCTCGTGTGGCGTTCATGAAACGCTTCGTGTTGCTCAACGAGGCTGGTAAACCATCCGTGACCGCCAATCCCTCGGGCCGTCCCATCGTGCGCTGCGAGACTCCCGCCGGCGCTGCGGAAATTCAAATCGGCGGCGCCGACACCCGCGACAATGTGGCATTCCTGCCGGTGGAATTGCGCGACGCAACGGATTCTTCCGGCGCCAGCGCGATCCAGGTAAACATGGGTCTGGTACGTGAGAACGGTGAGTGGAAGATCCTATCGCTAGGCTTGGTGCTTCTCGATTTGCCTTCCTTGGAATTGGAATGGGACTCAGCGGAAGCCGACAAAAATGAGCAAGCCGCCCTCGAGTCACTAAAGGACATCGCCGAAGCCGTCGAAGCTTACCGCCGCAAATTCACAAGGCTGCCCGAATCACTTTCGAGTCTAGGGCCACCGCTGCGTGGCCCGGCCAACGCGGAAGCCGCGAGTCTCATAGAATCCGACTTGGCCGCCGGCATGAAAAATGGCTACTCGTTCCGCTACGTCATAGTAGGCGCCAGCGGTTTGGGTGCCCCGGCGAAGTTTGAGCTTGCGGCAACGCCTCTCAGCTATGGTCGCACGGGCCATCGCTCCTTCTTCCGCGATGCCACCGGAACGCTTCGCGGCGCGGACCGCCAAGGCGCAGTGGGCACTTCGTCCGACCCAAGACTCCAGTAGCATCAATTTCTTTGCACGCGATCAAATCGCCGCTGGTTACCCATAAGGGCCAGCCCATGGATGTCAAGCCCCTAGGGCGTGCTCCTGACGGTCGGGTACTGAATCCCCAATTGATCAAGATAAGTTTTGAAATGCGCGGGATCGTAATAATACTTTTTCAATTGTGGCAGGAACTTCTCCATTTTCTCTTTATTCATCTCAATAGCAGGTTTGTCGTCGGGACTCAGAAACGTCTCGTAGTGAACGTCTTTGGTCTGGACATTTCGAAAATAATCCCAGGCATCTTGCACGAGTTGCGGCTGCAGAAAAAAGTCGAGTGCAGTCATGGCTTGCACCTTCGCGCCCGCCGTCGAGCCTTTGTGAGCGATAGGCGTGGCCATAGCCACGCCATTCACCCAGCTATGCCCCGGCAGATTCGGGATGTTCGCCGGATACATCAGGTACACCATGGGCGCGTTCCAGGAAATGTCGCCGATATCGTCCGACCCTCCCCCAGGAGGATTTTTCTCCGGTTCCTTTAGCGGCTCGATTTTTTCCTTAAGCCCTTCCACTTTCGCGCCGATCTCCTTTTGCAGCCCCTTCGCCAGCGTCTGATCCGCCTCGCTCCATTTCGGCATCCCTACAGCCTCGATGTTTTTCTGCTGCGTCTCCGCGACCACCTTATTCAAAAACGGTGGCCACGCCGACCCCACCAGCTTGTGATCCACAGTCGTCCCGGTCATCTTCGCCGCGGATTCCGCCATCATATTTCCCAACTCGTAGAGATCCTTGATGTGCGGATAGTCCAACTCGCGGAAGTAATACCAAACCGCCGCCTCCGACGGCACGACGTTCGGCTGATCCCCGCCATTGATAATCACAAAAGAATATTGCACCGAGACGAGTCCGCTCCAGTGGCCGTTGCCCGTGCTATACGAGGTCGCGAACTCCGACTGCACATGCGCACCCAAAACTATATCCACGTCCTTAAACAATCCCGCGCGCACATAGAACGCCTTCGTGCCAAGCAATTCTTCCGCAACGCCAGGGAAAAGCTTGATGGTTCCTGCGATGTGGTGTTCGTCCATAAGCTTTTTCAACACCAACGCCGCCGTTACATTGACCGCCATCCCCGAGTTATGCCCCTCTCCATGTCCCGGCGCGCCCTCGACGATCGGGTCGTGATATGCCACTCCAGGTTTCTGCGAAGCGCGCGGAATGCAATCGATGTCGGTAATGAACGCGATGACGGGTTTGCCGTTTCCGTAAGTGGCGACCCAGGCCGTCGGAACGCCCGCAACCCCATGCTCGACCTGAAATCCATTTTTCTGCAGAATGCCGGTGACGTAGCGCGACGTCTCGTATTCCTGAAATCCCAGTTCGCTAAAGCTGAAAATCTGGTCCACCATCTGCTGTATGAGCGTCTGCAATTTGTCCACTTCCGTCGCGGCTTCCTGTTTTAAAGCAGGAAGCTCCGCCGGCTGCTGCGAGAGCACTAGGCGTGGCACAAATAAAAGCGCCGCCATGCAGCCCACTACACAAAATTCCCTCATCCGATTCTCCAGTCAGCAATCCTCAGCAATCGCCACCAAAATGAGCGGGCATAATACATCGGCTATTGCGAAATTGGGGAAAGAAAGAGTCCCAGGTTTGTGCCGCGAAGCAGTTGGCGCTACTATCGTGCGACTCAACATGCGCCCGGCATCCACTCGACGCCTTTTCTTGTCTTTCGCACTCGCTCTTCTGACGCCAATCGCGGCGACCGCGCAACAATCCAGCTCCGCCTACGGCCCTCTCCCTGTCTTCGAATTCCACAGCGGCTTCTGGATCAATCTCCACCACATGCTCTATTACGAGGCCAAACTTCGCCAAACTCCGCCAGCGGCCCCTCAAAAAGGCGCTTCGGTGCCACAAATTAAACTGAAAACCATGAAAGATACAGCCACGCCCCTCAGCCCCGCCGAACGCCTCGCTTGGGACAGCGCCGTAGCCTATTACGTAACAAACTACGCGAACAAAGATCTGCTTTTCAATAACGACATGATCCTGCTAAAAAACCAGCTAGGTGATTTTGAGGATTGCGACGAGCTCTCCGGCACGCGAAAGAAAACCTGCGACGCCGGCCTGCCTCCCAAGCTCACCCTAGTTCTGGAAGCCGCCGCACCCGCCTACCGCGCTCATCTGTGGCCCGACCAGGACCGTGCCAACCGCCGCTGGGTCGCCCGCGTCGCGCCTCTCATCGAAGAACAAGGTGTTGGCATTTCCCAGCGCCTCGCGGACATCTATCAGACCAAGTGGCCCAAGGAGAAAATCCGCGTCGACGTATCCGTATACGCTAATTGGGCCGGGGCTTACACCACACTCGACCCACTGCGCGTCACCATCTCCAGCACCGATGCACGCAACCAAGGCGACGAAGCTTTTGAAGTCCTCTTTCACGAAGCGTCGCACGGCATCGCCGAACCGGTCCAAAGCGCGATCGTTCGCGAATGCCGTCAGCGCGATAAAGCTATTCCTCGCGACCTTTGGCACGCGCTTATCTTTTATACGACGGGCGAGGTGATCAGGCCGCTTTTAACGCCGGCGGACGCGGACAACGGTCCGCAGAACAACCCGGATAAAAAAGAGGACGCCGTCAAGCCCAACGCCAATCGCCCTCCCGCCAGCCGCAAAGAAACGTACATTCCCTACGCCATCCGCGAAGGCCTCTACGAACGCGGCTGGAAGGACTATCTCCAACTCCTCACCCGCTTCTGGCAGCCCTATCTCGAAAACAAATCCACGTTTGACGACGCCATCGCTCGCATGGTCTCCGCGCTCTAGCGCACGTGGTCACGAATGATTTTTGCTTGGTTCTACCCGTACCGCTCTAGAACTTTCCGTTGCGCAGCCACTCCCGCACTTCCCTTTCCACCGAGAATAGCTCCTCAGGGTTTTTGGTGTAACGAGCGTCCATTTGATATGCCTGCTCTTCGTAAGGCACGACCATCCACAGTCCGGATTCATTCAAGGCTTGGAAGTAACCTGTCATCACCTTCTCCAGCCCTACGATAGAGAATTGCGTGACGTGCACCAACGTATGAAATACTGTCCGCCGCGTTGGTTCTCGATTGAAGAGCGCGACATCGAGGAACGGCATCGCCGTCATGTGCGCCGCATCCGGCACGACGCGCGACCCGCCAGCGCGGACTCGCTCATAAAAAGGCGGGTAAGGAATGCCCTCGCCCGTCGGGGCTACCTGTTTAAGCCTCAGCCGGTCGAGAATTTCCGCGGGAAAAAACGGCCGCAGCTTATCCTTCATGGATTCAGACAGCGGCTCGCTGAGAGGATGGTATTTATCACGCTGCTGCTGTATCCACGCAACGGCTTCAGCGATTAGCCCGGCCATCTCTGCCTGAGTGAACTTCGCAGGCTCCACGAACGCCTTCCTTCCAACGCGAATTTCTATGTCTCCATGACGGATGGCCCAAGAAATGGAAAGTGACGGTTTTAATTATCGTAGCATGGAGCCACACGCGTCCTTATCCCCTGAATAATGCATTCGTTGCATTATCCGCATACTACAAGCCCTCGAATTGATTGGCGGCCGGTTGCCCAGCGTGCCGTTTTTGCACCTTAGGAATCTGACTTAAACCGGGGCGCGGAGAAAGTCTTATGAGCATTTCTCCGACTATACGGAAGCCCAGCCAGGACTGGCCGCAGCCGCTGCCAACGTGTATTTCAAAATTCACCCTCGTTTGTGCGGCTAAGCATTTGGTTTCATAGCCACGATGCCCGGAAGCGCGACCACACAGAAGTTGCGGCCACCTTCTTTTTCGGCACCCCGCGTTGATTGCCAGGTGTATACTGCCCGCGCGAGGAGGGATTATGTTGCAACAAGTGAATCAAACAGAAGCCCGGGACCTCGAGTGGTCTTGCCAGGCCGTTTCGCCGTTGCATGAGCCCTGCGATTCTGCCGCAACCTTTCACTGCGGTATCTGCGGGCGGCGGTTCTGCGCCGTCCATGCCGAGGATGAGATGTGGCACGCCTGCGTCATCGAGCCGGGCGAAGAAGGTGGCGAAGCTTAGCCGTCTTCGGCAACTGGAAAGAACCCTGGCCAACGATTCGAGTTGATGCCGGGCGCTGCAAACCGGACTTGTCTGGTGACACGACTATGCGAGGCATGGCGTACATGAAAAAAGTGAAATCTGGCAAGCGGAGTACGGCAGCGAAAGGCGCCGGCGCTCCGAAAAGCTTTGACGAGTATCTTGCGGCCGTTCCGGAGTCGGCGCGCGACACCTTGAAGAAGCTTCGCGCGACGATTCGCTCCGTTGTGCCAGCGGAAGCCACCGAGACGATCAGCTACAGGATTCCTGCGTTCAAGCACAACGGAGTGCTGGTGTGGTTCGCCGCGTTTTCGAACCACTGCAGTCTGTTCCCTACCGCGTCGGTGATCGAGGCCTTCAAGAACGAACTTAAGGGCTTCTCCACCTCCAAAGGCACCATCCACTTCCCCGCGGACAAGCCCCTCCCATTTACTCTTATCAAGAAACTTGTGAGGGAGCGCGTGGCGCAGAACGAAAGTAAGAAACGCCATTGACCGCCTGACTTTTCATCCTGCGGCGGCTTCCGTGGACTTCTCCGCTTGCTCCGGAGCGGTCGAGCCGGCGGACTTGGCGGTAATCTCGAGTCCATTCTTGTTCATATCGAATCTCTGTTTCCTGTCCAAGCCTTTCACAAATCCACGCGCCGCTTTGGCAACGGCTCCAGGAAGGCTCGACGCCTCTACCGTGACTGTCGATTCCACCGTTTCTTCACTTCGATCTCGAAAGCGAAATTGCACCTCAAACGTTTTCATGCCCTGAACCTCCTTTTTCTGACTTCTCTGACTTTCTGACAATAAAAATGGCAACCAGTTGCATGCGCCCCATATCGCCAGCGGGTTTTACAACTTCTGGTACCTTTAGCTCCGGCGATGTTTTCGACTCGCAGCCTTAGTACCGGAATGCTTCGTTTTTCGGGCCTTTATTTCCGCCTTAAGCTTCTCGTTCTCTTGCGCCAATGTATCGCGGGCAGCTGTCATCGTTTCGAGATCGTTTCCCAATTGGCCGTTTTCTTTCTGGAGTTCGGCCACTTGAGCCTTCAATTGCTCATTTTCTTGCAGAGTTTTTGTGCCCTTGCAAGCAGCCAGAGGCAAACTCAGCAGTACCGCCACAGCTAGTCCCGCCCAAGTGTCTTTGCGCGTCATGCGTCATCCTCGTCGAAAAGAACGTTCACAAGAATTTGATCCGCAGCTGGAAGAACCGATAGCGGGTGGGAGGGAGGACACCGCTGGCGACCGAGCCAGCGTAATGGAGTTTCTCGGATCGCGCAAGCCCGACAAACTCGGGTAGCGCTGAAACGGTGCTGACCGCAGTCGCCCTCGGGACCGCTTGTACCCGGTGATTTTGAATTTGGCCGGTGACACGGGGAAAGTCTTATGCAGCGTCGTAGTAGCGTCCGTTAGCTTCTTCACCGATGATCGCGAAGTCGCACTTCGACGTATTGAGTGGATCGGACTTCCACGAAAAGTCGATCGACGGAACCTCAACTTGCGCCTCCATCTGGCACGCCGCCCGGGTGCCAGCGAACCGGAAATGTTTGGCGGCGTCTTCGTACGTTGCGGGCTCTCCGGCCGATTTCCAAACCATTTTGAAAGTCATGCGAGCCGGAGTGGCTGCCGAGTCCAGCGCCGGCCAGCGTGGCTGATCGACCACCGCAACGTCTTGCATCTCAAGCGTGAAGGTGCTCCCGTCGGGGCTGATGCTTAGACCATGCTCCGGAACAGGAACGACCCAGTAAAGTCCGGACGCTGCAATAGGCGGATGAAAATCGTGTATTTGGTTAGCGGGGACAGCCTGTCCCCCGAACAGCGTGAGTCATATATGAGTGAACGTCCCCTTCTGTTTTGTGCGGCCAGCCCAATACTCGCCCGTCACGACCCCGTAATCGGTTGTCGGACTGCCAAATGCGATGCGATTTCCCTTGTTGTCGGTGCCCATGCCAGTAAAAGTACTGCATCTGGCTACGCGGCCCTTGAAATGGTAAATGTGCGAAGGCTCCAGATTCGCGCCCGCCGGTTGGTTGTGGCTGCCATTCTTGTCTAGCCATGGAATTGGGTAGGGATCGCTGCCCCCGTTCGCCGTCATCGGCTCTTGCTCAAAAAACGTATTCGCTCGAAAAGGAGCCAAAAGCGGAATGGCCGCCAATCCGCCGGCTCTCATCATTTGTCTTCGAGTGAAAGCTGATCGTGAATGAACCATCTTGACCATGAGCCACCTCCAGTTCCGAGATTGTACTCCGGCCATGGCGCAAGAAGACCTTGTAGCCGAACTTGGCAGTGCCATTCGGCACCTCGGATTGCTAGGCTACCAGCCCAGGCCACCCGTTTCTTTTTGGCAGTAACGTTTGTCCGGCAACCACGGTTGTGTTAGTCTCTGCGGTGCGGCAACGAGCTTGGCCACGCGCCACGCAAGCCCCAGCGTCGCGAACGTTTTCTCCTTACTGTTCCTTACCAGAGCTTTCCCGAGAGGGAAGACTCTCTCCGGAGAACCAAACGAACGGCTCGGGCCATTTGATAACCGGCTCCCTCGAGCTTCGCCGTCGGAAGGAACTGGATAAGCCCATGTCCGCTACACAGGCAGCCTCAAAGACCGAAAAAGAGACCGTCGAGATCAAACTCGCCCATTCCCCCGATTCCGACGATGCCTTTATGTTCTACGCGTTGGCAACCCACAAGCTTGCCACGCCGGGTTACAAATACACCCACGTACTTGCGGACATACAAACCCTTAACGACGCCGCCCTTACAGAAACCTACGACGTAACCGCTCTAAGTTTTGCCGCCTATCCAACACTGCGCGATAAATACGTTCTGCTCGATTGCGGCGCCAGCTTCGGGGAAAACTACGGTCCGATCGTCGTCGCCAGCAAGTCCATGAAACGCGAGGATTTAGCCGGAAAACGGATCGGCGTCCCCGGCCTTAAGACAACCGCCTATCTTACGTTGAAGCTCTTTGAGCCAAATTTTGAGCCGGTCGTGATGGCCTTTGACAAGATCCTGGACGCTGTCAAGAACGAAGTTGTCGAAGCTGGCCTCCTCATCCACGAGGGCCAGCTTCTGTTTCCGCAGCTGGGTATGCACCGCGTTCTAGACCTCGGCGTCTGGTGGCACGAGCAAACCGGCCTACCTCTACCGCTAGGCGGAAACGCCGTCAGGCGAGCCCTGGGCCCGGCTCTTGGCCTGCAAATCGCTAAAACAATTAGAGATAGCGTCGAATATGGCCTGGAACACCGCGAAGAGGCCCTCAACTACGCCATGCAATTCGCCCGCGATATGGAAACCGAAGTAGCCGATAAGTTCGTGGGCATGTACGTCAACCGGTGGACGCTCGGCTACGGAGAGCGCGGCAAGCAAGCAGTCCGCGCGTTAATCGAGCGCGGCACAGCCGCAGGCCTGCTGCCCGGACCACCAGACATCGAGTTCCTCAGCCAAGAGTAAGAAAGCAAAAGATTTAACATACTCCGCAGTCTCGCAGCTTGCCCGCTTGAACCAAGGCAATGAGCGCTATTTTCTGAACCTCGCCCAACTTTATTTCGAGTTCAAGAAATACGAACAAGCAAAAACAGTTTTTGAGCAACTCACTTCAAGCAATGAACCAAAGATAGCTGCACTCGCCAGTGAGCGTCTTGAAACTCTTAAGACATTCGATGGATCGCACGAGCTGCCGGGGCCAAAGCAGTGATTCCAGCCGAAGATCGATCCCAGCAGCGAGCTCCGAGTTCTCTGGAACCAAAGGGCTCGTTCATGTCGAGAAATGTGTGCCTGCCTTGACGACTTCCTCCTAATCCCTTAGTGTCTTTTCCTTGCGATGGACACTCCGATGAAAACATGTGTGCGCACCCTATGCTTGGCGGCGGGAACGTTGATGCTCCTGGCCCCGTTGTCGCGCGGACAGGCAGCTGCGGAATATGGTGACCATACGCAATCGGCTGGGCCTTGGCCCCAGCAAGCCGTTCGCGGCGCCCACGGCATGGTCGCCACAGACGAAGAATTGGGCTCTCAAGCTGGCATCGAAATTCTGAAGCGCGGTGGAAACGCCGTCGATGGCGCCGTCGCGGTTGCCTTTGCACTGGCGGTCGTCGAGCCCGCGGCCGGGAACATCGGCGGTGGCGGCTTCATGCTAGTGCGGCTGGCAGATGGACGCACCACTTTCTTCGACTACCGCGAAGTAGCTCCCGGTAAAGCTGCGCGCGACATGTACATCAAGCCGGATGGCACCCTCGACAAGGAACTTTCTGTTGTCGGCTACAAATCGGTCGCGGTACCTGGTACCGTCGCCGGCCTTGAGCTAGCCCTGAAAACCTACGGCAAGCTGAAGCTTGTGGACGTGTTGGCGCCCGCGATTCATCTTGCTGAAGACGGTTTTCCCGTTAGCGAAAAGCTTGCGCGGCAATTGGAGGGAGAACGCCCCGAGTTGCAGCGGTTCACCATCAGCCGCCGCATTTTTTTGAATGACGGAAGAATGTTTCGTCCCGGCGATAGGATTAAACAGCCAGAGCTTGCCGCAACTCTGAAGCGCATCGCGAAAAACGGTGCTGCCGAATTTTACCGCGGCGAAACGGCGCAGATGCTGGTCGATGACATGAAGCGCATGGGCGGCCTCGTCACACTTGACGATCTCGCGCAATATGAGCCCAAAGTTCGCGAAGCCTTGCATGCAGATTACGATCTCGACGGCCACAAGTGGGACGTCATTACCTCGCCTCCGCCCAGCTCGGGCGGCGTCGCCATCATCGAAGCCATGAACATGTTGCGTGACGTTCCGCTCAAGGGCTGGGACGACGCACAAAGCGTGCACATGGTCGTGGAAACGATGCGGCGAGTTTTCGCCGACCGCGCGGCGTACCTGGCCGACCCCGATTTTTCGAAAGTGCCCGTGGAAGGCCTCACGAGCGATTGCTACGCCAAGGAACTCGCCGCAACCATTGACCCGCAGCATGCTTCCTCCAGCAAAACGGTAAAGGCAGGCATACCTCACGTTTGCGGAGTTTCTGCTTCCAACGACGCAGCTCCGCAATTAATCAGCGTTAATGACGGCCCACATACGACTCACTTTTCCGTTGTCGATGGTGCCGGCAACGCGGTCGCCAGCACCTACACGCTCAACAACAGCTACGGCTCGCACGTGACTTCCACCGCAGGCTTTCTGCTGAACGACGAGATGGACGATTTCACGACGCAACCCGGCGTCCCCAACGCACTTTTCGGCCTGATCCAATCCGAGGCCAATGCCATCGCTCCGGGCCACCGCCCCCTCAGCTCCATGACGCCCACAATCCTCTTACGTGACGGGAAATTGAGCTTCGTAACTGGTTCGCCGGGTGGCCCGACGATTATTTCTGCCACGATGCTCAGCGTTTTAAACTGGATGCGCCTGGGAATGGATGCGCAGGCGGCCATCAACGCCCCGCGTTTTCATCACCAGTGGCTTCCCGATGTGATTTTGATGGAAAAGGATCTTTCCGCGAACCTCGAGTCTGCGCTGAACGCCGAAGGCTACCAAACGCGGCGGCGCGGGCACATAGGGCTAGTGAATGCCATCGGGATCGATCCGAAAACGGGCGAGCGTCTCGGCGCGGCTGATCCGCGCGACAACGGCGCCGCCGTAGGTTACTAAACGATTTTGTAACGTCGTCCGGTTTTTGCTTTGCGCGGTTAAAAGTGAAGCGTCTGGCTTTTCATCTCACAGCTCCGTGAACGGGACTATGCGAAGAATTCTCTCCACTTACATGTTCGTGTCACGCAGATTAACCACGGAACTTCTCGGCCAGATTGCCGAATCTGGATTTGAAGCCGTCGAAATCTTTGGCACCCGCGGTCATTTCGATTACACCACCAAGCAAGAAGTCCAGGCCATGGCCAGCGCGCTCTCGCAGCACCGCCTCGCGCTTCTGTCGCTCCATGCGCCTACGAGCCGGGATCTTAGTGCGACACGCGAAGGTGGTGCGCCGCTCTCCATCACCGAAGTGGAACGCGTGCGCCGCGTTGAAGCCATGGACGAACTGAAACGCGTAATCGACGTCGCCGAAGACCTGCCGTATTCCCGGCTAATTCTGCACATGGGCGGCCCACGCGAAACCGCCGACCCACGCAAGCGCGATGCCGCCTTCAGTTCACTGGAGCATCTGGTTCTTCACGCGCGCCACGTAGGCGTGACCATTGCCGTCGAAAACACCACCAGCGAGATGGGCGATCCCGCCTATCTCCGCACCTTCGTAGACGAAACGCGCCTTACCGGTCTGCGCTTCAACTTCGATATCGGCCATGCGCACCTTGCCGATGGCCCCGAAGCCGAACGCGTTGAAAAAGCCTTTGCGTCGCTGCGCGAGTTGGTCGTTTCCGCACACATCCACGACAATCACGGCGAAAAAGACGAACATCTTCCACCGTATGCCGGCACTATCGACTGGGAATCGGGAGTCAAGGCTCTGAAGTCCGCGCCCGAACCGGATCTCCCGCTCACTCTCGAACTAAAAGAAAAATCCGGCCACGATATTCCATCCACGGCGGAAGTGCTAGCCGCCGCCAGCGAGTCCCTCGACCGCTTCGACCGGGAGTGGAACTAGCGGCGAGCGAATGTCCTTGATCTGACTCTTGTCACCGCTGACCAGCGGCTCCTGGGCCTTCGGAAACATTCGCACTTTGGCTGATCGCTGAGTGTTTCCCCCGCCCGTTGGATTGGGCGAACCTCCTCCCTTCTCTGATAAACTACCCTTTTCGACGCACACTGAAATAGCGGACTATGGCGATCATCACTATCGACCAGGCTGGCAAGTACGACGGGCAGGAAGTCACGATTCGCGGCTGGCTCTACAACTTGCGCGAATCGGGCAAATTGATGTTTCCCATTTTTCGCGACGGCACCGGAATCATCCAGGGTGTCTGCGCGCTCAAGGAAAATCCTGAGGCCTTTGAAGCGCTGAAGGGGCTCACCCAGGAATCGAGCGTCATCGTTACGGGAAAAATCCGCGCCGAACAGCGAGCTCCCGGCGGCTTCGAAATGGGCGTCAGCAAAATCCAAATTGTTCAGAAGGTTCCGGATGCCAGGCCTTTTCCGATTCAGCTTAAAGAGCACGGCGTCGATTTTCTGCTCGATCAGCGGCACCTCTGGATTCGCACGCCCCGCCAGGCCGCCATCTTGCGCATTCGCGCGGAGGCTATCCGCGCGGCGCGCGAATTCATGGACGGACAGGGCTACACGCTCGCTGACGCGCCGATGTTTACGCCCGCCGCTTGCGAAGGCACCTCCACACTTTTCGAAGTCAATTACATCGACGACCAGAAGGCTTATTTGACCCAAAGTGGCCAGCTCTATGCCGAGGCTATTGCCATGGCCCTGGGCAAGGTTTATACGTTCGGCCCCACCTTCCGCGCCGAAAAGTCCAAGACGCGCCGTCATCTCACGGAATTTTGGATGCTCGAGCCCGAAGCCGCCTATGTCGAGTTCGACGAAATCATGTCCCTCGGCGAAGGCCTCGTCAGCGCTATCGTGCAAGGCGTTGTCCGAAACAAGTCGCGCGAACTCGAAACGCTCAAGCGCGACGTGAGCAAGCTTCGGAACATCAAGCCGCCGTTTCCACGTATTAGCTACGAAGACGCCGTAGCGGTCCTGAACAAAAACGGCAACCCCGCGAAATTCGGCGACGATTTCGGTGGCGACGAAGAAACCATTATTTCAAGCTCCTTCGATCGCCCGGTGCTAATCCATCGCTACCCATCCTCCATCAAGGCCTTTTACATGCAGCCGGACGCCGAGCGTCCGGAGCTCGCCCTCGCCTTTGACATGATCGCCCCCGAAGGCTACGGCGAAATCATCGGCGGCAGCCAGCGCATCCATGATTACGACTTGCTCTTGAAACGCCTGCGAGAACACAACTTGCCCGAAGAATCGTTCCAGTGGTATCTCGACCTGCGCCGCTACGGCAGCGTCCCTCACTCCGGCTTCGGACTCGGCCTCGAGCGCACCGTCGCGTGGATTTGTGGAACCGAACACATCCGAGAAGTCATCCCCTTTCCCCGGATGATTTACCGCGTGTATCCTTAGTGCGGGGTAGCTCGCAGTACCAGCAGTTCTCGCATTTCTAATTTGTGCTGGAAGATTGGGGCGCACTTCGCGTCTTGCCATCCGCGCGAGATTTCGCGCGTTTTCGCAGGCTAGGAGTCGTTCTTCGCCTCACGGAGAAGCCGCATGTCTCAAAAAGTTCGCATCATTGGCGTACCCATGGACCTTGGCCAGAGCCGCCGTGGCGTAGACATGGGCCCCTCTGCCCTTCGCGGCGCCGGTCTTCAAGCGCGCATCAAGCAACTCGGGAATCAGGTCGAAGACATCGGCAACCTTGAGGTCAAACAGCCTGAAGAAATGCAAGTTGGCGAAAAGCGCGCCAAGTATCTTCAGGAAATCGCGGAGACCTGCAAAGATCTCGCCACCACTGTAGAAAAGTCTCTGGGCGAAGGATTTTTACCGCTCGTTCTTGGCGGCGATCATTCCATCGCCGCCGGCGTCGCTGCGGGCGTTTCTTCGTTCTACCGCAAGGACAAAAAACAGATCGGCTACCTCTGGCTAGACGCCCACGGCGACATGAACACGCCCGATTCTTCGCCTTCTGGCAACGTCCATGGCATGCCGTTGGCGGCCATCATGGGCTTCGGCGCGCCCGAACTCGTCGACCTACTCGGCTTCAAGCCTAAAGCCGAGTCCGGCAACATCGTCATCGTCGGCGCGCGCGACCTCGACGCCCAGGAACGCAAAATCGTCAAAAAATCCGGCATCCACGTCTTCACCATGCGCGACATTGACGAGCGCGGCATGCGTGAAGTCATGTCCGACGCCCTCAAATACGCCATGGACGACACCGCCGGCATCGCCGTTAGCCTCGACATGGACTTCGTCGATCCCAGCGACGCCCCCGGCGTCGGCACGCCCGTCCGCGGCGGCGTCACTTATCGCGAAGCCCACCTCGCCATGGAAATGATTGCTGACTCCGAAGCCATGGTCTCGCTCGAAGTCGTCGAAATAAATCCCATCATCGACGAACACAACCGCACGGCGCTCCTCGGCGTCGAGCTGGTCCTCTCCGCCCTCGGCAAGAAAATCTTGTAATCATTTTTTATTTCAGGCAGAAGTAGCTCAACTCATTCGCAGCGCCGACATCGGATCAATCCGCGACGCCCGCCTTGCCGGCAAATATCCAGCAATCGCTGCCACGGCCGTGAGAACCACCAGCATTCCAACAAACGTTACTGGATCGCTCGACGTCACTCCAAACAGCAATCCGCTCAGCGTTCGCGCCAGCACCCACGAAGCAGCCACTCCCACAACCATCCCAATCCCCGCCAGCCCAAGCGTCTCGAACAAAATACTTCTCTGCAGCGCCTCCGCCGACGCCCCCAGCGCCATGCGAATGCCAATCTCCTGCGTCCGCTGGCTCACCGAATACGAAATCACCGCATAAATCCCGAGGGAGGCCAACACCAGCGCAAATCCCGCAAATCCGCCGAGCAACCAAACCACAAATCGCCGCGGCGACACCGCACGATCGACCATAGTTTGCAGAGTCCTCAAATTCGCCGTGGGCAAATCCGGCTCGATCGGCCGCAGCGCTTCTCGAAGCCTCGACGCCAGTTCCGTCGTCGGCATCGACGTCCGCACTACCAGATCCACCGTCCCATAATCCTGCGTCTGCCTCATCGGAATGTAGAACTCGTTGCCCGAGCCCTCCTCGAGCGCCATATGGTGAACGTCGCCGACTACACCCACTACCGTGCGATCCACGTCCTCGGCCACGATTTTTCCAATGGGATCCTCGCCTGGCCACAAATTGCGTGCGCAGGTTTCGTTCAAAATAATCACGTTTAACGATCCCTTCGTATCCCGTTCCGTGAAATCCCGCCCCGCGCGGAGCGGAATCCCCATCGCATGAAAATATCCGTCGCTGATAATTCTCGGAAATCCATCCCCCGGATAATTCTCCGGCGTGTACTGCACGCCTTTTGCTGCAATCCCCCAGCTTCGGTTGTGTCCCAGCGGCAGCGAATCCGAAAGCCCAGCGCCCTCGATTCCAGGGACATCCATCACGCGGTGCAACGCTTCCGTGTAGTAGCTGTTCTTCTGCTCCGGTGTTTTGTAGGACGAATTCGGATCGATCCGCAAAGCAGCGGCTCGTTCCGGCCGGAATCCCATATTCACATCCAGCACGCGCAGAAAACTCCGTATCAACAATCCGGCTCCCACCAAAAGCACGCAAGCCAGCCCAATCTCCGACACCACCAGCGCGCCACGAATCCACAGATGCCCGCGCCCCTGGCTTGATCCGCGATTCGAATCCTTCAGCGTGTCGTGCAGCTTCAAGTCCTGCACCTGCAGGGCCGGCACTAATCCAAAAAGCAATCCCGTCAGCAGCGCCGCCAGCAACGTAAATCCCAGCACGCGCGCGTCAATCCGCACATCGCTCAGCAACGGAATGCTCACCGAAGTCAAATGCGCCAACGCGCGTGTGCCCACAGAGGCCAGCAGCAATCCCAGCGCCGCCCCGCACCACGACAGCACCAAACTTTCCGTCAACATCTGCCCGATCAACCGCCCGCGCCCCGCCCCCAGCGCCGCGCGAATCGCGATCTCTTTTTGCCGCCCGGCTCCGCGCGCCAGCAACAAATTCGAAAGGTTCGCGCACACGATCAACATCACCACGCCCACCGCGCACGCCAGCACCACCAGCGTCGGCCGCCGCCCGCTCACGTGCTCCGCCAGCCCGGAGACCTTCGGCTCAAAGTCATTTCTTTCTTTATGCTCCTGCTTCAACAGCTTTCCTAGAACGGCCGTTTCCGCCCGCGCGCTTTGCACGCTCACGCCCGGTTTGAGCCGTCCAATAATCGCAACCGTATTCCCCTGCCGGTTTATTTCCGGCGACAACGGCAGCGGTTCGAACATATCCACCCGGCTCCCGGGCGTAAAAACCGTCGAGAAATCAAAGGTGGCCGGCAGCACTCCCACCACCGTCACCGGCCCGCCATCAAACGACAGCGCTCGCCCCACAATGTTCGGATCCGCCGCGAATTTTCTTCTCCACAGCCCGTCGCTCAACAGCGTCACTCTCGGCCCGTTCTGTTTACACTCTTCTGCCGTAAACTGCCTGCCCATCTGCGGCTCCACGCCTAGTAGCGAAAAAAAATTCTGGGTTACAGGAACGCTCGTCAACCTCTCCGGTTGTCCATCTCCAATCAACTTCGCGTCTCCCAAGCCATAAAATGCATAGTAGGCCGCCAGGTCCTCATACGACTGGTTCTTCATTCGCATATCCAGCAGGTAGTCCGTCTGCGAAGTTTTCCCGGACATGTCGTTTGTCTCGTCCTGGTGGTTCGCTATCCACACCAGCCTTCCCGGCTCGCGAAACGGCAGCGGCCGAATCAAAAGCGTATTTACCACGCTGAAAATCGTGCAGCTCGCTCCAACCCCAAGCCCCACAATCAGAATCGCAAACAGCGCAAACCCCGCGTCTCGCCAAAGCGTCCGCACGGCGTAGCGCACATCCCGCTGGATATTTTCCAAGAGCGGCGTCCCACCATTCCCATTTTGCGATGACGCTTGAGAAGATATTTGTGAAGACAAGGACCCTCCTGCGCAATTCCCGCGTCTCTGTAGACGATAGAAACGAGAAAAGGTTCCGTGTCCCCTTTTTAATTTCCGTTTTTTAATCTCCACGCCGAAAAATCACCGCCAAATCTCCGTTGTCACTCCAGAACCTAGAGTCCAGTTCCCCCGCGACAACTCCTCGTCTTTCCCCTATAACTAAGAACTGGCATTCGACAACCCAAACTCGGCGATTTCCATGACCCCTGACAAAAAACGATTGCGCATTGGCGTCCTCTTCGGCGGCCGCTCCGGTGAACACGAAGTCTCGTTAGCCTCCGCGGCCTCCGTAGTTCGCGGCCTCGACCCCGACAAATACGAAGTCGTGCCCATTGGCATCACCAAAGAAGGCCACTGGCTCATCGGCACCAGCGCGCAAAAAATGCTCCCGGAAGTTCTCCGCACCGGCCAGCGCGTCACCATGAGCGCCGACCCCACGGACGCCGCTTTAGTCCGCCTCGACGGCAGCGGCGGCGGCCAGCGCATCGACGTCGTTTTCCCCGTCATGCACGGTACCTTCGGCGAAGACGGCACCATCCAGGGACTCCTCGATCTCGCCGGCCTCCCCTTTGTAGGCGCCGGCGTTCTAGGCTCCGCCATCGCCATGGACAAAGACGTCGCCAAAAAACTCCTGCAAGCTGCCAAAATCCCTGTAGTCCCCTGGGTCTGCATCCGCCGAGACGAGTGGGAACGCAACGAACACATCGTCATTCATGAGATTGAAAAGGCATTCCCCTATCCCCTCTTCGTGAAGCCCGCAACGCTAGGCTCGAGCGTCGGCATGACCAAAGTCCACTCGCGCCAGGAGCTCGCCCCCGCTTTGAATCTCGCCTCCGAATTCGCCATGAAAATTCTCGTCGAGCGCGCCATCAACGCCCGAGAAATCGAAGTCTCCGTGCTCGGCAATCACGATCCGCAAGCCTCCATCCCCGGCGAAATCGTCCCGCACCGCGAGTTCTACGATTACGCCGCGAAATATCTCGAAGAAGGCACAAAACTCCTGATTCCCGCCGATCTGAAACCAGTCCAAGTAAAAAAATTCCAACACCTCGCCGTTCAGGCCTTTCGCGCCCTCGAATTAAGCGGCATGGCCCGCGTCGATTTTTTCCTCGGAAAAGAAGGCGGAAAAATCTATCTCAACGAAGTGAACACCATCCCCGGCTTCACTTCCATCAGCATGTACCCCAAACTCTGGGAAGCCAGCAGCATCCCCTTCCCTCAACTCATCGACAAACTCATCGAGCTAGCCCTCGAACAGCACGCCGAGAAAGCCCGCACCAAATACGCCATCGAACTCCCCGCAGGCTCCGCCGGCGCCCTCGAAGGCTAGCCCGCGACACAATCCGTCTTCCAGCCAACGGCTTGCCTAGAATTTCAGCGGATCGCAGTATATGCTTTCCCGGACCCAAGATACGGCGATGAAATCGCAGTCACTCGCTTTCCTCACGCTGGTATTCGCGCTCCTAGCGACTTCCTCGGCTGCCTGTTCGGTGTCCGCGTGTATGCCAAGCCAGAGCGAATTGCGCCCCAATCTCGTGGTGAAAATTAGCCATGACAATAGGCCGCTCGCTCGGGGCACGGTAAAGCTCGTCAGCAACGACGGTACTCGAATTGTCGAATTACTGTCGAAAGAGACGGACGACGGTGGCAGTGTACACATCTCCGAACTCCCGCCAGGGGACTATTGGCTGAGTGCTGATCTGCTTGGAATTTCTGCTGGCACGAGATGCTTCCACGTCGCTCCGACAAGCTCAAGGAAGGCTAGCGGACAAATCAGCTTTGACTGGGGTGACGCGGCTCCTGCGGCTCGCGAAGCCGCGGGCAAGCTGGTTCACCTACAAGCCGGACACCGGGACAATCCTATTTGGAATATCACCAATCGCGTCCAAGTGCCCATCAGCAACGCGCGGCTGTCTCTGCGCGCGCCACAATCCGACGCCTTTTACAGCACAACGTCCGACAACGATGGCCACTTCACATTTGGCGAGATTCCCGACGGACTCTATGTACTTCGCGTTGAAGCAGGGGCGGCAGCGGGCGGCAGAAGCATCGAGCCCGTGAATCTGCTGTTTCGCTTGAGTCATTCCGCAGCGCAAAGGAACCTCTCCGTTGATGAGGCCGACGCAATTGGTGGAAGCTGCGGCGGCTGGTCCATCGAACCTCATCACGCGACCGGGTTGTAGCGGGCACTCAGAGGCGGTCCGTTCTTTTCCGATATCCACTGGTTAAGAATCACCAATCACCGGTGCAAGCGTTTCTTCTACTCACTATTCACTATCCACTATTCACGATCCACTATTCACTCTCGCCCTCTCCCTAGCCATCCCGCCCAGAAAAGGTTAATTTAGATACGCTCGCAATTCACTCATCTGCCTCGCAGGGCAGGAGACCACTGAATGTCACTTCTCGAACCGCCTGCCGATACTCAAAAAAAATCACGGGCCATGATCTTCACCATGACGGCGGCCTTCATCATCGCCATCATCGCCGTCTGGTTCTGGCTTCGTTTTTATCCCGAGAAAAAAGCCGCGGAGCAATTCTTCAACGCCGTCGTGGCCGGAGACATGAACACCGCCTACCAGCTTTGGAAACCCGGCCCCGGCTCCAGCTACAAGCTCCAGGACTTCATCGCCGACTGGGGACCCACCGGCTACTACGGCCCCGTAAAAAGCTACAGCATCCTCAAAGCCAATTCTCCCAGCGGCTCCGCCACCAGCGTCGAAGTCCGCGTAGCCATCAGCCCCTTCTCCCCCATGCCCACCGCCAACAACGACCCCGAAAAAAGCCAAAAAACCAGAGTCGTCAACGTTTGGGTCGACACCAAAGACAAATCCTTCAGCTTCCCACCATAGAGTTTATCGTCGCTGTTGGCCTTGTAGGGGTACGATTCATCGTGCCCTTTTTGTCTTTCGCTTTTCCTGTCTGCGCGCTCTGTGTTTCTACGTTTCGTTTCTCTTTTCTTAACGCCGAATATCTTCCAAAGCGTGTTCCAATTCCTGTGGACTGACGCTCGCCGTTCCGAGTTTTCCCACGACCACGCCGGCTGCGGTATTCGCCAGCACAGCCGCATCCGGCAAAGACGCCCCCGCCGCCACGGCCAAGGAAAGCACGCTCAAAACCGTATCCCCCGCCCCCGTCACATCAAACACCTGCCGCCCGGTAGCCCCGTGCGCCACCCCGCTCTGCCCCACCCGCGCGTAAGTCACCTCAAAGCTAGTCGCCGGAATCTGCAGATGCCGCGGCGACGACTCCTCGAACACACTCATTCCCTTTTCGCCACGCGTGATCACCACCGCGCTGCACCCGAAGTGCGCCAGCAAAGCTCGCCCCGCGTCTTCCACCGATTGCTCATCGCTCAACGATCGTGTAACAAAAAAACCTGCTTGCTTTGTATTGCAAACAATCGCCCGCGCCCCGCGATAGGCATACAAACGCGACGTCTTCGGGTTCACGAAAACAGGCACCTTCAATTGATGCGCCGCGCTCAACACGCGGTCTGCAAAGTCATCCGCGATTAGCCCTTTGTCGTAATCCGAGAGCACCAGCGCATCCAGACTCTTCAGTGCGTTGAACAGCACGCCAAGAAGTTTCTTTTCTGTCTCCGGACGCAATGGCTCTCGGCGTTCCCTGTCGACCCTGACAACCTGGTGGTGGCTTGCGATGATTCGTGTCTTCAGCGTTGTAACTCGTTTCGAATCCGGAATGACTCCTTTTTCCAGAATGTTCTTCTCGCGAAGGCATTTCTGGAGCGTCCTTCCTGCTTCGTCGGTGCCAATGACGCCAAACGTCTCGACGTGCGCGCCGAGAACGGCCAGATTAGCCGCCACATTTCCCGCGCCACCCAGGCATTCGGACTGCGAGACAAAATCCACCACCGGCACAGCCGCCTCGGGAGAAAGCCGCGTCGCTTCCCCCCACAAATAGCTGTCCAGCATCAAGTCGCCCAGCACACCCATGCGCTTCCCGCGCAATTTCGGGATCAAGCGCTTCAAACGCGGAATGAATTCAGATGGGTTTGTGGACATGCGCAGGCCTATCGTCCTTTGCTCTCATGTTCAATATTGTTGCCGACTATTCCGAGGCGATCTTTGCTTCTTCAGGCAGCATAACCGGAATGTCGTCGCGCACCGGATAAACTCGCCGGCACGTCCCGCACTTCAACCCCAGGCTGTCAGGCGTGAGCTTGACGGGCGTCTTGCAAATCGGACAAACCAGAATATCCAGCAGTTCTTGCGGAATCCCCATGCGCCTCTCCATTTCCATCTTCATACCATCCATTTCAAGCGAACGGTCACTCTATCAAAGCGCCCGTCGCGTGGGCAATTGAACTTGAGAAGAAGCACGCCAAGATTGGCTTCCTTTAACGCATTCTAATCCTCTCCCGTCACAAGTCCCCAATCCAAGGCGGAAACCTGCCGTCGAGAGACAGCTTAGAGCTCCGTACCGCCAAACTGCGCAGCCGCAAAACCACACGCCTTGGCAACAGCTATCACTGTCAACAACGAAACTATAGGATCGATCGGGTGACGGTAGCGCAGGTCAGCATGCGTCACATAATACAAACAAGGAAAGATCACCGGAAACACTGCCAGCAGCCAGGTGAATTGGCTCGTAATTTTTGCGTTTCGCTCGCTCTTGTCGCCGTTTCCCTCGGCCTCTAGGCTGTCTCTGCGATCTTTGTGCATCTGCCTTATCTTTTTACGCCCTCCCCACAACACGACAACGCCAAACAACGCGCCAACCGCAGTCAAAAAGCTGGACAAAAGAATCCCCCGAATCAAGCTCGAATCTGTCTCCCGGAAATTCTTCAGAGGCGATTCTGTCCCGATCCAAAACGCCACAAACTTCCGCCCCGTCAAACGCAATTCCAATCCCGGATGGGCCCTCATGAACGAAGCAGCCAGCTCCCATTTCTCCGCCATATAGCCTGTCTCACCGAGCCGCGAATATCTCCTGGCCTCTTCCGTCCTGGTAATCGACTTTCGCCCGCCCCGCGCATCCTCGTCAAAGATGTCGTTGTTCCCCAGCCACAATTCAAACGGCAAATTTGACCGCACCGGAATAAATCTGTGAAAAGCAACGTAGTTGCGAATCGTCCAGGGCGCGCAACAGAGAATCGCGACGCCAGCCGCCAGCGCCAGTCGCTTCCATCGCAAGCTGCTTTCCCCACGTCCACGGAGCGCCGCCCAACCCAACAAAAACGGCAGCAGCGCACCAAGCGCCGGATTCGTCATAAGCGCCAAACCCCATAACAATCCGTACACGCCCCAGTCCAGCCATCGTTCCGATTCCGCCAACTCCAAAGTTGCCCACAAAATCAGGGCCGCGAGCAGCGTGGAGAGCGACGTATCCCAAATCCATTCGAACGGCATCATCACCCCGCTTGGAAAAACCGCCCAAAGCCATGCCGCTCCCGCCCCCACTCCCAATCCGCCGACGCGTTTCCCCGCGAAGAAAATCGGCACGCAAGCCGCCGCGGAAAAAAGTATGTTGAGCGCCACGCACGCAAAAAAAGCCCGCGCTGTAAAAACTCCAAATAATTTGAATGTTGCCGCCACAATCAGCGGATAAACAGGCGCGAGCCAGGCCGTAGGCCCTGTCTCCGTTCGAAACACATTGCTGAATCCCTTACCCTGCGCGAGCGCATACGCAATGTTCCCCGTCTCCTGCTGAAACGGCACAATCCCTAACACTCCCAGCGAAATCTTCCGCGCCTGGTCCCAAGCAAACGCAACTCGCACGCCCATCGCCACCATCACGATAAGCGCCAGCGAAGTCGCCGCCTTCCGAATCGCTCGTATCATGCCGTTCGAACCATCATTTTCATCCCGCCTTAACAATCCGTTTTTGCGCAGTCATGTTCATGCCCTTCAAATCATTTTTTTTGCGTCGCTCGAATCGCCATTTGCAGCGTGACAAATGTACTGGTTGCAAGAAACTGTGACAAGCGCGCGCAGCAATTTCACGCTACAATGGGAGGGTTATGCTCACGGTCAATAACATCTCCATGCGCTTCGGCCCCCGGGTCTTGTTCGAAGACGTGACCTGCACCTTCATGGCCGGGCGCCGCTACGCTGTCACCGGCCCGAACGGCGCCGGCAAGTCCACATTCATGAAAATCGTTACCGGCGAAATCGAACCCACCAAAGGCTCGATCTCCCGCCCGAAAAAAATGGGCGTCCTGCGGCAGGATCAGTTTGCGTTCGATCAGTTTCGCGTGATTGACACCGTCATCATGGGAAACGCCGCGCTGTGGAAAGCGCTCGATGAGCGCGACGCGCTTTATGCAAAGCCGCATGAAGAATTGACCGACGCCGACGGCATGCGCCTCGGCGAACTCGAAGGAATTGTGGGCGAAGAAGGCGGTTACACCGCCGAAGCCGACGCCGGAACGCTGCTCGATGGACTTGGCATCGAGAGCGCGCTGCACGAACGCAAAATGGGCGAATTGCAAGGCGGACAAAAGGTCCGCGTGCTACTCGCGCAGGCGCTGTTCGGAAATCCTACGGCGTTGCTGCTCGACGAGCCTACCAACAACTTGGACCTCGATTCCGTTCACTGGCTGCAACGATATTTGACCGACTACGAAGGCGTGCTCATCGTAATTTCGCACGACCGCCATTTTCTGAACAGCGTTTGCACGCACACCGCGGACATAGACTACGAAACGATCATCATGTACGTCGGCGGCTACGACGAAATGGTCGTTGCGAAGACGCAGATTCGCTCGCGCATTGAAACGGAAAACGCGAATCGCGAAAAGAAAATCGCGCAACTCAACGAATTCATCGCGCGCTTTTCCGCGGGCACGCGTTCCGCGCAAGCCACTTCGCGCAAAAAAGAAGTCGAGCGGCTGCAGACCACCGAACTTGCGCGCTCGAACATTCAGCGGCCGTACATGAAATTCGACATGAAGCGGAACTCCGGGAAGCATCCGCTCGAAATTCGCAGCATCGAAAAATCCTATGACGACCTGAAAGTGATTCCGCGTTTTTCCGCGTCGGTTACGCGCGGGGAAAAGATCGCGCTGATGGGCCGCAACGGTACTGGAAAAACCACGCTACTAAAATCGCTCGTGCTCAACGCGCCCGGCTTCATCGAGGACGACGATCGCCATTTCAAAATCAATGGCGGCGAAACGAAGTGGGGCCACGAAGTTGCTGTCGGCTACTTCGCGCAGGACCACGGCGAATCCATCACCAAGGGCATGACCGCCATCGATTGGCTTTGGCAGTTCGATGCGAGCGCCAATCAGCAGGAATTACGCGGGCTGATGGGACAGATGCTCTTCAGCGGCGAAGATGCGCTCAAGCCAACGCGCGCGCTTTCCGGCGGCGAATCGGCGCGGCTGATTTTCTGCCGGTTGATGCTGCAGAAGCCGAATTTCCTTGTTCTCGACGAGCCGACCAACCACCTTGACCTGGAATCCATCAACGCGCTCAACATCGCTTTGCAGCGCTATGACGGAACCGTTTTGCTAGTGACGCACGACCACGATGTGATCGATGAAGTCGCGACGCGCATCTGGCATTTCCACGATGGCAAGATCGAAGACTTCAAAGGCCCCTACGAAGAATTCGTCGCTTACGCTGAAGCCAAAGCTTCGTAGCGGATTTCTCAGAGTCTTTTTTGTTTCCTGCTCTCGGTCTCCCTTTCCACTTCCTCATAAAATCTATCGGGGCACAGACTGAAGTCTGTGCCACTACTGCTTTGTCGCGCGGTCGATGAGGCTGGCGATTTGGTTGTGCAGGCTCACGCGGTCCTCGTCGTGGAGGTACATCATGTGGCCGGCGTTGTAGTAATCCAGTTTGACGTTTTTCTGCAAGTCGGGCGGCAAGCCGAGGTGCTCCATCGTAAATTCCGTAGCGAAAAACGGCGTGGCCATATCGAAGTAGCCGTTTTCGACTTGCAAGAGCAACTTGGGGTTGGTGATCATCGCCTGCGCGAGATCGCCCTGAACATTGGGGCCGCTGGGGAAGAATCCGCGCGGGCCTCTGGATTGGCGAGTCCAGTTCCAACTGCCACCGCCGCCGCTGGTGTTGTGATAGACCTTGTCTTTGCCGAACTTCAGCTCGTCATGATTGTAGGAATTGATTAGTGCTGTGAATGCGCCGCCGACGGCGGGGCCTTCGGGATCGCCTTGCGCGTTTTCCTCGAGCAGATCGTAGGTGTAGCCGGTGAAGCGGGCGTCGATGCGTCCGGTTGTCAGACCGGCAGCGCGTTGGAGCTCGGCGCGGAATTGGCTGAGGTTGACGCGCAGATCCGCCTTGATTAGATATTCTTCGCTCAATCCAGTAAAGCGAGAGACTTTTTTCGCGATGGCGGCTTTTTCGCTAGCAGAGAGCTCAGCGCCTTTGAAGAGCGCGTCGGCGTACTCCCCTTTTGCGAATCTCCGTGCTTCTTCGACGAATCCGGGCAAGTCGGCGGGACGGTCCTTCAAGACTTTGTGATACCACGCGACGGCGGCGTAGCTGGGGAGATAGTAGATGTAGGAGCGGTCATCACCCGACGGAAAGGTGATTGTGGAGAGATCGAGGACGGAGGAAATCAGGACGATGCCATTCAAGTGGACGGTGTCGTGGTTCTGCAAGTAATTTCCGAGAGCGGCGGAGCGGAATGTGCCGTAACTTTCGCCAATCAGGAATTTCGGCGAGTTCCAGCGGTCGTTGCGGCTGAGATATGTGACGATGAATTGTCCGAAGGCTTCCACATCTTCGTCGACGCCGTAGAAATCTTTTTCCGTCGCTTTGCAGACGGCGTGGCTGTAGCCGGTGCCCATGGCGTCGATGAAGACGAGGTCGGTCTTGTCGAGCAGGCTTTCGGCGTTGTCGACGAGCTTGTACGGAGCTGGCGGGGTGAACGTGCCGTCGACGGTCCAGGCACGGCGCGGGCCGAAGGCGCCCATGTGCAGCCACATCGTGGCGGAACCGGGTCCTCCGTTGTAGAGGAAAGAAACGGGGCGGGTGGTGAGATCCTTCGCGTCGCTGCGCGTGTACGCGGCGGAGTAGAGCAGGCCTGTCGGATCGCCCTTGTCGTTCTTGAGGAGCGTGGTACTGGCGGTGGCTTTGTAGGGAATGGTTTGGCCACCGAGGCGGATGGTGTGATCGGTGACGGAAGACTCTTCCTTTGTCGCCGCTGCGTCGCACTTGTCTGGAGCTTTGGCTTCTGGAGCGCGTCCTTCGGCTCTTTCTGGCGCTTGTGCGGCGACCGGCGCTGATTGTGCGAATGCCAAGAATCCTGCGAGAACTAGAAAACTCAAAATCTTCGTCACCGAATGCCCCCTTTGAAATCTCTCTCCGCGTTCGATCTAAATCGCGGTGGGATTCTATGTTGGCGGAGAGGCAGAGTCAAAGGAGAGAAATGCGAGCAAAGACGGGCACCATGTTCCGGCCGCTGCCCGGAATCTGGCGAAATCGTGCCCCTATAAGACCGACTCGGGGCGTCCGAGACGCAGGGGATAGAATTCTTCATGCCTCACGCGGCGCAGCTCAAATCCCTGCGAAAGCTGAAGAGAATGCCGCAGGCTCACTGGATGTGCAGCGATAAAAGCTCGGGCCAGAGGGCGGAGAGGGCGAAACGCATGATCATGCCGGCACAGAGCGCCACTAGGGCGCTGGCCAGGGAGCCGATAAGGAAATATTCGGCGAAGTCGCGGTCACGAAGATCTTCCGAACGAATCAGGCCTTTGGCAGCGACGAGAAACGCCAATGCCGCGTAGCTGCCAGCGGCGACTACGATGGTGAGAACCAGGCGCTCGAGGTTGCCGATCAAGCGGCCGCGGTTGATTTCGATGATATCCACGAATTCGGTGGCGGGTTCGGCTGCTGGCGGGAGGGGAGACGGTGAATGCACCGGTTTCGATTTCCTTTTAGGGGGCGACGCTTCTTCTGCGTGAATTTCGGCCTTAGATGAGGATGCCTCGCGGGGAGAGAGATGGGGCAGGGTTCCCGTTTTTCGCAGGCAGCCTCGAACAATGTAGGTTCCGCCCCGAACCGTGAACAACAAAATGGCGATTATCATGGAGCTTGCGGCTAGCTGTCCGCGATCGAGGGCGCCAGGGATGGAAATATGAGATTGCAAGTGCAAGTGCTTTACAAACGCAAAGGTGAAGATGAAGTTTGAAATTACGGCCGCGATTTCGAATTCCGCGGTCCATTGGCGAGGGCTTCGTAAGCGTATCCAAGGATGGATCGCGGTTATGGCTACGAGCCAACTGCTTAGGATTATGGAATGACCTATCAAGCCGCTGAGAAGAGCCACGCTCACTGCCCTGACTATCAGAACCTTTTGCCATGCTCGCCAGTGAAAATTCCTGCTCTGGAGATCTTCCGGCAGGGGGTCCGAAGCGACGGCATAGGCGAAAAACGACCATAAAACGGCTAGTTCGGACCACAAGAGGAACTCATCACTGACGACGATATTTTGCATTCTTCTTCTCGAGATTCGGATTCACATATCGCTCAAAAAGGATGCGCCAAGCGGATTCCGCTTCGGTATAAGGCCACCAGCCGAATGCTATCACCTGCTTGGATACAGCTTGCTGGGTTATTTCGAGATCGCGGGCAGCTTCCGACTGGGAGAGGCCCTGGCGCAGGAGTTCGGCGATTTTGAGCTGCTGCGCGGTGAGCCTGGAGCGATGAAAAGACAGGATGCGCGCAATGCCATTCATGACGGGGTCCATATCCACGAATCCTAGAAAGACGCCGCCGTAAGACCGCTCTTCGGCGGCTATTTCGATCGCGGCACGTGCAAAGTGGAGGGCTGGACCGTCGATGTTTACGGCCTCCTTCTGGAGCGGAGTATCCAGAAGGCCGAAACCAAGGCCCACCCGCAATCGGCGATCGGAGAATCGACAGTCGAGATCCCAGAGTAAATCGGGAATAGGGGCTGCAGAGCGGAGAAGACCCTGGAATTCGTCGCCGAGAGTTATAACAAATTTAGAAAGTATGTACTGATTGTATTTTTTGTTAAGGAACACAACTAGCTCCTTGAATCTTTGTTGCACTCCCGGACGCTGACTACGCGTGACTTCGCGAGATTTCACCATGTCCGCGATGAGAGCAATACAGGGCCGATCGGGAATAGACATTGGAGCCTCTCCCGAAGGAGCATATATCTTGGGGGAGCAACTGTCAACCTTTTAAGGATGTTTGTATATTAAACATCCTTTATTGGTTGTGTTTAGTAGAAACAACTTTTAATGGTTGTTCTGTAGCAGTCCCGACGCGAGGATGCGGTTGCGCCGCTGGGCCTCGTGGCCGACGAAAAGCCGACGCGGCCGGGGGTCAAGGCGACTGTACGACGGGACAGGATACTGGAAAGAGACAAGTTCGTGATGGGAACTTGTCAGCGCGGATGAGTGGCGATTCAATAGAAGTACTATGAGAAACACTCGAAATATCAAGAAAAACAAAGCGCGCCAGGTCATTCTCGCATTTTTGGTGATTGGAACATTTTCCGGCGTGCGCGCCGCTGCGCAGGATCGCGTGTTCAATTGGCTGCCCGCCAATGACGAAACTGTGCGGCTGGACCCCGGGAATTATCATACGGCGCGGACGTATCGTCCGAACGCGCCTGGCCAAAACAATCATGTCGATATCCAGGCGGAAAAGCCTGTGACCATCTTCATGACACCGGCCGAAGATTGGAACCAGGCGATGCGGCACCCCGAGGCGATTGCCAGGCTGCGGCAAGTGTGCCTGAGAGAGCATGTGGTGGAAACGACGCTTGTTTGCGAGATGCCGGTCGAGCCGATGACATTGATTATCCGTGACGACAGATACAACCCGGACTCAAACGCATTTGCCGGACTTGGCGCGGTGCTGGATCCGAATAACCAGGTGGAACGCGCGGTGGGTGTTGGAATTGCAGCGGTGCTGGCCGCCCATGAGTCGTCCAAGCGGCAATTTAAATCGCCCAACGATGTGCACATCCAGTATTACCGCTGGGATTGCGTGCAGAATTGCATCCAGCCAGAGTTTCAATGGTCTGAGCAAATCAAAGAGAAGTACGAGCTGACGTCGTTTCTGAAGGTCTACGGAGGATTTACGCCGGACCACGACGGCGAACAGGTGAGCATAAGAATCAAGTCGCCCGTGCCGATGGTGGTGGCGATGCTGCCGTCACAAATTGCGGACCAACTGCATATGAGGCCGGAGGCGCTGGAAAACGCGCTGGCGAAAAACGCGTGCCAGCAGCGTGGCGTGCAGTCTTTGCAGTTTGCGTGCACGTTCAATCTGGCGGATGGGCCGCAGTCTTTGGTGGTCGTGCCAGAAGAAGGCGCGAGGGTGCCGAATCACAAAAAGGCGGAAATTGAGATGCAGGCCGTGAAATGTGTCGCCAATTGCGCGTAGTTCGAAAGCAAACAGGAGTAGGCTCGACTCCGCTTCGCTGACTGAGTTTCGCGTTGTTCGTGACTGAAAGATCCCTCCCTTTCCCGCATTCGAAAAGAAAGAGGGGCACGATGGATCGTGCCCTTACATGAGTTCAAGTCGTGAACGACGTTCGATCGCGGCGCGGCGGCTAGCCGTTGCCGAGATACTGTACGTGGCAGTAGGTGCCGAGCCTCGGGTTGTATGCCAAGTACCAGCCGTCGTGGTCGGAATCCTCGTAAATCACGATCTGATCGTTGGCCCAATCCCAGTCATCGCAGAAGCCATACTCAAACGGAGCTACGCTGAAGTAGAAACCGCCGAACCAGAAGCGTTCGCGGTTGCCGCCGGCGATGCGCCACACATGGCCTCGGCCGAAGCCGCCGGTGAAGCGTCCATGTTCCCAAGGATGATCGAGGTGATAGTGGGGATCATCGCGGCCGGTGTCGTGGCCGATCCACCTGTCGTTGGTGTGAACGTGAGGAGCTTCGGGGTGGCCTCGCTTGTCGGCGTACACGGGAGGCTGGGACGTATCGACGTGGTGCTCAGGCCGGGCAGGAGTTGGCCCGTAAGCGGGAATATGGCCGTGGCCGACATCGCGAGGAGGCGGAGCGCCTCCGTGTTTTCCTTGGGCTAGAGCAGGAACGGAACAAATCAAGAGCATTGCAAGAATGCCTAGAAGTGATTTCATGCGAGCCTCCATACCTTCCTAAGCGGTTTGTATTGCGGCAAAACTGGAGCTGGGAATTTTGCTGCCGTGCTGGTTGGGCCCGTGAAGCTTACAGATAGTAAAACCCGCGTGCGCTGCCGAGGTCGGCAACTTTGGCGGCGGGGCGAGGTGCGGGGACGGCGTCGTAGGGCGGGAAATAGTGGCGGTCGTCTTCGAGAGCAACGAGATGGAGAGAGTCGATTAGGCCGTCGGTGGAGTTGCCGGCGACGATGTCGACTTGATGATCGAGGAGGGCGCGGTAGAGGAGGCCGAGGTCCATGACGCTGGGTGGGGCGGCGAAATGGAGATTGTAGCGCGTGCTCCAGCCGGGGAAGCCGTCGGGGCGTTCGAGGAATTCGTAGCCGACACCGGCGCGCCACTTGGGAGCTATGGGGGCGAGGTCGGACATGGCGCGGAGATGGAGGCTTTGCGCGTCATCGCCGCGGACGACCATCGCGAAAG
>WNFS01000371.1_pt1 | contig 34233 bp, 35 predicted proteins | sample 5400141 | NCBI WGS metagenome assembly WNFS01 (sample SAMN13153358, study PRJNA577476) | soil metagenome | isolation source: 60 cm saprolite under Madrone tree | place: USA:California | collected 2016-06-14
TAGTTTTACCGCTAATCTGGAATTTCAGCTTCGATGAGCTTTGCCAATAACGTCAGGGATTCCTGCCAGCCGAGATAGCACGCCTCAGCAGGAATGACCGCAGGCACGCCTTCCTGCACGATGTTCAGTTCCGTTCCGCACGAAACTGGTTTCAGCGTGATCGTCGCCTGCATTTCGCCGGGCAAATTTGGATCATCAAATTTGTCCGTGTAGCGAATGCGTTCGTGCGGCGTCAGTTCGACATACGTTCCGCCGAACGAATGGCTCTTGCCGGTGCTGAAATTTGTGAACGACATTTTGTAAGTGCCCCCAACTTTGGCGTCCATGTGATGAACCTTGCCGGTGAATCCGTTTGGCGGAAGCCATTTGGCCATCGCATCGGGATCGAGAAAGGCCCGATAAATTTTCTCCGGCGTTGCCCGGAGCACTCTGTGGAGACGAATAGTGTTTACTGACATGATTTTGTTCTCCTTTCGTTATTTGGCATTTGTATCCGGCTCGATGATTCCGAAAACGTTGCCGGCCGGATCTGCAGCGTAGGCGAGCCAGCCGACCTTCGGGATCGCCATTTTCGGAACGCAGATTTTTCCACCGCGTTGTTCTATTTTCTTCATTGTTCGGTCCAACGATTCCACCGCGATCGTGTTCAAGGTTCCTGGACTTTGCCCTTCGCGTGGACGAGTAACGCCGCCATTGATTCCCGGCTCCTTATCATCACCGGTCGTGACCAGCCAGTATTCGATCGGGCCGCCTTCGAATTTGCTGAACTTCCAACCGAACACGTCCTGGTAAAAAGGCTGCACCCCTTCTGGATCGTCTGTGTAAATTTCAAAGTGAGTGACGCGATTCATCTCTTGCTCCTTCGTTTGTACGCCGCTCAATATTCGTCGTGACGCCGCACCCAATCCATCGTTGAATCCGGGTTTTCGTCGCGGCCCTTTGGCACGAGATCCAACAGGTTGTAAGCGCCGACCAGAATGTCGAGCCCGCGCGCATACGTGGAATAGGTGTGGAAGACGTCGCCGTTCTCATCCTTGTAAAAGGCGCTCAAGCCCGGCATCTCGTCGCTCAGGAGCTCCGCCACCCCGTAGTTGTAATACATTTTCTCCTTCTTCTTGTCCTCCTCCGTCGCCGACACGTGATAGTCGAAATTGAAATCGTTGTTGTGCGAAGAGAGCCATTTGAAACGCCAGCCCATTCGCTTCTGGTATGGTTTTATTTCCGCGAATGGCGCGCGTGAAATAACAACGAACGTGACGTCTCGATGTGGCAAATGCCAGTTCGCGCCGTCAAAATGATCGGCTAAATACGAGCAGCTTTTGCAACCTTCCTCCCACCCCGGCCCTAACATGAAGTGATAGACGATCAATTGACTGCGCCCCTCGAACAGAGCGGACAGCGTCTCTTTACCTTTCGGACCGTCGAAAACATATTCCTTGTCGATCTTGACCATCGGCAGCGCCCGCCGCGCCGCGCTGAGCGCGTCTCGCTGCCGGGTAAATTCCTTCTCGCGGGAAAGCAGATCTTTTCGCGCCACAAGCCATTCAGCTTCCGACACGATTTCGCGGTCTTCCATTAGTCCTGTTTTGCTTTCCATCAATTTCATTTTTGTTTATGGTCTGTTGTTAGTTGTGTTATTAGTTGTTCCGTTTTTTCTGACTAGGGGTTCGCCCCGCCTTCCGGCACGAATCCTGCGAACTGGCGCTCGAGTGCCTTGGCTGCGCCTGCGCGCCAGCCCTCTGCGATGGAGTTGGACGCGGGATCGGGAAAGATTTCCTCTTCCCCTTTCTCCAACCCGTCGAAGATCCCCTGCGCCGCAGACTCCGGCGAAGCCTTTGGTATATCGAAGCCTCGGTTCATATCGGTATCAATGGGGCCTAAAACGACCCCATGAACAGTCACCCCTTGACGAGCCAGGAGCGCCCTCAGTGCCTGCGTCATGTTGAACGCGGCCGCCTTGGAAATTGAGTAGGCGGATATAACAGGCACGGGGGCGAGCGCCACCATGGACAGGTTGTTGACGATGGCCCCCTTGGAATTGCTCAGATCGTCGTAGATAGCGATGCCGGCATTGTTGATTAGGACGTCAAGATTGCCGACCTTGTTGACCGCCTGCTGGATCTGCGAAGCGTTGGTCACGTCCAGCGTCAGGGGCGTGACGCGTTTGTCAGAATGTTGTAGTGCGCTGCGTGTCCCCGCATACACCCTCTTCGCGCCCCGTCTGAGCGCCTCAGCAACGAGCGCCTGACCGATGCCGCGGTTGGCGCCGGTGATTAATACTGTCTTATTGGCAATGTTCATAACGTTCTCCTTTTTTGTTGGCTGTAACGGGCTCTGCTCCTACGAGCGCCGCTTACTGGCGCTCGAGCGCTTTGGCCGCACCGCTGCACGGTCGGCGCGGCGAGCCTCCAGGCCGGGTCGATCGGGACCCGTCCGGTTTGGTTCGTCGTGCCAGATCCACCACTCGTACGGTGGGGTCTGGGGGTAGCCCTCCGGCGAGTCCTCCCACTCCTCCTGGCGCCCGAGCGCAGTGATGTCGAGGTAGCTCCAGGTGCTCCCCATCGCCTCGTCACCGCGGGCGTTGATGAAGTAGGTGCGGAACACGTTGTTGTCGTCGTCACGGATGAACGCGTTCGTGCCGTGCCACTCGTCCACGCCAAAGTCGGTGTCGAAGTCGTTCGTCATGGTGTACCAGGGCATCTCCCAGCCCATCCGCGCCTTCATGCGTTCGATGTCCGTTTGCGGCGCTCGTGAGACAAACGCGAGCGTGGTGTCGCGCGCGTTCAGATGGGCGAGGTGGGCGACCTGGTCGGCCACCATGGAGCAGCCGATGCAGGCATGCTCGGGCCAGCCGGACACGCCGGGCTCGAAGAAGGCGCGGTAGACGATCAGCTGACGGCGGCCGTCGAACAGGTCGAGCAGGCTCGCGTTGCCCTTGGGCCCGTCGAACTCGTGCTCCTTTTCGACGGCCAGCCACGGCATCCGCCGACGCTCGGCGGCCAGCGCGTCACGGGCGCGGGTCAACTCCTTCTCCTTCACGAGCAGTTGCTGGCGCGCAGCCTCCCACTCCTGCGGTGACACGATCGGGGGTGTGTTCATTTGGTTCTTCTCTGTTTCGATTTTCATTTCGTTCTCCTCGAGTTTCCTTTGGTTGATATTTTGCCTGCCATTTCTGCAACGCTCTTTTTACGGCGAGCGCGGCCAACCCGCTGGTTGACGTCGCGCCCGCCGTGATGACTGCCAGATTCACAAGACAAACCGGACACATACGATGCCCCCGTTTGTCGATCTTGCGCGGATGATCTGCGCTTCGCTCAGACGGTGGCGAACTCCGCTTCGCGCTTCAGTTCGGTCGCAAGCGGACATTCGCCCGCCACGGGCCTGACCTCGATGCGTGCGCCGTACGGCAAGCCGGGGCACTCCTGCGCGATCGCCACCGCTTCATCTAAACTGGCTACGTCGAGCAGAAAGTAGCCGGCGACAGCCTCCTTTGATTCCGCAAATGGGCCGTCCGACACCACGCGGTTTTTTCCGGAGACAATTTTGCCTTCGCGTTCGAGCGGATTGCCTGCGACGGCCTTGCCTTGGTCGGTCAGCCGCCGGAACCAGGCCATCCATTGATCTGTGACTTTCTGCGTTTCTTCTGGCGAAAGGCTCTTGTGCCAGTCGTTCCCGCGAAACAACAGCATATATCCGTTTTGATTTTGGGTGTTCATATTGGTTTTAGTTTGATGGTTGATTGTTGATTTTAGTTCAATGATACGACGAACGAGCTGCCGAGTTTTGGACAATTATTTCGCGTTTGTGTCGCTCTGCCAAATTCCAAACGAATTACCCTCGGTATCCTGGCAGACAGCGAAATAACCCATTTGCGGCACGGCCGTTTTCGCCAGGCAGATTTTGCCACCGAGTTTCTCGATTTTTTTGGAGAATTCGGTGACCGAATCCACGCCGACGTAGTTAGTGATCGGCTCTTGCGGATGTTGACGCCTCTTCAACGCGCCATCAGGCGTATCGTCTGTGCCGCCCGTGTCGATGTGCCAGTAGTCGCCTCCTCCGGGAAATGGATTGATCTTCCAGCCAAACAGATTGCCATAAAACGCCTTGGCGCGATCCGGATCGTCGGCCGGGATTTCAAACCAAACGATGCTTGCAGCTTGTTTCTTCTCTTGTGTGCTCATGTTTTGTCTTTCTGTTGATGTGTCATTTTTGGAGATACGACGAATGAGCGCGCTGATTTAGGACAAATTTTTAGCGAATTTTTGCCTGCACGCGCTGGAACATAGGCCTGTGGCCTGTGCGCCCAGCGTGACATCCTGTCCGCTGTTGGCATCTATAACGGAGCCAACTCCGGTTGGCACACAGATTAAAAATCTATGTTCCGCCGTCAATGCAGAGCTGCAATCGTTTCAAAAGGAACGCCCGCTCCGATTTCGTTTCTGCAAGTTCAAACGCTTTGCGGAATTGTTTCGAAGCGGCTTCACGATTGTCCAATCTCATCTCGAGCTCGCCCATCACTGCGTAAAATAGGTAATACGCATCTAATTTTTCGCGCTCCGGGATAGCACGCGCTGTTTGCAATCCCGCCTCCGGTCCGTGAACATTTGCGACGGCCACCGCGCGATTGAGCGCCACCACAGGCGAATCATCGAACTCGATCAATCGATCGTAGAGCGAAAGAATCCTGGCCCAATCAGTCGATTCATAGTTGATCGCCGTGGCGTGACACGCCGCGATGCCGGCTTGCAAATGATATTCGCTGATCTCGGCGCCCGCAGCCGATTCGCGAAGGTGAGACATCCCGCGGGCGATAATCGCCTGATTCCATCGCGTTCGATCCTGTTCTTCCAGGCGAAGCAGATTCCCTTCGTCATCCTGGCGGGCCGCAATCCGCGCGGCATTTAACAGCATCAGAGCAAGCAAGGCATGCGTCCTCGGCTGGTTGCCAGCCGGATGTTGCGCCAGTAATTCCGTGAGTCGGATCGCTTCCTCGCAGAGTTCTTCCCGCACGAGGTTTTCGCCGCTGGAGGCTTTGTAACCTTCGTTAAACAGCAGGTAGAGAGATTGCAGAACGCTATCGAGCCGCCGCTCCAACTCATGGCCTGTTGGAATTTCAAATGGAACGTGTGTTTCCTGAATCTTTTGTTTTGCACGCGTCAGTCGTTTTGCAATTGCGGCTTCGGTCGTCAGGAATGCATGACTGATTTCCGTCACGCTGAAGCCGCAAAGTGTTTTCAACGCCAGCGCCACCTGCGCTTCCGGCGGGATGACCGGATGACAGCACACCAACATCATCCGTAATCGATCGTCCGCAATTTCGTGTTCGGGAAAAATTGCAGCATCGGGTGCGGAGCCGTCACGCTCGATCAACCGCGCGATCTCGGCTTCTTTCGTACGGAAAGTCTTCTCTCGCCGGATCACGTCGAGCGCGAGATTGCGGGACGCGCGGATGATCCATGCAGACGGATTTTCTGGAATCCCGCGGTATGGCCATGTCTGCAAGGCGCGCGCCAGCGCTTCCTGCACCACATCTTCCGCGAGGTTCAAATGCTCGATCCCAAAAATTCGAGTCAGCGTCGCTACCATCTTCCCGGCCTCATGACGAAAAAGATGCTCGACCAATTGGGACACGCCTGCTGGTTCTTGCATGGCAGCTTCAAGAGTACCGCTGTGCGATACGCGCGATATTCGCAAAGGCAATACGCGATTGTTTAGCGACAACATTTGCCTCAAGACGACCGGCTCTCTATGCTCGCGCGATATTGCGTTACATATGCAAGCGCATCCCATCGTGAAAGAGGAACAATTCGTTGAGCCCGAGCAGTTCAGATTTAAGGGCGACGGCATTTTTCCAAACAGCATCCTGCCCGTGCTATTGTATCGACAGGCTTTCACAAACAAGACGGGAGATCGCGCTTCGGTTGTTGAACAACGCTTTGCCGAGAACAACTGGACGAATTCGTGGCGAAACGGCGTCTATTCCTTTGCTCACTATCACAGCACGACGCATGAGGTGCTTGGGGTTTATGATGGCACTGCGACCCTGCAACTTGGCGGCGAGCACGGCAGGAACGTCGAGTTGCATGCCGGCGATGTAATTGTGATTCCAGCCGGTGTTGCTCACCAGAACATCGGGGCCAGCGACGACTTTGCTGTCGTTGGGGCTTACCCCGACGGCCGTGATTGGGATCTACTTCGCGGTCGACCGGGCGAACGGCCGACAGCCGATCGCACCATCGCGGCTTTGCCAATTCCTGATAATGATCCGATCTACGGCGTCGAAGGGCCGCTGCGACAGATTTGGAAATCCATCCGCGGTTAGTCGGAATAATCCTGGTCTCTTATTGCGGCAGGAATTTTGCGCTCCGCGGGAAGCGAGTGTCACCCTCCAGTTTCGAGCGGATAGCAGGAGAAAATAAAACGCGCCTTCTGTTCCGCCCACAAGGCGGAACGAGAAGGCGTGATGGAGACAAACGAGAACTGGATAATCAGTCCTGCTCCAGGATGACGCGATCGACCATTTGGTTACCGCCGGTTCCCGTAACGTGGACCCGAACCGGAACGCCGACTTTGACTCTGCTCCTTACTGTCTGTTCATCCAGAACCCTGCCGCTCCGTGTCACGTACGTGACGGTTTTGCCGAAGCGATAACGCACCGGCCCCTTCATCTCTCTAAGCACTATCGCGCTTCCGGGAGTGTACTCTGTGATTGTCCCGTTGGCTTCTGTCGTGGCTGTCGCAGTGGTAGTAGTGGTCCGCTGCTGCGGAACATCCTGCGTTTTCATGAGGGGCTGCCGTGTGCTCTGCCCCCACGCAAACGACACCACCATTGCCAGTGCAATACTCAAAAGTGCCTTCTTCATGGTTCGTCCTTTCTATTGAGGTTGCGGCGGCGATCAGCTTTGCGCGTTCCCGTTTATTTTCGCCGGGGCGGTCTGCTTGCCGCCGTAATAAAGATTCGAATACGAGCCGTCACGCGGATGCCGAAGGCATCGATATTGCGTTCGAATCGCTAATAGCGGTAAGTATCAGCTCACTCGCGCCCGGCTCGGATTCGCCTAAGGTACGGCATGGCGCGGTCAGAGAATCTCTCTGCTGCTGCAAAGTTTCGCGCGATGCATGAGTCCGGGTGTTTCGTGCTTCCAAACCCATGGGACATTGGGACAGCGATTTATCTCGAACGCCTCGGATTCAAAGCACTCGCCACCACCTCGGCAGGCTTCGCGTTTTCGCGTGGAAAATACGATGGTGGCGTGCCGCGCGACGAAATGCTCGCACACATTCGCGAAATCGTCGAAGCAACGGCGCTGCCGGTAAACGCAGACTTCTTGAACGGGTTCGCTGACAAACCCGAGGATGTGGCTGCGAATGTGAAGCTCTGCGTCGGCACAGGCGTCGCTGGATTGTCGGTCGAGGACAACTCACAGAACCCCACGGCACCGCTCTACGACAAAAATCTCGCGGTCGAACGCATTTGCGCTGCGCGCGCTGCGATTGACGCTTCGAAAACTGGCGTCGTGCTAACTGCGCGTTGCGAAGCGTGGCTGGTCAAAGATCCTAAACCACTGCACACCTCACTCGACCGACTCACCGCGTACGCTGAAGCCGGCGCCGACTGTCTCTACGCGCCTGGTGTCAGTAGCCCGGATGAAATCATGCAAATCGTGAAGACAGTTTCGCCCAAGCCTGTCAACGTTCTTGTCTCCGGGTTCAATCACCAGCTTTCACTTCCCCAACTGTCCGATCTTGGTGTGCGCCGCATCTCTGTCGGCTCCGGCCTAGCGTTGGCCGCCTGGGACGCATTCCTCCGCGCCGCTCAAGACATAAAAACACACGGCACATTCAACCTGCTGGCCAATGGCGCTGCTTCCGCCGACCTGAATAAATTGTTTCGGGAAAAATCGTGAGCGTTATCGCGCATGGTTGACTCACGGGTCATCTTCGGTTCCAGCGCCTTCTGGGAATTTATCGTTGCCTGTGCCGTTGCTGTCGCCTAGCAATGAATGAGCTTAGAAAGGAAACTCTACTATGGTTACCGTCCTGATGTTCATTGGCATTATCATTCTGCTCGGATTCTTCGTGCTAATGTTTGTTGTCGGCGGATACAACGCACTTGTCACGTTGCGCAATCGTTATAAGAACGCCTACTCGCAAATCGACGTTCAACTCAAACGGCGCTACGATCTAATTCCGAATCTGGTCGAGACCGCCAAAGGTTATCTCCAGCACGAGCGAGGTACGCTCGAAGCTGTCATCACCGCCAGGAATGCCGCCGCTACGGCCAACGCACGCGCCGCTCAAAATCCGGGTGACGCTGCTGCAATGAAAGAGATCTCCTCGGCCGAAAGCGCGTTGTCCGGCGTCATGAGTCGCCTGTTCGCATTGGCAGAAGCATACCCCAATCTAAAGGCGAACACGACAATGATGAGTTTAATGGAAGAGGTGACTTCAACTGAAAACAAGGTCTCTTTCGCGCGCCAGGCTTACAACGATGCGGTCATGACCTACAACACGCGTCGGGAAGTTTTTCCAAGCAACGTGATCGCGAGCACCTTCAATTTTGGGCCGGCTGAACTTTTCGTAATTGAGAAGCCGGAGCAAAAGGAAGCGCCCAAAGTCGCATTCTAGTCGGCTCGTAAGATCGACCGGGTGGACTTCTTCAACTGTCAGGACAAAGCCCGACGCAATACCAAGCTCCTGGTATTTTATTTTGTCCTCGCTGTCTTATCCCTCCTTCTAGCGGTCAACGCGGCCGTCTTATTGATCCTTGCTGGCTTTGCGAATTACGGGCTGCTGATTTGGAAATTGAATCCGATCTCTTCCGCTAATGAGCTGGCGCTCCCTTTTTCACAGGCCGAGCTGCTTTTCTTCGTAACGATTGGGACTCTCGTCGTGATTCTAATCGGGAGCGTCTTCAAGACGTTGCAACTGGCTCGCGGCGGCAGCGCGGTCGCCGAATTGTTGGACGGGCGCTTAATTAATTCGAACACGACGGATGCTGACGAACGCAAGCTGCTGAACGTCGTAGAAGAAATGTCAATCGCTTCAGGTGTCCCCGTCCCGCAAGTTTACGTCATGGACGGCGAGGCTGAGATCAACGCATTTGCGGCGGGACATTCTGCAAGCGATGCAGCCATAGGCGTAACGCGCGGCTGCGTGAAAATGCTTTCGCGGGAGGAACTACAGGGAGTGATCGCTCACGAGTTCAGCCACATTCTTAATGGCGATATGCGGCTCAATTTGCGCCTCATGGGCTTGGTGTTTGGAATTCTTTGCCTGACGGTTATTGGTCGGATCCTCATCCGCGCACGCAGAGGCAAGTTTCCACTGCCTTTAGTTGGTCTGGCCCTCATTATCATTGGTTGGGCAGGCGTGTTCTTCGGGCGGCTGATCCAAGCGGCTGTGAGTCGTCAGCGCGAGGCTCTAGCCGACGCTTCCGCGGTCCAATTTACACGCAACCCGGCTGGGCTGGGGGGCGCGCTCAAGAAGATACTCATTCACGGCTCCAGAATCGATTCGCCGCATGCCGAAGAAGCCAGCCACTTGTTCTTCGCGAACGGCTTGGACACGTCACTTTTTGCGACGCATCCCTTGTTGACGGAACGCATTCGCGCTTTGCGTTCAAGCCTCGATGGAAAATTCCCGCGCGTCACACAGCAGCCAACTCCCGCCATCTCGCGTGCATCGGAAGTGGCGCAGCGATCACACTCGCTGCAAATTCCTGGTCTTCCGCGCGCCCAAGGCGGAAAGGAACTGGTTGCGGCGCCATTCATTGCAGAACACGCCGTTGTTGCAAACATCGGCCAGGCGACCACGCAACATCTTTGTTACGCAATGGATTTTCATCAGGCGATCCCGCCGGGACTGCAAATCGCTTCACGCGATCCGCTCGGGGCCGGCGCATTGGTTTGTGCGTTTCTGCTCGCCAGCGACCCGTCGACGCGACAAAAGCAACTCGAAGATCTGGACTGCGCCACATCCAAGGCGATACGTGAGGAGATAATCCGAATCTGGCCGGAGATTCAAGGCATGCCACCACAGGCCAAAATTCCCTTGGTGGACCTCGCACTACCAGCTCTGCGTCGGCTCTCGCCGCAACAATTTGAGCAGTTCCGCGCAACCACTGAAAAACTCGTCGCAGGCAAAGCCGAGACTGACTTGTTCGTATACATGTTGCGAAAAATCGTGGTGCGGCATCTCGAAAGAAACTTCTTCCCTCAGCAGAGGCCGATCACAGAATTCTATGCCTTGCGTCCCTTGGCACCCGATTGTGGCGCGCTTTTATCGGCGACAGCCTATGCAGGCCAGGAAAATATCACAGAGGCGTACGCGGCGTTTGGACAGGGAGCGGAATCCTTAAGCCCTGCCGCCCGCTGCGAAATCCCGTGGTTACCGCCGGACCAATGCGATCTGTCGCATGTCGATGCGGCGCTTGCGCGTCTCAGCCAAGCCGTCCCGCAGATTAAGAAGAATGTTCTTAGTGCCTGCGCTCAAACCGTCGCCGCCGACGGCGTCATCCAGGAAGGTGAAGCAGAATTACTCCGCGCCATTGCCGATGCGCTCGACTGCCCGGTTCCGCCATTCGTTCAGTCACAAGAAGCCGACGCGCCTGCCGTCGCAGAAGCCTAAAGCCAAACATCGTGGAGACCCTAGCGGCAGCCGTGTTTCGGCTGCGGATCAAAACTGTGTAACCAAGACACGTTCTCGGCTGGTCGCTGAATAGTCTTGCCTAAGGCAGTTCTGCAAGCGCTTCGCGCATTATCGCCGCTGTGCGCTCGATATCGGCGGGCGTGTGGGCTGTCGAAATGAATCCGGTCTCAAACTGAGATGGCGCGAAATAGATGCCGCGCTTCAAACAAGCATGGAAAAATCGGGCGAACATTTTCAAGTCGCTTCGTCGCGCACCGGCGAGATCGATAATGGGCCCAAGGGCAAAGAACAAACAAAACATCGAGCCGAGCCGGTGAAATGTAGTGTCAATATTTGCGTGCGTCTTCGCATCCCGCGCGAGCTTTTCGAACTGCGCGCCTAGTTCTTCCAGCAATTTCCAGCCGTTCATCCGTTCCAGCTCGCGCAGTTGCGCCAGACCGGCAGCCATCGCCAGCGGATTGCCGGACAATGTCCCAGCCTGATAAACCGAACCATCCGGCGAAAGCTGATCCATGATTTCGGCACGTCCGCCAAATGCACCGATCGGTAATCCGCCGCCAATGATTTTCCCCAGCGCGGTCAGATCAGGTTTAACTCCGTAAATTTCCTGCGCGCCTCCGCGCGCGACACGGAAACCGGTTATTACTTCGTCAAAAATCAGGAGCCCGCCATTCTTTGTGCATTCCTCACGCAAGCTCTGCAAGAAATCGTGAGTTGGAAAATAAAGCCCCGCGTTGGCCGGGACGGGCTCCACAATGACTGCTGCGATTTGCCCTTTCTTTTGAGTAAACGACTTTCGCACAAGATCCCTATCGTTGAACGGCAACGAAATTGTGAGATCGACAAATGCCTGTGGCACGCCGGAGCTGTCAGGCTGTCCATGTGTGAGCGCGCCGCTGCCGGTTTTCACCAGCAATGCATCGACATGACCGTGGTAACAACCGTCGAACTTGATGATCTCATCACGTCGCGTGAACGCCCGTGCGAGGCGGATACACGACATGGTCGCTTCCGTGCCGCTGTTGACCATCCGCACTTTCTCGATCGACGGCATCCAGTCGCAGATCAACTCCGCCATTTCCACCTCCAGCGGGTTTGGAACTCCGAAGCTAAGGCCACGCGTTGCAGCTTCGCGCACCGCATCCACAACGGCCTTTGGTGCGTGACCGAGAATCGCCGGTCCCCAGCTTCCAACGTAATCGATGTATTCGTTGCCATCGACATCCCAAATTTTCGCACCCTCCCCGCGCGCTACAAAAAACGGAGTCCCATCAACATTGCGAAACGCGCGGACTGGCGAGTTGACGCCGCCGGGTATCCGCCTTTGTGCGCGAGCAAAAAGTTCGGATGACTTCGTCACGCCGTGAGCATAGTCGGATTCGTTGAAGCGTTAAAGCGTTCAAGGGCTGAAGCGGGAGAATTGTAGAGGCGTTTGTACCAAACGCCTATCGATCTACGGTCGGCGCTTGACTGCGAAAGCTTTCGCGAGTTGATACAAACGCCGCTACAACGATATTGTCCGCTCTCGAAAAAAACCGGCGGGGTAGCCAAGTGGTAAGGTCGCGGTCTGCAAAACCGCTATTCGCGGGTTCGATTCCCGCCCCCGCCTTCATAACGCGCTCGGATGAGGTGGACAACGTGGCCTTTGTTCCGCGGGCCGGTTCGATGATTCGCTTTCTCCCGAAAGCTCACCCTAGCGGGCTTCGTCTATGTCGCTCGGCCCCCACCTGCTCCATTCCCGCCCCCGCCTCTTTTGATCACAGTAAATGAAGGTTGGGAACAAAGGTGAGAAAGCTCCTGTCACGCAGGCGAGCGCCTGCATGGTTGCGGCTGATACAGCCTTTACTTCGGCGCTGTAGCAGGCGCTTGTTTTGCGGAATGTTGGATCAAACCGTTTCCTGTCACGATCGCTTCAGCGCCAAATGGCGGCGCCGCTTTCGCCGGAAAGAGCGGTCGTAACACCGCGAACGCTTGCGAAGCGAACGCAATGGAAACGACCATGATCGCTGCTGCACACTTCATGGTCGGCGCTCTTATCAGATTCCGACAGCATGACAAGTAAAATTTTTACCTAGGTGACTCGGGATTCGTTGAAACGTCGCATCGTGGGCGACCCGCGAACGCTTGCCGCGCGGTAGCAGAGCGCAGGTGGTCACTCGTAATTCGTTAAAGCGTTACATCGTCCAATAAACTTGGCGAAGCTAGATTCCAGTTTGCGATTTAAGGTTTCCGGATAATTTTCCACGCCGATGCCACAATTTACTTATCGCGCCCGGAATGCCCAGGGCGGTCTGGTTGAAGGGGTACTCGATTGCGCAGATCGAGCAGTCGCGATCCGGCAAATTGAATTGCAACAATGCGTTCCCATCCGGATCGAAATGCTGGGCGCGGAACCCAAAGTAGTCAGTCAAAGTGGTGCACCGCCGGAAGCTCCCACGCGCAACCTGAAAATTCCGCACGGCCAGTTGCTCATTTTCACCGAACAGCTTGCCCATTTGCTGCAAGCGGGGATGACGCTCGACGAGGCGTTGTCGGTTTTAGAAAAGCGTTTGAAGCAGCCGCGCGTTCAACAAATGACGCATTCGTTGCATCAGGCCTTGGTCGACGGCCGTAGTTTTTCACAGGCCTTGAGTGAGCTACCGCGAATTTTCCCGCCGCTGTATGTAAACTTGGTGGCTGCGGGCGAGGCTAGCGGTGCGCTCCCGCAGATTCTGCTTCGGGTAGTGAAGCATTTGACGCAGGCAAAAGAACTGCGAGATCGCGTGCAACAAGCCCTGATTTATCCGGCATTTCTCGCGCTGGCTGGCGCCGTGCTCGTTACAATTTTTATTACGTTCATGGTGCCGCAGTTATCGGGTTTTATGGCCCAAACTGGTGGCGCGCTTCCATTGCCTACGCGGGTTCTGCTGCAAATTCACCATGCGATCACGGGCTATTGGTGGGTGGGCCTGCTAGTACTGGTCGGCGCCATCATTGGCTTTCGCGCCCTCATGCGCAGCGAGGAAGGGCGCACCGGATGGGACCGTTTTCGGCTGCTAGTCCCTGGATATGGACGGGTTATTCGTCACCGTTACTACGCGCAGTTCTCGCGAACACTCGGAACTTTGATGGAAAATGGCATTCCCCTGCTCCGCGCACTTGATCTGGTAACTGAAATTGCCGGAAACCGCTTTCTCGAACTTAAGCTTGGCGACGTGCGCAGGGCAGTCATCGATGGCGCGACACTCTCCGCTGCTTTGCAAGAGCAAAAACTGTTTCCAGATTTGTTTACCGACATGATGTCCGTAGGAGAACAGACCGGACATTTCGCCGAGACCATGCAAGCCATCGCCGACGTTTATGAGCGCGAACTTGACCGGAGCGTGGGCGTAATCTCGCAATTGATTCCGCCGATAATCATCGTGGTAATCGCCGTTCTCGTTGGCCTGGTTGTTTTCAGTATTTTATCCGCTGTATTTGAGATGACACACAGCTTGCAAATCAGGCCGCATTGAAAGTGAAAGCTTGCAAAGCAGGTTGTGCGCGAATAATCTCCGCAGCCCAATGTTAGTTCGCGCTGTTTTTGCGATCTTCTTCGCTGCCGTTTGCCGCGTATCCGCGCAGGAAGCTTTGAGCGACGCCCTGCCCCCTCCGGTTGATCTGATTGCGCAGCCGCCGGAAAGCGCCTGGATTGATCTGCGCCAGAGTGCACCGCGAAATTCGAAAACTCAGAACGCGCCGGCATGGGTGGAAGCGCTCACTCTTTTGGCGGGCGAGGCGACGGAAGGCGGTGGCACGTCAAAGAGCATCTTTCGCATTCGCGTTACGCAACCAGGCCCCGACTATCAAGTTCTCTTTTTCCGTTTGTTCTTCGACGACAAACCGAACCAGCAGCCTGAATTGATCGCGTGGGATGAATCTGGCACACACATGCTGCGCTCGGGCACGCTTGGTGTGGGAATGAATCTGCCGAGTTCAGATTCTGTCCTTATCCCGATGACTGGCGCGTCCGCCATCGATATCGAGGTGCCCGGCGATGGAAAGACGATCCGGGCAGCCTATCTCGATTGGATGACAACCAGTGATGTAGTGCATCCAGTGAACGCGGAACATCGTGATGTGATTCCCGAGCCGTTCTCATCGGCACCGGCGCTGCACCCCCCTCCCGAGGACGTTGAGAACTTTGGAACGGTCACCGCAACTCTGGCCGCTGACGCAATCCGGATTGATGGAGAAACTCAAGAAAGCGCCGCGTTTCAATTTCCAATTGAAGAACAACCACTAACAGCGCTGCTCACTTTCGAAATCACGAATCCCAGCGTTGATATTCCACCGGAAATTTACGTTAACGGCCAGGGTATCGGGCCGGTTTCTCTGACGCTGCCGGACCTGGCTGACCCAGGTTACCGCGGCGAAGTCGAAGCGCTGACGCCTCAAATGCATTTCCATTATACCGGGTGGCTGCGCGCACAGAAAATTGTGCCCGCCACAGTCTTGAAAGTCGGGCCGAATGATCTGGTTATTGCTAACGGAGCTGGCAGCGGATCTTCCGCAATCCGCGCGACGCAGATTCAATTAAAATATATTTGGGACAAGTCGGATTACCTTTTGCGCACCGGTCGCTAGCAATTCTTGAAGACCCGGGTAGTGTTATCGCACAGGATCCAGGGCGGCCTGTTTATTTGAGATGAAAACGAAAAGGAAACAGCAGGGCTTCACGCTACTGGAGATCATGCTCGTGGTGAGCATCATTGTGATCATACTGGGAGTAGCGATTTCAAAACTCGGCAATACGACTGCGATCGCCAAAAGCATGCGCGTTCAAGCCGACGTTCAGGCGATCAAGACACAGCTGCAACTCTACGAAAGCATGAACGGTTTCTATCCATCAACGGAACAGGGTCTGCAGGCACTGGTAACCCAACCGCAGAACGACCCGCGACCTGCTCGCTGGTTTCAGTTGTTCAGAGAGCTGCCAACGGATCCCTGGGGCAACGGTTATATTTATCGTAATCCTGGTCTGAAAAACCCAGGCGGCTATGATTTGTATTCCGCAGGGCCAGACCGGCAACCGGACACAGGAGACGACGATTGGGGTGGCGGTTAGCCGCTGTGCGACCTTGAGCCCTAGTACTTCGAGGGCGGTGCCCGAGAAGGCACCTTGGATGACGCTCCTGGCATTCCTGGGTTCCGCTGAATCAAGCCACGCGAATGGGGCCGAGCGGCGTCTCGAGAGGGGATCAACTGTTGTATTTCCGCGGGTATCCCAGCAGGTAATTTCGGTAACGCTGGATTACTAACGCTTGCCGGGTTAGGGGCCGGCAGCGCAGGCGCGGCCGGCGCGAACGCTCTCGGGGCAACACCTGCATTCGGCGCGGTCTGCGACAAGAGCGCCTGATTGAATGTGATAGTCGCAAAATTCCCGTCCTTGCTAATTGTCACCTTTGTCGCACCCACCTTGTCCGACCATTCGATATTGGCGATACTGTAGCCATCCACTGGCTCTCTGGTCGTAAGATATTTCTTGAAATTGTGATCCGAAGTGGAAGCGAGCGTCACTATATCGCCGTCGGGCGAACGCGCGGCGTTAGCGATGTAAAGGTCTTTCGCAAAATCAGGCGTAGCAGCAGGCGCTGCGACGGCCGTGGCGACTGCGAATGGCGAATGATCCACCATCTTTGTGTAGCGATCGAAATTGAACTGTGGCGGCAGAACTTCCTCGGCCTGACTGTGGATCACCCCGAGAAGAGCGAGAAACAATGCTAGCGTAACGGAATATTTCATAAGTTTGATTGCTTACTATTACTTGGTTCGTTGCGCCGGCGCAAACCAGCGCGCGATTTTAAATTTGCCACGCATCATTGTAGGATCGCTGCCATCAATTGCCAGATTAACATTTTCGAACACGATAAAAGCGTCCGGTCGTTGCACATCATAAAGGAAATGCACGAGCGGCGGCCACGGGCTTTTGGTTTCAATGGAAGCAAAGACTGTCTGATGATCAGGGGTGGTCTCCCCGGCCCCGATTGCAGGATTCTCGATCAGGATGTTGTATTTGCCAGCCACCTCCCTCAGTTGATCAAGCAGGGCGGAGGCTTCCGCAGGATTCTCGAGGACGGGTTGATGCTTCCGGATCCATTCCTCACGTTTCGTCCAGGTGTCCCGTTCTTTCACGTAAAGAGCTTGCTCGGCTAACTTCGCTTGACGTTCCACCATTTCCTTGTGCGCGCCGCCGAGTGCGCCCAGGATCCAACTCAAAATCCAAAGATTGAGCAGCACGAAGACGGTTCCGGCAACTATCCACGAGAGCAGACGCTCGCGCGGATTCATTCGGTGGTACCAGGCCGGCATCATTTTGCTCTTCCCTCTAATCGAAACTGCGCATGGTTATTGGGCAGAATCCGAGGCGCAGCCATGTCAAATTGGAATGTTCGCAAGTCCGGATTCTTCTTCACCTTCTCGATGAATTCGTAAGCCAGCGCAGCCGTATTCGCTTCGCCGTCGACGGAAATCTGACGCGCCGATTGGTTGTACGCTGTGATGCGCACGTCGGCGGAGGGCAGGCTTTCAAAAAGATGCAGCAGGATTTCAACCGGATAGTAATCAGCGTCAATCGCCGGTGCCAGCGTTTTCCACTTTGCCTCGGTCGCCCGGACGAATTCGGTCCCGGGCGTATCGTGCGTTATACGCTGGTCCAGCCGCACTATCTGAAACCGCAACAGGCCGAGGTACGCGAGCAAGAGTAACAGAAGCGCGCCATAAGCGCCACCTATCCAAAGCAGTCGCTTTCGCCATTCCGCTTGCCGTATCAATTGCAAACGGCGCCGTCGCCAGCTCTCTGGTAGTAGGTTCAGTTTGACTGGCGCGGGGGGCAGCTCGATGCCAACTATCTCGGTCGGGCTGGACAAAATTCCCTGTACCGTGTCGCGCATTTCATAACAGGTCTCATCCAACAACACATTCGGAGAGGAGGCCTCTATCCCCTGTAGCTCGGCACTCAATCGCAGCTGCGGCAATTCAACTTGTAGCTGCTCGCCGTTGCCGCCTTCAAACACCCGGGCAAGGCTGAGCTTGCCGTTCTCTGTCACGGCGTAAACGAGCGTCTCACCTTCTGGATAAATAAGAACAGCACTGCCGCTGGGCGCGTGGGTGCTCGCGCGTTGTGCGGCATACACTGTAATTTGTCGCGGGATGTAACCGCGCTCCAGTAGCGCCGAAGCCATCTCAGCAAGTTGTTCGTTTCTGATTGCGACGGCTGAAACTACACTCTCGCTCTCCTTTTGCTCGATCAGCTCAAAATCGGTTGTGACTTCATCGGCCGCGAACGGCAGTAGCTTCTCGATCTGGATGCGAATCATTTCCGGAAACTCCGCCGGATCGACGCTCGGCAGACAAAATCGCTGCGCAAGCACGGCCGAAACAGGCAAGCCAAGGACAAAATCGTCGGTCGCGGCAAGTAGCGGCACTGCTTCTTCCAACGTTTGCAGCTTGCGAACGTTCCACGAGCCGTTTTGCTCAGCCGAGCGGAGAAAATTCCAGCCGTGTGCAGTTGGAATTATGAAAATGGATGGAGTTCCAGGCTCGATATCAAAGCTCCTTCCAGCTGAATACTTGAGGATGACCAATTCCTAGTACTTGTTTTTGCACTACCATCTCCACGGAGCGCGTAACGTCGCCTGATTTTCCCGCGCTGACGATGCGGAAGACAGCATTGGGACTTTTGAAGACGACCAGGTTTTGAATTCCACCCAGCGGCAACTTGGCGGCGTTGAGGCCAAGCATAGCAAACGCCGTTTGTTGATCCATCTGGGCGTCGTCGGCTGTTCCATCGATTCCATCCGGACCCTGGCGCAGTTGCAGGAAGCGATCGACAAAATCGTCTGGGATGCCCAAAGCGCGTAACACGTCGCGCGAGGCATAGGCGAGATCAATGGCACCACAAGTGCCTGCAACGGTAAAATCTTCGTCCCAACCGGGCTTCGAAGTGAATTCAGCCCATCCACAGATTTTCTTAAGCTCATCCATGGAAGCCAGCGGCGCGTGCGCGGGATGGTAATCGTCGCTCTCGGGACAGGCGTTCAAGTGCTGAAGCCCCGCCGTTGGCGACACCCAATCGAGCAGAGAATCTATCATGACGTCGAGGTCGTTTATGTCTATGCCTTTGAGGTTGAGATATTGGCGGAGAATTCGCAGCTTGTTCGGGTCTTCCCCTTGGGTGAAGAAGTTCACGTTCAGACGACCACATTCACCGGTAATCTGCACGTCGTACCTTTCCCCGTCCTCCATTTGCCTGTGCAAGTTTGGCGAGCTCGGCGAAATCTCCCGGCATAAGGCAATGTTGGCGCCCGAAGACGCCATTGCTTCAGCTTCCAACGTACGGTTTGCATTGCTGGAAAACGCAAGGCGCGAATTGATGTTAAGCGCCCACGCGATCACCATCGCGCTGAGCAAAAATAACGCCCAAAGGGCCAACAGCAGCGCAGCGCCCGCATCTGATTTCAAACTTGCAGATGGCCTCTTCATCAGATCGACATTGCTTAATACGGTGTTCGTCTCAGGGGGATAATTGCTTCCCATGGCACGGCTGCATCGGGGCGTCCCACTTTAATCTTGATAAGCCAGGGCAACTCGCGACCTGGCCATCGCGGCAACCAGGTATTCACGCCCGGATTGAAGTAGCTGATTTCGAGGCTGGTCACATTTTTGATCAATGGCACCCAGGTTTCGTGTCCTTCTCCAATGTCAGAATCATTCTTCGGTTTTCGCAATAAACCAAGATCCAGCCGACCGCTCTTTTCGTTTGCCGGTTGCAACCGCAGGGCGACGGTAAAGTCGCCCTGCGCATAGCGTGTAAGCAGTCCGGGGCCCGCTCTACAACTCCACCTTATTTCGTCGCGCTCGCGATCGTCCAACTTGAACGGCTCTCCAATCATGTTGGCTCGGAGCCGACTCAAGCTTTGCCACTCCGTTGTCAGCAGATCACGCAGCCCGTCATATTGCGCATCCGCGGCAGCCGTTTCCGATGAGACATACAGCGCAGTCATGTTCGATTGCACAAAGCGATAAATCGCCAGCGACATCATTCCCAAGATCCCCACTGCCAGCATGACCTCGAGCAGTGTGAAGCCGCGACGGTAGCGATGCCGGGGCCTCCGGAATGCTTTCAGGAGACGGCGCAGCGCACGGTCCCTACCAGTTCCATCCAGCATCCGGTACCCTGTATCCACCGCGTCCTTTTTATCCGGGCCGGTAAACATAGAACTGAATCTGCTTCGACCGTGGTACCCCGGCGTGCTGCCAGTAAGCAGTCAACCTCACAAGGTTGATCCCACTTAGGAGCGTGTTATCCGGCTCGGTCAAACCCGCGGGGGCGCTTTTCTGGATTAATTTTACCATGCCATAACTGCTGTTGACCTTGAATTCTTTTTCAGCATCGGGCACAACCGGCGCAGTTTGAATTTCCGCCATGCGGTCGGACAAAATCTGTCGCATAGCGTTTTCTTCCTCGCTGATCGTGCTCGCATTGAGACAATTCTCGACCGCGCGTCCAAGCGCGATGACGCCGATTGCAAAGATCGCCACGCCCAATAAGACTTCGTAGAGGGCAAAAGCGTTGAAGCGTCGAAGCGTTGAAGCGTTAAAACGGCTTGGCTTCGCCCGCTTCAACGGTGTAACGGTTAAGCGCTTTAACGAACGATCATCTTGCTGCATACTGGGTGACCTCGGGCAGCGCCGTCAGGGGCGAGTAATTCACTGCCCAGAAACCAGCCGGGCCTCTGAACTGAACAGTCGCTGGTTCACAATTTCCCGATGGCCAGAATATCCACTCCCACCGGTGGTTTTCCGCCAATGCGGCTGGCAGAGAGAGTTTTAGCATGGTTCCCTTGCTGAGGCGAAATTGCGCCGCCGGTTTGGCGTCCTCATCTTCTGCAAAAACTTCCGGACGCAGCATGACGCTGTTTTTGCCCCAAACGATCAGGTAAGGACGACGCTCAGTCACGCTTCGCTCGTGCGCCTGGCGCACGAGGTCGTTAAACCCGTCCAGAGATTGTTTCAGTCGCCTGCTTGCGACCACGCCGCTGAAGCTGGGCACAGCCAGCATCAGCAATAGCATCAGGATGGAAATGGCGAGGACAACCTCGATCAAAGTAAACGCCCGAAAACGTTGCACTGCCGAAGTTACTCGGTTGACGCAAAATCACAACCGCGCGCCGCGCGTGCTCAGGCGTGCTCACCCGCCGGGGTTGCGCGGCCGTGCACTGCCGTGAAGGCGATAGTCTGAGTCCACCAATTCGAGTCGGCACAATAATGAAGAAATGTGTCCACCAGCGCCTCATTGAGTTTACCGGAACTTATCAGATCATCGCGAAGTTCGGTAATCGTCTGCGTCCAGTAATCAGCCCATCGCGAGCCGCCGTTGTAGATGGCCGTTTCCGCACTGCCACTGATTCGAATCAAACCCAGTGCTGCGAGTCGCGGCGCCAGAGCGCGCCCGATCTGATAATCGATCCCGCATTCCCGCGCCCACCCGAGCCACCCGTCCCAGAACGCTCGTACCTCCTGCGGCTCGGCAACACTGACCGGAAGAAAATCAGGCTCAATGAGTAGAAGTGCGCCGCCGGGTCGGAGGCTTGCAACCAAATTCTTGATCGCCGCTTCTGCGTCCGCAACATGATGCAGCACAGCGCGCGCAGTCACGAGATCGAAGCTGCCGCGCTCCACCGGACCAGCAACGATGTCGCCTCGGCGCAACTCAAGATTCGGCGCGCGCGCTTCGATTAGCGACAGATCCAGATCGAACGCCACTGCTTTTCCGCCAGGACTCACTCGGTCCGCGAGCCATGCGGAAATCGATCCGTTGCCACATCCAACTTCCAGCGTCCGCGCGCCGGGCTTAACAATTTTGAGCGCCTCAATGTGCCGCCGATGCATCGGATCGAGCAATTCTGACATTAACGTCAGGCGCTTCCCTTCGCCTTTCAACTGATGACCCAGAACGTATTCCGACATTTTCGGCACGATCCTAGTGGACTGTCACAGCAGCGGCAATCGTTACCTCTACGAAATGACGAATTAGCGTGGCCTTCGCACCAGCAAGCAGCCGCTAAAAAAAAGCAATCAACCGGCAGCAGCCACCTTCTCCCTGTGATAAACTCTGTGCGCAAATGAAGCCTGCTCTGCGCATCGGCGTTATCGTAGCGGCGTTTTTTGTGGCCGCGATGCTGGTTTGGCAGGGACTGAGCGCACACGGCGCGCCTGATCCGATGCGCCCCAACACGAGCCCGACCGTCGCGTTCCTCGACATCGGCATTCTCGTTTTTCGAGAAGGGTTGGAATGCATTCTCGTATTGGCTGCAATCACCGCCAGTATGACTGGCGCGAAACGCGTGCATCGCCAACCGGTGGCGCTCGGCGCAGGCCTCGCGTTTGTCGCCAGCTTGATCACCTGGGTTATCGCAGTGCGCATCGTCGGCTCGCTCAGCGATAACGTGTCCGCACTGGATCTGCAGGCCGCCACAGGGCTTCTGGCCGTCATTGTTCTGCTGGTGATTATGAACTGGTTCTTCCACAAGATTTATTGGGGCGGATGGATTCGCGCGCATAATCGCCGCCGCAAAGCGTTACTCGAAAATGCGCGCGGCGCGGAAATCTCTCAGTCGCGTCTGTGGTGGGGATTGATCCTGCTAGGATTTACCTCCTTGTATCGGGAAGGATTCGAGGTCGTCCTGTTTCTACAGAGCTATCATCTCAGGCTGGGCGGCGGCGTGGTGCTGAAAGGGGCGCTGCTGGGGATGATACTGACGGGAATGGTGGCCGTGCTGACTTTTGTTCTCCAACAGCGTCTGCCGTACCGCAAAATGTTAATCACTACCGGCATTCTTCTCGGAGTTGTGTTGCTGGTTATGGTAGGCGAGCAAGCGCAGGAAATGCAGCTGGCTCATTGGATTTCCACGACTCCAATCAATTCCCTGAAAGATTATTTGCCACCGTGGATGGGACTCTGGTTTGCGGTATTCCCAACAGTTGAAACGCTCGTTGCCCAGCTCATCGCCGCGGTGTTAGTAGTTGGCTCTTATTATGCGGCCCGCCACTTTGGCGGCGGCGCGCCACCCGAAGGCGCGGACCCCGTGCGAGAGGCGCGAGCCGAGGCCGGTGTGGCGATGGTTGAGCGGCTGGAAACAGTTCCCGTCATCTCGCCCCGGTAATTCAACGCCGTCGCCAGCACCAATCCTCCAGCTACGCGCTTGTTATGAAGAAATTCTTGTCGCTCTGCACTCTGACCCTGGCGTTTTCGCCACTGACCTCATTTGGCGGAGTCCGTCACTTTACATTCTTGTACGAGGCCCCGACTTCTGCACGGGGAAGCGTAGAGCTGGAGAATTGGGTCACATGGAAACGCACGACCGATCCCGAGCGATTCGATCAAGTCGATTTCCGTCACGAGATCGAGTTTGGCGTAACAGATAGATTCCAAGTCAGCGTCTATTTGGCGGATTGGTTTTACGAGGCCGATCGGGAACACTCAGGCTTCGCATATTCCGATTCGGCGATCGAATTAATCTATAACCTGACCAATCCAGTCGATGACCCGGTTGGGTTGTCGATCTACGGAGAGATTAAAGCGGGTGATCGATTGGTTGAATTGGAATCGAAACTAATCGCGCAGAAAAATTTCGGGCCGCTCATCCTCGCATATAACGCGACTCTCGAAGCGGTCTGGGAAGGAAATGACCTGACCGAGGACGAGGGCGAATTCAGCCAGGCGCTCGGGGCAAGCTACGAAATCTCGCCGCCCATCTCCGTGGGAGTAGAACTACTGCATGAATTTGTTTTTCCAGAGTGGCGCGATGAAGAAAGCATTAGAAATCTCTTCGTTGGCCCGAACGTCTCATATCGCAGCAGGAATTGGTTCGTAACGGTCACTGCGCTCGCGCAGGCAACCGATACCGAGGATGAGCCGAATTTCCAAGTGCGGACAATTTTTGGAATCGGCCTGTGAAATGAAACAATTAGCAATCCTCGCAGCGGCGATGATTTGTCTTGTCGATTTTAACAGTTGCGAGACGACAAGTTTTGCACCGCCCCCAGTCACAGCTGAATTGGCCCGGGCGGGAATCGGTCAACATGGTGACATTGCGACGCTGCGTGAAGGTCGTACCCTTTTTGTTTCACGCTGCATCGAATGTCACACGCTGCCGCTAGTATCCAGCCACAGCGCGCAAGAATGGCCACGGCTGATCGATGAAATGGCAGGCCGCGCTAATTTGAAGCCTACTGAGCGCGAGGCTGTGTTGGCTTACATTCTCGCCGTGCGTACGCGATAGAGAAATCAGTTCGCACAACGCGGATCTGCGAAATCGATGGAAGTTAGGCTTCCTGTCTGACCCGGCCGACAGGTTCGACCGCGTCATGGGTTTAAATGCTCCCGGACGCCAACTACGAGCAAGATACTCGTCGACAGTCTGGAAAGAAGGCTATCCTCCAAGCCACATTCCAGTTGAACCAAATCGCAAGCTTTTCACTTTAGGCGGATGATCACGCCGAATTACCGTTCTGTTAACCTGGTTCGAATCGTTTTCGCTGTTTCTGTAGTCCTTTTTCCAGCTTCTCTTCAAACCGCTCCTTCCCCGACCCCATCGCCGACCGGAGCAATCGATGAAAAGCTGTTCAATGGAATGCGCTGGAGACAGATCGGTCCGTTTCGCGGCGGCCGCGTGCTTGCGATCGAAGGTGTCGTCGGCGAGCCGGACACATATTATTTCGGAGCGGTGGCGGGTGGCGTCTGGAAGACGACGGACGGAGGCGCAAACTGGATTCCGCTTTTCGATAAACAGCCTATTCCTTCGATTGGCGCGATCGGAGTAGCCCCATCGGATCATAATGTGATTTACGCCGGCACTGGCGAAGCGGCGATCCGCGGAAATACCACTTACGGCACCGGAGTCTTCAAATCGATCGACGGCGGAAAAACGTGGGAGAACGTGGGGTTGAAAGATACGCGGCAGATCGGCGCACTCATTGTCGATCCCAGAAATGAGAACGTGGTTCTCGTTGCGGCGTTAGGTCATGCGTTTGGCCCAAGTCAGGAACGCGGAATTTTTCGCACGACCGACGGCGGCAAAACGTGGACGAAAGTTCTGTCGAAAGATGAAAACACGGGCGGCATCGACATTGTTTTCGATCCGCATAATCCGAACATCGTCTTCGCATCACTTTGGCAGGCGCGTCGGCAGCCTTGGTTCTTCTCGAGCGGCGGACCGGGCAGCGGACTTTTTCGGTCAGAAGACAACGGCGTCACATGGAAGCGTCTGGAAGGAAACGGACTTCCTGGCGGTATCCTCGGCAAGATCGGCATCGCCGTTTCCGGAGCCGATTCCAATCGCATCTACGCAATTATCGAGGCTAAGGAAGGCGGCCTGTTCCGGTCCGATGACGCCGGGCAGCATTGGACCCGCGTTAATGAGGACGGCCGATTTCGTCAACGCGCCTGGTATTTCAGCAAAGTTTATGCCGACCCGAAATCTGCGGACACGGTTTACCTGTTGAATACAGGACTCTTTAAATCAGTCGATGGAGGCAAAACTTTCAATTTGCTTCCCGCGCGTCACGGAGATCATCACGGGCTCTGGATTGATCCAATGAACCCAAACCGCATCGCAAATGCGAATGACGGCGGCGCGAGTATCACCACGGATGGCGGCAAGAGTTGGACAACTCAAAATAACCAGCCCACTGCGCAGTTTTATCACGTCGCTGTGGACAACGCGTTCCCTTACCACATTTATGGCGCGCAACAGGACAACTCGAATGTCGGTATTGCCAGCCGCAGCGATTCCGGCGTGATCGGACGCGAAGATTGGTTCATCGCCGGTGGCGGCGAATGCGGGTTCGTGGTGCCTGACCCGCGCGACTGGCACATCATTTACTCAAACAACGAAGGGTTCATCACTCGGTACAACAAAAATAAGGAGGAAGTGCGCGACGTTAGTCCGGTTCCCCTCGACAATTCTGGACATGGCGCTGTCGATCTTGCGCACCGTTTTCAATGGGTCTCGCCGCTCATGCTTTCGCCGCATAACCCGGATGTGCTCTACACCGCCGCAGAGTGCGTTTTTAAATCGAGCGATCACGGACAAAGCTGGACGCAGATCAGCGGCGACCTGACACGCAACGACAAGTCGAAACAACAGCCAAGCGGCGGTCCACTAACAAACGACATCACCTCGGTCGAATACTATGACACCGTGTTTGCGCTGACCGAATCGCCGGTAAACAAGGGAACCATCTGGGCAGGCACAGATGACGGGCTTGTGCAGGTCACGACTGATGACGGTCAGCATTGGGCGAACGTCACGCCGAAAACGCCGGAGTGGAGCACGATCGATCTAATCGAAGCTTCGCCGCACGACGGCAACACCGCTTATGTCGCGGTCGATCGACATAAACTCGACGATTTCAAACCATACATTTTCAGAACGACCGATCTGGGGAAGACCTGGAACGCGATCGTGCACGGAATTCCAGATGGCGCATACGTTCACGCCGTGCGCGAAGATCCGAAGCGCAAAGATTTGCTATACGCGGGCACCGAGCTCGGAGTGTTCGTTTCGTTTGACGACGGCGCGCGCTGGCAGCCCCTGCAATTGAATCTGCCGGTAAGCCCAATTCACGATCTCGTGATCAAAGATGACGATCTGGTAGTAGCAACGCACGGACGCTCTTTCTGGGTGCTGGATGATTTGACGCCGATTCGTCAGCTGAACACGCAATCGACTCAGGCAGACGTCATTCTCTATCAACCGCAAACCGCGTTGCGTTTGCATTACCCGGAGGAATTCGACAAGCGCCAACCAGTGGGTGATAACCCGCCGCCCGGAGCAATCATCGATTATTATTTCAAGACAGCGCCAAAAGAAGAGGTGTCACTCGAGATTGTTGATGCATCAGGCAAAATCGTGAGGCGTCTCTCCAGCAAGGAGAAGAAGGAAAGCGAGCAACCGCCTGAGTGGCCGGATCGTGTTGAGCGCGTGAAAACGATTCCAGCTAACGAAGGGATGAACCGGTTCGCGTGGGATCTGCGTTACGATGATCCGATTCAAATTCCCGGGGCGTTTTATTCCGGGACCGGTCCCAAGGGCCCGCTTGCGCTGCCGGGCGACTATCAGGTGAAACTAACTGTGGGCGGAAAATCGCAGACTGCGCCGCTTCATTTGGCGATCGATCCGCGAACGAAGGGACAGGAAGCCGGATTGCAAAAACAGTTCGCGTTGTCGGCGCAGGTGAACGATCGGATTTCGCAACTACATCAGGCGGTCAACGAAATCCGCGATCTGCGATCGCAGATTCAAACCCTGCACAAACGTTTCGGCGACGATCAACGTTTAAAGCCGGCGCTGGCCGCGGCGGACGATCTCGATCACAAAATGTCCGAAGTCGAGCAGAAACTCATTCAGGTAAACATGAAAGGCTCGGAAGCAAACCTCGCTTTTCCAAACATGCTCAACGAGCGCTTTGATACGTTTAGTCACACAATCGAGACCGGCGATGACGAGCCCACCAAGCCGCAACTCGATGTGTTCCAAATGTTGAGCGGTCAGCTTGAAGAGCAGCTAAAGAAATGGGCGCAGCTCAAGAATGAAGATTTGCCGAAGGTGAGCGAATTGATCAAGCAGGCAAACTTGCCTGCACTAATCATCACGGAGCCGAAGAAAACATAAGCGTGACCAGTGATTGTGGGGACCACAGGCTGCCAGTCCGGCGCGGGACGGATTCGCCGTGGCGAAGCTGTAGTTCGCGGCAGCTTGCCGCGAACATTTCCTGTCATTCCGACCGGAGTGGAGGAATCTCTTACTGTTTCTGCTTTCCGGCGCTAATGATGCTCAGAAATGTCTAGAGATGTCTCGAGTTCACTCGACATGACAATAAAAATCGACAAGGCAGTAGTGCTGGCGGCGGGGCGCGGCACGCGCATGCGCGAACTCACGGCCGAAGTTCCCAAACCGATGATCGAGGTGCGCGGCAAACCGGTTTTGCAGCACATCATCGAAGGATTGCGCGACGCCGGAATACGCGAGTTCCTCATTGTCGTTGGCTATCACGCTGATGCGGTGCGGAATTTTTTCGATGACGGTTCACGCCATACCGTCGCGATTCAGTATGCGACGCAGACAGTGCAGGATGGGACTGGTCGCGTTGTCGATCTTGCCCGCGATTTCGTTGAAGATTCTCTGTTTGTTTTAAGCTACGGCGACATCCTGGTCGAGCCGGCGAACTACAAGCGCCTTGTTAATATTAGCGAAGACATCGAAGCAGTTATCACAGTCACGCGTGGCGAAGACGTAAGTAAAGGCGGCGCGGTTTTTCTAAACGAACAAATGGAACTGGTCGATATTCGCGAGAAAGCTGGGCCGGGCGAAGCGCAGAGGTGGAGCGGGCTCTCCGAGCACGCTGTTCCGTTTTATAACGCCGGGCTTTACGCATTTCGACCGAGCATCTTCGAATTCACCGCGAAATTAAGACCGTCACCGCGCGGCGAATACGAACTAACCGATGCAATCCGCGATCTCGCGCAGTCTGGGAAGAAAGTACGAGCTCTCGAACTCACCGGCGAATGGGCCGATGTTCGCGACCCCGAAATTCTCGCAAAGCTAAATCGGTCGCTCTAGGGCAGGCGCCCGCCTGCCAACCGCAGCGCTTGCCCACAATCAAATTGCCGCTCTTACCGCGTTTGTTCGGCCGCTTCCGCAGCTGGTTCTTCGCCGATTTCTTCTTCGATTTCGCGTCGCCACTCGCGCGACAGCCAGGGGCGGAGCACTCCGTAGAGCAAATAGGAAAGGAACAATACCGCTGGCATCCACTCGTAATTCATCACTGTGAAAATGAGAATAAGAATAATGGCTAGAAACCGCGGAATCGATTTCTTCGTCTTCCAATTGACCGCCTTGAAGCTCGGATATTGAAACCGGCTGAACATCATGAAGGAAAGAAAGAGCAGCAACGGCGGCAAAACGAACCGCCAATTGCCGAGATGATGTTCACCTTCAGCAAGCCAAAGAAGGAATAACGTGATCGACGCAATCAGACCCGCCGCGGCGGGAATGGGAAAACCGGTAAAGGTGTTTTGATGATTGGGTCCGTTATGCGTCGCCGCCGCTGAATTGAAACGGGCCAACCGTAGCGCGCCGCACGCAAGGTAAATGAACGCGATAATCCAGCAGGCGCGCGGGAACTCCTGCAACACCACCCGATAAACCATCAACGCCGGGGCAAGCCCAAATGAAACAATGTCCGCGAGCGAATCGAACTCCCGACCGAACGCACTCTCGTGTCCGCCCAGCCGAGCCAGGCGCCCATCCAAAAAATCAAAAACAAATGCGCCGAGAATAAACCAGATGGCTTCGTGAAAGCGATCAGCGGCAAGATCGCTGTTTGTGCTTTGCAAAAGCGCGCCCTCGAGAATTTTGAGCGTGGCTGTGAATCCGCAAAACAGATTTCCCGCCGTCATTAGATTGGGCAGGAGATAGATTTTGGATGGGTGTTCGTTCATTAATCAGGCAGTCGCGCGATGATTGTCGAACCACCGAGGACGTGATCGCCTACTTTCACAAGAACTTCAGCGTTGAGCGGTAAATATAATTCTGTTCGCGAGCCGAAGCGAATCATTCCAAACCGCTCGCCTTTCTTCAATTCGTCCCCGACTTGCGACCAAGCCACGATGCGTCTCGCAATGGCCCCGGTGATCTGTCGTACCACAATCGTGACGCGCGGATTCTCGAAGGCCCATCTCATCGATTCGTTCTTCTCGGAACAGTCGGCGCGGCGCGCATCGAGACAAAGTCCTTCCTGATGTTGGCGGTAAATGACCCTGCCGTCGATCGGCGCACGATTCGTATGCACATCGAAGATCGACAAGAAAATTCCGACGCGTCGCGTCTTCGTTTTGAGGACGTGGTTTTCATCCGATTCGATGATGTCCATCACGGTGCCATCCGCAGCAGCCACAATTAGATTTGGATCTGCCGGCACCGTGCGCTCCGGATCTCGGAAAAAGGCGAGCGTGCAAAAAAATAAAAACAAAAAGAATAATGAGAACCACAAAGAAAGGAACGCAGCCGCAACAGCAAGCAGTGCAAAAAAGGCCAAAATCCAGCGTGCTTCGAGAAGGGTTTGCAGACGCATAAAGGCCTCTATTTTCAAAGCCCAAAAGACTTCGGTCAAGCTGCCAAAAATCGATACCGAGCCGTTAAGCGCTGAACCACAATATAGTGGGCTTCGGGGTCAGCCCGCCTCCAACCAGTAGCGGAAATAACCCACTCAGAACCATGATATTATTAGTTGTTTCCAAGCCGTTTCTGGCTATGGTCTTTTGTGAGGGTCGCTTGACCCCACTTTTATGCCGCAAGTTGAAGAAGAAATTCCGGTCGAAAAATTATCTCGCAGCTCGACCGGAATCGCCGCCACGCAAAAATACGATGCGGCGCAAATCGACAAGCTAGAAGGTCTCGAAGCAGTTCGGAAACGGCCCGGGATGTTCATCGGAGACCCCGATGAGCGTGGGCTGCATCACTTGGTTTATGAGGTCGTCGACAATTCCATCGACGAACACCTCGCAGGATTTTGCACGAAGATAGAAGTAACCATTCATGTCGATGGGTCGATTTCGGTGCGTGACAATGGCCGTGGAATCCCTACCGATATCCACCCGAAATGGAAAATGCCGGCCGTTGAGCTGGTCCTCACAAATTTGCATGCCGGCGGAAAATTTGGGCAGGGCGCATACAAATATTCCGGGGGCTTGCATGGCGTGGGCGCGAAATGCACGAACGCGCTCTCGGAATGGTTCAAAGCCGAGGTATCTCGTGACGGCAAGGTCTATCACATGGCGTTCGCCAAAGGGAAAACGACCGACAAACTCACTGTCATCGGCGAGGTAAAAAACAAGAAGACCACGGGCACCCTCATCACTTTTTTGCCCGATCCGACGATTTTCACAATCACGACCGAGTTTAAGTTCGAGCGCCTGGCTACGCGATTGCGCGAACTGGCATTTCTCAATCCGGGGCTCGAAATCACCCTTACAGACGAGCGTACCGATCCGGCGAAGAGGGAGCTCTTTTTTTACAAGCACGGTATCGAAGAGTTCGTCAGACAGCTCGGCGAGAACAAACAGGTTCTGCATCCAAAGCCAATCGTTATTTCGCGCCAGCGCGATGAAGTCTTTGTCGATGTTGTTTTGCAATACAATGACAGCTACAACGACCAGATTTTGCCGTTTGCCAATTCAATCCCGAACCCTGATGGCGGCACGCATCTGACCGGCTTCCGCACCGCGCTGACAAAAGCAATCAACCAATACGCAAGGCAAAACAACCTCTTGAAGGAGAAGGATCCTTCGGTTTCAGGAGACGATGTGCGCGAAGGATTGATTTGCGTGCTTAGCATCAAGTTGCCTAATCCGCGATTCGAGTCGCAGACCAAAGTGAAACTCGTGAACACGGAGATCGACGGGATCGTAAACTCCGTCGCCTACGACGGGCTAATGACCTACTTCGATAAGAGCCCGCCGATTGCCCGACGAATTTTCGACAAAGTCCTCACAGCGGCCCGGGCACGGGAAGCTGCGCGAAAAGCGAGGGAAACAATTCGCAAGGGCGCTCTTACTGGCGGCGGGCTGCCTGGGAAACTGGCAGATTGCTCGGAGCGCGACCCGGAATTGACCGAGCTTTACATCGTCGAGGGCGACTCGGCTGGCGGCTCCGCCAAACAGGGCCGCGACCGGCGCTATCAAGCGATTTTGCCGATTCGCGGCAAGTTGATCAACGTCGAGAAAGCGCGCGAGGATCAATTTCTAAAAAACGCTGAGATCCAGGCGATGATCACGGCGATCGGTGCCGGCATTGGCAAACCGAAAGAAGAGGCGAACGGTAAGGACGAAGGTCGGTTCGACATCTCAAAGCTGCGCTACGGCCGCATCATCATCATGACAGACGCGGATGTCGATGGCTCTCACATTCGCACTCTGCTGCTCACGTTCTTTTTCCGGCAGATGACCGAGCTCGTGCGCGCCGGCAAAATTTACATCGCGCAACCGCCGCTGTACCAGATCAAGCGCAAGAAACGGGAAGAATACGTAGACGATGACGCGCGGCTGAACAAAATCCTCATTTCATTGGGCGCAGAGGATGTGCGCCTGAAAAACCTGGCCGATGATAAAGAGATCACTGCGGCGCAACTAAAGGACATTCTCGAATCACTCGAGAAACTCGCCAAGCTAAGCGAAGCCGTGCGCCGCCACGGAGGCGATTTTGAAACGTATCTCTCTCATCGTAATCCTAAGTCGGGCAAGCTTCCAACGTACCTGGTAAAGGTGCGCGATGGAAACGAGGAAACCGCACACTATTTCCATGATGAAAAAGCGGTCCGAAAATTTCATCAGGAAAACCTCGACCTTAATTTGTTCGACACGCAGATCGGTCAGGAATTGCTTCCACTCGGCGATGCGCCGGCGCGGACTGATGGAAGCCGGCGGCGTGGCAGACTGGTCGAGCTACACGAATCTGCTGCAATCGAAAAGATCATTGCCGAACTGGCTCGCAAAGGTTTGAAGGTCGGCCATTACGCGACCAGTGACAGGCCGATCTTCGAGTTGATCGAAGGCGACGGCGAAAAAGCCGTCTCGCACGCGTTGTTTTCGATTCCTGAAATCCTCGAAAAGATTTTGGAGATTGGGCGCCGCGGAGTGCAGATCAAGCGTTTCAAAGGTTTAGGCGAAATGAACGCCAAGGAGTTGTTTGAGACCACGATGAATCCCGAGAAACGCAAGCTTTTGAAGGTAGATCTTAACGACGATAACGCCGTCGACGCCGACAAAATGTTCACGATTCTCATGGGCGATGTAGTTGAGCCACGACGCCAATTCATCGAAGACAACGCGCTAAACGTGCGCAATCTCGACGTATAAATGGGGCGTTTGTTTCATAAATTGCGCCATCCGCGGCGCTGTTATGTTGTCTGCACAATCCCACGGTCCGGCAGCAATTTGTTGACGGACGGACTGCGAGCGACACGCCGGGCGGGCATGCCGAAACAATTTTTCCTGCCGAAATTCGAAAGGCGCTATGGAGCGGAGCTCGGGCTCGATCCGGTTGCCGATTACGCGGGATATGTGCGCGGCATCGTGAACAGCAAAGTGACCTGCAATGAAGTCTTCGGTTTTAAATTAATGAGCTGGTACCTGGACGATTTCCGGAGCAGGCTACGAGATACAGGCGCTTTTGGAGACACGGCAACCGATGATTTCACGATGTTGCGAAACGCCTTCCCGCGTCTTCGCTTTATTCACATTCGCAGGCGCCATAAACTCCGCCAAGCGCTCTCTACAGCACGCGCTCTTCAAACCGGGCTTTGGAAGGTGAAGAACGGGGAGATGATGGAACGAGAACCGCAATTTGATGCGGAGTTGATTGAGCAATCGCTCCGAGAAGCACAGCGCCAAGAAAGGATCTGGCAGGACTTCTTTCAGCGGATTGGCATTCGTGCATTCGAGGTGGAATACGAAAACCTGTGCCAGGACTATGAGGGAACAATCCGAAGCGTCCTTGATTTTTTGCGAATTTCACTGCCGCGCGGCGCTCGAATCGGTCCGCCTGTGACAATCCGGCAAGCGGACGAGATCTCGCGCGTGTGGGAAGAGCGCTTCCTCGCGGAACGTCCCTCTGCGTACTCGCCCGCAGCTGGTTAAACCGGTCATGCTGAATCCAAACGAAAAGATCGAGCCGATAAATGTAGCGGAGGAAGTGTCGAGGTCCTTCCTCGATTACTCGATGTCCGTGATCATTTCTCGCGCGCTGCCGGACGCGCGGGACGGACTCAAGCCATCGCAGCGAAGAATTCTCTACGCGATGCATGATCTGTCGCTTTTCCCAGGGCGGCAGCACCGCAAGTGCGCAAAAATTTGCGGCGACACGAGCGGAAATTATCACCCGCATGGCGAAGCGGTGATTTACCCGACGCTCGTTCACATGGCGCAATCGTGGGCAATGCGGGAGCGGCTGGTCGATGGGCAGGGCAATTTTGGATCGGTGGAAGGCGATCCACCGGCAGCGATGCGTTACACCGAAGCGCGCATGACGCACCTCGGCGCCGCTCTCATGAGCGACATGGAGAAGGACACGGTCGATTTCGTCCCTAATTACGACGAGACCCGCACCGAGCCGACAGTTTTTCCAGCTGCATTCCCCAACTTGCTCGTCAACGGCGGGACCGGCATCGCCGTCGGAATGGCCACCAATATTCCGCCGCACAATTTAACCGAAGTGATCGACGGCATCTGCGAACAGATCGATAACTCGGAAATCACGCTCGACGAGCTGATGAAGCACGTGAAGGGCCCGGATTTTCCAACCGGTTGCGCGATCTGCGGCGTGTCGGGAATCAAACAATATCTCGAGACTGGCCGCGGCAGTATGAAGGTGCGCGGCAAGGCCGGGATCGAGGAGCTCAAAGGCGGCAGGGAACAAATTGTCATCACTGAAATTCCATACAACGTCAATCGCGCCACCCTCGTCGAACGCATCGCGTCGCTGGTGAACGAAAAAGTGCTGA
>WNFS01000337.1_pt1 | contig 34175 bp, 25 predicted proteins | sample 5400141 | NCBI WGS metagenome assembly WNFS01 (sample SAMN13153358, study PRJNA577476) | soil metagenome | isolation source: 60 cm saprolite under Madrone tree | place: USA:California | collected 2016-06-14
TCCGTCCCACCATTCTGGATGACCTCGGGCTCGTATCCGCCGTGCGGTTTCTCGCTGGGTCAGTTTCCAAACGTGCCGGCGTGCCTATTCGCGTCTCCGCTGAATTCGAGGGCCGCCTGGCTCCTGCCGCCGAAATTGCTTTCTATCGCATCCTTCAGGAAGCCCTCACTAACGCCGTTAAACACTCGCGCGCATCTTCCATTTCCATCCACTTCCATATCGAGAAAACTTCGCTCGTATGCAAAGTGGAAGATGATGGTATCGGCTTCGAGCCTTCCATCGTGCACAAACCAGGTCGCATCGGCCTCGGCCTCCTCAGCATGCGGGAGCGCGTCAACGCTGTCGGTGGCACTTTCGAAATTGTGTCTACGTCTGGCCGCGGCGCCTGTTTGATTTTTCGCGTCCCAATGAACTCATTCGAGGTGAACAATGCCCGTACGAATCCTTCTCGTTGATGATCACGCTCTCGTCCGTCAAGGCCTCCGCTCACTTCTTGCCCAGGAAGGCTTCTCCGTCGTCGGCGAAGCCTCTGACGGCCTCGAAGCCATGGAGAAAATCCGTTCGCTGTCGCCAGATATCGTTGTCATGGATATCAGCATGCCCGCGCAGAATGGGCTCAATGTCGCTCGCGAGGTCCACAAGTTCTTTCCTCAAGTGAAGGTCATCCTTCTCAGCCAGCACACCGAGGATATGTACATCGCCGACGCGCTCGAAGCATGTGTCGCCGCATATGTTCTTAAGTCTCAGGCTTCTAGCGACCTCATCCACGCTATTCATCAGGTCTCGTCCGGAAAGGTGTACTACAGCCCGGATATTTCCGCCGCGGTCTTGGCCGCCTACAAGGCAAAGACTGACGACAAGCCGGATTCCCTCACGCTTCGTGAACGTCAGGTCCTGCAGTTGATCGCCGAGGGCAAAACCACTCGTGATGTTGCCTCGCTGCTGTTCATCTCCGTCAAAACTGCCGAAACTCATCGCACCAGGCTCATGCAGAAGCTCGACATCCACGAAACCGCGAGCCTCGTCCGCTACGCCATACGCCGTGGTTTAGTCCAGCCATAGTCTTGCGCCACAGTCCTGTATCGGGTCTTTACCTGACTTCCTTGTACTCTGTTCTCCTTACCTGCATATAAAGCGACGCCCCGATTTCCTCTTTTAACGTTTTTGTTATTTTCGTTTTTGAGTACTGCCGGAACGTTCCGGAATCCGGTTGGCCACCGAACGCAAGAGCCTACAACCGCCAGCCGGCCGGGACCTCCCGGCGCTCTCTTTCGAAGGGGTTGATATGTCTACGATGGTTTTTCCTGATTTGCCTAGCGGCACTCACCCGAAACATTCCGAGACTCTGGGGACGGGAAGGCGCCCCGCCGCCGTGGCCCTCGCTTCCTCTCTCTGGCCGTCTTCCGGCGAACTGTTCGCGGAGGACTTTCTCACCGATTCTCTGGACGACGACAGCAATGAACTCGGCGGCCTGCTAGCTCAAGTAGAGGCCTTCTCCGTTTCCGAAGAATCAGGCGCCACGGATCTCTCCAAATTTCGCGAGCTCCTTCTGGAGGCAGCTCACTCCGTCTTTATGCGGTGGAAAGTTCTTCATCAGTTGCGCACCATGGCGCTTACCGATGAACTGACGAGCCTTTACAATCGCCGAGGTTTCCTATTGCTCGGAATGCATTATCTTCGCCTCGCGCGTCGCACTGCTCCCCTCTCTCTTTATTTAGCCGATGTGGATGGCCTGAAGATCGTCAACGATTGTTGCGGCCACGTGCAGGGAGATGCTCTGCTCGTCGCATGCGGCGAAGTCTTGAAAACGACCTTCCGTGAATCGGATATCATTGCGCGCATTGGTGGCGACGAATTCGCCGTGCTGGCTCAGGGCGGTACAAGCGAATCGCGCGATGCGGTGCTATGCCGCTTGCAATCGTCGATCGACATCATGAATCGCGATGTGCTTCCTTCTTATCGGCTGTCGTTAAGTGTCGGCGTTGCCAGATTCGATCCGTTGAATCCCATCACGTTAGGCGAGCTTCTGTCTGTCGCCGATCGTGAGCTGATGGTTCGCAAGCGTTCCCGCCGCAACATCGATGTGCTGCCTCACCGAGGTAAAACGACAAACAACAATTCGAACGGCAATCTCTGACCACCGGACCTCTGCGCTAACCCACTACGCTTAACTCTTATAGGCGGTAATTCGCAGCCTGCGGTAATCCAGCACCCAATCCCCGTCCTGGAACAGTTCCGCCCGGCACTGCCGCTCCACTTCGTGGATCCACTTTGCGGCCGCCTCTTCCCCCATCTTCTCCACGAACGTCTGCCGGAACACGCGAATCCAGTTCTCCAACCCTTTGCTCCCATCTTCCAGCACCGTTGGCCGCTCAAACAGCGAGGCGGAGCGCACTTCCACTCCGTGTTTCTCCAACAGTGCGGCATACTCCGCAATTCCTGGATAGAACCACGGGCTGACGTCCTTCGGTTCACTCATACCAAGCCCGGCGAATGCCCGGTGAAACCCTTTGACCAGCGTCTGAATGTTTCCTTTACCGCCGAATTCCGCCACAAACCTTCCGCCCGGTTTCAGCGCCCGTGCAATTCCCCTTACGACTTTTTCCGCTTCCGGAATCCAATGGAGCACCGCGTTCGAGAAAATCGCATCAAACTCTCCGTCAAATTCCATCTTCGTTGCCTCTACAACCTCAAACCTCAGGGCAGGGAACTTGCTCTTCGCCTGCGCCACCATTTCTGGGGATCGATCGATTCCAAATACCTTCGCACCCGTCGCCGCTATCTCCGACGTCAGCACGCCCGTCCCGCAACCCAGATCGAGAATCCGTTCACCAGACTTCGGCGCCAGCAGGTTCACCAGCCCCTTCGCCTTCTCATATACAAACGCATGCTTCGCGTCGTACTCTCTCGCATTCCACCGATTCGTTATCTCTGCCATGGCCTCGCCCGTTGCGTAGAAATTCCCCTCGCTCTGTTCATTCTAACGAGCCACGCGCCATCTTACGGGGTCGCACGGTGCTCGCACCCTCAGCTTTACTCCCACTTCCACCAAATCCCAAAAATCTCTCGCCAGATCTTGTCTCCCAGTTTCACCGCTCCCGCGCCGAACAACAACGCGAGAAGCAGTGCCGCCGAGAAAGTCTCGGCATTGTTTCGCAACAAGTCCTCGGCAAAAATGAGACCGATGAACGCACCGGACAGCAGACCGCAGATAATCCGAACCGCATACTCCACGCGTTTTTCGATCAAGGCGGCTTCCGCATCGCTGAGGGCCCCTCGGCCGCGCTTCTCGCGCGCACGAGGACCTGGTTTCTCAGGCGAAGCTTTCGCCGCCTGTCTCTCCTCGTGATACCGCAACGGCGCATTCTCAATCAGGGCGTAAGCCTCATTGAGAATCTTCGTCATCACCATCGCTTCCGCCGCCGTCGCTGCTTGCGTTGTGGGCCGGTCCGGATGCCACCTCTTAATCATCTTCCTGTAGTTGGACTTAATCGCCAGCGCAGACGCTGTCGCCGGCACATCCAACACACGGTACGCCTTCTTCAGGTGCTCGACCGCTCGCCCACCATTCGTCATTGGATTGAATCAGACCCGAACTCGCTTGCCAGGCTTCGACAAATCCTCACTTGCCGCTGGTCGCCGGAGCCTGGCCACTATTCTTCACATACTTCTCCAACCACGCTGCCATCCGCTTCTGCATATCCAACCGATGTTTCATCTCCTGAAAGCCATGCGGCTCCCGCGGATACAGCACCAAATCCGCTACGACTCCGTAGCGCTTCAGGCCGCGGTACAGTTCCTGGCTCTGTCCCATCGGATCGACTGTGTCATTCTCGCCCTGCAAAATCAGCGTCGGCGTTTTCGCATTCTTCAAATACAGGAATGGAGAGTGATTCAAGAATCCTTGCGGCTTTTCGTACGGCACGCCCCAGAACCATTCGTCGTACGCCGGCCCTCGCTCCGTGCCAAATTCAGAAACCAGGTTCGCCATTCCCGCACCGCTTACCGCGCCCTTGAACTCGTTCGTCTGCGTAATCGCCCACTCGCTCATGTATCCGCCGTACGACCATCCCGCAATTCCCAATCGATTTCCGTCAGCAATTCCACGATTCACTAAATCATGCACGCCGGCCATCACGTCCTTATAATCCGCGCCACCCCAGTCCGCGCGATTCATCTCCGCGAATTTCTGCCCGTATCCAATCGAACCGCGAATGTTCGGCATCAACACTGCAAGTCCCCGCGCCGCCAACAACTGCGACCAAGCGTCGACCGCATCTTCCCACGCGCCCGTCGGTCCGCCGTGCGCATACACCACGAGCGGCAATTTCGTTTTTCCGTCCCAGTCCGCCGGCTTCACCAGCGCCGCCTCAATCTCCAATCCATCGAACGATTTGTATCTGTAAATTTCCGGCCTCACCAGCACATGCTTTGTCCAACCGTAATTCAGATGCGTCGCGCGCTCGGGCGCGTCCTTCCGGTTCCAAATCCACAACTCGGCGGCTTCCATGGCCGTCTCACCCACAAACGCGACGTTTCCGTTTGCGCTCACCATGAATTGACGCGGATTGCTCGCGAACATCGGTGTGTCATTTCGGCTGCCGTCGCTGCCGTAGCTCACGAAGCGGGAATGGAATCCATCGAGCACGTCCGCGACAATCGTCCCATCCGCCAACCAGTGGAAATCCATGATCTGTCGGTCCAGGTTCGCGCCGGACAAATTCTGTGCCGCCGGATCGCCGACGCGCAACACCATCAAATCATGCGGATTCGGCCCATCCTCGCGGCATCCTCGAAATGCGATCGCCGTTCCCGACGGCGCAATTTGGATGTCCCCGAATCCTCCCCGCGGCGCCAGCAGTTGCTTCATCTCTCCATCCGTTGCGTCGACTGCAAACAAACGGTCGGTCTCGCTGTCTGATTCCGGCTTGTCCGTCGCAATAACGACCAGCGACTTACCGCGCGGCGACCACTTCACCTCCTTCACTTCCCAATTCGGCCCTGTGAGTGCGCGCTCTTTCTTCGTCGCAAGATCCAGAATCCTCAGTCGCGCGTGCCGTTCATCTTTATCGGCCACGTGCGAATCGTCATTTTCTTTTTCCTTCTTTTCCAGTCCTTCCGATTTTGCATCTGCCGCCAAGAACGCGATCTCCTGTCCGTCTGGCGCCCATTCAAACGCGCCGATGCTCTCTTTACTTTTCGTCAGAGCCGCCGCCTCGCCGCCGTCCACGCGCATTACGAAAATCTGCTGCTGGTCTCCGTCGCGTCCAGAGAGAAACGCGAGCTGCTTTCCATCCGGCGACCACCGAGGCGACGTCTCCGACTTTTCCGAGTATGTGAATTGTCGCGTCGCCTTGGACTTCAGGTCATAGACCCAGATGTGTCTCGTCCGGTGCTGGCCGCTCAGCGGATCGGTTACCACAAACGCCACGCGCGTTCCGTCCGGCGAAAATTGTGGGTCCTGTATCGCTCGCAATTGCAAAAAATCCTCTGGCGAAAGTGCGTTGCTCTCCTGCGTGTCTTTCTTCTCTTGTCCAGTGAGCGCGCCGCTCGTCACCAGCAATACCGCCAGCCCAATACCGAAATTCTTACGCATCATCGCCAACTCCTTGTTTTCCCAGCCAGAAGGACTCTAACCACGGTCCGCAGCAGCGTCAATTGTTACCGTTCGCAACGCTCGGCCAATGCGTTTGCCCCGTTTCGCAAGCCTCGGCTACAATCATCCACTTGTTTGGTTGCTCGCGAACCTGACAAGCGGCTCATGAACGAAATTCGGCTCCACAACACGCTCACCGGCAAGACCGAAGCTTTCGTCCCGCAAACTCCGGGCGAAGTGAAAATGTATACTTGCGGACCCACGGTCTACGATTACGCGCACATCGGAAATTTTCGCACGTTTATTTTTCAGGACATTCTTCGCCGCTTTTTGAAGCTCCGCGGTTTCAAGATGTCCCACGTCATGAATCTCACCGACGTGGACGATCGCATTATCGCCAACGCCGCCGCCGCAAAGGTAGGCATTCGAGAGTATACGGAAAAATTCGTGCAAGCCTTTTTTGATGATTGCAACACGCTTAGCGTTCAATCGCCCGAACACTGGATTCGCGCTACCGACCACATTCCGGAAATGGTGCAGCTCATCGAGCGCCTGCAGAAGAAATCTTTCACGTACGACAGCGAAGGTTCGATCTACTACCGCATCGCGAAATTTCCGGAATATGGAAAACTTTCCAAAATCGATTTGACCGGTATTCAAGCTGGTGCGCGGGTCGACAACGACCGTTACGAAAAAGAAAGCGCGCGCGACTTTGCCCTATGGAAGGCGCCAAAGGCCGGCGAGCATTTCTGGGAAACGGAGATCGGCGCGGGCCGTCCCGGCTGGCACATCGAATGTTCCGCCATGGCCATGAAATACCTTGGTGAAACGCTGGACATTCACACTGGCGGCATCGACCTCGCGTTCCCGCATCACGAAAACGAAATCGCGCAGAGCGAAGCCGCGACCGGCAAACCATTTTCGCGGTATTGGCTGCACGCCGAACATCTGCTCGTCGAAGGCGAAAAGATGTCCAAATCGAGCGGCAATTTCTATACGCTCCGCGATCTTTTCGCTAAGGGGCACAAACCCTCTTCGTTGCGTTACGCGCTTTGCAGCGTTCCGTATCGCCGCCAGTTGAATTTTACGTTTGATGGTTTGCAGCAAGCCGCGAGTTCGGTCGAGCGCCTCCGCACTTTCGCGGACCGCCTCAAGCTGGGAAAATTTCCTGCCGGCAGTAACACGGCTATGGCCGAACGGATCGCCAAGGCCGCCAATGATTTCGACGCCGGCCTCTGCGACGATTTGAACACTGCCGTCGCACTCGCCGCGATGTACGACTTCGTTCGCGAAGCCAATATCGCCATGGACAAAGGCGAATTCAAGCAAACGGAAGTCGCCGCCGCGCAGCATTTTCTCGCAAGCTTCGACCAGGTCTTCGCGGTGATTCAAGAGGACGATGCCGCGAAGTTGAAAGCGCTTGGCATTGGCGCCGCAGAAGGCGCGTTGAGCGACGAAGACGTGGAAAAGCTCGTCGCCGAACGCAACGCTGCTCGCGCCCGCCGAGACTTCGCTACCGGCGATCGCGTCCGCAAAGAGCTTGCCGATCATGGTATAATCATTGAAGATTCTCGGGACGGCAGCGTCCGCTGGAAACGCAAATGACAAACCTCCATCGCCCACGCATCTACGCCTCGCCCGCCGAAGTTCGACCCAACCTCTACGGCGTCGATTAATAAACCTCCAGTTGGCAGAGCGCCGGGGAGTCGTCCGCCCGCGCGCAAAAAAAGTCTGCCCTGCGGCCACTACACCACAATAACCGCTGCCCAATCAATAAGTTGGCCAACAACTTGGAGGATTTCATGACCACCGCAACGGAAACAAAAACGCCCCGGCTCATTACTGCTCTGCCAGGGCCCAAAGCGAAAAACATCGTCGAGCGCGACGCGAAATTTATGTCGCCCTCATTCACGCGCGATTATCCACTCGTCGCCAAGACGGGCCGCGGTGCAATGGTCGAAGATGTGGATGGAAATGTGTTCCTCGATTTCGCCGCTGGAATCGCGGTTTGTTCGACCGGACATTGCCATCCCAACGTCGTCGGCGCGATTCAGAAGCAGGCCGCGGAATTGATTCACATGTCCGGCACGGATTTTTATTACGAGAGTTTGCCGTATTTGGCCGAGCGGCTCGGAAAAACGGTCGCCGGCGCGGAAGACAAGAAAATTTTCTTCTGCAATTCCGGAACGGAAGCGATTGAAGGCGCGATCAAGCTCGCGCGTTATGCCACGAAGCGCGACAAAATGATCGCGTTTTATGGATGCTTCCACGGCCGTACAATGGGTTCACTTTCGCTGACTGCGTCGAAGTCGACGCAGCGCAAAAACTTTGGCGCGCTGCTCAGCGGCGTTGAGCATATTCCGTATCCATACGCATATCGGTGCACGCACGGACACGGACCAGAAACCTGCGGCGAAGAAATTCTCGAGCAGCTCGAAAATCAGATTTTCAAGCGGCTCTTCGATCCGACGGAAGTTGCCGGAATCATCATCGAGCCGATTCAGGGTGAAGGCGGCTACGTTCCTGCGCCAAAGTTTTTCCTGCAGGAATTGCAGCGCATCTGCCGGCAGCACGGAATCATGCTGATCTGCGATGAAGTGCAATCGGGCATGGGCCGCACCGGAAAAATGTGGGCGCACGAATATGCGGGCATCGAGCCGGACATTCTGTGCAGCGCGAAGGGAATTGCCAGCGGCATGCCGCTTGGCGCAATCATCGCGCGTTCCAGCGTAATGAACTGGAAGCCGGGCGCGCACGGCACGACTTTCGGCGGGAATCCGGTTTGCCTCGCGGCGGCGATTGCCACCCTCGATTTGCTCGAAGGCGGACTCGTTGCGAACGCGAAGAAAATCGGCGACTACATTTTCACGAAGACCGCCGACTGGGCGAAGAAGTTCAAAATCGTCGGCGACGTTCGCGGCCGAGGCTTGATGATCGGCATCGAAATCGTGCGCGATCAAAGAACGAAGGAACGCGCGGCGGATCTGCGCAACGCGATTGTGGACATGGCCTTTCACAAAGGGTTGTTGATCCTTGGCGCGGGCGAAAATACACTGCGGCTTTCGCCGCCGCTCGTCATCGACGAAGAACAAGCCGACTTTGCCGCGCGCACACTCGAAGAGTGCATCCGCGAAGCCGAAAAGAAAATCTAATTACTTCCTGAGGACGAAGATCCCGCGGGCGCCGAAGAACGATTGGCGCTCGCGGGATTTCTGTTTTATAGTGCGGAAAGCTGATTGGAGAGTAATTTCCCTTGCCGCTCTTCTCCGCACTCGCGTACCGATTCATCCGCTGGAAATCTCGTCGTGGTCTGGGCGACGGGAGCGATACGGTTGACGCAAACAATCGGACTCGCAAACAGCGAACCGGCATCTGCGGTGAAACTTTTGCATACTGGTATTTGCGAAGGCTAGGCTACGTATTTGTTGCCCGCAATTATACGCCGCGCGGCGGCGCCAAGGGCGAAGTCGATCTTATCGGCTATGACGGCGACACGCTGGCGTTTGTGGAGGTCCGCACACGAACCATCGGTGAGAATCTGACGGCGCTGCCGGAACTGAGCGTTACGGCAGCGAAGCAACATGTCGTCGCACGTACCGCGCAGCGTTTTCTGGCCGAGCGTCATGTGAAAGACATTCCGCTGCGGTTCGACGTTCTCGCCATCGACAACATTCCCGGCAGCCCGCCTGAAGTACGCCTCCACAAAGACGCCTTTAGTCCACAGATGTAACGCGATATGCTTCTGCGCGTTTGAATCCACCAAGCGAGCAAAACATGACTCCCAGGATTTCAGTCCGCGTAGTTGCCAGTGTCTTGGCTTTGCTGTGCGGCGCAACGGCTGGTTTAACGCAGGAGATTGCTGCGCCACGGCAAGTATATGACGGGGCGATGACGCCGGACTTGGAGGTGCGGACGTTTGCGCGAAGCGATGAATTGTTCCCGGTGCGCTTAGTGGAAAAAGGGAATTCGGCGCGGCCGTTGCCGATGGCGAAAACGGCGGTGCAGAATGTGCGGTTCGAGTCGGGCGGGAAGAAGTACGACCTGTTCGATTATTTGGCGCTGAATCGCGTAGCGGGGCTTTTGATTTTGAAGAATGGCGAAGTGGTGCTCGAGGACTACGAATTAGGGACGGGGCCATCGACGCACTGGCCGTCATACTCGATGGCGAAATCAGCTTCTTCGACGTTGATAGGCGCAGCGCTTCAGGATGGCTCGATTGCGAGTCTGGACGATCTGGTGACGAAGTACGTGCCGGTGCTGAAAGGCAGTGGCTACGAAAGCGTGAGCGTGCGGAACGTAATCCAGATGGCATCGGGCGTGAAGTGGGACGAGACGTACACCGATCCGAAATCGCACCGGCGCGCAATGCTCGAAATCCAGCTGCAACAAAAGCCCGGATCGATTTTGGCGTTTATGGCTTCGTTGCCGAAGGCCGGAGCGCCGGGAACGATTTGGAATTACAACACCGGTGAGACGTTTGTCGTGGGGGCGGTGCTCGAAGGAGCGACGCACAAGCCGCTGGCGCAATATTTGTCGGAGAAGATCTGGCAGCCATGGGGAATGGAGGCGGACGCGAAGTGGCAGCTCGAATCGCCGAATGGAGCGGGTTTTGCCGGCGGTGGCCTTGCCGCGACGCTGCGGGATTTTGGACGGATTGGATTGCTAGTGCTCGCCGACGGTGTCATTGATGGCAAGCGGCTTGTGCCGCCGGGATGGTTTGACGAGGCCGGGAGCGGGAAAGAAGTCGGCGGAAAGCACGTGGACTACGGGTATTTGTGGTGGCCAGTACCGAAGGGAGACCCGGCGCATGAAGGCGCCTTTGAAGCAGTCGGAATCTTCGGGCAGCACATGTATATCAATCGAAAAGAGAATCTCGCGGTCGTGGTGTTGAGTGCCCGGCCGAAGCCGACCGGCTCGACGGTTGTGGATGATGATGCGTTTTTTGGCGCCGTGGCGAAGGCGCTACACTGAGGCGATTTGTGAGCAGCCAATACGCGAATCGGCAGGACGAGGTACAATGCGGCTGACGGATAGAGCGTTCCGAAATCTGCGCGAAAAAGCCAGGAGGAAGAGTTGCCGGAGTTAAGAAAAGATCCGATTACCGGAAGATGGGTGATTATCTCGACGGACCGCGGCAAGCGGCCGATGGATTTTTTGCGTGATGAAGTAAAGCCGGGCGATGCGAAGAATTGTCCGTTCTGCGGCGGCCATGAGTCGAAAACCGCGCCGGAACTGCTGGTGTACGGAAGGAACGGCGGCGCGCCGAATACGCCGGGCTGGTCGATTCGAGTAGTTCCGAACAAATTTCCCGCACTGAAGATCGAAGGCGAACTGGACCGCGAGGGCGAAGGGCTCTTCGACAAGATGAATGGTGTTGGCGCGCACGAAGTAATTATCGAGGCGCCGGAGCACGACGCGACGCTTTCCACGATTCCGGAGCGAGCACTGGAAGATGTCCTGTGGGCATACCGCGACCGCATGCTCGACCTAAAGAACGACAAGCGCTTCCGCTATGTGCTGATTTTTAAGAATCACGGCGAAGCGGCGGGCGCGACCGTGGACCATCCGCATTCACAGCTGATTGCGTTGCCGATTGTACCGCGGCGCGTGCGCGAGGAAGTGGACAGCTCCTGGCACTACTACGATGAAAAGGAGCGGTGCATTTTCTGCGACATCATCCGGCAGGAAATGGACACCGGTGAACGAGTGGTTGCGGAGAACGAGCATTTTATTACGATGACCCCGTACGCTTCGCGCTTTCCATTTGAGATGTGGCTACTGCCGAAGGTTCACGGTTCTTCGTACGAAAACAATCAGAGCACCATGTACGCGAGCCTCGCGCGAATGTTAAAAGATGTGTTGATGCGGATGGATGCGGCGCTGGACAGGCCGGCGTTCAATTTTATGATTCACACTTCGCCGATCGGCGAAGAAATCAACGACCATTATCATTGGCATGTCGAGATTATTCCAAAGCTGACGAAAGTGGCCGGCTTCGAGTGGGGCACGGGTTTTTACATCAATCCGACGCCTCCGGAAGAGGCGGCAAGATTTTTGCGGGAAGCAAAAATAGCCTCTGCAGCGAAGCAGTAAGCGGCAAAACGCGCGCTTGGCTGACAGTCTTGCGCAATTTGGCTATAATTTCAGATGGATGGCGCGGTACCCAAGTGGTAAGGGAGAGGTCTGCAAAACCTTTATGCGTGAGTTCGATTCTCACCCGCGCCTCCAAAATATCAGTTTTATGGGAATTCTATTGGAACGGGAGTCTTCCCGCGGTCCCTCGTAAGTTCCGCCTCGAATTTTGTGCAACAGTTTTAATCCTCTCTCGCGTGGTCCCTACTCCGGCGTGTTTCTTCCCCTCGAAAACATTGCGCTCATATTATTGTTGCGTAGCGTCAACTAAGAAATTAACGGCTGCGATATATCGCGTGTAACTCGCTGATTTCGTAGGGCTTTGCGCTGAGTTGCGCAAAGGCGCTGCCCTTAAGGGGTTGACCTCATCGAGCATTAGGGTATGCACCGGATTGGAGACATGTTTCGACTCGAATATCGTGCGTGCATGGACAGACTTCCGCGCGTCGTCTGAAACGTCTTCCCGGCTTGACGCGACGCATGGAAAGACGGCCTCAGCCGAAAGTGGCGTCCATCAATTGGGACTCCAATGGCGGTAGCGTATCTGGGGGGACAGTCATGGGCATGACGCTTCGGCAGTGGCCTTGGTTTGCAATACTGGCGAGGTCGGGCAGAGAAAAGTACGCAACAATGTTGTTGGAAAATTCCGGATTTGAGTGCTTCCTACCCATCGGCAAATCCACTCGAAAATGGTCGGATCGCATGAAGGAGATTGATGTACCGTTGTTCCCCGGCTATCTATTCTGCCGTATGAATCCGAACGACCGCTTGCCGGTACTGACGACGCCAGGGGTCATCCAGATCGCCGGAATCGGCAAGATGCCGATTCCTGTCGAAGACCACGAGATCGCGGCGGTCAGGCAAATTGAAAAAAGCGGCCTTTCGGCGACGCCATGGCCCTACCTGCGCGTCGGAAATACCGCCAAAATCGAAGAAGGCCCGCTGCGAGGCGTGACCGGAATTGTGGTCAAAATAAAATCGGCGCTGAAACTCGTGTTGTCCATAGAATTGTTGCAACGATCGATCGCGGTCGAAATCGATCGTAACTGGATCAGTCCCTGCAACCCTGCCGAGCACCGGCCCGGCAGCCCCGCACGAGTTCGCTCGGCGTTTGATTTTGCGGACTTGGCCTAACCGCGAAGTCTGCGATCAAGGATTCCCGCGGGAGCAGCTGAAAAGATTTGTTTAGTTTCACAGCGGCCCCGTCACACCAACCGTCAACTTCCAGAATATTCCAGCCGATGAAGAGAAGGCTTTGCAAATTGTGGTTTTCCTGACAGCACTCCTGGCGTCCACCGTTTTCACGCGGTTGGTCCGCGATGTTTCGGTTAAGCACGGCTGGGTGTCGTTACCCACTTCGGATCGTCACGTACATTCCCGTCCCGTCCCACGGCTAGGCGGAGTTGCCATCTTCCTGACGCTGTGGTGCATCGCGCTCCTGGCCATGTGGCTGCCGGAGCTCTTTGGCACTGCGGAGTTTCCTTTCTCGCACCTCGCGCTAAAGATTCTCGGGCCAGCGACCATCATTTTCTTTCTCGGACTGGCTGACGACATCTTCGGCGTCAGTGCCTACGTCAAATTTGCCGTACAGGCCGGTGCAGCCGTTCTGTTGTTCTTCAATGGAATCGGGATCTCGCGGATCTCAATCCTTGCCGGTCATCCTCACTTAGGCTGGCTGGTGGGACTGCCTCTGACAATTCTTTGGGTCCTCTGGATCACCAACGCGTTCAATTTGATTGACGGCCTGGATGGACTCGCGGCAGGTTCGGCGCTGTTTTCTTGCCTCGTGACTTGTGTTGTCGCGTTGCTAGGACACAATCAGGTCGTACTGATTCTCACGCTAGCATTGGCGGGCGCTATCGCCGGGTTTCTTCGATACAACTTCAATCCAGCTTCCATCTTTCTCGGTGATTGCGGCAGCCTGCTGATCGGATTCCTGATCAGCGCCATCGCGATCGCCGGGTCACATAAAGCGCCGACGATGGTTGCCGTAGCCATCCCCATCGTGTCGCTCGGCCTGCCAATCTTGGAGGTTGCCGTCGCTGTCTTCCGGCGTTTCCTGAGTTGCCGTCGTTTATTTGCGCCAGACCGTGAGCATATTCACCACAAACTGCTGGGCCGCGGCCTTCCGCATAAACAAACCGTTCTGGTGCTGTATGGCGTCAGCGCGTGCTTCTGTTTGGGCAGCCTGCTTCTGCTGAATCCAGGAGGGTCGGTATTGGCGATCGTCCTGTCGGTCGTCGCGGCCGGCGTGTTGATCGGCGTGCAGCAACTTCGCTATCACGAATTTGTGGAACTTGGTCGCGTTGCCAACCTCACGTTGAATCAGCGTCATGCGATTGCGAATGGCGTCCGCATCCGAAGAGCGTCCGACGCGCTCGAAACCTGCACGAATCTTGCACAGTTCTGCAAGGTTCTGCGTGGATGCCTGGAGCGAATAGGATTCGATGGATTCGGGTTTTACTTTTCCGCTGGGCTGCCGTTCGGCGTCGAATTTGATCCGCTCGTCGCGGTCAACCGAACCAAGATTCAATATTTTTGGAAATCCTTGCCAGCGTCTTCCGATACGAATTGGAGCCTGACCATTGGGCTCACAAAAAGGAACGGGAAACAGCTGGGTGGCTTCACTTTGTATCGCAAGAACGCGGTTTCTCCTCTGTGGATGGATTTGGACGTTTTCACAACAACCGGATTCTCGGCCGCGGTCGCGGCCTGCGTCGAAAGGATGCAGAAATCCTGGCTCGAAAACGCAAAGAAAGTTTCGCAGCAGAAGCCTTCGCGCGAACCTGCCGGCACTGTTATGCCTTCCAGCTTGCAGCAATCCATTCCCGCTCGCAGCTCGGGCTAAGCCAGAGCGGAGCTCCATAGTCTTTAGTGCGCAAAATCCTTGAGGAACACACAAGAAGAAATGATGAGCCTGCCACAAGACCAGACGTCGAATGACCTTTACGCTACCGCCTCATTTGTCGCCGAGGATATCAGTCAGTTTCGCGACAGTCGGAGAATTATGAAAAAACTACTCGCCGCTGCTGTTGCGGCAACATTTCTGCTTCTTACGAATGCCACCGCTCAGGTTTCTACGCCGGCCATGTCTGACGAAATGAAGGCCAAGTGCGGCGATCAGAATCACTCCACGTACTTGCTTGGCCCCGGCGATCAGCTTCAGATTTCCGACCCGGAATTGACGGAACTTGCCAATAAGCCCGTGCGTGTCGACGGAGACGGCAGTGTCGATGTTCCGCTCGCCGGCCGCGTTCACGTCGGTGGGCTCACTGCACAGCAAGGCCAGCAAGAGCTCAACAAAGCCCTCAGCGCCTACATTCGGCACCCGCAGGTCATAGTGGAAGTCTCAGAAGTGCACAGCCAGCCGGTTTCCGTTCTCGGGGCGGTAAATACGCCGGGCGTACATCAAGTGCAAGGGCACAAGACTCTGCTCGAAACATTGGCGCTCGCCGGAGGCATACGACAGGACGCGGGCTACAGTGTGCGCATCACCCGTGAATTGGAGTGGGGCTGCATTCCTCTGCCCAGCGCGCACATGGATCCCACCGGCAAGTTCACGATTGCTGAACTCAATTTGAAAAAAATCATGGAAGCCAAAACGCCGGAAGAAAATATCCAAATTTTTCCCCACGACGTGATTTCGGTGCCGAAGGCGGAAATGGTTTACGTAATCGGTGAGGTCCATCGCTCCGGCGGATTCGTTCTCGGCGAGCATCAATCCATGTCCGTGTTGCAGGTGCTGTCGCTGGCGGAGGGGCTCAACAGCGGAGCGGATTCGCGGCACGCCAAGATTCTGCGGTTGAAATCCGATGCCGATCAGCGCATCGAAATGCCAGTGGACATCAAAGATGCGCTCAACGGCAAGAAGCCCGATGTTCCGTTACAGGGTGAAGACATTCTGTTTATTCCCGGGAGTACGGGAAAGAAAGTTGCACTGCGCACGCTAGAGACCGCCATACAAACCGGCACAGGGGTAGCCATATGGCGCATACCTTGATGAACTCCGTAGGGGACTAAAATGAGCGATTCCGAATTTCCATTGAAAAAAACTAACGGACGGTATGCCGAACTCGATGCTCGCGGGCCGCAGCGACTCAGTCCATACCAGCGCTACGAGCCGTCTACCTACGATGCGCCCGATTCGCGCGGCTACGACAGCCTTCTCGAATACTGGCACATCCTGTTCCGCCACAGAATAACTCTGCTGAAATTCGTCGGAGTCGGGTTAGTCGGCGCGATTCTCATCAGTCTGGTCCAGACGCCGATTTACCGCGTGCGAACTTCGCTCCAGATTCAAAGTTCGGGCTTTGGCGAACAAAAGGGCGCCAACGAGGGTGGAGAGGGCTATACGTCAGCTGAATCTTATGTTGAAACGCAGGCAAAACTGCTCCAGAGCGAAACGCTGCTCGAGCACGTTATTGACAAGCTGAAACTGCAAACGACCGAGCCAACGACGGGTTGGAGTGGCTTCATGTCGCGTATTCGGAACACTTTTCGGTCTTCCAAGCGTTCCAATCTTTCCGAGCGCGAAAAACTGATCCAGGAAATACAGCGAAATTTGACAGTCCGCACTTCAGGCAGTTCGAGGTTGCTGGAAATTACGTATGAATCACCCGACGCGCAAGGAGCCGCGAATTTTGCGAATACGCTTGTGAGCGAATTCATTGATCTCAGCCAGGAAGAGCGGTGGCGGTCAGCGCAGGGAACTGCGGAATGGTTGACGAGCCACCTCGACAAAATGAAGGGGCAGTTGGAGCAGTCCGAAGCTGAGCTGCAGGATTATGCCCGCGCGGCCGGCCTCACGGTCACGTCCGAAAAAGACAACCTTGCCGAGGCGCGCTTAAAAGAATTGCAAGACGAACTATCCAAGGCCCAGGCCGATCGCATCGTAAGCCAGGCTAAATTCGAGGGAGCAAAAAACAAGGCCGTCGATTCGTTGCCGGAAGTGTTCGACGACGCGAGCATGCGCGACTATCGTCAGAAACTGACCACACTACAAACTGAATACGCGCAACTCAGTGCGACGCTGACGCCCCAGCATTACAAGGTGCAGCGCGTGCAAGCGCAAATTGACGCATTAAAAGCCGAAATGAACAAGGAGCGCAGCAACCTGTTGCACCGCGTTGGCAACGAATACTCTGCCGCGCTGCGCCGCGAAAGTCTCCTGTCGAAGGCGCGGGTGGAACAACAAAAAGTTGTCGCGGATCAGTCCGAGAAGGCCATCCACTACGATACGTTGAAGCGTGATGTGGATTCCAACCGGCACATCTACGAAATGATGTTGCAGCGCGTCAAGGAAGCGAGCTTGACGGCCGCGATGCGCGACAGCAACGTCCTCGTCGTGGACCGTGCCCGTGCACCGTTACGTCCGTATCGGCCCAGCATTCCGATGAACTCCGCGCTTGGTTTGTGCGGCGGAGCAATTTTCGGACTCGGGTTCATCCTTCTCCGCGAACGAGTTGACCGCAGAATCAGCGCTCCGGGTGACGCGCAAGTTTATTTGGACCTGCCCGAACTGGGCGTGATTCCCCTGGACGAATCAGCCATGCCGCGACAAATCGGCAACGGATTGAATGCACGGCGTTTCCCGCAAGGGCCGCCCCGCTCCAAAGCGGATTGGCCGGAACTCGCGACGTGGAAGCGCAAGCCATCGTTGGTCGCCGAATGCGTTCGCACGGCGCTGACTTCGATTCTCTTGCCAGGTGACAACAACGATGAACCGCACGTTATTGTGGTCACCAGTCCCTGCCCCGGCGACGGCAAAACGACTGTCGCTTGCAATCTCAGCATTGCCGTGGCGGAGATCGGTCGCAAGGTATTGTTGATTGACGGCGACTTGAGGCGCCCGCGGCTTCACAAGGTTTTCGGTTCGCAAAACCACTGGGGCCTCAGCGATGTTTTGCGTGGTGATGGTTCGCTCGAATCAGTCCCCACCTCGCATTTGGTCCACCCAACCGATGTCGCCGGCTTGTATGTACTTCCGGGCGGCAGTTGCGGCGTGACTCCCTCAAATCTTTTTTACTCTCCACGAATGTCCACCTTCTTGCGGCGGCTTCGCGGGGAATTCGACATGATCTTGATCGACGCGCCGCCAATGATCCATCTCGCCGACGCACGCGTGTTGGGTCATCTTGCAGATGGCGTAATTCTTGTGATCCGCGCAGGTCAAACCACGACGGAGAGCGCGCTTTTCGCCCGGCAACGCTTCGCTGAGGATGGAACTCGCGTGCTCGGCACGATTCTGAATAGTTGGGATCCAAGGAGCAGCACGACTGGATACGGCGGCTACCCGAACTACCACACAGCTACGCACGCATAGCGGTGTGTATTGCCGTTAAACGAAACCTTCGGCCATTTCTCGTGCCGTCGACAATATGACAAAACTCTCCCATCGCCATGCTCTTTGATTCGCCGATCTATTTTGTCTTTCTGATTCCCGTCGTGCTCATCTATTGGCGCTTGGGCCGCCGCGAACAGAACATCTTTTTGCTGTGCGCCAGCTACTTCTTTTACGGCTGGTGGGACTGGCGCTTCCTCGCCCTCATGATCTCCAGCACGCTGGTCGATTTTCTGATCGCACAGCGAATCACTCCGGAGTCTGGAAACGTCAACCGCAGGAAATGGCTCATCTTTTCGCTGATCCTGAATTTTTCAATTCTAGGAACGTTCAAGTATTTCAATTTCTTTGTGGATTCGTTTTCCACGATGCTCGGCACGTTCGGTGTTCACAATATTCCCCTGCCGCTGATCCGTATCCTTCTTCCGCCCGGCATTTCGTTCTATACGTTTCAGGAAGTCGCCTACATTGTGGACGTCTATAAAGGTAGGCTCGCGCCGGCGAAATCGTTTGTCGAATACGGATTGTTCGTCAGCTTGTTTCCTCATTTGATCGCCGGCCCAATTCAGCGGCCCGGGCATCTTCTTCCGCAAGTTCAGCAGGATCGCAGTTTCAACGCGGACCGCTTTTTTGACGGCCTCATGCTGATTTTCTCGGGGCTCATTCGCAAATGCGTGGTTGCTGACAATTGCGCCTTGCTGGCCAACGCGGCGTTTGGCGGTCAGTTTGGAAAGCCGAACCTCTGGATCGTTCTTCTCGGGACGTACGCCTTCGCGTGGCAAGTCTACGGAGACTTCAGCGGTTATAGCGATATCGCACGCGGCAGCGCCCAGTTGATGGGCTTCCACTTCATGGTCAACTTCCGCCAGCCGTATCTTTCGGCGCGCTTGCAGGAATTCTGGCGGCGCTGGCACATCAGCTTGAGCTCCTGGCTCCGCGATTATTTGTACATTCCGCTTGGCGGCAGCGCGAACAGCCAGTGGAGAACTTCCTTAAACCTGATCACGACCATGATTCTCGCGGGCCTTTGGCATGGCGCGAACTGGACGTTCGTTGTTTTCGGCGCGATTCACGGCGGCGTGCTTTCAATCGAGCGCTTGATCCTTCCGTCCAAAAAAGGCGCAATCGCCGCAGCTCAGCCGAACCGGTTTGCAGGTTTCTTGTCGATTTGGGGCCAGCGCATTCTGACGTTCAACCTCTTCTGCCTCAGCCTGGCTTTTTTCCGTGCGACGTCGCTCCACGCGGCGACTCAATTTTTGTCGGGGCTCTCTGATCTCTCGTGGCGAAGTGAATATGCCACCGCATTTCTTATGCTCAGCCTCTTCGCGCTTCCGTTGTTTGCCGCGGACCTACTGATGGAATCCGGCAACCAGGAGTACCCGTTTGCCAATACGTCGTACGCATTTCGGACCGCCCTCGCCACCGCCGCGTTTGTGGTCTTGGCCCTATTTTCCGGGAGCAGCCTCAATGCATTCGTCTATTTTCGATTCTAAGTCCAAAGCGATTGCTTACGCGAAGACGCTCGTGGCAGTTTGCGCGCTGCTCATCATCGCGTTCGAGCTGTCATCGATCTATGTGTTGAAACATCGTTCCGGAACGTATGCCCGAATCTCCAGGCAATACAACGAAGCCCTCTCCGTTCGCCCGAGCGGCCCAAGTGAACCGCCAAACGTCCTGATCGTCGGCAATTCGCTGCTCTTGCACGGCATTGAATTGGATCGATTGAACGCGCTGACGTCCTCCCGAATGCGCGTTTATCCCATTTTTCTCGAAGCGACTGGCTACTACGACTGGCTCTATGCGTTGCAGGGATTGTTCCGGCAGGGAGCCAGGCCGCAAGTAGTCGTGGTCGGAGTTGGCGTGAACTACTTCCTCGAAAATGGCGTGCGCCAGGACTATGCTCCGATGCTTCTCTTCAATGCACGCGATACGTTCGCAGCAGCATCCGATCTTCATTTAGATCGCACCGCGACGAGCAATCTTTTTCTGGCGCATGAGAGTGTTTTTTGGGATACGCGCAGCCCGATTCGGATGCAGATGCTGAAGCGGATGATTCCTCATCTTGAAGATCTTTTTTCGCTTGTGAATCAAAAGCCCTCGATTCCGGAGGGCTCCGAGTTCACCACAGCCTCCATTCCGCGGTTGCGAAGGTTGAGAGACCTTTGCGATCAACATGGCGCGAAATTAATTGTGCTTCTGCCGCCGACACTTTCGTCTGAAAAAGCAGTCAGTGAAATGGTTGACGCTGGCCGCTCGGCGGGAGTGGAGATTTCGGTACCGATCGATCCGGCAACGCTATCCGCAAAATATTACCAGCGGGACGGAATGCATTTGAATTCCGATGGCGCGGTTCTTTTTACATCGGCGCTGGCCAAGGATCTCCCTGAAAGAGTGCAGAGCCGCGAGACGCTGGCGGCACAGCAGTAATGTGCTGCACCTTCGGCGCACGAACAGAACTCCAATGATGGAAATGAAAAGCAATTTCGGGTGCCTGTCATGAGCACGGAAGCACCGAATGTCTTTGCGATGCGGCAGAGCGAACGGTCTTCGCTGTCCGCCGATTTCAGCTGGACGCTCGTCGGCAACGTCGTTTACGCGGCTGGCCAATTCGCGATGCTGACGCTCTTGACGAAGCTGCTGCGGCCCGAATTTGTCGGACAGTATGCGTTAGGCCTCGCCCTGATCTACCCGCTGATGATGCTCACAAATATGCAACTCCGCTCCGTGATGAATTCCGCCGGCGTCCAAAGAGCGAATTTCGGAAACTTTCTAAGTCTTCGCCTCTTGATGACGATTCTGGCCCTTGCAATTGCTCTTGTAGTTACGCAGATTCTGCACTACGGACGGGAGCTGACGGAAGTAGTCCTGATGGTCGGCTGCGCATACGGCATCGAAACGATTAGCGATGTGTTTTACGCGCGTCTGCAACTTCATGACCGCATGGCTGAAATCGCCAAGTCCATGATGATTAGGGCAGTGCTCTCGGTCTTGGGGATGGGTGTCGCCGTCTATTTGAGTGGAAGCCTTCTGTGGGGAATTCTGGCTGTCGTGATTGCGCGGTTTTTTGTTCTGCTCGGCTACGATATTTCCCGGCGCACCCAAAATCTGGCTGGGGCATCGGGACGGTTTACACACAAGGTTCTCGTGCCTCGTTTTGACTCGAAAGAGCAACTCAGATTGTTGCGACATGGGTTGCCGCTGGGCATTGTCGTGCTTTTGACGACTCTGAGTTCGAGCCTTCCGAATTTCTTCATCAAGCACGGCCTCACCGAACGCGACCTGGGCATTTTTTCGGTAATCAGCTTGACGATATCTGTCGGCAACATGGCTGTGGTGTCGCTCGGCCAAGCTGCTTTCACGCGTTTGGCGCGATCGTATTTTCACCGTAACGCCGGTGAGTTCGATGCGCTGTTGGGCAAGCTTTTGCTGGCCGGTGCGGCGATCGGGGCTGTGGGCATGATCGTCTCGCAGTTCGCTGGCCGCGAGATCCTCACCATGATTTTCCGCCCCGAGTACGCCGAGCGAGCCGATTTGCTGCCGTGGATCATGGCCGCTGGCGCCATTTTATTCATGGCGCAATTCGTGGGATTTGGCTTGACTGCCGCCGGCTACTGCTACGCGCAGGTGCTGCCGAATATTTTGGCGACCATCAGTCTGGTCGCCACTTGCGGCTGGCTGATTGCGCGCCACGGCCTATTTGGCGTGATTCTCTCGATGTTAATCGCTGCGCTGGTACAACTCGTCACAAGCGCCATCGTCTTGATAGTCGAAACACGGAAGCATTTCTCTACGCCAGTCACCGCCAGCGAGAGCGCGTAGCCAAATCATGACCGAAAGACAATACGTCTATCCTTTCTCGCAGGAGCGTAACGCCATGCTCCTGCGCGCGATGCAGGAAGCTTGGCCGTGGTACAGCGGTTCATCCAAGCCAAGCGTGAGAACCCCCGCTAATTGGTCGCGCTCTCAGAGTCGTGAGCCAATTCGCATGCTCGTCGAACCGGACAAATGTTCGCGCTTCGGCGACCTGGCATTTGCATCTCTGTGGCTGATGGTTTTCGCCATGCCCTGGGAAGACGCCATTACCATTCCAGGGTTCGGTACAAGCGTGCGGCTCATCGGGATAGTTGCTCTCGCCCTCGGCGTCCTCACCATTCTGGAAAGGGGAAAGGTCCGGCGACCGGCGCTGGGGCACGTGATCATGATTCTTTTTGTCATGATGGCCGGATTGAGTTTCCTGTGGAGTCTGTATCCAGAAGGAACGTTGATCGAAGCTTTCTCGTACATACAACTATTGACGATGGTCTGGCTCATTTGGGAATTGGCTCCCGATCTGCAAAAGCAGATGCACCTCATGCAAGCCTATGTTCTTGGCACATTTGTCTCAGCAATCGACACGGTCTATCTTTTTCTCGCGCACCAGGAGTCCGTGTATCAGCGCTATGCCGGCGCGAAATTAGACGCCAATGACCTCGGACTGATCATGGCCCTCAGTGTTCCGATGTCTTACTACCTCTTGATCCACAACAAGGGCTGGATCGTTTGGGTTTGCAGAGTCCAATTGATCCTGGCGGGCACAACGATTTTGCTGACCGCGTCACGTGGTGCATCTCTCGCGACGGCCGTCGGCCTCACAATCGTTCCGCTCACCCAGGCACGCTTGAATGGCCGCCAACGCGTCGCGCTCGTGCTCACTGTCGTTCTGCTCATCTCCGGCGCTCTCTACTTTGTCCCCACAACTTCATGGGAACGTTTGGCTACGCTGCCGGCCGAATTCACACAAGGAACATTTACCGGACGCACGATTATTTGGAAAGCGGGCTGGGAAATCTTCCGCTCACATCCTTTCTTTGGAATCGGTGCGAATGCATTCCGCCTTATCGTTAGCCGTGTTTTGACTGATCCGATTCACCTCGGGGAGGCAGATCCTGCGCCGCCCGCGCACAATACGTTTCTATCCGTCCTCGTCGAACAGGGCGTTCTGGGCTTTGCCGTATTTTGTGCGCTACTGATTGCCTTGGCCTTGTCGTTAAGAGGTATGCCTTCGTTCCCGCAACGGCTCTGGATTGTGTCGTTGGCCGTTTGGATCGTTGGCGTTTCCAGCTTGACCTGGGAAATGCGGAAGCCGACGTGGTTTTTCTTTGGTCTGCTTATGGCCCAGTGCGGCAGCATCGCGGAGATGAAACCGCTAGCGCCGTTGGTCGCGCGTCGTCGCCAAAATAAAATTGTTCGTTCTGCGCGCACTATGGCTCCAGCGTTTCCTGCTTGAAGCGGCTAGTTCCAAAACTACATCATGAACAGAATCCGAGTAATCCATATCGTTCCGATGTTGAGTCCCGGCGGCGCCGAGCGCGTAGCTGTTCACATCGTCAGCGGGTTGAACCGCGAGCGTTTTGAACCGATTGTCATTTCGTTTGCGGATCCCATGAACTGCGATCTCGATGAATTGTTGTCGCAGGCGGGAGTCGAAGTTCGCTATCTCGCAAAAAAGTCGGGATTCGACTACCGGATGTACCGCAGACTGCACCGCGTTCTTACCGAATATCAACCGGACGTCGTCCACACGCACTTGCAAGTACTGCGCTATGCGCTTCCGACAATGCTGCTCCTCGGGAACGCAAAGCTGCTGCACACCGTCCACAATCTTGCGGAACGTGAGATCGAACCTCCCGCCCGAGTCGTTCACCGTTACGCGTTCAGCCATGGCGTCATTCCAATCGCCGTGGGCGAAGAGGTCGCTGTCAGCATGAAGCGCCTCTACGGCATTCCACAATGCAGGGTCATCGCAAATTGCATTCCAACAAGTACTTACGCGAATCCCGGCGTATCGCGCCGACAATGGCGCGCGCAGGAAGGCTTTGCGGAAGACGACGTGCTGTTTGTTTGCGTAGCCCGCTTCGCGCGACAAAAGAATCATGCCCTGCTCGTCAAAGCATTCGCACAAGTTTGCGCTCGTCATCCAAACGCTCGCCTGCTCCTTGTCGGTGACGGAGTCTTGCGCAACGACCTGGAAACGCAGGTGAATGGGCTCGGCTTGGCCGGCCGCGTGCGTTTTCTTGGCTTGCGCACGGATATTCCGGAAGTCCTCGCCGCTTGCGATGTCTTCGTTCTCAGTTCCGAATTCGAAGGGAATCCGCTCTCGGTACTCGAGGCCATGGCCGCCGGCCTTCCAACTATTTCCACCGCGGTCGGCGGTGTCCCGAGTCTTCTTGAGAATGGAACGAGCGGAATTCTTGTTCACTCTGGTGATGCGGAAGGATTCTCGAAGGCGATGGAATCGCTGCTGTTGAACCGCAACCTTCGCCAGTCGATGGGTGTTGCCGCCGCCCGCCGCGCCCGGGAGAGATTTGACGTCGCAAACATGGTTCGGGCCTACGAGGAAGTCTACGAAAGTCTGCAGTCGCAGTTGCGCCTCGACAATCAGTCAGTGGCTGTCGGCCGCGAAATGACAACCGGCTGAAACAGAGCCGCAAAATGACAGCTAGCTCTTCTGCGAAAGCTTTGTGCCACAACAAAAGTGGATCAAAACATGATTAAAGTCATGCACATCATCACGACTCTTGGCCCGGCCGGGGCAGAAAATATGCTGTGCCGCATCGCTGCCGGAATGGATCGGACGCGATTTGAAAACGGAATCGTTTCGCTGACGCCGATTATGGACCTGGCTGAGCGTATGCAATTGATTGGTGTCCCCGCGCGCACGCTCGGCATGACCCGAACAATTCCGAACCCGTTGGCAGTAATGCGGCTGGCGCGATGGATTCGTGAATCGAAGCCCGACGTCATCCACACCTGGATGTACCACGCGAATCTGATCGGAACTCTCGCCGCGCGTTTAGCCGGAAATGTGCCACTGGTTTGGAGCATTCACCACAATTCCCTCGATTCCAATTCCGACAAGCGCCGCACCATGCTTGTGAATCGAGCTTGCGCTTCGTTGTCGGGGAAGTTCGCATCGCGAATCGTGTTTTGTTCGCAGTCCTCGCTGCACAACCACAAGAAGCTCAACTACGCTCCGGAGCGGCTCGAACTGATTCCAAACGGCTTCGATCTCGACCTCGTAAAGCCCGACCCCGCCGCTCCCGTATCGGTGCGAAAAGAGCTTGGCATTCCATCCGACGCGATTCTGATCGGAATCGGTGCCCGGTTTCATCCGCACAAAGATCACCGCAATTTCATTCAGGCTGCCGGATTGCTGCATAAGCAACTGCCGCAAGTCCGCTTTCTGCTTTTCGGAATGGGAATTACCTGGGAGAATCTACAACTCACCGAGTGGATCGGCACGGCCGGTATTCGTGAATGCTGCTATCTCCTTGGAATGCGCCACGACGTCGCGCGCCTGTTCTCTGGAATAGATATCGCCACAACCGCGTCTCGCAGCGAAGCTTTTCCAATCGTCGTCGGCGAGGCGATGGCGTGCGGAACGCCCTGCGTTGTTACTGACGTGGGAGACTCCGCCCTGATCGTGGAGGACACCGGGAAAGTCGTCGCGCCAAACGATCCGCACGCCCTGGCTGAAGCGTGGCGAAACCTCATCGAAGCTGGGCCCGCTGAGCGGCGCCGCCTCGGAATGGCAGCCAGAGCCCGCATCCGTGAACACTTTGCGCTTCCCGCGATCGTCCAAAGCTATCAAAACATCTATTCGCAGCTGACAGATCGCGTGCCGCGAAATCTGGTTTCTGCCGGACTTTCGCAATTAGCTCCCTGAATATTCTGAGTAAATCACCGACCGAGCTCACGACTATGAAAATCAATTCAAATCGTCCGCGTTTGCTGATCGCCGTCAATTCCTCGATTGCAACGGGGTTCTTGCAAGGCCAGCCGGAGTATTTTCAAAATGCCGGCTTTGACGTCACCGTTGTGTCTCCCGAGCGTCGCGTCGGCGAATGGGAAGTCGCGCAACCTGACTCCGTCCGGCGTGTGGCGGTGCCGATCGCGCGGGAAATCTCTCCACTTCGGGACATTATTTCCACGTGGAAGCTGTGCGGAGTTTTGCGGAGGCTTCGTCCGACAATCACCAACGTTGGCACACCCAAAGCCGGTCTCCTCGGAGGTTTTGCCGCATGGTGGAATCGAGTTCCGTGCCGCTTCTACACGCTGCACGGCCTGCGTTTTGAAACCGCCAAGGGTTTGCGGCGCCGACTGCTCATCTTTGCGGAACGGCTAGCTTGTCGCTTCGCGCACCGCGTCATTTGCGTCAGCCACAGCGTGCGGGAAAAAGCTATCGCTTACGGCCTCATCGATCGCGATCAAGCCGTGATTCTGGGATCCGGAAGCTGCAATGGTGTTGATGTGGCGCGTTATGTCCCGACTCCGGATAGAGTCAGGCGGGCCGCCGAGTTACGCGAGAGTTTTAAAATTCCGGACGGCGCGCCAGTGATTTTGTTCGTGGGCCGCTTCACCGCCGACAAGGGTATCTCCGAACTAACTCGCGCCTTCTTGCTTTTGGAAAAACAATTTCCGGAGATGCGCCTGTTTCTCGTCGGAAGTTTTGAAGACGGCGATCCGCTGCCTCAAGAGATTCGCAACCGCCTCGAGACGCATGAACGCGTGATTCTCTCCGGTCCGGTAAGTGACCCGGCGCCGTATTACGCAATTTCGGACGTCCTTGTCCTGCCAAGCCATCGTGAAGGTTTGCCGACAGTCGTCCTTGAAGCGCACGCCGCCGGAAAAGCCGTCATAGGCGCCGCGGTTACGGGCATCGTCGATCTCGTGGTGCACGGCCAAACGGGGTTGCTCTTTCCTGTGGGCAGTGTCTCCGCGCTTGCTGATGCGATCGCCATGCTGGTTACCAACAAAAAATTAGCTGCGAAGCTCGGTTTAGCTGGTCAGGAGCAGGTGAAGCGCAATTTTCGACAAGACGAGATCTGGGATGGCATGCGGCGCGAATATCTGAAGATTCTTCGTCGCAAGGGATCGCAACGCTCTTCCGTCCTCTCTCAGCCCCAACATTGATCGCCGAAAAATAGATCTCATGAGCACACGGGACAGATTGGCACCATGGAAAAGAATTCCTGCGCGTGAATTTCTTCGCTCGGGAAAAGGCATACCTGTCGCAGCCGCGCTCTTACTCCTCATCGCTTTCTTTGCGCGCGCGAGAAAAGCTTCGGTCGCGTCTTTCCCCGTTTGGGTCGTTTCATCGCTCATGAGAGTAGGGAGGACCGACGCGCCCGAAGCTCTGGCTTCGATCGAACTTTCCGGAGCGCGTGGTGAAACCGTGGACAGTCAGGTTGTGGTGCAGAGTCCGGCCCGCGGTTTGACGAATGTGAATCTAAGCGCATCGGCTCTCACGGGTCCGAGTGGCATCTCGATCCCGGCGACGAATGTCACCCTCTATCGCGAACACTATTTAACCGTGATTGGCACCGCCAACTACGGTGGCGGCAGCAATCCACCGCTCGGTTCTGGAACGTACCCAGAACCACTCATCCCGTTCACCGATCCGGAAACCGGGGCTTCATTGTGCGCAGGCTCCGCCGTCTTAAAAGCCTGCAACGCTAGCGTAGGCCCGGCGCAAAATCAGCCCTATTGGATCGACATTTCCATTCCACGCGGCAGTGCGAACGCCCCGGCCGGAACCTATTTTGGAAGCATCTCGGTCACCGCGGATCAGGGCACGGTCAACATTCCCGTAACGCTGATCGTGTGGAATTTCGAGCTTCCCAAGCAGCCGTCCGAACTTTCCTTGTGGACGCTGTGGCCGCCCGCGCAGGGTCACAACACGGCGACGTTGGCGCGGGCACTTATGCGCAACAAGGTCATGGCGTGGCACAACGCCGCCGAGAATATTTCCTCGGACCGCGCAGATTTCGGCTTAAACCGCGCCGGCCTCGACGCCTACCACCATATTCAGATCAGTTGTGACGGCAAGCACGGTCCAATTCCTTCGACGGACCAACTCAACGCCGCCGCCGAAAAATTTCCCGACGAACTTCCTCTCGATCTTTACGTGGGCGACGAGCTAAACGAGTGCAAGAACGCTCACCCGATTCTCAAACAAATCGGTCTGCGTGCTCACGCAGCCAGCCGCGGCATCAAGACCGCGATTACGCTCAACAAACCCGATTCTAATCTTTTCAACGAAGGCGATGGACGCAGCGCTATCGACCGTTGGGTGCTGCTCGATTCCCTCCAGCAATGGCCGGCTTTGCCGTGGAACGGTCCGGGCGACCTCTGGAGCTACACAACTTGCAACACAGGATTCGGCAACGCGCCGGAATGGATGGTGGACTATCCGCCAATCAACGAACGCATTCAAGCCGGCTTCCTGAGCTTCACGCAAGGTGCGAAGGGCATTCTTTACTATCGCGCCGACGGCTGGACCGCAAGCAACACCATCGGCAGTTGGAACAACGTGAATACGACGGCTTGCGGCGGTGGATTGGGCAGACCGGGTGATGGAATCTTCCTTTATCCGCCGGCACCGATCGCTTCAACGGAATCGGCTCCTGGAATTCGCTTGAAGGCTATCCGCGACGGTATTCAAGACTACGAATACGCACAATTGTTGAAGAGCCAGGGGCAAGACTCTTTTCTCTCCATGGTGCTGAAACCCGTCGCCACGAGTTGGCGCGACTGGAACCACAATCCCGACGTTCTGGAAACCGCCCGCCAAAAGCTCGGTCGGCAACTTCACCAGCTTTCTCAGCCGTAGGTGCGCAATTTCTCTACTCAGCTAGCTGCGACGTTCGCAGAAGTTCACTAAGCAAGAATGAATCTTGATTGCCAGATTTTCCCCAAAACTCACTACAAGCTAGGAGCGAATAATGACAGCGTGTGATGTAGCAATCATCGGTGCAGGCCCGTACGGACTATCCGCCTCGGCAAGCTTGCTCACGGTAAAGGGCCTGGACGTGCACACGTTCGGCGAACCCATGACATTTTGGCAATCCCAAATGCCTAAGGGAATGTTGTTGCGCTCAGGATGGGCAGCTAGTCACATCGCCGCGCCGACTCCATCCTTCACACTTGACGACTTTCGGGAGGCAAGTGGCATTCACTTTTCCAGCCCGGTTCCGGTGGATCGTTTCGTTGAATACGGCCTGTGGTATCAACGTCACGCCGTGCCCGACCTCGACCGCCGGAAAATTATGCGAATCGAGCCTTGTGGAGCGCGTTTTCGGTTGAGCTTTGAACGAGGAGAGCCGATCGTGGCGAGCCGCGTCGTTGTGGCCGCCGGCATCGCATCCTTCGCGTGGCGGCCTCGGGAATTTTCGAAGCTGCCCGCAGCGCTTGCATCCCACACCTCGTTGCATACGGATTTCGATCAATTCGCCCGCAAGCAGGTGCTGGTAGTCGGTGGCGGCCAGAGTGCCCTGGAATCAGCCGCTCTCCTGCACGAATGCGGCGCGCACGTCGAAATCGCCGCTCGAACCGAACAGATTCGCTGGCTGGGCGGTTTGGTCTCGCGCACAATTCATCGCGGATTCGGCCCTAAAATCGCCAAGCTCCTTTACGCGCCAACCGATGTTGGTCCCGCCGGAATCAGTCAGATTGTCGCGAGACCCGATCTAGTTCGCCGTTTTCCCCGTGCAGTGCAGGACTGGCTTCGCAAGCGATCCATTCGACCCGCCGGCGCACGCTGGCTCGTCAGCCGCCTTGAACACGTGCCGATGCATCTTGGCCGCGTTGTGGCGTCCGCAGTTCCTAAGGGCGACCGCGTGAAAGTGCGTCTCGACGATGGCACCGAGCGAATCTTCGATCACATTTTCCTGGGCACTGGATATCGCGTGGATGTTTCCAAATACGATTTCCTATCACCGAAACTCGCCGAATCCATTCATCGCGTCGACGGATACCCGCATCTGACCGCCGGATTTGAGACGTCTGTTCCGCGGCTGCACATACTGGGTGCGCCAGCCGTCTGGAGTTTTGGCCCATTGATGCAGTTCGTCGTGGGTACCCATTATGCCGCCAGCGAATTACTCCGCTTCGCCGCGGGCAACGCCGCCCTAAACCGCGCGCGAGTTAGCGAACCCGGTATCTCCGAACTTGAATTGTCACGCCCCCAGAATTGAAACCGAAAGCGCATGAATCGTCTCGCAAGAAACCATTCGAGAAAAGGCTTCCATGACTGAGTTGACTGGAGCGGTGGTTGTCGGTGGAAATCTGAACGGTCTTTCCATCGCGCGGAGTCTGGGCCGGCGTGGTGTTCCCGTTTGGGTGGTGTCCACTCCAAACATCAGGCTGGCCAGCTTTTCTCGCTACACTCGGCGAACCGTACTTTGGCCGGCTTGTGACGACGAAACACAGGTTGAATTCCTTCTGGATCTCGCTGATCACAACAATCTTGACCGATGGGTGCTCTTCCCAACCAGCGACGAATCGGCCGCGTTGCTTTCCAAATATCACACGCAGCTGTCAACCCGGTACCGCGTCTCGACTCCCGATTGGAATGCTCTCAAGTGGGCCTACGACAAGCGTCTTACCTACAGACTGGCGGAGCAGCAACAGGTCGACTATCCTGCAACGTTTTATCCGCACTCCGAATCGGATCTTGATTCCATCGCGCTTCCCGCGATCCTGAAACCCGCCACCCACGCCGTCGTCAACCGCTTCACCGCGGCGAAAGCGTGGGCAGTGAAGGACCGTGAAGAACTCATTTGCCGCTATGTCGAGGCTCGCTCGCTAATGCCGGCAGATTTAATTCTCGTTCAGGAACGAATTCGCGGTGGCGGCGAGTCGCAGTTCTCTTATGCGGCTCTTTGCCGTGACGGAAAGCCGATCGCCTCTCTGACAGCTCGTCGCACCCGCCAGTTTCCCATTGATTTCGGCTATTCCAGTTCGTTCGTCGAAACAATGGATGTTCCAGAAATCGTCGCACCTTCGTTGCGGCTTCTTGACGCCATGAAATACACCGGGATCGTCGAAATTGAATACAAGTACGACGCGCGGGACGATCGCTTCAAGCTTCTCGACATCAACCCCAGGCTTTGGACGTGGGCGCCTCTTGGCGCTCGTGCCGGCGTTGATTTTCCACTCGTCTTGTGGAGATTGATGCTCGACATGCCTGTCCCCGAACTTACAGCGCCGCCGGGTGTCCGCTGGGTTCGCGTGTCCACTGACGTTCCCGCTGCTATTCACGAAATGCTGCGAGGGCGTCTGAACTTATTCTCATACCTTCGTTCGATGCGGAGTCCGCTCGAATTCGCGCTCGTCACGGCGGACGATCCGTTGCCCGGCCTCCTCGATCTACCTCTTTATGCCTTCAAACACTTGCATAACCGGTTTTCTGCTCTGCGAAAAGACGTCCCGTCCACGCGAAGGTATTCCGTCAAAAATTGAGATTCGGTAATCGGCTGCGCCTCTCGCGTACGTTTACTCGCCCGAAGTCTCCACAAACAGAGGGGAAGTGTGAATGACTCGGCCAACCGTTGTCATTAGTTTGGATTTGGAACTCAGTTGGGGAAGTTTCGACCTCGGCTTCGACGACAACGTGCGCAAGATGGCTCGATGGACGCACGACGTCGGCGCGCCCAACCTGCTGAACCATCTCACTCGCAACGGTCTTTCCGCTACGTGGGCCATCGTGGGCGCCATGATGCGCCGCTCGCTGCCTGACGTTTCCGCGCTTCCCGAAGTCCACTACCCGCACTTCTCGCGCCCCTGGTTCAGTTACGTTCCCAAAGACGGCGACGAATCCACTCATCCCGAATGGTTTGGAGCGAGCCTGGTTGAACTGATCCGAAGCGCAACTCCGGCGCAAGAGATCGGTTTCCATTCGTTTTCACACGTTCCGTTTGCGCAGCTCGGCATGACGCAGGAGCGCGCCATCGCCGAATATCGCTTTTGTTCCCGAATTGCGAACGAACTTGGAATTCCAGAGACGACCTTCATCTTCCCGCGCAATTTAGTAGCCTATCTCCCCGAGTTGAGGAAGGCGGGATTCAGGTGTTTTCGCGACACCGATAAGCCGCTGCTGCGCCTTCCGAGCCATACGCTTTCATCTGTCGCTGCGGTCTGCGGGGATTTCCTGGGACTTACACCGCCCATGGTCGAGCCTTTTCTAAAAGAGGGAATCGTTTCCATTCCGGGCTCCCTCTTGATCCGGTTCGCCGAAGGCTGGCGCAAATTCATTCCCGATTCCAGTCGTTTACGCCGTCTCAGAAAAGGGTTGCAGCGCGTCTGCCGCGAAGGTGGCGTATTTCACGTCTGGTTTCATCCCGAAAATCTATACGCCGAGTGGCCTCGCCTCGAAAATGTTGTGGCACGTTTTCTGGAAGAACTCGCGGCGCTGGTTCGTAGCGGGGACGTTCGCTGCTTGACGATGGGCCAGCTCGCCGCGGAATTCCAATCCGATCCTTCCGCGCGCCAATTCTCGGAGCATCCTGCGGTCTACACGGGAGTTGGCTTGGTGGACTGCACGAGGTCAGGAGGTGACTATGTCGCTGGCGTGGCTGGTTCGACGCAACGAAAACCTTCTAGAGCAGGAGCGGAGCCCGCCTCTAGGCTGACACAAAAAATCGAGCCATCGAGTCTGTGTGACGGCCCCTTCTCGTTGGGCTGACCGCCACACAGACTCTTCGGCTCGTCTAGAGTGCACCTACAATCGGCTTCCACATCCGAGAAGCCAGTTGCTTATGCTCAGGGCGCAAGTTGATGGAGCAGTTGCCCCAGCTGTTGTCTTGCGCTCTCCAGTGCGTTCGGGTCGTGACTCCAGTTGCTCCAACTTCCCGCAATCGGCAGAAGATTGGTGTTCACAACATTGAGCTGACCCAGATTCTTTAGGATGTGTGCGTATTCGTAGTCTTGAATACCGTCGCGAATGGCCTTCAGGCGGATTCCAGGAGCGGATTCCGTCGAAGCGATCGGTGCTGGCGGATAAACGAAGATTCCGTCGCCCGGTCTGCCCAATCCGCCGCCGCATGCCGTCGTATCCACATTGTTCCAGCTGCCAATAGCATTCCCCGCCGTCCAACCGTCGGCGCGATAGTAAAGAAGACCTGTCGCACCTTGGGTGAAGTTGAGGAAGCCGGCCTGCATGCGTTCGTTGATCGGCGGATAATCCATCATCCATTCCGGAGCGTTGCCGTAACCCGCGTTGCAGCTGGTATAGCTCCAGAGGTCGCCTCCGCCGGTAAACGGCAGCGTCGGCCACTTTTGCACTGAGTTAAGCAGCACCCAGTGATCGACGGAACCGTTAAGGTTCGGGTCCACCGCGTCGAGAGTCAGCATCGTCTTTACGCTGCGATTCGCCGCGTGAGCATTTGCCGCCAACGTCTTGATGGGAGTGTAGTCGCCTGTGCAGCCATTCAACTCGTCGGCCATATAGAAGTCCAGTCCAAGCCCAGCTGGGAAATTCGCAGCTGCTGTGTTGATTTGGCTCGTCGTGGGAATGCTGCTATACGCGCCGTTGCATTGAATGCCGATATAGTAGTAGCTGTCGAGTCCGGAACGATTCAATCCCATGTTCGTTACGTCCGCAGAGGCGTTGGCCGAAGGATCGTACCAGCCCATGACCTTGTTGCGCATCAATGCGCGCGCCAATGTTGTGGTGGTGTTGCCCGCAGCGGGCGACCATAGCGTCCAAAGAGTCGCTTCCGAAGCCTGCATCGGAAGCTCGAAATTCCACACTATGACCGTCACCGGAACCGTTGCCGACCCCTGATCCGATGTGACCGAGATGTTGCCGCTATAAGTTCCTGGTGGCGTGACGGTGCTTCCGTGCGGAATGGAAATATCAATCCAGTAAGGCTGATTTTGTCCGGAACTGATGGCCGCATTGCACGCCTTCAGCGAAGCGGAGGAAGAACACAATGCTGCGCCAGTCTCTGGATCTTTGAAGGGAATCAGCGGTTCAGGGTAACTCCCAGAGCCGAGCGGTGGATTGCTGCCGCCGCCGTAACTGGCCGTGCCCGTCACCGACAGATAGTATTCGCGGTACAGCGTTATGTTCGCTGCGGGGATCGAAACGCCGTTGGGACCGGCGAGAGCCGTAGCGCTCACGTTCACGTTGGTCAAGCCGCCAGCAGGCCCTTGCACCACAACCTGGCTGTCAACCGTCTCGCCACGAGCGCCGGAAAGGCTCATCGAAGATAGTGTTCCGGCCGCAGTGGTTTTCCCAACTCGCACCATACTCGGTGCGACCCAGGCGGTAAAGCTCGAGTGCAC
>WNFS01001533.1_pt1 | contig 33952 bp, 24 predicted proteins | sample 5400141 | NCBI WGS metagenome assembly WNFS01 (sample SAMN13153358, study PRJNA577476) | soil metagenome | isolation source: 60 cm saprolite under Madrone tree | place: USA:California | collected 2016-06-14
CAATCTAGCAAACAGGGACGCTGGGACCACGGGAACAAACGTGCTCCGAACGTGTCCCACACGATGCAGCCAACTATCCTGAATTTCAAAGGCAAGAAAAACACCGCCCGGCCGGAGTACACGAAGAATTTCCGCGAAAGCGCGATCCTGCAATTCGCCGGAACGCAAGTGGTGAAGCACCAAGATGGCAATGGCAGAAGAAAAACTCGCGTCTGCAAACGGAAGCGTTGACGCATCGCCCCGAATCACTGCGGTATTGGAGCCGTTCACTTGGGCGGCAAGTTTCGCCGCGAATGGGTGGTCATACTCAAGACTTGTCACGCGTGGGGCCCGCAGCGCCAATTCCTGCGTCGCCACTCCTGGGCCCGCGCCGAGTTCCAATATGTGGTCGCCCAACTCGGAACCTTGTACGATCCATGGCAAGAGTTTCCTCCGCGTTATCCACCGCCAGTAGGGCGATCCACAAAACCACGTTTCGCATGAATTCATCGATATCTCTGAATACTTCGCGGGCTCTCTACTCTACCGTGGACGGGCAGAATTAATGAAGCATGGTACGGATTTGACGGAGAGAAGAAGCGAATTGATCGGCGTTATAGGAAGAGGGATTTTCGAGTTGCTGGAAGAGGCCGTTGATGGCGGCGCGAACTTCGGCGGCGTTGGCTGGCTTGGCGTCTTTGCTATAGGCGATGTAGAGCGAATCCAGGGCCATGGCGGCTTGTTCCGCGGCGCGCTCGTCGGCAAGGGCGATATTCTCAGCGTCATCGGGAATGCGCTGCAGCATGCGCAGAGCTACGGCCTGATCGTATTGCATGGTTGCCAATCGCCCTGCAATCCGTTGCGCCAGCGGCACGGCGGCAGATGCCGCTGAGACAACTACGTTACGGTCAGGATTGAGTTTGCTCATTTCATCAGAAACGGCAAGAAGCTGACGGTCCAGATCCATCGCACTGGCGGAGTCAATCTGCTTGGCGAGCAAGCGGAACACCGCATAGCGCGAGCTATTCCATGCCGGATCGCCGGGACGGCGGCCGATGTAGGCATGCTCCTGGCGCCAACTGTCTTTCGCGGGGCCCAGAGCGTGATGGCAGGCAAAACAGGAAAGCTCGGAATACTCCGGCCAGACGTCTTTTTTGTCGAAGCGTTCATTCCGTGCGCGCCAGGTCAATCGCTCCATCGCCACACGCAGTTGTACGGCTTGGCCCGCGCTCCATTCGCGCACTCCCACCCACGCCGCGTCCTCAACCGGTTTGCCCGGCTCTGACTCGCGCGGTGACTTCCAATGGCGCGGCATGACCGCCGAAAATGAATCGAGCTCAAAAAATAAATCAGGATGTCCGGCGGCAATCATTTCATGGTCAACAAATTTATTTTTCGTTCCGAGATGGCATTCAAGGCATTTTTCGGTGCGGTGAATCACGTCTCTTGTGTCATGCATTCCCAACGCCAGAGATTTCTCATGCGCCCAGGTTCTCGTCGTATGCGAACCCAGCCAGCCGGAAGCGGGGCCGTGGCAGTTTTCGCAGGAGACGCCTTCGGAAATTTCGAACGCGCGGCCGCGCTGCTCCAATGGCGGATTCAGTGCGTGGCACGCCAGGCACTTCGGCGCTTCTTCTGCTTTCGAGCCCAGTTTCAAGATTCGAGCCATGCGCTCGCCAACGTCCACGGTCAACGCCTGGTAAGCACGGCTGTGCTTGTCCTGGATGATCCAGGTCGAATATTCGTTTTGCAAAATGCGGCTGCCGACGACCGGTTTCACGCTGCCGTGACAACTCGTTGCCGCACACGAACCCGGTCCGATGTACTTGATGGGTTCATTCTGAGCCGAGAGCGCCGCCGGAAATGCAATGAAGGATGCGCAGATGACCACGCGGAGCAAAGAGGAGTTGGAGGCGTTGGGCATTCGGTTCGTCGGTGAGTCTGCTTGCTTATAACGTTTGCGGCGAGCGGAAGTCAACGGGCCGCGTTGTCTTTTTCGCGCCGCGCCGCGAAAAGCCAAACGCGTGCTATTTACACGCGACTTCGCTGACAGTAGTATGCAGGGGATTCAGCACGCCATTTCGCGCCGCGCATCGTTTAATAAAACATGCCCGGCGCCATTCGCGCGAGACGGGGCGCCGTGATCTTCGACGACCTTCGGGCCATCCAGCTTCGCTACGGCTTTCTGCCAAAAGCTGAGCTTGAGGGCCTTTCACAACGCACCCAAACGCCGCTCTATCAAATCCACAGCGTGGCGAGTTTTTATCCCCATTTTCATTTGGCGCCGCCGCCGAAGGCCGAGATTCGCGTGTGCGCGGACATGAGTTGCCATCTGAATGGCGCTTGCGAATTGCGCGCCGATCTTGAGCGACGATTCGCGAACGGGCGCACCGAAGACGTGCAGATTCGCGATGTATCGTGTCTCGGGCGTTGCGATCATGCTCCGGCAATCTCGATTAACGATCACATCTTCACGGAGGTCACGGCGGAGCATGCCGAGCAGATGGCGCGGGGCGCGATGCGCGGCGAGGATATTCAGGAGCCGCGCCCGGAACAGGCGCGTATCGCCTGCAAAGCCGATCTCTATGGTGAGGGTGAGAAGTACGGTGTCGTGCGCAAACTGGTGGAATCCAAAGATTGGGATAGCGTTCTTGCACAATTGAAGGCCGCCGAACTGAAAGGGATGGGCGGCGCTGGATTTCCAACCAGCATGAAATGGGATCTCGTCCGCAAACAGGCAGATCCGGTGAAATACATTGTGTGCAATGCGGATGAAAGCGAGCCCGGCACGATCAAGGACCGCTTCATCATGACCAATCTGCCGCATCTGCTCATCGAGGGAATGATCATCGCTGGGCTGGTTACCGGGGCGAAGCGCGGCATCCTTTATATCCGGCACGAATATCATCTTCAGGAAGAAATTCTCGGCGAGGAGATTCGGCGGTGTTATCGGTCCGGGCTTCTGGGGGAAAAAATCCTTGGCAGCGATCTCGACTACGAGCTGGAAGTTTTTGTGAGTCCTGGCGGGTACATCTGCGGAGAAGAAAGCGCGCTGATCGAAGCCATCGAAGGTCATCGCGCTGAGCCGCGGAACAAGCCTCCGTTTCCCGGCCAGATTGGGCTGTGGCAGAAACCGACGGTCATTAATAATGTCGAGACGTTTATCAATGTTCCGCAAATTCTCGCTCGCGGGATTGATTGGTTTGTCGCGCAAGGCTCCGGTGGATCACGTGGGTTGAAATTTGTTGGAGTCAGCGGCCATGTTGCCCGCCCGGGAATCTTCGAAGTTGCCATGGGCGTGCCCATGCGCGATGTCATTTTCAATCATGCTGGTGGCGTTCGCGGCGGCCGTCAGCTCAAAGCTTTTGCGCCGTCCGGGCCGTCGTCCGGCTATCTGCCCGCTTCCCTAATCGATGTGCGTCTTGATTTCAAGGCGCTCGCTGAAGCCGGCTCGATGCTCGGCTCCGGAGCCATCGTCGTTTGCGATGACACGACTTGCATGCTGGACATGGCGCTGAATGCGGTGCGTTTCTATCGCAACGAATCTTGCGGCAAGTGTGTTCCCTGCCGCGTTGGCTCGCAAAAAATGTCGGACATGCTGGTCCGGTGGACACAGGGCGGCCTACCCGAACCGCAGTATCGAGCCGATCTCGCACTGCTCGACGAACTCTCGCAAGCCATGAGCCTTACTTCGATCTGCGGCCTTGGCCAGATCGTGCCCGCGCCGATTCAATCGGTGCTAAAACATTTTCGCGCTGAAATCGACGCGCACGTTTTGAAGAGCCAATGTCCCAGCGGCATCTGTTTCACCGCCGCATCGCGAGCTGGCGAAGCGCAGCGCGTTGGGATTCGGCCGTAGCATGACGACAGCGGCCCCACCTCCGGGAATGCTCGACATTACGCTAGATGGGCAACCTATCCGCGTGCCCGCCGGCACGAGCATATTCGATGCAGCGCGGATGAACGGCATCAACATCCCTACACTTTGTCACTTGCAAAGCCAGACTCCTGTCGGAGTCTGCCGCCTTTGTGTTGTGGATACTGGGGCACGCGTGCTTGCTGCCTCGTGCGTCCGGCCGGTTGAGCCGGGAATGAAAGTGGTAACCGATTCCGAGAAAGTGCTGGCGGCGCGCAAAACCGTTCTGGAACTCTTGATGTCCGATCATCCTTCTCCTTGCGCACGCCAACAGAATTCGGGCGACTGTGAATTGGAAATGCTTGCGAGAGCCGCCGGCGCTTCACAGCCGCGGTTCTCTAAGCGCACAGTTGCGCGCGGCAAGGACGATTCTTCACTGGCCATCGCCGTGGATCACGACGCGTGCATTCTCTGCGACCGTTGTATCCGGGGCTGCGATGAAATCAAAAACAATTTCGTTCTCGGCCGCATGGGAAAAGGCTATTCGGCAGGCATCGCTTTCGATCTGAATTCGCCGATGGGTGATTCCACGTGCATCTCGTGCGGAGAGTGCATGGTCTCTTGTCCCACTGGGGCGCTCACCAATAAAAGTGTTGTCGGCACGGCGATTGCTGCCGGACCGGGCGCGGAAGGGTTCGAAGCTGAAGATCTGCTGCAGATTCCCGTTTTCAAGGGCGTCTCGGGGACATTTTTAGAACTGAATCGCGGCGCGATCGTTAAAAGGCGCTTTCGCAAAGGCGAAATCATCTGCCGCGAAGGCGAATTTGGTTCCACAGCTTTCTACATTCTCGAAGGCCAAGCTAAAGTTTCCATTTCCACTCCTATCGCACACGTTAAGACACAGGGCGGCGCAAAGGGGTTTTTCAAGAGGTTGACGAGCACTCTCGTTGCCCGCGAAGAAGACAAGCGCGCGGAAGAAACGCGCGACAGGACGATTCCAATCGATGCGTCCGTGGATCTCGCATACGGCAATCCGGTCGCCGAACTCGGTCCAGGCGATCTCTTTGGCGAAATGACGTGCATGAATTTTTATCCGCGCTCGGCCACGGTGATCGCGGAGTCCGATGTTGTGGCGTTCGAAATGCTGCGAAATGTTCTCGACATCATGCTCAAGAACAAAACGTTCCGGGCACAACTTGATCAGACTTATCGGCGGCGCGCGCTGGAAAATCATCTTCGCGGAGTGCCGATGTTCGCGGACCTTTCGCCGGAATTCATCGCGCACCTGAAGGAAAGCGTGGAGTTGCAGCGATTTGCCCCAGGCCAGGTGATTGTTCAACAGGGCGCGCCAGCGGATAGTTTCTACCTCGTTCGAATTGGCTTCGTGAAAGTTTCGGAAAACTACCCTGGAGGCGAACTTGTGCTGGCCTACCTTTCGCGCGGGGATTACTTCGGCGAAATCGGCCTTCTGGGCGGCGGAGTTCGAACCGCTACTTGCACGGCGCTTGATCATGTCGAGCTGGTGCGCATTTCCGGCGAAGACTTTCGCGACATGGTCGAGCGGTTTCCAAGCGTGCGCACTGGGCTGGAGGCCGTTGCGGCCGAACGCCGCACCGCCAATCAGCAGCGCATGCAGATGGTTCACAACGTGCCCATCGATCAATTCCTGTCGCAAGGATTGATGGAAGCGCAGAGTTTGCTGATTCTGGATTTGCAGAATTGCACGCGCTGCGACGCCTGCGTGAATGCCTGCGCCGACGCACACGACGGCATCACGCGTCTTGTGCGCGACGGCTTGAGATTCGACCAATATCTTGTGGCGACGAGTTGCCGGCAGTGCCGCGACCCGCTCTGCATGGTCGGCTGCCCCGTCGGCTCGATTCGAAGGCGCAATTCGCTCGAAGTCATCATCGAAGATTGGTGCATCGGCTGCGGCCTCTGCGCGCAGAATTGTCCTTACGGCAATATCAATTTGCATCCGTTCGAAATGATGGTCGACGATCCCGAGCGCGCCGGTCACAAAAAGGCTGTCGTCAAACAAAAAGCAACTTCCTGCGATCTATGTACGCACTTGAAAGAACCGAGTTGCGTCTACGCTTGCCCGCACGACGCCACGCATCGCGTTGACCCGCGCACATTCTTTGCCGACATGCTCGGCCGGGGCTCCGCAAAATGAGAATGGATCGGACGCAACGCGGCTGGGCTCTGGCATCGCTGGTACTACTTGTGATTTCCGTGTTCGTGTATGCCCTCTATGCATTCGGATCGTCTCAAGGCCCGCACGGCGGCAGTGGCATCGGCCTCACATTCGGCATTATCGGCTTCGCTTTCATGATTTTTGCCGCGCTCCTTGGCGCACGAAAGCGTGTTCCCACGTGGCGCATCGGCCGCGCGCAGGGCTGGATGCGCGGCCATCTCTGGCTCGGCTTGCTCGCGCTGCCGATGATTCTTTTTCACAGTGGATTTCATTTCGGCGGCACGCTTACACGCGTGCTGATGTGGCTGGTGATCATTACCGTGTTCAGCGGCGTGTTCGGCGCTGCACTGCAACATTACATTCCGCCCATGATGACATCGGACGTGCCGCTCGAAACGATTTACGATGAGATCGGCCGCGTTCGAACGCTCCTTCGTGAAGAAGCCGATCGCGCCATCGAGGACCTTTGCGGCAATTTGGGACTCGCAAAGAGTTCAAGCGAGGAGGGCCGGCGCGCGGGCGGGTTCACGGCATTGCGCACAATCCCGGCGTCCGCCGTTTCGCTGCGCACTTCCGCCGCTGTCAGCGCCGGCGCGAGCGCTGCGGTGGCCGCCGCTGCCGAAATTGTTTTGTTGGGCGAAGAGGAAAGCACGCCGCTGCGGCGTTTTTACCTGAGCGAGATGCGCCCATTTCTAGAGCACCCGAAACAACGCGGCCAGCGTCTCGGCGATGCGGCGAAGTCGAGCAACACGTTTGCAGGACTGCGCACCTTGCTGCCAGTCACGGCCCACGCTCCCCTCGGCGATCTTGAAGACATTTGCGACGAAGCACGCCAACTCAGGCGCCAGGAACGCTTGCATCACTGTCTGCACGGCTGGCTGCTGCTGCATATCCCGCTTTCGCTGGCATTGATTTTGCTTGGCGCCGTGCATGCGGTGATGGCACTGCGATATTGAACAAGTGCGAGTGACGAGTGGCGAGAACAAGAACAACGAAGAAGCTCGCGCAGCGTATTGACTTGAATTATTTCAAGAGGCCGACGCCGCTGAAGCGCGCGAAATTCTGGCTGAGCCTCATGCTGCCTTTGGTGGCATTGATCTGGATTTACTGGCGCGGCTTTTCCGGCGATGATCGCGTCTATTCCAGCGGCCGCATGAGCAAAGCGCACGCGGTGCTGGAAAAAGATTGCGCTGTTTGCCACGTGAGAACTACAGGCGCATTTTCAGCCAAAGCGGCTGATGCCGCTTGTCTATCCTGCCATGATGGACCGATTCATCATGCGGAACAGACTTATGCTCCGAACTGCACGAGTTGCCACATGGAGCATCGAGGAAGAATCAGTTTGGTGGCGACCAGCAATGAAAGGTGCGGGCAGTGCCACGCAAGCTTGCTCACAAGATCGGGCAATCTCCCGTTCTGGGCCCACATTCGTAGTTTCAAAGACGGCCATCCAGAGTTCGCGGCTTTGCGTTTCGTCTCGGGCGCGCCTGCAATCGATCCCGACACCATCAAACTAAATCACGTCGTCCACATGAAGCCAATCCGCCGAGGTCCGAATGGGCCCAACGTTCAGCTTCAATGTGGCAACTGCCATCGTGCGACCTCCGTTGATGCGGACTTGACTTACGCTGACTCGAAATACCGCACCGCGACCGTCAGCTACAAAGATGCCGACGAATTTGTGTCCGTTCACGCCGAGACTCTGAAACCTCCTAGACCGGAGGCGGGACGGGAGTTAATGGCTCCGGTGAAATTCGCGAACGCTTGTGCTGCCTGCCACTTGCTGACATTTGACAAGCGCTTCGATGAAGGTGTTCCGCACGACAAGCCGAAGGTTATACGTGAATTTTTGATCAGAACATTTCGTGAATATATTTCCACGCACTCCAGCGAAGTGCGCGTACAGCGCGAGCCGAGCCGTGACCTTACGGGTAAGCCGCCTTCGGCGGTTCGCATACTTACTCCAGCACAATGGGTGATAGAGCGTACGGCCGAGGCAGAAGATCTGCTCTGGCGGAAAACCTGTAAGGAGTGCCACACGCTTACATCTGCCTCAAAAACGTCACGCGAAAGAATCGAACAGTTGGCTGCGCCGGGAAACGACACCGACAAACTGCCCGGCGTCTCGGCTGAATTGCCAAACGTCGCGCCAGCGAACGTCACGTTGCGATGGATGCCGCATGCGAAGTTCGATCACAGCAAGCACGAGGGATTTACTTGCGTCAGTTGTCATGCGAAGGCGCTTACTAGCACGGAATCGAGTGACATCTTGCTGCCGGGAATTGAAACGTGCAAGAAGTGCCACGCGCCGGGGCCGGAGCACGCGGAGTCGCGCTGCTTTGAGTGCCACACTTATCACGATTGGTCGAAGCGCAAGGAAGTCACGCCGAAATTCACGCTGCCAGCGTTGCGGACTGGCAACCGGTAGCTGTCACTTTTGAGTGGCGATTGACCTTACTTTACAAACAAACGCAACTGGCATGGCTCTACAGGGCCTCGGGCGCCCATTGCGGGCGCGCCCCTGCACTCAACTTTGCTCACCGGCGTTTAAGCGTGCTGGACGAGCGCCATCATATCGGGCGCGTAGCGTTCGCCGAACACTTCAATTTGTGCGAGGCGGGCGTTGATCTCTTTCAAGTCGCTTTGGGTGAGCTTCACATTGAGCGCGCCCATGTTTTCCTCGAGATAGCGAACACGCTTCGTGCCAGGGATGGGGACCATGTCGTTGCCCTGAGCAAGAACCCAGGCCAGAGCTAACTGCGCCGAGGTTGAGCCCTTCTTGCTGGCAAGTTCTTTCACGGTTTCCACAAGTTTAAGGTTGGCCTGCAACGCTTTCTCTCCGAAGCGCGGATTCGTCCGGCGCCAATCAGTGGGATCAAAGTCTTCGAGCTTTTGGATCGCACCGGTTAGGAATCCGCGCCCTAGCGGGCTATAAGGCACAAAGGTGATTCGCAACTCGCGGCAGGTGGCCAGGACGCCATTCGTTTCCACTTCGCGGGACCACAGCGAATACTCGGTTTGTAGCGCTGCAATCGGATGAACCTTGGTGGCCCGCCGCAACGTTTCGGGACCGGCCTCCGATAGCCCGAGCACGCGTACTTTACCGGCCGAGACCAGTTCGGCCATGGCGCCCACGGTCTCCTCAATCGGAACTTTTGGATCGACGCGGTGCTGATAGAAGAGATCGATCGTATCGATGCCAAGCCGCTTCAGGCTGGCGTCGCAAGCGCGCCGTACATTTGCAGGCGAACTGTCAACGCCTCGTGTGCCATCGGCATTAATGCGGAAACCAAACTTGGTGGCAATGACCACACTATCGCGGGCCACCTCGCTCAGAAAGCGGCCCAGCAATTCTTCATTGGTATATGGTCCGTAGATCTCAGCGGTATCCAGAAAATTTCCGCCCAGCTCCAAATAACGGCGAAGAACACGCAGCGACTCTGTTTGATCGGCCGGTCCGTATGCAAACGACATCCCCATGCACCCGAGTCCTATGGCTGAAACAACTGGACCGCCTTTTCCAAGTTGGTGTTTCGGCATGAATTTCTCCTCGTTTGGATTCATAGGGTTGGATGAAAAGTCCGCGCGCTCCGTTACTGGCGACCCGAAGATTCAGTGTGGATTGAGAATTTCTCTTGTTGCGGGATAGATGCGGCGAAACACGGAATAACTGGTATTGAGAGCGGCGACGGCAGCCGGTTGAGGACTAACGCGGGAGGCGACGCGAACGGTGGCAGCGCAGGCGGAATCGACCGTGGGCCATAGGCCAGCGCCGACGCCAGCAAGAAGAGCGGCTCCGTAAGCAGCCCCTTCCTCGGCTTCGACAATTTCTACGGTGTGGCCATAGACATCAGCCTGGATCTGACGCCACAGCGAGGAACGCGCGCCACCTCCGCCGAGGCGGATGCTGGTAACAGGGACGTTCATTTCGCGAAAGAGCGTGAGGGTGTCGCGAAGGCTGAAGGCAACGCCTTCGAGGATGGCGCGAACGACGTGGGCGCGCGTGTGGGAGGCGGTCAGGCCAACGAGCGCGGCGCGAGCGTTGGAGTCGAGATGCGGGGTGCGCTCGCCCATCAGATAGGGTGTCCACAAGAGGCCGTCAGAACCGGCAGGGATTTTGGCGGCTTCGGCGGTGAGCTGGTCGTAGGATTTGCGGGCGCCGCTGGAACTTGTCGCGAACGTGTCACGAAACCAGCGCAGCGATAGGCCAGCGGCCTGAGTGACGCCCATGACGTGCCAGCGTTCGGGAATGGCGTGGCAAAAAGTGTGGACGCGGCCGAGAGGATCAAGAGCCGGGCGGTCAGTGGCCGCAAAAACCACTCCGGAAGTGCCGATCGTGGCGCTGACCGCTCCGGCGGAGACGATGCCCATGCCAGTGGCTCCAGCGGCTTGGTCGCCTGCACCAGCTACGACCGGCGTGCCAACGCGCAGACCCGTTTCGGCTGCACCATTGGTTGAGATTTTTCCGCAAACTGCGCGGGATTCATGGAGGGACGGCAACAAGCGTTCATCGATTTCTGCGGTTTGCAACATCTCCCGAGACCAGCGGCGATGGGCGACATCGAGAAGCAACGTTCCCGAAGCGTCGGCCATATCGGTGGCGCGCTCGCCGGTGAGGCGAAAGCGAACGAAGTCCTTCGGAAGCATGACCGAGCGAACACGCTTCCAATTTTCGGGTTCGTTCTCGCGAACCCAGAGCAGTTTTGTAAGCGTGAAATTCGCCAAGGCAGGATTGCAGGTGAGCTGGATCAGGCGCTCTTTGCCGATCTTAGCGGTCAGATCGCGGCACTGCTTTTCGGTGCGTACGTCGCACCAGATCAAGGCGGGACGGACGACGCTTCCCTGCTGGTCCAGCATGACCGCGCCGTGCATCTGGCCGGAGAAGCCGACGCAGGCAATTTCTTCGGCGCTTAGATTCGCGCTCGCGACGGCCTTGCGAATTGCAATGCACGAGGCGCGCCACCAATCTTCGGGGTGTTGCTCGGCCCAGCCGATTTGTAGAGAAGCGAAGGGCCGATGCTCTTCGGTCGCGGAAGAGACGACGCGGCCTTGGCCACCGATGATAAGGGCGCGCGTTCCTCCAGTACCAACGTCAATCCCAAGTACGTAGATAGAGTCTCCCCGACTACAGGTGTCGTCCAAAGCAGGATATCGGGGGAGAGACTATCTCACTTCGTTGGAAATGAGGAAGAGGGGACGCATTTCGAAGCTGGCATATTGCGGACGAAGGCGGTCGGTGTTGTACTGTTCCTTGACATTCACGACTTTCTTGGTGGCGGTGACCGTTTCAAGAGGAATGTTGTCGTAGTGGCCGTTCTTGAGGACAACGAGACGCCCGCTGATTTTTTTCAGGAGGAGATCGAGAGCGAGATTGCCATAGGCCATGGGGGCAATGGAGTCAATGGCGTCGGGATCGCCGCAGCGCACGAGATAGCCGAGCTTTTGATTAATGACGTCGATTTTCTTGCCATTGTTGAATTTGGCGGAAGCTTCTCTAATTTTTTCGCCGACGATTTCGCCGATTCCACCAAGCTTTTTGTGCCCGTAGGCATCGGTGCTTTCGCTTTCGAAGACCATTTCGCCACCTTCGTATATGGCGCCTTCGGAGACCAGGACGATGGAGTAGCGGCTGGGATTCTTGCGGCGGTCGGCAGCGAGCAGTTCGGTGAGATGTTCGATATTGAATTTGTACTCCGGAATGACGCAGCGATTGGCGGCACCGGCCATGGTGGGAAGCATGGCGGTGAAACCCGCGTACCGGCCGAAGACCTCAATCACCATGAAACGCTCGTGCGAGCCGGCAGAGGTGCGGAGACTGTTGACCATTTGAATGGTGCGTGTGACGCAGGTGCTGAAGCCGATGCAGTAGTCGGTGCCGGGAACATCATTGTCCATGGTCTTGGGAATGCCGATGACTTTGAAGCCTTCTTTGTGGAGGCGAACGCCGTAGCTAAGCGTGTCGTCTCCGCCGATGGGGATGAGAGTGTCGATGCCCAGCCAAGCGAGATTTTTGAGGACTTCCGAGGTGAGGTCGTTTTTCTCAGCGGTGAATTTGTCTTTCAGATGCGCGGGGACGCTGGACTTGGCGACGCGGCCGGGATTGGTCCGGGAAGAGTGGAGGAAAGTGCCACCGGTGCGGCCGGCGCGATCGACCGTCTCTTCGTCAAGGAGGAAAAAATTGTCAGAGTTGTCGTAATCCTTCTCGCGGATCATATCCACAAGGCCGGCCCAGCCATGACGAATGCCGATAACCTGGTAGCCTTCGCGAATAGCGCGAAGGGTGACGCCGCGGATGGCGGGATTCAGGCCGGGAACGTCGCCGCCTCCGGTGAGGATGCCGATGACGCCTTTCTTAGTGTTGACGTTTGCCATGAGATGACGAATTGCCCTTTCGTGGGATGTTCAACACTAAATTATCCTCTTCGAAGGAGTTTTTAGGAAGAGTGAAGGAGCACAATTTGTTTTTTAGAATGGATGAATTCAAATCATCGATTCGAAAATTACAGATCGATCTTGGTGCCGAGTACAGCAAGAAACTTGGCGAGCCAGGCGGGATGCGCGGGCCAGGCCGGTCCGGTCACGAGGTTGCCGTCGGAGATGGCGTCCGTCATCGCGAGATTGACGTACGTGCCGCCGGCTTGAGTCACCTCAGGACCGACGGCGGGATACGCGCTGCACTTTTTGCCCTGGATGACGTTCGCCGTGGCCAGAATTTGCGCGCCGTGGCAGAGGGCGGCGATGGGTTTATTCGTCTTTGAGAAGTGGTGGACGATTTCAATGACGCGCGGGTTGAGGCGCAAGTATTCGGGGGCGCGGCCGCCGGGGAGGAGCAAGGCGTCGTAGTCTTCGGGCTTCACCTGGTCGAAAGTGGCGTTAAGAGTGAAATTGTGACCGCGCTTTTCGGAGTAGGTCTGGTCGCCTTCGAAATCGTGGATGGCGGTGCGCACGTGCTCGCCGGATTCTTTACCGGGACAGACGGCGCGGACTGTGTGGCCAACCATCTGCAATGCTTGGAATGGGACCATCACTTCGTAATCTTCCACGTAATCGCCGACGATCATGAGGATGGATTTCTTGGACATTTGAGCCTCCGGACGACAAAGAGAATAGCAAAAAAAGAGAGGGCGGACTAAAGCCCGCCCTCTCTGGATAGAACAACAAGAAGCGCTTATTGAGCGTTGATCTGGTTTGCGGACGCCGCTGCCACGGCTTCGGTGGAATCCTGAATGGTGAGCATATCGGTGCGTACCTTCTCCCATTCGAGGAGTGTGAGTCCATAGGAGGCGAAGACACGCCGGATCTTGGCGGAGTCCCAGCGCAGAACTTTTTCGCACACGGGAACGAGCACGCTCATGGCGTTATCGCTAAGTACCGTGCGCTTTGCGACGCGCGTGATGAACTTAGCTTCGCTCACCGCGATGGTCAGGCCGTCATACTGATTGACGTGCATCATAACTGGGAGATCGGAACTGCCGTCGCCCATGTAAATGATGCTGTCATGGCTGATGCCGAGCGTAGAGCGCAGCTCTTCGAGCACGGTGATCTTGCCCCATCCCGCCGAAGCGCGAATGATGGAGTCGACTTCGCCCGTCTCTTCTTTGTAGCGAAAGCGCGTGCCGAAAATGTGATCCGGCGGCACGATGCCTTCGAGCGCCGACTCGATGATCTCCTGCGGGGCAGCAGAGATGACGTTGAAATGGAACTTGTAGCCCTCGGCGAGATTTTCGAGCGCGCGCGCAAAGAGCGCGACGTCGTGCTTCAAGCGAATCTGCTTTCCGGTTTGGACAAGGTGCTCGCGGCGGACCTTGCGGAAGTCCGGGTCATGGAGAATCAGATAGCTGAGTTCCGCGCCCTGCTGGACGAGGTTCATCTCGGCAAGGCCCTTCGCTTTGTCATGAAAGCCGTGGAAGCCGATCAGCTCGCTAAGAACGACTCCCGAGTCGTTGAAGCTAAGCGTCTGGTCAAAATCACTGGCCAACAAGAATTGTTTGGTCATGTACTAGTACTCCTGTTGCTGCCTTTTCTGGTGGGCCCTGCTCTGGGAAGCCTCCTCACCCGCTCCGGATACACTTTAACTGCGTCCCCTCCACACTGCCCCACGAATTATTTTGATGGGTGCTATGCGTTAAAAGTGTGAACAGCTCATTATACCCCGATTAGATGCTGCGTAACGGTAAAAGGCACAAAGGAAAGGAGATGGATGTACCTTGTCGCCACAGAATCCCGCAAATTCAGTACTCTGAAGGAGATAGCGGAGACGAACAAAAAGGGAAAAAAGAGCGGTCATGACGATTTCGAGGCCGGCACCCGAACCGACAGCATTGGGCCCTTGGGAACCGATTATAGGCCCAAGGCGTCCATTTTCGGCCTTTCGTAAATGTCATCCTCTCCCGGGTATCTAAGGCGATCCTCGAATCGCCCTGTCTCCTTCGCAAGGGCCCAGAGCAGACTTTCTCCGGCGGGAACAGTTTGCGGCTGGCTGCGGAAGACGGGGTCCTCAAACGCCAGGGATGCATCGATCCATTGCCATCCAGTGGCCTCAAAGGCATTCATGACGTCAGGGAGGACGAAGGCGTTGAGTGGATTGAAATGCATCAGCAGCGTGTGGCGAATGTCGCGGCCGAGCACGTCTATAGCCAGCTGGCGATAGAACGCTGCGCGATCCAGCAGATGAGCGACCAAGTAATCGCCATAGCGTGCGATTGGAGCTTTGGGCTGCTTGCTGAGCCGATCGACAAAGCGCTGGCTCACGCGCCAGTCGGAAGCGTCGATGGTCACATGGCCGACCCGGTAGCCGCGCTCCCTCAGCAGAGTGCGAAAACGATCGCGCTTGTCCGCGGTGTCGCCTTCCTTCAGGAAAGGATAGCGGAATAGGGCGGTGCGGTTGCGATAGGGAGCAATCACCTTTTCATTTTTCAGAAAATCGACGGCGAAGTCGGCGTAACTCGTCCGCTCACCGTAGAACTTGTGCGAATAGGAATGATTGCAGATCAGGTGGCCCGCCTGGTCCCAGGCAGTAAGCAGCTTTGTGCCGTCCACCTCATCCACTCGCATGCCGGAAACGAACAGCGCCGCCCTGACACCTTTCTCGGAAATCGCTTTCAAAATGCGGTTGTTTGCTTCTTGCCATTTGAGGATCGATCCGAGCGTGAGCGTCGGATCGTCGAGCGTGAGCGCGAGCTGGGGCCGCACGGAATTGTTGGGAGAACTTTTTGGCGCAGCACTTTGTGAAAAAAGAGAAACGCGGAGTGCGGGTGGAAAGAACTGAGAGCAAACCGCGGCCGAGGAGCTCGTGATTGCGTGGGAAAGGAATCTGCGACGTTTCATGGCTATGACCTCAATGGAAGGAATTCATCCAAGCTCGAGCGCGCAGGAACAAGGAGGTGAGTGGGCTTGCAGAGTGTGAAGGCCGCGTGGAGCTAGATCTCTCAAGGACATCGTCCGTCACGCCGTAAAGCTGGCCAGTAGTCGGGTGGATATAGAGACTGCGCATTTCAGCGCGATTGAGCGGTCGAGCGCCGCGGCGGCCAAAGACTGCCAGCTGGTTGCCCGACTCGTCGACGGCGCGGTCGCGGTCGATACCCTTCGAGATGGCCAGAGCAGGGCCTCGGGTGCGTGCCGTTGCAATAAGTTTGGGAGTCGGGCGCGGGCTGAACCCAGAGAAGTGCGCGGGATCATCCCAAGGCGAAAGAATTTGCAGAATGCGAAGGCCATTTTTGCCGTCGGCAACGAAAGCGAATGCGCTGGCGGCGACCATGCCGATTTTCACGTCGTTGACGTCGTTCAGTTGGCCTTCGGCCGTGAAGAATTGGTCGAGCTTGGGCGTTTCAGGCTTTTCGACATCCACAACCGCTAGGCCCTGCTTCCCTGCCGAAACATAAGCATAAGTGCGAGCCACATAAATGTTACGCGCGTCCTCAAGGGGAACTAGCGCGTTGCCGATTGGTTTGGGCTGTGCCAGGTCGGTAACGTCGAGAACTTTCAAGCCGTCGCGATCAACGACAAACGCGTAGCGGAATTGCACAGCGATACCGCGGGGATCGTTGAGTATTGGAGCCCCGATTGTTGCGGTGATGCGAGGGGCAAGTGGATTGTCCAAATCGACGACTACGAGTGCTTTGTCGGTCAGGACATAGGCAAACGTTCCGGCGATGGTGATGCGCCGCGCGCCGTTCAGCGCACCGCTTGGATTGAACGCCAATGCACGCTTCAAGAAATTATTCGCGGGATTCCCGTCAAGGAGCGTTCCGACTCCAGGACTCTTCGATTTGGGATTGGGATCGCCAATGATGACGAGGCCTTCTTCCTTGTCGGCAACATAGAGGAAACCGTAGAGCAGGTGAATCGGCTGCTCCTCGTTTTCGGGCAATTGCTGGCGCAAAGGATCGACGGCAAGTGTCGTCGGTGATGCAACTGCGAGAGCATTTTTCGTCGAAACAAAAAATCTCTGGCCGATGGGCGAGACCGGCGCAGTGGTGATTTTTTCAGAGAAGTTCTTGTTGTCGATGTTAGCGATGTCATAGACGCGCAGCCCGCCGGGGCCAAGCGCGGCATAGGCGTATTCGCCGCGAGCCTGGATGTCGAGAACATTCCCTGAATGTTCGGCGGCCGTGCTGAGTTCGCGATGGTGCTCTACAAATTTCTTGAAATTGTCGGGATAGGCGATGCGCTGGAGGTCGCTGCCATAGATCGCTTCCGGTTCGTCGTGCTCCGCGACGGCAATAGCCTCGAAGCCCTTCTTTCCCGTCGCTACATAAACGTAGCGGCCTATGAAGTTCATGAAGTTGGTGCCCTGCAGCAATAATTGCGCCATCCAGGCATTGTTGTCGTTCTTGGCTGAAACGTGACAATCACTGCACTGTTTTGTTTCTTTGGCGCGCACCGTGTGCGGAACAAACGTGGAGAAAGCCTGGCCGGAGAATCCCGGAGCAGAAATCGTTTGCTGCGTGTAATAGAGCCAATCGCGGTTGGCACTCTGCGAACTGACCAGCACAGCGCAGGAAGATCGCGCCGGTGCAATGCGATGACCCGTGACCGCGCCGTCAACCCCAAGCATATAAATGTCATCGCGCAGAACTTGAAAGTTGTAGCTGGTGTAATTCTTCGTAAGCAAGCCTTCGTTATGCAGCATGGGCTTCCGCGCGTTGGCGGTCATTTGCAAATGACAACCGAAGCATGTGGGCGTCCACGAACTATGGCAGGAATAGCAGGTCATGCTGCTGTTGGCGTGCGCGAGAGAAGCGTCGTCGTTCAGCATCTGCGAGGACACGCTGCCATCTTTGTTCAGCAGCTTCGCGCGAAAAACGCTGAAAAATTTTCTCGCCGCGCGATTCGAAACGGCGCACCCCCCAAGGTGTGCGCAACGCGTTCAGAGGGCGGCCGCCCTCTGGGGCGGCGGGACCCGAGGTGATCAGTGTAGCCTTCTTGCGAATCGTGCCGTGGCAATCGATGCAGTCGATTTCGACGGCGGCGCGGGGTTCACCGTAAATTTTCCCGTTCCCGTGATTGTCCTGCGCGAAATGGCAGTCGTTGCACTGCATCCCTTTTTCGAGATGGATATCGGCCAGGTGCACGGCTTTGCCAAAGCGGTCTGGATCGTCGAAGGCAATCTGCTTGCCGTCCCTGTCGAGCCAGTTTCCTTTGCGGTCGTGATTGAAAACAGCGCGAAATATCCAGCCGTGGCCGTGAAAGTCAGCGAATTGCGTGGTCTTCAATTGCTTGTTGAAATCGGGACTGCCGACTTTTTCCAGAAATTGTTCATCGTTCCAGAGGCCGCGAACCGCGGCGCCCTCCGGGTTGCGCATAAAAGATTCGTAGCGCTGCTCTTCCGTGGGGTTGCGCTGCTCTTTCGGATACATTTTGTCGGCGTCGATTTCGTTGTCCCACCATGTAAGCCCGAAATAGGTAGTGACCATGTTCGTGCCGGGATGAATGTGGCAGATCATGCACTGGCTCGAAGGAACGGAGCGCGTGAAAACGTGTTTGGTGGGATGACCCGGCTCGTTTTTCGGAATCGTCGGATCAGAAGAAGCGCTGAAGCCGGTGTGCCCGAACTGCGCGTAGGCGCCGGAGTGTAAAGGATCACGGTCATTCGCGTAAATAACATGACACGCAGTGCAGCCACTCGCGCGATAATCGCCGGGATGATCGTTCGTGCCGGGAAGAGACAGGATGGGGTCGAGCAAGCGCGTTTTCTGCAGGCCGAGAAAAACCGGATCGGTGCGCAGTTCAGTGCCAAAGCCGCGGTCGCTGAGTTTGTCGTCCGGCTTGCCGGGATCTTCCTCGCGATTGGGATTGCCGATTTCTCCTTTCTTGCGGCCGCCCCGCTCAAAAACGCGCAGGACATTCCCGGGCTGTGAAGTTTCCCAGCGAAAGAGAGGATCGAGTTCGGAAATCACGCCTTTCGCGCGAGTCTCCTTGAGGGTCGGCTTTGGAGATGTCTTGATCGATTGCGGCAAGCCGTCGCGATTGTAGCTTTCCCCGAAGCGCGCGTTCTTGACGGGATAGCCGCCGTTGTTGTAGAGCGCCGCGCCCCACAGCATTCCCGCGTGCGTCATCATGCTGGTGGAAACCGCGCGCGCCTCCGCCGCGTGACAGCCTGGCGCTCCGCAAGTTTCTGGAGCGACGCGCAGGTCGCCCGGGTTCACAAACTTGACGTATTCAGCCGATTCTTTGAGCCATTTCGTGTATGCGCGTTCAGGAAGATTCGAACGATTGCGGAAACTCGCATCACGCGGCTGCACGTGGGCTTTTTCTTTGACGGAATTGTATTCAGGAGAATTTGACGTGACGACGGATGAAACCGAAACGGAAGCGTTGCCGCCGTGGCAATCCGTGCACCCGAGATGAACGGTTTTCGTGGGATGCATCGTCGGTTCATCGGTCGATGTGTGGCATGAGATACAGCCGGAGGATTTGCCGTCGGCCTCCTGCTGCGATTGGTTTCGAAACGGAACAGACTCTTGCGGGGCGCGCGCTGGCGGCTTTGAGCTGGCATGAAGAGCAAAGAAAAAGGACAAGGATGAGACGCTGAGAACACAGAGAGTTCGCAGAGAGGAAGACGCGAATTGTTGCGCGCTATTCATGTTCGGAACATCTCAGAAAGTAAACTTCACCGAGCCGAAAAGCGAAAAGAGCGTGCGGCCCGTGTAGATATCTTTGAAGCCCTGCCCGGGCTGCAAGGCGGAAGCCCCCCCGGTTAGCACGATGTTTTCCGTAAGCGGCGGGCGGTACTCGACGCCAACACCGAAGTCTTCACCGATGGTGTGATGGATTGGCGATTGGAAAAGAAGAAACTCAAGCGGCTCGGTGCGTTCGAAGCGGAGAAAATTGAAATTCGCAAATCCTCTCAACTTAGTAGTGATTTCAAAGTCCGCGCCTGCGTTCGCCAGGAAAATCCCGGGATTAACAAAATTCGCCTGGCCTTCTTCTTTGCTGGCCCGCAGCGAAGGAATCATGCTGCCCGGCGTGGTGAGCAGAATTCCCGAGCCGAGGAGTCGAATGCCTTCGCGATTCCAGAAGCTGAAGAGGCCGCCGGCGAAATTGGGAAGATCCACGATGGAATCAAATCCGCGCGCCCGTCCGTCGCGAGGATTCGCGTCTCCCGAAGTGTAAAAGGTCGAGACGCGGTATCGGATCCAATTTTTGTCGTAAGAGATTTCCGCCGCAGCCATCTGCGCGTTGACAGTGACTCGGCGTCCGGCGATGGGATTGAACGTGTCCTCGCCCACGGCCTGATAGAAAGCGTGCGTGAGATTGAGTCTGTGAATGTGGCCGCTGCCAAGCCAGCCGAAATAGCCAACACGAATGCCGTGTAGGATCGGGCCGCCACCGGGATTCTGGTTGATGACATTTCCAATCGGCGCAGGGCGGACTAGGAAGCCATTGTCATCATAGTGCAGGCTGGGATCGTCCTTGTTCCAGGCGGCCACGAATTCCGCGGTGTAGCCGGGAAAAAAGAAGTCCTGGAGATAAACGTTGCCGAGAACGACCTGCTGGTGGCGGCGTTCGAACGTATTGAGTCCGCTGTTGGTGTTTTTTTCGAGGAAATGGAAATATGCGAGGTTGTATTCGATGCGGTCACTGCGAAGGTTGCCGAAAATGCGCAGGGCCGGCTCTTCGTCAACAAAAAGAAATCCGCGGAAGTCGGCGTTGAATTGCTGAATGCCCGCGCGCGCGGAAATGAAATCATAATTGGGACCTAGGTCATGGAGCTTCACTTCCACGAAGGCTTCTTGCAATCCGGCGTGATCGTCGAACCGGTTGGTGCCGCTGCGCGGATCGGGGCCAACGATGCCCAGTTCGCGGACTTTCAAATTGTTGAGGCTCAGCTCTGGGGTGATTCGAATCCGCCAGTCGATGGGCTTGAAAGCCGCATCGCCATGAAACAAGTCAAACGTAAACCGGAAAGTTTGATCGAAGAATGCTTGTTCCCCTTTGCCGAAGAAATTCGAACTGCCCGGGCGCACGCTGCTCACATTGCTGGGCGAAGGAACGCGGCGGCCATCGAAAAAGGTTTCTGACGAAGCTGTGAGGTTCAGAAAGACCTGCTGCCCGAGCAGTTCGGGCCAGATAGGTTCGTCGCCCTTGAGCCGATTGCGATTGAACGGGTCGTACCAACGATGCTTGGTGTACAAATACTCGCCCCTTTGCGGATAGCGCCGGTAATCGGGCTGCTCAAGGGCCCAGCGGTTGGGAACCGTGTTGTAGACATCGGCCGCGGGAGGAAGCGTGTCCGGAGAAATATTTTCGATGTAGTTCGGATCAGAATCGAGACGATGACGAAGCTCGCGATAAGTTCGGAAGGAGAGTTGCGCTTCGGTGGAAAGCGCGGGACCAAGTTCCGGAAGACGTGGCAGCCGCGAGCGCGCTTCCATGGCCGGGGCGCTGACGAGCGAAATTTCAAGCGTTACAATTTCGTTTTGCTGCAGAGCAAGGTCTAGTGGAACAAACGGCGCATAATCGTTCGCTTCGACGCGAAGCTGGTAGTGGCTAGGCGGCAACGGAAAAATTCGGAAGACGCCCTCAACAGAAGTCGTTGCGCGGAAGGTCTGTCCCGATTCTAAGTTGCGCAGGGTGAGGACGGCAGCTGGAATGGGGCGCATGGCGCCGGACACGCCTGCGTCGCGCACAACACCATCCAAGGCTGCGCTCGTCTGCGCTTGCTGCCGTGGAATTCGAACCGGCGGGCCTTGCTCACTGGATTTCTTTGCGGAATCTTGCGCGGGTGAAACAGCCTGGGATAAAAGAGCTGCGGCTGCGCGCGCCGCAACTCCGAAGGAGGCCATGCAACAAATTACGCAGAACACGCGTTGAGCCTGTCGCGGAGAGAAAAGGATCATGCGTTCGGCCTGCTCGGAGTCATGAAAAGGAATCGCGTACTAGCTAACAATATCGACGAGCAGTGAGCAACACTTTTCCCCGACCGATGGAGACATTCGATAACACGGTGAATGGCCGCTGCCATTCACCAGTACGCGCAATTCTCAGGCAAATGCGTTGAGGGGCCGCAAACGACTGTGGTACCAACAAAGGTACTCAAAGAATGCAAACAATTCGTACAATGCGGACGCCCGTGGAATCGCAGAGCGCGCTGCGGCAGCGAAACAAAACGCTGGCGCTGGGCGTTTTCCTCGCTTTGGGAATCGTCATGGCGCTACTGATGATCATGGTTGGCTGCGGCGGTGGAAGTAGCGTAACCGTTGCGCCGCCGGTTGCGTCTGTGCAGCCTTTGCAAGTAGCCGATGTCCAGAATATCGTGCAGGCAGCGGTCAATTCCGTGAATGTGGACATGGTTGTCGCGGTGGTGGACCGCGCGGGATTCGTGTTGGGGGTGTTTCGAACGCAGAATGCTCCTGCGACGGCCACTGGAAACCTCGGGCAAGTGCAGAATGCCAATGACGTCGCTGTTGCGCTGGCGCGGACGGGCGCGTTTTTCAGCAACGATCAGGCGCCGCTCTCGTCGCGAACGGTGCGGTTCATCAGCGGGATTCATTTTCCTCCGGGCGTGATGAACCAACCGCCCGCGGATTTGTACGGGATTGAGAACACGAATCGCGGTTGCACTCTGATTAATGACACCGCATTTCAGAGCAAGATTCCTCCTTCGCTGGCTTTAGGCGCAGGATTCGGGCTGGGAGTGCTCACCGGCAAGGCCGACGTGATGGATTCCAATGCGACAGCAGTGAATCCCGGCGGCGTGCCCATTTTTTACAAAAACGTTGTCGTCGGCGGAATCGGCGTCGTGACGGCTTCAACTAATTTGAACGTCGCGGAATATGCGGCGCTCGCCGGCGCGACCACGCCGCGCGGCGGAGCCGGCGACAATTTTGGACCAACCCCGCCGGCTCCCGGAGTAGTCTTTATCGGCGGCATTGCGCTTCCATTCGTGAATCAGACGGTACGACCCACTGGTTTTTCCGCCGGGCCCGCCACGGGGACGGGAAGTTTCTTGGTCACACCAACAAACAGTCAAGAGCAGCCGCCAGAGGGCGACTTGATTACGCCTGCGGCGGGGCCGCTCGGTGGTCTGAGCGCCGCGGATGTGAAACAGATTTTGAATAACGCCGAAGTGACAGCCAATACGACGCGCGCGGCGATTCGATTGCCTTTAGGTTCGAGAGCTCGCATGGTGATTGCTGTTGCGGACCTGGACGGCACGATCATCGGATTGCGGCGTATGCAGGATTCCACGGTTTTCAGCATCGATGTCGCTGCGTCTAAGGCGCGCAACATGGTGTACTTCAACAGCGCAGTTCGAACGGCCGCGGATCTGAACGGCGTGCCCATGGGAACGGCGGTAACCAACCGCACGATCAGTTTTGGCGCGCAGCCGCTTTATCCGCCGGGAATCGATGGTTCGAGCGCCGGGCCATTTTTCAATTTGTATGCGATGGACCTGGCAAATCCCTGCACGCAAGGGTTTCAAACCGGCGCGGCAAATTCGAACAAGAGTGGAATCGTCTTCTTTCCCGGCAGCGCGGGATTATTTCGAAACGGCGTGCTCGTTGGTGGACTCGGAGTCAGCGGCGACGGCGTGGATCAGGACGACTACGTGACCAGTGGCGGCACTGTCGGCTTCGAGGCGCCGCTGAACATCCGCGCCGATCAAATCATGGACCAAGGCGTCCGGCTTCCGTACTTCAAGTTCCCGAGAAATCCCACCAACTAAATCCCCATCTCAGCGCCGGCCCGCGGATTTCCTTCTCTCAGAAATCTTCCTAAGCGCGCGCGTATACGCTTCAACAGTCTCTGGAACAATCTGACTGTAAACGAACTGTCCTTCGCGCCGGCAGGCGATCAGTCCGGCTTCGTTCAGAATCTTCAAATGATGCGAAACGGTAGCAGGTGTTATGCCCCGCATCGAGACAATTTCGCCACAGTTCATATGCTTACAGGCAGAGATAGCTTCGAAAATCCTAAGGCGGGTCTTGTCGGCTAGCGCTTTGGATACTTTCTCAATCTGAGAGCGGTCCATGGGTCCTTCCCAAGTGTAACGGACCTGGCTTGCACTTTGCCACCCGGATTCAAGGCCCGGAAAATACCGCCCAAAAAGATGCAACCGATTACTTCGATAGTCATCTAAGTATCGAAATTCAGAAAGCCAGAGAAGCGGTGCAAGGGCCTTGCAACTCCAGGGGCTTTCCGGAGCAGGCAAACAAGAACAGGAGACAGCCATGAAGAGACTCGAAGGAAAAGTAGCAGTTGTAACCGGAGGAAACAGCGGCATCGGGCTGGCCTCGGCAAAGCGTTTACAGGAAGAAGGCGCGCGCGTGGCCATTGCAGGCCGGAGCAAGAAAACGCTGGACGAAGCCGTGAAAACGATCGGGAACGGCGTAGTGGCGGTGCAGGCGGATGTATCCGTTGCGAAGGATCTGGACAGGCTCTATGCCACGGTGTCGCAAAGGCTTGGCAAAATTGACATTTTATTTGCGAATGCGGGAATTTATAAATTTGCGCCCATGACGGCCACATCCGAAGATCTTTACGACGAATTGTTCGACATCAACACCAGAGGCGTCTACTTCACAATCCAAAAGGCCATTCCGCATCTAAACGACGGCGCGTCAATCATTATCAATACTTCAGTGGCGGGCGAAATTGGAGTGCCGAACGGCACAGCGTATGCGGCCACGAAAGCGGCTCTTCGCTCGTTCACGCGATCGATCGCGGCAGAATTGGTCGACCGCGGCATCCGTGTGAACGCCGTCAGCCCAGGACCGATCGAGACACCGGCCGGATTTGCCCGCACGGGGCTCTCCAAGGAAACGATAGACGAAATGATTAAAGGCTTTGTTTCCCAGGTGCCTATGAAGCGAATCGGACAGCCGGAGGAAATCGCCGGAACTGTGGCGTTCCTCGCGTCGCAGGATGCGTCCTTCATTACGGGCGCAGAGATTCCAGTCGACGGCGGATTCGGGCAAATTTAAAACACCGCTGCAGGTTGCAGGGAGAGAGGCGGGGTCAAATCCGCCTCTTTTTCTTTTCTGGACGCGTATCATTTGGCGCCGCCGGAAGGATCCGCGGACGTCGCGGTGTTCAAGTCGAGGAACCATTCGTGAGCAGCGTCGCCGGGAGCGTAGCAATTGCCGTTAGACGGGTTCTTCGCGGGACAACGGGGTGCGGATCCCTTGGGGCGCGGTGATCGCCAAAACTGCCAGGTCGCCGCGTTGGAGATTCCACTCTTCGAAGGTGCCGGCGGATCCTGCGGGACAACACATCCGGGCGAAGGCGGACATGCATCGTTGTAGACCCAGTAGATGATGTCGCGGCTGCCCGTGTTGTTGCGAATGTCGTCGGCTGTGATGATCGTAGCCCCACCGCCTTCGCTGACGGGCATGCCCGAGCAATATACGCCGGCGCGATAACCAGCCCCTGCCAGTTGGTCAACCCAGGCGCGCAGATATACGTGATACACGGCAGGCAGGCGGCCGCCCTCTTCGATATCCAGAAAAATTACGGTGTGCGAAGGAAAACCTTCTTTCTTTGCGGCGACTGCAGCTTGGCGCGCGTCCCTCGCTCCCCTTTTGAGGCTGAGGTTGTCGAAGACACGGGCCACAGGCAATGTCTGGCGGAGTTCGCTGCTTTGCGGGCCCCGGTAAAGGACTAGAAAGCCGAAACCCTGCGAACGGAGAAGTTCGCGTTTTCCGAGCCAGGTGCTTGTCTTCTCGCCGGGCGGCGGGCTGAGCCAATAACTGGCGAATGTGAAGGTCTTGCGCAGGATCGGGAGCGCGGAATCACCCGGATAAACATTGCGGTCGAAACCCAGGTAGGAACGCGAGTGTTCCTGCGCGGCCTGAGAGTTTGGAGGGGTGATGAAAAGGGCAGAGGAAAAAGTTAACGCAGAGACGCAGAGAGCGCAGAGAAGAAAAGCACACAGAAAAATGGTTCTCATGTCAGCCTTCGCGGAGTTTGTGGCCGGCGAGATTGCCGAGACCATCGTAGGCGGCGTATTTGTAAAGTTCGCTGAGCGTGGGATAGTTGAAAACTTGCTCGATAAATTCGTCGATGGCGAGGCCATTGTCGAGAACCATCATGCCGATGTGGATGAGTTCGGTGGCGTTTTCGCCGATGATGCTGACGCCTAGAAGTTTTTTTTCAGCGCGGGAGAAGATGAGCTTGAGCAGGCCTGCCGTGTCTCCGGCGATGTGGCCGCGTGCGTTGTTGGCGTAAAGCGCGCGGCCGACGACATAGTCGATTTTCTTTTCCTTGCAAGATTCCTCGGTCTCACCGGCGGCGGAAATTTCCGGAATAGTGTAAATGCCCATGGGGAGCAGAGAAGCAACACGCTCCTTGTACTTCAAACCAAATGCGTGACAGGCAGCGACGCGGCCTTGTTCCATGGATGTGGAAGCCAGCGCGGGGAAACCGATCACATCGCCCGCCGCATATATGTGCGGGACGGCGGTACGATAATGTTCGTCGACGGCAATGTAGCCGCGGTCATTGATGGCCAAGCCGGCTTTTTCGAGAGCGAGGCCGTCGACGGCAGCGCGGCGGCCCGCAGCAAAGAGCGCGGCATCGGTTTCGAGGACTTTGCCGCTTTTCATCGTCAGTCGCACGCCGGTGGCGGAATTTTCGGTTTTGACCGGGCGTTCGTTAAACCAGAAATGCATGCCCAGGGCGGCGAGGCGGTCGCGAAGGCGATCGGAAATTTCGTCGTCGAGAAAAGGGAGAAGCCGGTCGCGCCCGTCAACGAGTGTGACATCAACGCCGAGAGCCTTGAAAATGGAAGCGTATTCGCAGCCAATGACGCCGCCACCGATGACCGCGAGACTTTTGGGAATGCGGTCCATCTGGAGAAAGGTGTCGGAGTCAAAAGTGTGAATATCGTCGAAAGCGATCTCCGAGGGGCGATGCGGCTTGGAACCCGTGGAAATGAGAATAACTTCACCTTTTAGCTGACGCGTGCCCTGAGCGCCGGAAACGGCCAGGGTATGGGGATCCAGAAATGTGGCCTGTCCGCGCACGAGATCGATATGGTGAAGCGTGAGGTTTTTCAGGATACGCCGGCGCTCCATGTCCACAACTTCGCGCTCGTGATGCATGAAGTCGTGAACGGTGAGATTTTCCTTGAGCGAGTAGTCGATACCGTAGAGGCCGCGCTGCTTCAGGCCGGAGAAATAGAGTGCAGATTCGCGAAGCGTCTTGCTGGGAACCGTGCCGGTATTGATGCAGCTTCCTCCCATGTGCTCGGCGCGTTCGATGACGGCCACGCGTTTGCCGAAGTACGCAGCCTGCGCACCGGCTTTTTCGCCGGCAGGACCGCAGCCAATCACGATCAGATCGAAACGGTCGCTCGAAGTCACGAATTCCTCCGCACAGTTGTTACATGCGGACCAACTGTCCCCGAGGATTGTAGGAGAACTGCGGGACAGGTGGAGAAGTTTCTTGTGTACGAGTACTCAATGAGTTCCGGCAGTTGGAAATAGGTGATTCAAGAATGGTGCCCGGGGTGGGAGTCGAACCCACATGAGGAAAAATCCCCGGAGGATTTTAAGTCCTCAGCGTCTGCCATTCCGCCACCCGGGCACTGGCACTACAAATCTAGCGGAGAGAAGTACCTACTGCAACACTATTGCGTCTATTCCCCGCCGCCCGCCGCTCAAGACTTTTCCTGTCCACGGACAGAATGCAGGCTTCTAGTTGCCAGTGTGAGTCTGGTCTCCGCGTGATCTCGATTCGTGCCATGAACGCGCGTGGAGATTGTTTGCCAGGTGGACTCGACATAGACTGCGCCTTGTTGCGTCTGGTCTGATTTCGTCTCCAAACGAGCATGCCGTTTCATTTTGGCGTAAAATCCCTAGGTCCGTCGCCGTCCGCGGTGCATCTAAAATCTGACTATGATTCTGCGGGAGTCCTCCTGCCCGCAGCAGGAGCGAATGTGAGCCAGCCGAACGTTGCTTTAAGTGACCCCGGCCGGGTCGGGGCTGTCGACCAGCTGAGCATCAATACCATCCGGACTTTGGCGATCGACGCCGTCCAGCAAGCCAATTCAGGCCATCCCGGCGCGCCGATGGGGCTTGCGCCAGTGGTCTACGAGTTGTGGCAGAAATTTTTGCGCTACGATCCTGCCGACCCCACCTGGCTGAATCGCGACCGCTTTGTTTTGTCCGCTGGCCACGCTTCGATGCTGCTCTATGCCACGCTGCACCTGGCAGGGGTGCGCGCCGTGAACGCCAAGGGAGAAGTGACCGACGGGTTGGCTGTCCCGATGGAAGAGATCAAGCGCTTCCGGCAAATCGACAGCCGGACTCCGGGACACCCTGAGTCACACTTGACCACGGGAGTGGAGACCACGACCGGGCCGCTGGGGCAAGGCGCCGGAAACAGCGTGGGGATGGCTATTGCCAGTAAATGGCAGGCGGAAAATTTCAACAAGCCGGGCTTTGACATTTTCAACTTCAATGTTTACGCCGTCTGCGGAGATGGCGACTTGATGGAGGGCGTAGCCAGCGAAGCCGCTTCGCTCGCGGGCCATCTGAAGCTCTCCAACCTTTGCTGGATCTACGACAATAACCGCGTAACGCTGGACGGTCCGGCCGAGTGGTCCTTCAGCGAAGATGTAATAACACGATTCAAGGGCTACGGCTGGAACGTCACGCACGTCACGGATGCAAACAATTTGGAAATGCTGGCCGGCAGCTACAAGAACTTTCTCAACTCAAATGACGGGCCAACACTCATCGTGGTGGACAGCCACATCGGGTACGGATCGCCCCATAAGCAAGATTCCTACGAAGCACATGGCGAACCGCTGGGCGAAGCGGAAGTCAAACTCGTGAAGAAAAATTACGGGTGGCCGGAAGATGCCAAATTTCTCGTCCCGGATGGGGTCTATGACCAGTTCAAAAACGGCGTGGGGAAGCGCGGCGCCGAGGCGCGCGCGGCGTGGAAGGCGAAATTCGAGGAGTACAAGAAACAGTTTCCCCAGCTCGCCGACCAATTAAACAGAATGCAGCACGGCCAGTTGCCGGACGGCTGGGACAAGGACTTGCCAAGCTTTCCCGCCGATGCAAAGGGGATGGCCACGCGCGAATCCTCTGGAAAGACTCTCAACGCCCTGGCAAAGAATATCCCCTGGCTGATTGGCGGCTCGGCGGACCTAGCCAAATCCAACAAGACGAATTTAACCTTTGACGGCGCGGGAGATTTCTACCCGAATCAGTATCGCGGGCGCAATATCCACTTCGGCGTGCGGGAACATGCCATGGGCGCGGTCGTGAATGGCATGACGTTGTCGAAATTGCGCGCGTTTAGCGCGACGTTCTTCAATTTCAGCGATTACATGCGGCCGAGCATGCGGCTGGGCGCGTTAATGGAAATCCCTTCGATTTACATTTTTACGCACGACTCGATCGGCGTGGGAGAAGATGGGCCGACGCATCAGCCCATCGAGCAACTGGCATCCTTGCGCGCCATGCCCAACATGCTGGTTCTGCGGCCGGGCGACGCCAATGAAGTCGTGGAAGCCTACAAAGTGATCCTTCAACATACCCATGGGCCTTCGACCCTCGTTCTGACTCGCCAAGCCATGCCTACTTTCGATCGAACGAAATATGCCTCCGCCTCAGGAGTGGCGAAAGGCGCTTACGTTCTTGCAGAAGCCCCGGGCGGAAAACCCGACGTGATCCTCATGGGCAGCGGCAGCGAAGTCTCTCTTTGTGTGGAAGCCGCCGACAAATTGAATGCGGCCGGCATCAAGGCATGCGTCGTCAGCATGCCTTCATGGGAACTTTTCGAGCGTCAGGATGCCGCCTACAAGGAGAGCGTTCTTCCTGCGAGCGTAACCGCGCGAGTATCCGTGGAAATGGCTTCCACGTTTGGCTGGGAGCGTTACGTCGGCCTCAAGGGCAAGATGATCGGCATGCGCAGCTTCGGCGCATCGGCGCCGCTCAAGGACCTGCTGAAGAAATTCGGCATCGAAGCGGACAGAGTTGTGGCGGCGGCGAAGCAAGTTCTTGGAAAGTGAGCCGGCAATGAAGCTTGTGATTGGTTCGGACCACGCCGGGTTTCAGTTGAAAGTGGCCATGGGCGATTTGCTTCGCTCACTGGGACACGACGTCCTGGACGTCGGCGCGTTCAATGAAAATCCTTCCGATTATCCAGACTTTGCCGAAGCCGTGGGCCGTGCGGTGCTGGACCACAAGGCCGAGCGCGGCCTTCTAATTTGCGGCAGCGGCGTTGGCGCGAGCGTTGCGGCGAATAAGTTGCCCGGGATTCGAGCTGGCATGTGCCATGACACGTATTCGGCGCACCAAGGAGTGGAGCACGACGACATCAATGTGCTGGTGCTGGGCTCGCGCGTGATCGGCGTGAAACTGGCAGAGGATCTCGTGAAAGCCTTCCTCGGCGCAAAATTCACCAACGAGGAGCGCCACGTGCGCCGGCTCGGAAAAGTGAAAGCGCTGGAAGCAAAATATGCCGCACGATGAAATACATTAGAGGCAATTCAGGTATTGCAGGCTTTGAGCGCTCCCACCCTCCGGGGCGTACAATATAGTTTTGAGGTGAAGGAGAACCATCATGACGACAGCAACCACGATTCCCAATATCGGCACCGGCGCGGGAACCAATCCGCTGAAAGCGCTGCTCACCTACGGGCAATCCCCCTGGATGGATTACATCCGCAGAGATCTGCTGACTGACGGCGGCTTGAAAAAATATATTGATAACGACGGCCTGCGCGGGATGACCTCCAATCCGGCGATCTTCGAGAAGGCCATCACCGGCAGCAATCTATACAACGATGTCCTCACGTCTCCGGATGCCAAGAAGCTCGACGCCAACGGCGTCTTCGAAAAAATCGCGATTCGCGACGTGCAGGACGCGTGCGATATCTTCAAGCCCGTCTATGTGGAGTCAAAGCGGCGCGACGGTTACGTCAGCCTGGAAGTTTCGCCGTTTCTCGGCTTCGATACCAAGGCCTCGCTCGCGGAAGCTCGCCGCCTCTGGAAAGCCGTGGATCGCCCGAACGTCATGATCAAGATTCCCGGCACGTCCGAAGGCCTACCCGCCATCCGCCAGGCCCTCGAAGATGGCGTCAACATCAATATCACTCTGCTTTTCGCGCAGTCCGCATACGAACAAGTTGCCGAAGCGTTCCTATCGGCGCTCGAAGCTCGCGCGGCAAAGGGTCAGGACATCAGCCACATCGCGAGTGTGGCGAGCTTTTTCGTCAGCCGCATCGACACCTTGATTGATAGCATCATCGACGAAAAGCTTAAGACTACCCCGGATGGCGGCCAGAAGGCGCTGCTCGAAAGCCTCCATGGCAAGGTGGCCATTGCCAACGCTCGCCTCACCTACAAGAAGTATCAGGAACTTTTCGGCGGCCCTCGTTGGAAAGCATTGGCGGACAAGGGTGCGCAGACCCAGCGCCTGCTCTGGGCCAGTACCAGCACCAAAAATCCCAAGTATCGTGATGTCCTCTACGTCGAAGAACTCATTGGCGCAGATACCGTCGACACCATTCCTCCCGCGACATTTGACGCCTTCCGAGATCACGGCAAGCTGCGCCCCAGCCTCACTGAAAACGTCGATGGCGCCGCAAAGACCATGGCCGACCTGGCCAAGGCCGGAATTTCCATGAAAGAAGTGACGAATAAGCTGATGGTCGACGGCGTCAAGCTGTTTGCCGATGCCTTCAAGACCCTCTTGGATGCCGTCAGCAAAACGTCAGGTGTGCCCGCGTGAGCCTAAACAGCCAGACCTACAAGTTACGCGGCCCGCTTGCAGGTGCGGTCGCCTCGTCCATTGACGAGTGGAAAAAAAACAATAAAGTCGGGCGCCTCTGGCAGAAGGACGCTTCGCTTTGGACGGGAACGGACGAGAGCAATTGGCTCGGCTGGCTCACCATCACCCAGGAACAGCTTGCCAACATCAATGTTTTCAAACAAATCGCCGCGGACGTGAAGAAGGCGCGCTTTAAGCACGCGTTGCTGCTCGGCATGGGCGGCTCCAGCCTGTGCCCCGAAGTCCTGCGCATGACGTTTGGAGAAATCAAGGGTTTCCCCGAGCTGCACGTTCTCGATTCCACCGACCCCGCACAAATCAGGGCCATCGAAGCGAAAGTGGACCTCAAGCACGCGATTTGCATCGTTTCGAGCAAGTCCGGCAGCACGCTCGAACCCAATATTTACAAACAATATTTTTTCGAGCGCGTGAAAGCCAAGGTGGGTGAAAAGGAAGTTGGCAATCGCTTCATCGCCATCACCGACCCGGGCTCGAAGATGCAGCAGGTAGCGGAGGCCGACAAATTTCGCAAGATCTTTTTCGGCGTTCCGAGCATCGGTGGCCGCTATTCCGCGCTTTCCAACTTCGGCATGGTTCCCGCTGCGGTGATGGGTCTCGACGTAGCAAAATTCCTGAAAAATACCGAAGAGATGGTCCAGACGTGTGGCGCTTCCGCAGCCGCCGATTCCAATCCCGGCGTCATCCTGGGAAACATTCTGGGCGTCGCCGCGAATCAGGGCCGCGACAAAATTACCTTCATCACTTCGCCTGGAATTTCCGATCTAGGCGCGTGGCTCGAACAATTAATTGCCGAATCCACCGGAAAAATCGGCAAGGGCATCATCCCCGTGGATCGCGAGCGTCTCGCCAAGCCGGCTGCCTATGGCAACGATCGCGTCTTCGCTTATTTGCGCCTGGCCTCAAAGCCCAACAAGGCCCAGGACGCCGCGGTTACCGCACTCGAAAAGGCCGGGCACCCCGTCGTGCGCATCACGCTTCCGAACACCTACAATCTTGGCCAGGAATTCTTTCGTTGGGAAATCGCTACGGCTGTTGCAGGCTCCATCATCGGCATCAATGCTTTCAACCAGCCCGACGTTGAAGCCAGCAAGATCGAAACCCGCAAGCTGACGAGCCAGTACGAAGCCACCGGGAGCCTTCCACCAGAAGTGCCATTTTTCGAAGCAGGCGGCATAAAACTTTTCGCCGACGAAAAGAATGTAGTTTCAGTGCACGGCCCAACTCTTGCTGAAGTTCTGAAGGCGCATCTTTTGCGGCTCAAGGCAGGCGATTATTTTGGCGTCCTCGGCTACATCACCATGAATACCGTGAATGAAAAATCGTTACAAGCGATTCGCCACGCTGTCCGCGACAAGAAAAAAGTGGCCACCGTTCTCGGTTTCGGTCCGCGCTTCCTGCACTCCACCGGACAAGCGTATAAAGGCGGCCCGAACAGCGGCGTCTTCCTGCAAATCACCTGCGACGATGCCAAGGATCTGCCTGTCCCGGGACAAAAGTACACATTTGGCGTGGTGAAAGCAGCGCAGGCCCGCGGCGACTTTGCCGTTCTCGCCGAGCGCGGCCGTCGCGCCTTGCGCGTCCATCTTGGAAAAAATCTGAAGTCCGGGCTCGCCACTCTGACCAAGGCCGTGCAAAAAGCAATCGCCTAGAGTCGCAAAACAATATTTGCTTCAAGGAAGGCTGAGGAGCGCAGACGATGCAACTGGGAATGATCGGCTTGGGGAGAATGGGCGCCAACATGGTCCGGCGCTTGCAAAAAAACGGTCATAAGTGCGTCGTATATGACCGCAGCGCCGACTCGGTCAAGCAGCTGGAAGGCGAAGGCGCAACCGGTGCGACTTCCCTAGATGATTTCGTAAAAAAACTCCAGAAGCCCCGTGCCATCTGGCTGATGGTGCCCGCCGCAGTCGTCGATGCTTCGCTGCACGATTTAATAGGTAAGCTTGAGAAAGACGACGTGGTCATCGATGGCGGAAACTCCTACTACATCGATGACATCCGCCGCGCAAAAGAACTTTCCGCGAAGGGAATCCACTATTGCGACGTTGGCACCAGCGGCGGCGTCTGGGGCCTCGAACGCGGCTATTGCCAGATGATTGGCGGCGAGACCGACATAGTAAAGCGCCTCGATCCGATTTTCAAAACGCTCGCGCCCGGCCGTGGCAACGTCGATCGCACGCCCGGTCGCGAAAAAGTACCCGGGACCGCTGAGGAAGGCTATCTTCACTGCGGCCCCTCCGGCGCCGGCCACTTCGTCAAAATGGTCCACAACGGCATCGAGTACGGCTTGATGGCGGCGTACGCCGAAGGCTTGAACATTCTCAAGCACGCTAGCGCCGGCAAATCCCATCGCGAAACCGACGCGGAAACCACGCCGCTCCGCAATCCCGAACACTATCAGTACGATTTCAATCTTGCCGATGTCACGGAAGTATGGCGCCGCGGAAGCGTCGTCGCTTCTTGGCTGCTCGATCTGACCGCCATTTCTCTGCTCGAACAGCCCACTCTCGAGCGCTTCTCCGGCCGCGTCTCCGATTCCGGTGAAGGCCGCTGGACTATTCTCGCCGCCATCGAATCCACGGCGCCCGCGCCCGTTCTCACCGCGTCTCTGTTTCAGCGGTTTACCTCGCGCGGAGAAGATGACTTTGCCGCAAAAGTTTTGTCCG
>WNFS01000341.1_pt1 | contig 33913 bp, 23 predicted proteins | sample 5400141 | NCBI WGS metagenome assembly WNFS01 (sample SAMN13153358, study PRJNA577476) | soil metagenome | isolation source: 60 cm saprolite under Madrone tree | place: USA:California | collected 2016-06-14
TCAGACGAGCAAGCTTCCGGAAATCGTGGCCACGCAGTGGATCGATCAAGCGCCGGTGAAGCTTTCCGAGCTGCGCGGTCAGGTTGTGTTGCTGGATTTCTGGGCGCCGTGGTGTGGTCCATGCCGCTACACGTTTCCGAGACTACAGCACTGGCATGAAGCTTATAAGGACAAGGGGCTGGTCATTCTCGGGATGACAACCTATTCGGGCGAAGCGGATGGCCATACGGCTACGCACGGTGAAGAGCTCGTCTATCTGCGCAGTTTTAAGAAGAAAAATCGTTTGCCCTATGGATTTGCGATTGCGGATTCGTCTGTTAACGATTTGAATTACGGCGTGTTTACCATTCCCATGTCATTTCTAATCGATCGACAGGGAAGAATAAGATACATATCGATGGGCGCGAGCGAAGCTGAAATTGCGGCGCTGGGTAAGATGCTGGAGAAGGTAATGGGCGAGGAAACTGCAAAGAGCAACGAGGCAGTGAGCGCGAAGTAAAATGCCGGATCAAAATATCACAATCGGAATTGCATTTCTGGCCGGCGTGCTGTCGTTTCTTTCACCATGCGTCTTGCCGTTGGTGCCGGGCTACATCTCGCTAATGTCGGGAGTCAGTATAGATCGGCTGAAGGAAGGCGGCTCGAGCACCAATGCCCGTCGCGCCGTCATCCTTAATTCGCTCGCTTTCAACGCCGGGCTCTCCGTAATTTTTCTGGCATTGGGAACTACAGCCGGACTGATAGGCGCGGCGATCATTAACAACATTTGGGTGCGAGTGATCGGCGGGCTGATCATTATCGCTTTCGGCCTTCAGCTTATTGGATTGTTGAAAATTTCTACGCTCTACAAAGACACGCGCTTCTTTTCTAACGAGAAGCCGCGTGGGGCGTTGGGATCGTTTACGCTGGGGATTGCTTTTGCGGCGGGCTGGACGCCGTGCATTGGCCCAATCCTGGGCGGCATCATCGGTTTGGCCGCGACCAGCGGCGGCTGGCGCAGCGGCCTGCTGCTTTCAGCGTTCTACTCGGCGGGTCTGGCAGTCCCTTTTCTTTTGACTGGCCTGGGGATTAATCAGTTTCTCGCCTTCTACGGAAAGTTTCGCAAGCACCTGCACAAGGTGGAAGTTGTTTCTGGCGTAGTGCTGATTGTTGTTGGGCTGCTGGTTATGAGTGGGCAATCGACGCTGCTGACGAGCTCGAAACTGGCGGCTTTTCTTCCCAACGCCGAAGGCTGGATAAAAGTGAAACCGGCGCCCAATGCTGCCGCTCCGGCAACGGCGAATTTCGAGCTGGCGCCGCAAGTTCAGTTTCAAACATTGACTGGCCAGCCATTTACCCTGGGCCAACTGCGTGGCCAGGTTGTGCTGCTAAACTTTTGGGCCACCTGGTGCATTCCCTGTCGTGAGGAAATTCCGGTGCTGAATGCCATGCAACACGAGTTGGAAGGTAAGGGTTTGAAGGTCATCGGCGCATCGCTGGAAGATACGGCCGCCGGCGTCGAGGAATATCAAAAAGATGTTCGCAAGTTTGAATACCAGGTGCTTGTTGGTGGCAACGACGCGAAAGCGAAATTTGGCGGCACGCCGCTGCCGACAACTTACTTGATAGATCGCGACGGACGCATTCGCCAGAAGATTATCGGCGCGCGCGACCGCGAGGGATGGGAAGCGGCGGTGAAACCTTTGCTGGATGAACCGGCCGCAACCGCACAGAATGGAAATTAAGCTATTCGCTTGAGGAGTACGACCCATGAAAACTTTTTTCGTCGCCTTAATTCTTACCGTGCTGTTCATCCCGAGCGCGGTGCGCGCGCAGGACGGTCACGAATATTCGCCGCTCGTTGAGAAAGCCGTCAACTACAAAAACTGGACGCTGAATAGTCTTAAGGACAACAAGCCGGTCGATTTGCGCTCATTGGCCCAGGGAAAAAAGTTAGTGATGATTGTTTACTTCGCGCCCTGGTGTCCCAACTGGCGTAACGAAGCGCCGGTGGCCGCGAAGCTTTATGAGAAGTACAAGGACCAGGGCTTTCAGGTGATTGGCGTCAGCGAATACGGCACGCGCGACGCGGTGAACACTTTCTTTGGTCCAGAGGGCGCACCTTATCCAGTCGTCAGTGAATCTGAATCCCGCGAAGACCGCGACAAGACGGCCCACTTCGGCTACCGGCAATTGACTGGCGACACGCGCAAGTGGGGTTCGCCATGGAACATCTTTCTCGAGCCTTCATCACTCGCAAAAACAGGTGATGTATTGACTGAAAAAGCCTGGGTCGTGAATGGTGAATTGATCGAGGCTGACGTGGACAAGTTTATCGGTGAACGATTGAACCCGAAAACCGCAGCTATCGAGCCTTGTAAGAACTGATTCGGCGCGCGGCACCTTCGGAGTTATGAGTTGTCTCTTTCTATATCTCCAAACTGGACCTAACGCTGAAAGCGTTCGCTAATTCCAGACCAGGGTTTGCTTTGCAACCCTGGCGTCAAAAAAGAGACCCAGAGTTTCTTCGCAACTCTGAAGGAGTTGCGAATGGTTAGGGGTAGCGACGCAACCCCTTCAGAGTTACGTCTTCGAGAATGCGGTCCGCTTTCCCAGGGTTTCAAAGCAAACCCTGGGCTGAAATTAGCCAACGCTTTCAGCGTAACCCTCACTGCGCACGGCCCGGGGTACTCGCGCAAAAGTCGAAGGTGCACGACATGCCGGGCCCCTATATTTTTGCCCTTCCTTTTTACTATTTACGATTCACGATTTACGATTTCCGACGCTGATTGCTAAGATGACCGCCTCTTTTTGAGAAGTCTGTCAAGCAGTTCAGAGTACAAGCTTTAGCTTGATGCTTCCGTAACAAGCAACCTAAAGGTTGGACTCTGAACTACTTGAGTTTCGTCAACATGAACTTATGAAACTTCGTCTCCTCTATCACGGTCACTGTTTTGACGGCGTCGCTTCGGCTGCCGTTTTCACGCGCTTTTACAAAGAACGAATCCATCCTGAAGCGGAAGTCAATTACGGCGGCCTGCTTCATCGCCCGGGAAACCTGTTTGATCTCAACCTGTTCGATGGCGACGAAAACGCGATCGTCGATTTTAAGTACGCGGCGTCAGAGAAGCTGACCTGGTGGTTCGACCATCATCAGTCGGCGTTTCTCACGCCTGAAGACGAAGCGCATTTTCGCGCGGACCACTCAGGAAAGAAATTTCTTGATGCCACGCGCAAGTCATGCACCGAATTCATCGCCGACATCGCGCATGCGCAATTTGGCTACGATGACGGGCCGGTCAAATCACTGGTCGACTGGGCGCACATTATCGACGGCGCTTTGTATGACTCGGCGGCGCAATGCGTGGAGTTGAAAGAGCCGGCGTTGCAACTGATGCAGGTGATCGAAGCGGATCCGGACGACAAATTTGTTGAGACGGTAATACGCGAATTAACAGTGAAGTCGCTTGCCGAAGTCGCCACCAGCGCAGAGGTGCAGCGGCGTTTCCAACCGATTCTTAAGGAGCATCTGGAGACTTTGGAAGCAATTCGCCGCAAAGCTGTATTTGCGAATGGCGTGGTCCAGTTTGATCTGATCGACGAAGGCTATGAGGGCTTCAACAAATTTATTCCTTACTATCTTTATCCTGACACGACTTACTCGGTTGCCCTCACGAGCGGCTCGCAACGCACCAAGATCTCAGTTGGCTCGAACCCCTGGTCGCCGCGCTCGCGCACTCACAACATCGCGAAAATTTGCGAACGCTATGGCGGCGGTGGGCATGCAGTCGTCGGCGCAATTTCGTTGAAGCCCGAGGAAGTTGAACGCGGTCGTGAAGTCGTACGCGAGATCGTTGAAGAGTTGTCACAGTAGGACAGGCATTCCTGCCTGTCCATTTTTCGTCCTCTATTAGTTGGTTTGTAATAAAAGCAAGGACAAACAGGAATGTCTGTCCTACTTCGCCATTAGCGCTTCGATCTCATCCGGATCTTTCGGGACTTTCGTAGTCAAAACACGCGGTCCATTGTTGGTACAGAGCACATCGTCCTCGATGCGCACGCCGATGCCCAGATATTTTTCCGGAATGTCTTTCGTGTCAGGCGAAATGTAAATGCCCGGCTCGACCGTCATCACCGTGCCCGGCTCCAGCGCGCGCGATTCTTTGTCGTAGTAGTAAACGCCCACGTCATGCACATCGATGCCAAGCAAGTGACCGAGGCCGTGCATGTAAAACTGTTCGTGCTTCTTTTCCTTAATGAGGTCAGCGGGCTTTCCCTTCAAAAGTCCCAGCTTGACCATGCCCTCCGTAAGCATTTCCACCGAATGCTGTTTCAACTGATCGTGCGTGGTGCCGGGACGGACCATCTCAACGCAAGCCATCTGCGTTTCCAGTACCAGATCATAAATCTCGCGCTGCGCCGGACTGAAACGACCGTTAATGGGAAAGGTGCGCGTGATGTCGGACGCATAGCCTTTGTATTCGGCACCGGCATCTATTAGCAGGAGGTCACCGTCTCTTAGCTCACCATCGTTGTTTATGTAATGAAGCACAGTCGCGTTTGCGCCAGCACCCACGATCGAATTGTAGGATGGACCAGAAGCTCCTGCACGACGAAACACCTGTTCTAGTTGGGCCTCGACTTCATATTCCTTCATGCCCGGGCGCACCGTTTTCATCGCTTCGACATGAGCTTCGGCGGCAATGTCGGCGGCTTTCTGCATCAGCTCAATTTCTTCATCGCTCTTGAAGACGCGCATCTCGTGCACAATGGTGGCAGGATCGATGATCGTGCGCGGCGGATGGATGGGCTTGCGATTGAGCGCGCGCATTTGGGCAATCTTTTGAATAATCTTGTGGTCCAGGTCCGGATAAGCGCCGAGCCGGTAATAAAGTTTCTCTGCTCCATCGAGGACGTCCTGAAGTTTTCCTTCAAACTCTTCGATTGGAAACGATTCGTCCGCGCCAAACTCGCTCTTCGCGCCTTCAACGCCGGCCCGACGTCCGACCCAGATTTCCTGTTCCGGATCGCGCGGCCGCACGAACAAGGTGTATTTGTTTTCCCGCGAAGGAGCGATCACCGCAATGGAGTCGGGTTCATCAAAGCCGGTCAGGTACAAAAAATCGGAATCCTGGCGAAAGCGATATTGCGTGTCGTTGGAACGCGTGGCTTCGCGGGCGCTGGGAATGATGGCTATTGATTTCTGGTCCATGCGGCGCATGAACTCAGCAAGTTGCGGTCGGATCATGAAGGCTGCTCCTCGTAAAGTTGATCGACAATTGGGAGGGCTCATTGTAACTGAGAGGAATAGAACTCAGAAACCAGCAAGGCAAACAGGAAACTGCTCAACAATGAAAATCTCTCAGGTTGGGAAGGCGGGCTTGCCCCCGCTCTATTGAACCGGCACTCGTCTTCAAGGTCCATGCAGGCCCTTGTCTCGAACGGAAGAGCGGGGGCAAGCCCGCCTTCCCAACCTGAGAGGCTGCCAAGTTGACGCAGATCTCTCGGGGGCTAGCCGCAACACTAGCTTTGTTGGATAATCAGGTTCAGACCATGAGTGTTCAAACCGTATCCGCCCCGGCAGAAAAGCAGCGCGAGATCGTTTCTTACGATCCCGGTACCGGCGCTGAGATTGGCCGCGCACCGTTATGTTCTTCTGACGAAGTGAAAGCTGCTGTCGAGCGCGCCTGCGCGGCTCAGCCTGCCTGGGCCCGCCTTTCTTTTCGCGAACGGCGTCGCCTCATTTTGCGGGCACGCACCCTGCTGCTCGATGAGCGCGATCAAGTTGCCCAGCTCATCTCCCGTGAAACGGGCAAGCCGGTTGCAGAAGCGCTCTCCATGGAAATTGTGCCTACGCTCGATGCAATGCACTACTTTGCGCACGCCGCGGAAAACCTCTTACGCCCACAAGAAATTGATATTGGACAATACGGCCTGATGGGCCGTTCATCGCGGCTCGTCTTCAAGCCGCTCGGCGTGATTGGAATAATTTCTCCGTGGAATTTTCCGCTGGCCACGCCCGCTCAGGAAGTAGTGATGGCGCTGATGGCCGGAAATGCAGTGGTGCTGAAACCGAGTGAACTGACCCCGCTGATAGCCTTGAAGATTGGCGAGATTTTTGCGCGCGCTGGGCTGGCTGGCGGGTTATTAGAAATTCTGACTGGCGATGGATCAACCGGCGCGGCGCTCGTCGATGCGCGCGTCGACAAGATCATGTTCACTGGCAGTGTCGCGACGGGAAAGCGCGTGGCAGAAGCGGCGGCGAAATATCTGACGCCAGTGGTGCTCGAACTCGGCGGCAAAGATCCGATGATCGTTTTGGAAGACGCCGACATAAATAACGCCGCGCGCGGCGCAGTCTGGGGAGCGTTTGCTAATTCCGGACAAGCCTGCGCTTCGGTCGAACGTTGCTATGTTCAGGATTCGATCGCGCCAGAATTCATTGAGCGCGTGGTCGCGGAAACAAAAGCACTGAAACAAGGCCTGGGTTCTGACAGCGCCGTCGATGTTGGTTCGATGTCCAACGAGCGCCAGTTGCAAATCGTTTCTGATCACGTTGACGATGCAAAAACGCACGGCGCTCAAGTGCTGACCGGCGGCCGGCGTGCCACGAATCTTCCCGGATTGTTTTACGAGCCAACGGTGCTGACGAACGTCGATCACCGAATGACGACTATGCGCGATGAAACTTTTGGGCCGGTTTTGCCGGTGATGACTTTCAAGACTGAAGCAGAAGCGATTGAACTGGCGAACGACAGTCTCTACGGCCTGACCGCGAGCGTCTGGACCAGGAACATCGCGAAGGGAAAGCGAATTGCGGAATTAATTCACGCCGGCACTGTGATGGTAAACGAAGTGGTTTACACCCACGGCATTGCACAGACTCCCTGGGGCGGTATCAAGGAAAGCGGCTACGGCAGAACGCATGGGCGCATGGGGTTACTGGAGTTAGTCAGTGTGCACCACATCCACGTCAATCGTGTCCCTTTTCTCCCTGATCTCTGGTGGTTTCGCTATAGCCCGCGAGGTACGCGGCTCTTCAACGGCTTGGCGCAACGATTCACCACTGGCAGCCTGTTGCAGACGTCGCGACTGCTTCCGCAGATAATCCGCCGCTTGTTCGAGCGTCATTAGTGCAACAGAAATGTAAGATTTCACGCAGCGACTAGCCACTACCGCGTCCCGTAGAAAAGTAATATACTGCGTGCGCTTCGCCCCAAGAAAGTACGTGGAGTTTCTTAACAATCATTTCGTTCAGTAACCCAAACTCTTGCAGTTTCACTGTTAGCAGTGTGCATTTACCCTTCTTGCTACCCGATCACCGCCTCACTCCCAAGAGGTTCATATTAATCTAGCCCTTCGAATAGGAAAGGATATTGAAGATGCGGACAAGATGGCTCATCGTAATTACAGCAACCCTGTTGCTGAGCGCGTTAATGGTGCTTCCTCGAATAAGTCATGCTGAGCGGTTCAAATGGCTTGGTGGCGAGACCGCCCTGGCAGCGAACCCATTAGTGAATGTTACTCAAGAGCAGGATCAAAAGGGCGACATCACGGTCGTTGACTCATATCACAACGACACCTCGAAACCGCTTCGCGATATGAAGCCTCAGCCTCTAGTTCCAAAGGCCGTACACGAGAACGAGAATCCAAAGATTCCAAACAAACATAAAGACGCTCCGGATCCGGTGGTTCAGGACAGATTCAGCGACTTGACGAGTCTCATGGCTGTGAATATGCCCAGTCCTCTGCTCAACTTTAACGGCATTGGATTCCCAGGCGTCGCGTGCAACTGCGCGCCTCCCGATACAAATGGTGAGGCGGGCGCAACCCAGTACGTGCAGATAGTTAACGAAGGCTTCCAGGTTTTTAACAAGACCACCGGCGCCTCCGTGTTAGGCCCGGTTGGTATTACTACAATCTGGAGCGGCTTTAACGGTCCCTGCGAAACCGCCGGCGATGGCGACCCGGTTGTGCTCTATGATCAGCTTGCCAACCGTTGGGTCATCAGCCAGTTTGCAGGCGCAGGGGTTCCCACTGACGAGTGCGTTGCGGTGTCCACCACCAGCGATGCCACAGGCAGTTACAACCGCTACGGCTTTCATCTTGGCTCGAACTTTTTCGACTACCCACACCTCGGCGTCTGGCCCGATGCCTATTACATGAGCATGAACGTATTCAACTCGTCCGGAACAGCTTTCCTGGGCCCACAACCATTCGCTTTTGATCGCGCCAAGATGCTTGCCGGTCAACCCGCGACGTTCATCACAACCGGAATCACCGGCGGAGCGACCGAGGAAGTCTACCTGCCTGCTGATCTCGATGGCTCAAACCTGCCACCGGCTGGCGCCCCGGCGTCATTTGTGGAATTTCCAGGTGGCGGCAACTTCCGAGTTTTCCATTTCCATGTGGACTTCGTTAATCCGCTTAACTCGACGTTTACACTGTTCGCCAGTCCTGCATCCGCGGCCTTCACAGTGCGAAGTACGAGCGTGCCTCAACTGGGATCGACTGGACTGGATCCAATTGGCGACCGGCTAATGTTCCGCGTGGCCACCCGCTTCTTCGCCGATGGTCACGAATCGGCTGTCGGCAACTTTACCGTTAACTCCGGCGGAGTTGCATCGCCGCGTTGGTTCGAATTGCGTAACACAACTTCGGGACCGGTGACGGTATTCCAACAGGGTACCTACCAACCGGACACGACTCACCGCTGGATGGGCAGTGCGGCAATGGACCAGCAGGGAAATATCGCTGTCGGGTACAGCGCCTCCAGCAGTTCCATCAATCCGCAGATTAGATATGCCGGTAGATTAGCCGGCGATCCGGTAAACACTTTGCCGCAGGCGGAGGTCCACTTGTTTGACGGCACGGGCAGCCAAACAGGCACCAACGGCCGCTGGGGTGACTACAGCGACATGACCATCGATCCGGTTGACGACTGTACCTTCTGGTACACGCAGGAGTATTACGCGACAACTACCAGTTTCGCCTGGCGCACTCGCATCGGCTCGTTCAAGTTCCCGGGCTGTGGTGGCGTGCCGACTCCCGATTACAGTTTGTCGGCGAGTCCGGCTTCACAAACAGTCGCGCCGGGAGCATCCACCAGTTACACGGTGACAGTGACGCCATCCGGAGGATTCAGCGGAACTGTGACCTTCAGTGTCAGCGGATTGCCGGCAGGGGCCGGTGCAAGTTTCAACCCACCTTCGGTGAACACCTCCGGGTCGTCAACGATGAATGTCACCACCAGCGCCAGCACGCCAGTGGGAAGCTATCCACTGACCATCACCGGCACCAGCGGCACTCTCAGTCACACGACTTCGGTGACCCTGGTTGTCGCGAATCCAACCGCCGACTTCGCGCTTTCGGCCACGCCGGCATCTCAAAGCGTGCCACATAACGGCACTACGACTTATACGGTGACGGTGACTCCCTCAAATGGCTTCAACGGCACTGTCAGCTTTGCGGTAAGTGGCCTGCCAAACGGGGCCACCGCCAGCTTTAACCCGACTACGGTCACTGGTTCCGGTTCGACGACCATGACCGTTACGACAGGCCACCCGCGGGGCACATTCCCGTTAACCATCACCGGCACCAGCGGTGCTTTGAGTCATACTGCTTCGGTGTCGTTGACGGTTACCAAGTAAAACGTGAAAGGCCATTGAGGCGATGCGAGGGGTGAGCCATAAACTCACCCCTCATTTTTTAAGCCGCGCTTTTTTAAGGGCCCGTCAGTTCTTCAGAAGTAATTTCCAGCCAGGCTTTTACTTTTACGGCTGATCTACCTTACGATTCCCAACTCGTATCGCGGATATCAACGGAAGGAAGTTAAGTGGTTTTCTGGAAGAAATACATGCACGCGCGCGAGCGCGCACATCACGAGCGAGATAACAATCGCCTGGTGCGGCCGTTTCATTGGGGGTTGGAGTTCATCACGGAGCACGTGAATGGCGACGACCCGCGCGAAGTGCTGCGTCAATACAGCGAGCGGGCAATGGCCCACAGCGAAGAATTTTACGCGCTGCCGGAAATTGCTGACTTTCAACTTAACGGCGATCAATTGACCTGGACCAGCGCCATTCATACGCTTGATGCGGAAAACAATCTGGCGCGCGCGCGCTATTTTCCGGCCAATGAAAGGCGCGCGCGTAATCCGCGAGCGGCCGTCGTAGTTTTGCCGCAATGGAACGCGCAACCGGAAAGCCATGTAGAAGCTTGCCGCATTTTCAACTTCATCGGCATGTCGGCGCTGCGTTTGACGCTGCCTTATCATCAGGAACGCCGGCCAGCAGATCTCGAACGCGCCGATCACTTAGTCAGCACGAATGTGGGCCGCACGATCCAGTCGATGCGCCAGGCAGTACTCGATACGCGGGCCGCGGTGAGATGGCTCAAGGAGCAGGGCTATGAACGCATTGGCATCTTAGGAACTAGTGTGGGATCCTGCATCGCCTTTCTCGCCTTCGCGCACGAGCCAGACATCAACGCCGGCACGTTTAATCACGTTTCGGGTTATGTCGCCGACGTCGCCTGGCGCGGATTGTCTACTCGCCACCTGCGCGCAGGCTTTGCCGATCATGTCAGCCTTGAAGAACTGCGGGAATACTGGGCGCCGATTAGTCCGGTGCCTTTCATTTCTCGCGTGTCGCAATTGGGCCAGCGCCCAATGCGCTTCATTGCGGCGCGCTACGATCTGACGTTTCCGCTCGACCTTACAAAGCAGACCATTGCCGAAGCCAGGCAGCACAATTTGCCGCTCGATGTGGTTTGGCTTTCATGCGGCCATTACACGATGGCGTCAATGCCCTGGAAAGCCATCGATGCCTGGAAGATTGCAACCTTCATGCAGAAGAATTTGCGATGAGGCTGCGCGTTTTTACTGGGACCGCGGGCGTCTCGCCCGCCGTGATTCATTACAGGATCCATTAAGGGAACGCATCACTAGCGCTTACGCGCTCGTTGTGGGCGAGACGCCGGCGGTCCCAGCTTAAACATGAAGCCTGCCTCCAACACGCCTGCTCACCTTCTCGATCAACTCGATGAATTAAAGAGTCGCTTCGGTCCGCGCGAGAGCCGAAGCCTGGAACAAATTCTCTCCCGGATTAGTCGAGCAAAGTTCAATAATGCCGATCGTCTAATCCGTTTTCATGAATTACTTCTGTTCATCTGCGCCTACCCACAAAGTGCGCGCGTTAGACAGATCACAGAGTCGCTTCTGAAAAGTTTCCACAAAAGAGTGGAGTCCTTGCGCGATGCTGAGGTGGATCTGGATTCGCTTGAACACCCTGAAGTATCAGGCATCGCCGGCACTTCTGTAACCGACACCTTCGGTTTTTTCATTGTGCAATGTTTGTCGCGCCTTCATCCGACCCAGCTCGCTTTCGATTGGGATTGGTTTGAAGACGAGAACCGGCTGGCCCAGACCTGGCCCAGGTTTATGCCACTGCTTGAAGATGACGCGGCGGTTGAGGCGAACGTTCCCTATCAAGCCTGGCTGCGTGCCGCGCGTCCTGCCGGAATGAAAGAGTTGCGCTGGCTGCTGCAGCAATTTGCAGCGCTTCCGAAAACTGAAAAAGAAAAAGCAGAACTCTACGACTCGCAAAAGCTTTATGTGCGCTGGACGCCGTCGGTTAGCGCGTCGCGGACCGGCATGCGCCTGCCTGTCCGCAAAATTTTCTATCATCACGAGCCGCTGATTCGTCGCAAAGATGTATCGCTACGAGCGGAGCTGGAAAAACCGTCGCCACCATTACAGCTTCTTTCGCAGAAGCAGGGCGAGACAATTCTTGACATGGCGCGCGAGGCTTCGACGGTGCGCTATCGCGAGCTGTATGGATTTACGCACGGCGACGCGAAGAGAGTTTTCAAAACAAATATCGGGCGTGGCGTTGATATTTTTGTAATGGGCCTGCCGGCAGAGTGGCGCCTGCCTTTGCGCGCTTATCACGCGGCCATGATTTTCAAGAACGGGGTGCCGATCGGTTATTTCGAGGGACTCTCGCTTTTCGAACGCATGGAAAGTGGCTTCAATCTTTACTACACCTTTCGCGATGGGGAGACGGCCTGGCTTTACGCGCGCACGCTCAACATATTTCGCCACCTGCTCGGCGTGACCGCGTTTTCTCTTGATCCCTATCAGATTGGTCACGAAAACGAGGAAGGAATCGAATCGGGCGCTTTCTGGTTCTATCGCAAACTCGGTTTTCGTCCGACGAAACCAGATATTCGAAAACTCGTCGCCGGAGAAGAAGAAAAACTAGCGGAACGACCGGCGTACCGAACGTCCGCGCGCACTCTGCGCAAGCTCGCCGCCGGTCCAATGATTTTCGAAATGGACCAGTCTCGCGTTGGTGAGTGGGATCGGTTTCATGTGCGAAAAATTGGTTTGGCTGTGCAGCGACAAATGGCGGCGAAGTTTGGCGGAGAGGCCGAGCGATTGAGGAATGAATCGGTGAAAACAGCGGCCCGCACTTTGAAAACTGATCCAGCGCGATGGGATGGTGACGAGCTTACCGCGCTGCGCGATTTCGCGGTTACGCTGAGCCTGGTTCCGGATCTTGGCCGCTGGAGCACTGTTGAGAAACAGCAGCTAGTTCAGATCATTCAGGCAAAGGCCGGCAGAGATGAAGCAAGATATCTAAAACTAATGCAGAAGCATATTCGGTTGCGGAAAGAAATCATCCGGCTGGGATCTGGAGTTGGAATTTAAAGAGCGGGGGCAAGCCCACCTTCCTGACCTGAGAGGTTGGGGAAGTTTTTGGCTCCTTGCTCACTTGTGAGGCTCGCAACCCGGTGAAAATCTTCTCCAGATAGTTCAGCTCGAGGTCAGGAAGGTGGGCTTGCCCCCGCTCTTACAGGCGAGCAAGCGATGTTCGAAGATTTTGTCTTCGGAAAAGTTCTCAAGTTTATCGAAATATTCGGCCTCGCGATCGAGCGCCTTTTCCGGAACCAACCCAACAATTTCTGTACTGCCGATTTCGACACCCAGTCGCTTTGCTTTGTCACGCACGGCATTGTAGGCGGCCGTCATTCCCGTAGTTTCATAGTTCACCAAATTCATCGAAACCTGGACCACTCCGCGAGTTGAGAGTGTGAAGCCAAGCGCTTTAACAAACGGCAAGCCGCCATGGCGCGCGCGGACTGTGCGCGCAATCTGTTTCGCAACGGAAACGTCAGGCGTTTTGAGGTTCACGTTGAACGCAATCAGAAAAAGTCGAGCCCCAACCGCAATCGCGCCCGCTGTTTCATGGACCACAAGTGGGCCAACATCGGGAGCGCGCGCCGGTTCGACAGCGATCTGTTCGCGCAGTAACTCAAGAGCGCCTCGTCGCACGTCTTCCAGATTGACGCGGTCGGGCCTAAGCGCGGCACGCTCGTAGAAAAAGACTGGAATCGAGAGCTCGCTCGCGATGCGTTCGCCCGCTTCGTGGGCCAGTCGAACGCAATCTTCCATTGCTACGCCACCGATGGGAACGAACGGCAGCACGTCAGTGGCACCAAGGCGCGGATGCTCGCCTTTATGCTCGCGCATGTCGATCAACTCCGCAGCGCGGGCAACCACAGCGACTGCCGCGTCAACAATCTTCTCCGGCGCGGCGACAAAAGTAATAACCGAACGGTTGTGGTCCGGATCGATATGCTTATCCAGCACGCAAGCTGTTGGCACCGCTTCAATCGTCCGCCACAACGCCTCAACAGTTTCAAGGTTGCGGCCCTCGCTGAAGTTTGGTACACACTCAACCAAGGCATTGCCGATTGCCGATTGCCGATTTTCGATTGGACTGGTTTGCATTGGCCATTAGCTTAACATTTGGCCCAACTATCCGATGAGCGGCGCGACAAATCGGCAATCGGCAATTGGAAATCGGCAATGACAGACCGTTTCATCGACCAACGCAAAAACGCCTGGCAGCGTTTAGAAGAGCTGCTGAAGCTACTCGACACGAGCTCGCTTCGTCGCCTCCGTCGCGAGGAAGTGCGCGAGTTGGGCCGCATCTACCGGCGCACCGCCTCTGATCTGGCGATCGCGCGTGCTGAGTCGCGCGACCCACGTCTTATCAATTATCTAAACAATCTGGTTATCCGCGCTCACGGTCGCATCTACCAGGCCGACGCGCAAGCCTCGTCGCGCATCGGCAAGTTTTTCGCGCGTGACTTTCCCGAAACGTTCCGGCGCACCTGGCGCTACACAGTCGTTTCCTTCAGCGTCTTTTTGATTTTTTCTGTCATTGGATTCGTAGGCACGAAACACGATCCGGAATTTTCGGAACTGGTGGGTGTGCCACCGGCGTTTCGCGAACTCTACATCGAAACCAAAACGCACTGGTGGGAAGACCTAAACGAAGCCAACCAGGTAGGCGCGAGTGCCATTCTTACTCACAACATCCAGGTGACGATCTACACGTTCGCATTCGGCGCGCTGTTTGGCGTCGGCACGCTGTTCTATCTCGCTTATAACGGCGCGACGATTGCCGCGGTGCTCGCGCTGACCTATCGCGCCGGTTTTGGTAACGACTTGCTGACGTTTATGGTGGGCCACGGCGTGATTGAGTTGACCTGCATCTTCATTGCGGGCGGTGCCGGGCTGTTGATTGGCAGCGCGCTCGTGGTTCCCGGCGACCTGTCGCGCGCAGATGCGCTGAAGAGTCGCGGCAAAGAGGCCGGTCGTTTGATGATGGGCGTGGCCGCGTTGCTGGTGGTCGCCGGCATTATTGAAGGTTTTATCTCGCCCGCGCCAATTCCGGCAGCCATCAAATTCACTGTCGCCGCCGTCACCGGCATCGCGCTTTACTCTTACCTACTATTGGCGGGCCGCGATGCTCCTGGGTAAAGCAAACTGTTAGTTTGGGCCGGCTCACTGCCGCTCAACTTGAAGTCTCGGCAAGCGACGCAAACTAACAGTTTGCTCTACAAAAATCGAGGAATCTGCAAATTAGGGAACGCGCGGGGCGTCGCCTAATTCTACAGATTCCCCGTTATCGTTCTCGCCTAATTTCTACTTTGGCGAAGGTGAAGTCATCGCGTGCTTCATTGGCGAAGACGAGTTCATCGGCATGCCCGACGAGGATGAACTCATCGTGTGGCTGGCTGGCGTGCCGTGATGAAAGACGGCCAACCATTTTCCAGCACGCATGGCCCAGATGGTTGTATGGCGCTCCTGCTCGGGCTTGGCTCCTGGGGTTGTGAGCAAGTAAGTGACCAGCGCGGCGTCGCTATCAATGCTCAACGACTTGAACTCGCTGACTGTGCTCTTGGAGAAATCGAAACCATTAACGCTTTTGACAATCCCCGCTTTGTCAAAAACTCCGTTGGGCTCAACTTCGATAGCATCGGTCGCCAGCATGGCGCCGAAAGCATCGTATTGTCCCGCCTTAAGAAAACCCCAAATCATCTTTTCGTTGGCGATGGGATCAGAGGTCGCGGCAGCTTGTGCCGGCGTAGTAGCAGGCGCCGCACGTTTTGTCGCGGAAGCTGGAGGCGGTGGCATGTTCATCACGTCGCATTCCTGGTGATAGACAGCCAGCCACTTGCCATTGCGATTGGCCCATGCTGAGCTGGCATGGACAGTAGCGGGCGGAAATTCTTTCCCTTTGTTCTTTCCTTTTATTGCCACTGTATAGACCACCATGTAGGCGTCTTTATCGATCGATAAAAACTTCCAGTCGCTGAAAGTAAGTTCGCGGGGTTCGAAGTCTTTTACCATTAAGACTGATCCTGACTTTTCCAGAACGCCGTCGGCGGTAACTTCCAATTGACCGCTGTCCAGCATGCCGGCAAATGCGTCGTAATCTTTTTTCGTAACGGTGTCCCAAACCGCTTTCTCCTTGGCAATCGCATCCGCTTCAGTAATTGGCGGCACGGAAGGTTTTTCAGCAACCGTACTGCTGTTTACAGTTTCTCGGTTCGCCGGTGGCGCGGTGCACGCGGCCACGGCGATCAATGCCGCAATCAATACGAACAACTTCTTCATGAGTCAACTCCTCGCATTTTTTAATCGAGCGCCGTGGTTTCTATTCCAAACCGCGTGATTAGTCAAGGATTTCGCAGGTGGCTGCTAAAGGCCCTGCTTCGGTTTGCCGCAGTTCGAAATCGGCGCCCGGCAACGAAACTAATTTTTCGCGTGCCGCGTAGTATGCGAATAGCGCACAGTCAGTTCTTGATCGTATACTGTTGAAAACTCGAATTGACGCAGGTTGCGCAACGTTTTTGGCTAGTCTCCCTTTGGCTCAAGAACATCAACGATTTTGCTTTACACTCAAACGTACTTTCGTACGAATTAATGGAGCACAGCATGACTAACTCGCAGAAATCTTTCACCGCCTTCGCCTTGTTGATTGCGCTGGGCGTAATGTCCGTGTTCGGACAAAACGGACACAACTTTGACGCGTCAGGCATCGACACAAACGCCTCGGCCTGCACAGATTTTTATCAATACGCTAACGGTAGCTGGCTCGCGAAAAATCCCATCCCGGGCGCTTTCCCAAGTTGGGGAGTAGCGAATGTTTTGAACGAGAAAAATCGCGACGCGCTTCACGAAATTCTCGAGGCCGCCGCGAAGAATGCTAAAGCGCCGAAAGGCAGCAGCGAACAGAAGGTAGGCGACTACTACGCGACCTGTATGGATGAAGCGAAGATCGAAGCGGAGGGACTAACGCCGCTCAACCCGGAATTTGCGCGCATCGAGAAAGTCAAGGATCAAAAAGCGTTGCAGGAGGAGATTGTGCATCTGCACTCGCTCGGCATCAATGCACTGTTCGCATCAGACTCCACTCAGGACTTCAAAAACAGCGCTGAAGTTACGGCTGAAGTTTTTCAGGGTGGACTGGGTCTTCCCGATCGCGATTACTACACGAAGACTGACGACAAATCCAAGGCGACCCGCGATGCGTATCTCAAGCATGTGGCAAAGATGTTTGAGTTGATGGGCGACGACGCTGCTAAGGCTGCGGCTGAAGCCCAGACGGTTATGGCGTTAGAGACGTCATTGGCACAGGCGTCGATGACGCGCGTCGAATTGCGCGACCCGGAACACATTTATCACCGCATGACGGTGGCCCAGGTCAGCACACTTGCGCCCGGCTTTGACTGGCCCGTCTATCTACAAAGGATGGGTGTGCCGGCAAAAGCCGACGTCAATGTCGCAACGCCTGATTTCTTTAAGGCGATGAATCAGCAATTGGCGTCAGTGTCTTTCGCCGACTGGCAGACCTACCTGCGTTGGCATTTGATAAATAACACCGCGGCGGCTTTGTCGTCGAAGTTTGTTGACGAAGACTTCAACTTCAAAGGAAAAACCCTGCAAGGCTCCAAAGAGAATCTGCCGCGCTGGAAGCGTTGCGTTGGTGGCACCGATCGCGTGTTGGGCGAAGCGCTCGGCGAAGTTTACGTGAAGAAAGCGTTCCCGCCGGCGGCCAAAGCGCGCGCCCTGGAAATGGTCCGCAATCTTGAAGCAGCGCTGAAGAGTGACATCGGCACATTGAGCTGGATGGGCGACGCCACGCGCAAGCAAGCCATCGTCAAGCTAGAAGCGTTTCTCAATAAGATTGGTTACCCGGACAAATGGCGCGACTACTCGTCGATGCAGGTTGATCGCGGTTCTTACGTTAATAATCGTTTCCATGCGAATTCATTTGCTGTGCGGCGCGACTTTAACAAGATCGGTAAGCCAGTAGACAGGGCGGAGTGGGGCATGTCGCCGCCGACAGTGAATGCCTATTACAATCCGCAAATCAACGAGATCGTTTTCCCGGCTGGCATTCTGCAACCGCCTTACTTCGACGCCGAAGCAGACGACGCGCTCAACTATGGCGGCATGGGTTCAGTCATCGGTCACGAGATGACGCACGGTTTTGACGATCAAGGCCGGCAGTTTGATTCGACAGGTAATCTGGCAAATTGGTGGACCGATGCCGATATGAAGGCGTTTCAACAACGCGCGCAGTGTGTCATCGATCAGTTCAGCAGTTTCGAAGTGGAAAAGGGACTTAACGAAAACGGCAAGCTGGTGGTTGGTGAATCGATTGCCGATCTTGGCGGACTGGTAGTTGCTTATGCCGCATTCCAGAAAGCAATGGAAGGCAAGCCGCGCGTCACGATCGACGGCTTCACGCCAGAGCAGCGATTTTTCCTTGGCTACGCGCGTGGGTGGGCGACCAGCACGCGGCCAGAGTTTGCGCGGTTGCTGGTTAACGTCGATCCGCATCCGTTGCCGAAATTCCGCGTGAATGGACCACTGTCGAACATGCCGGAGTTTGCGGCGGCGTTCCAGTGCAAGACCGGCGACGTAATGGTGCGCGCTGAAAAGGATCGCTGCCAAATTTGGTAACAGTCTCTGTGCGTACTCAGTGTTCAGAGGCCGCAGAGGTCACACGGAGAAAGACCGCAAGACACCGATCCTCTACGCCCTTGTAGTTCGCCAACAAACGCATGGATAATGCGCAATCATTTCTAACAGGAGATCCACCATGACTTTCCGTAAACGTCTATATAGTTCTTCCTTCGCAGTAACTCTAGCCCTGATCGCAGCGCAGTATGCGTTGGCGCAAACAACCGTGCGTTTGCCGCGGCCTAGTCAGAAGGCGACCGTGACGCAAACAATTGGCGTCACGGACGTGACCATCACCTACAGCCGTCCCGGCGTGAAAGGCCGCAGAATCTGGGGCGATCCGGTTGCGTCTCAAGCCGGCACAAAAGGCGAGGCCACACTCGACGACCAAAATATACGTCCAAAAGATGCGCCGATTGTGCCGTGGGGTCATGTTTGGCGCACCGGCGCCAACGAAGCAACTCAGTTTGTAATCACGGATGATGTCTTGATTAATGGACAGAAACTTCCGGCGGGCAGTTATAGTCTGCACACGATTCCTACCAAAGAAGAATGGACCATCGTCTTCAATGGCACTGCCAATCAGTGGGGCAGCTTCAACTATGATCCGGCCAAAGACACTTTACGCGTCAAAGTGAAGCCGCAATGGACCAATGACAGTCAGGAGTGGCTGGAGTATTCATTTCCGGTAGTCACACCGAACTCAGCTCAGGTTCTGATTCGCTGGGAAAAAGTTGCGGTGCCGTTCACCGTCGAGGTGCCAAACGTAGAAGCCGTCTGGCGTGGAAAGGTTGATGCAGCAATTGCGGCGGATCCCAATAATGAAGTAATCCCGCTCCAGGTTGCGAATGCTTATGTCGGCGACGACAAGTGGGACGAAGCGTTAAAGTGGATTGACCAATCAATTAAGGTTAAACAAACATTCCGGAACATGTCGGCCAAGGCACAGATTCTCTATCTCGCGGGTCGCAAGGACGAAGCGTTCGCATTAGCAGATCAGGCGATCGCCAAGGGTAAAGCAGACAAAGTTGACACGGCTAATTTCGAGAAACGCGTTGCCAATTGGAAAGCGGCCAAGATGTGAAGCAGCATCGTTCGTCTTTAACTATTTTTATTTGGGTAGGGCAGGGCTTGTTTCTGCCCTATTTTTTTAGGCTAACAACCGGATGGCTATTCCGCTCGGATTCGTTCATCCAAAAGCGTTCGGCAATGACAAGATTTTTAGGCTAAAATTACCATCATGAAAAATTCAAACCCCTTAATGCTGACTCGCGCCTTAACCCTCTTACTCATTATTATTTTTGCTGCTTCTCCTGTCTGGGCCACCTGCGGCGGCGGTGGTGGAGGCGGCGTTGGCGGCATGTCCGGCGGATCGGGCGGCGGGGGTTCGGCGCCTACGGTTTATTACGTGCCGTGGAAAGTCCGACAAGCGAAGGATCCGGCGCCAATGGGATTGGTGCTTTACTGGTTTCCCGCGTCAATGGACGAGCTGCAAAAATCGAGTTTGCGCGCATCGCGTTCGCTTTCTCTCTACGCGACGCAATGCATCTCGATGGAGGTCGCGGACACCCAAGTTCCAAATGCTGAGAAACTAATTGGCAGTTCGAAACTACCGGTTGCTGTGCTGGCAAATCCTGATGGCACGCCCGTTACTAAACTCGAGAACACCGCCGGCAAATTGAAGGTCGAGCAAGTTGAAAAACTTGTAGAGACGGAGATGAAGCAGCGTGAATCCGTGCTCGATGACGAACTGCAAGACGCCAAGGCCAAGGCCACGGCCGGAGATAAAGATGCTGCGGTCAAACTTTATCGATTGGTAGCCGAGCAGAAGTGCATGTTTCCTAAGAAGGCTAAAGACGCCGCTAAGGAACTGAAGAAGCTGGGAATGAATGACATCGCTGACTTCCCCTCCACGCCTGTTTTCGACCACCATCTCAGTGCGCTGATCGAACGGACCATGCAGCGCGGGCTGGTTGCGGAAATGAACGCGCAATACATGCTGGCAGAAAAGTCTTATCTGAAAGCCAAGGCGATGGACGAGGCAGACCCTGCGCCGCTGCGTTATCTGGGCGAACTCTATCGTCATCACATCGGCGACTGGGCAAAAGCGCGCACGACTTTTGAAGCGATTCTCAACATGCCTGCCGATCCACTATCCCGCGCGGTAGCGCTGCACGGCCTCGGCAAGATGACGATTCACGAAGGCGAGTTCAAAAAAGGACTGAGCCTGATGGAACAATCAATCGCCGAGTTTCCGCTGGCGCTCGCCTTTCGCAACCTGGCAGTTTATTGGAATTCAGAAGGCGATTTTGCGAAGGGCAACGAGTATACGCAGAAAGCATTGGCACTCGATCCGAAAGACCCTTACAACCTCGTTTTCGCTGCAGTCTTTATGGCTGCTGCCGGTAAGCGCGATGAAGCGCTGAAGATTGCGCGCGCTAACGTCAAGCTGCTGCCCGCATCCTACAACCTCGCAGCCATCTACGCGCAAAACGGTCAACGCGAGAAAGCCTTGGCATTTCTCAAACGCCACTTCTATCAATACGAGCGCTATCAATCGGTCCGCGCCAAGGAAATGATGGAAGCGCGCGTCGATGCCGTGTTTGATTCGCTGCGTGCCGATCCCGGTTTCATCGCTCTAACACGCAATGCCGATGGACGTCTGCCAATGCCGATGAAGCCGATGGGCGCCCGGTCTGACGCGAACAGGTAAATCCACGGTGGGCGTCGCAAAGCTAACAGACCAGAACACAATCGTTCCTAGCGAAAGCAAGTATGCGCGCGTCGAGCGCGAGCGGCGTTATTTGCTGCAAGACTTGCCAGAAGGATTGACGCGCGCTGACAAGCATCTGCAAATCACCGACAACTACATCACGGGAACTCGTTTGCGGATACGCAAAGTACGCGATCCGCGCAGCAATAAGTGGACGGTGAAGTTTACCCAGAAGTTTGCACCAAACGCCGGCGATTTCTCGCGCACGATAATCACGAACATCTATCTGAACGCATTGGAAGCGGAAACGCTGGCAGTATTTGACGCCAATGAGATTCGCAAGAACCGCTACTCTTTCGAATTCGACGGACGCAAGTTTTCGGCTGACATGTTTCTCGGCGATTTGTTTGGGCTGGTGTTGGCTGAAACAACTTTTGAAACTGATGAAGAGCTTGACAGTTTTGCGAAACCGGCTTTTGCTGTCGCCGAGGTGACCAATAATGAACTTTTCACCGGCGGCAAACTTTGCGAGTTGACCTTTGCCGACATTCGCGAGGAGATCTTGAAAAGCGGAATGGCGCGTTCAAGTTCGGCCGTGGATTGAAACCGCAGGGTAGGACAGACATTCCTGTCTGTCCAGTTTTGAGAACGAGGGGACAGGCAAGCATGCCTGTCCTACAGTCTGTCCAGTTTTGAGAACGAGGGGACAGGCAAGCATGCCTGTCCTACAAAGAAACCGCCGCCTGGGCTATGAAGTAGCACGGCTTCATGAAGCAAATGTTTCCATGTAAACAACTTCTGATTTTCCTGGCGTCGGTTTCAGTGTATAGCTTTACCGCTTGCCGGAAGGCCTCTACACCAGCAGAACAACCGCAAGGAAGCCCGCCAGTAATTAGCGAACAGTATCAACATCCGCAGGGTGGGACGACGCCGGCCGGTGAAACCAGATATTTCAAAGGGTCGATTGGCAGCGCCCTGGGTTTGCAGATGAAGCTGGTGCGCGAGTCGGACAAACTCACCGGCACATATTTTTACCAGAAGGTCGGAAAGAAAATTGACGTTCGTGGCACCGTAGACAGTGGAAACAATGTCGTGTTGGAAGAGTTTGACGCGAATAGTAAACAGACAGGTGTCTTCAAAGGCGTTTGGAAAACCGGAGACGATGGACTGATTGAGATTGCCGGCAATTGGACTAAACCAAATAGCAACAAAGCCACGGTATTTTCGTTACAGCAGGAACCAATTGAATTTACCAATGGCGTTGAGATCATCGCGCGCCAGATTAAGGAAAACAATAAGAAGCTCAAATATGAAATTGATGCCGAGTATCCGCAGTTAACCGGTTCAACCGATCCTAACTTTGAAAAGTTTAACCAGGCAGCGCGCGGGTTGGTTACAAAACAGGTTAGCGGGTTTCGTAAGCAAATGACTGAAAACGCCGGCGCCGAAAACCCGGTGGACAGCGAAACCGGCAGCGACCTCGGCGCCGGTTTCACCATCGCGCTGGCACAGGACGATCTGATCAGCGTGCAGTTTGATATTGGCGGTTATTCCGCGGGCGCAGCACATCCAAACTCCTACACCGACGTCATCAATTTCGATTTGCGCAACGGCAAGCAACTAAAGCTTTCAGATCTTTTCAAGCCCGGTGCGAAGTACCTGCCGGCACTATCCAGCTACTGCGTGCAGGATCTGAAAAAGCAGTCGAAGAAGAAAGGCGCAGACGGAATGCTCGATGATGACTGGATTCAGCGCGGTGCAGGTTCCGATGCAAACAACTTTCGCAGTTGGACGATCACGAAAAACGGCCTCGGGATCAATTTCGATTCTTACCAGGTGGGTCCATACGCCGCAGGCCCGCAGTACGTGCGGGTGCCTTACACGGCGTTGCAGGAAATCATCAAGCCGGATGGGCCAGTGGCGCAGTTTGCAAAGTAGTGGAAGCGTCAACTCCTTGGAGTGCGGCGGCCCGGCGCCGCTTTAGCCTGAGCCGCACTGGCGTGGCTTTATCGAGAAGCATTCGACCATGACGATCCAGATAGGTCAGTCGGACCAAAGCGCTGCCAGGCCAGCGCACTCCAAGGAGTTGATGCTTTCACTTGATCAGAAGTTCCTCCAGTCTGTGCTTTTCAGGCTGAAGGACACAGGCTGAAGCCTATGCCACTAACTGTATGAATCGAGTAGCAGGATTGTTTGTGATTGTCGGGGGAATCTGCCTGATCGTAGTTGGACTATTGATCTATTCAGGCGGACTCAACTGGTTTGGGAAGTTGCCGGGAGATATTCGTTATGAAAGTGATCGTGTTCACTTTTATGCGCCGATCGTTTCGATGCTGCTTGTATCGCTGGCCCTCAGCTTGATCTTTTACTTACTGCGAAGATTCTTCTAAGCGACAGCACCGCACCTCGCTCATGCCTCCGCTGTTCCAGCGTTTAAGTAGTCAGCCCGATGCGCCCGCGCGAAGTAAACTGCGAGCAGGAAGGTTACGAACATAATCGCTGCCGCGGTCCAGAACGTTACAAACAGGGAATGGTCGCTCATGTAATGCCACTCGGCATCAGCGCCTCGATGAGCGATCGCGCTGTGTATTAACAGTGCCGCAAGCGAAGGCCCCACTGCCCGCGCCAAACTCGCAGCCGATTGTGTTACGCCAAGTACGGTTCCCTGTTGTGCCGGGCCCACGCTCTTCGACGCCAGGCTGGTGAGTGCCGGACCGGAGAGAGAATTTCCCAAAGAGAAGATCCCGCCGCCGATTAGCAATGCTATCAACCCGCCGCTGGCTGGTCCGACAAAAGGCACGGCAAATAGGCTTCCGGCAAAAATAATTGCACCGACAATGACCAGGGCTAACTCGCCAAAGCGTTTCACCAGCCGGCCAATCAGGACCCCCTGAACGAGCACGGCAATCAAGCCGACATAAGCAAAAAGATATCCAGTGTGCTGCGCGTCATATCCGAAGCGAAACATCGTGTATAGCGAGAACGTTGTGGTCATGATCGAGAATGCAACCACGAAGAAGAAATAAATGAGCAGCACGAACTTCAGACGCGGTTCCCTGAGCGACTCGACGAGTTGTGAGAAGCCACGGCCACGCGCTGCTGAAGTTCGCGCCGGATGATCGGCCGTGACGGTCTCCGGCAGCGTAAAATAAAGCAGAGTGGCGTTGGCAAAACAGAGACCGGCAGCAAAAAAGAAAGGGACCTCAACCCCCCAACGACTGAGAATACCGCCGATCGCTGGCCCAAAAATAAAGCCCAGGCCAAACGCTGCGCCGACCATGCCCATTCCCTTAGCGCGGTCTTCCTTCGTAGTGACATCGGCAATGTAGGCTTGGGCCGTAGAAATGTTTCCACCCGTAATGCCGTCGAGAATCCTGCCGGCGAACAGCATCCAGAGCGTAGTTGCAAAACCGAGAAGCAAAAAACCGATGCCCGTGCCGATAATGGAAATAAGCAGCACCGGCCGGCGGCCATGCTTGTCCGACAGTCGCCCCAGAATCGGCGAGAAGATTAACTGCATGATCGAATAGGATGCGAACAGCAGCCCGACGGTACGCGGCGTGGCATTGAAGCGCGTTCCTTCGGCGTAGAAAGGAAGCACCGGAATGACTATGCCAAACCCGACCAGATCGATAAATACGGTCGTGAAGATTACGACCAGCGGCGAGCGTTTCATAGAGATCGTGAAAAGTGAAAAGTGAAAAGTGAAAAGTAGTGCAAAAGTGAAGAACGCATAGACAAGGATCTCAATTCAAGTTCACGACTCTCGGTAATGAATAGATGCAAAGATGCATTCTGTTAGTGCGCAATGACTAACTGTTCACTTTTCACTATTTACCCTTCACTACAGTTAGCGTCTCCTGCCTCCCGAAATGGCCAGATCAACCGAAGCCATTCCGCCACCGGAAATCAACAGCGCCAAACAAATTGCCAGCAACGACAAAGGATACTCAATTCCTTTCGGCACAAAGAAACTTGGCCAGTGTACTGACACCAACGCGGTCAGCATCGTGCACGCGATCAGGAAAGCGCCCACTCGAGTCAACAAGCCGAGGAAAATCAGGATGCCGCCAATCAGTTCCGAAAATGCCGCCGCGCCAAGCCAAAGCCAACCGGGTCTCATGAAACTAAAAGGTGGGGAGATAGAGATCCATTTTTCAAGCCCTGGTCCATTGAAACTGCCCAATACCTTCTGCGCTCCATGGGCAACAAATATAGTCGCCATTGCCAGGCGCAGCGGAAGCGGAATCCAGGTTGCGGAGGTGGAGGTTAATCTTCTAAACATGCGAATGTGGTCCTTTCCCTGAAACTAAGAAAGCGGTGCAGATATTAACGGGCAAAGCGCAGGGAGCAAAGCGCAGAGTGGTGACATAGGAGTTACTATCTCGTTGCTGCGGCCCTGCTCTTCATCAAGCAATTTGGGCCAGCTTCGCTACAATTGCCTGCTTCGGATGCGCGCCGATCAGCCGATCGATCAACTTACCATTTTTGAAAAGCAGCATCGTCGGAATACTCTGAATCTGAAACTGGCTGGCGGTCTGCGGGTTGTCATCGACATTCAACTTTGCAACGCGATAACGTCCCACTGCTTCAGCCGCAAGCTGTTCCATGATTGGACCAATCATCCGGCATGGCCCACACCACGGCGCCCAACAGTCCAACAGGACGACGCCGGAACTGTTCAGGATCTCCTGCGCAAAATTTTGGTCGGTGACAACCACTGGCTTAGCGGGACTTGCGGGATGGGCCGTCGCGCTTGTTAGCACATTGCCACACTTTCCGCATTTTGCGATGCGGCCAGCGCGAGAACTCGCCTCGACGCGGTTCTTAGTGCCACATTTGTCACACGTCACGATAGGCATCGAACAAAATCTCCCTCTTGGTTGTAGAAGCTATCTAACAACGTACTGGTCGCAAAAGTTTTGCGAAAGCAGCTTATTATTGCAAGATGGCTTAGACCGATAGGAAACACGTACAATTGCGTCAGGCGGATCCATCAACAATGCCAGGCACTTACGAGAACATCAGTTTCACTATCGACGATCGTGTGGCGCGCATTACGCTGGCGCGCCCACCGGTTAACATTCTGAACATCGCGATGATGCAGGAAGTAAACACTGCGCTGGAGGAATGTTCTGAACAGCGCGAGCTGGCAGCAATTGTCTTTGCTGCCGGGCCTGATTGCCGGGCCTTTAGCGCCGGCGTTAGCGTCGAAGAGCACGCGCCCGAAACGATTTTTCAAATGCTCGACTCGTTTCATGCGATCTTTCGCAACCTCGAGCAGATTGGCAAGCCGACCGTCGCTGTTGTTAATGGAGCCGCACTGGGCGGAGGCTGCGAATTGGTAGCGATGTGCGATTTCGTTATTGCCGGCGATCAGGCGCGGTTTGGCCAACCGGAAATCAAGCTGGGGGTCTTTCCCCCGGTCGCTGCCATCTTGTTGCCGCGAATTATTGGAGACAGACGTGCGCGCGAACTAATGCTGACCGGTGAGATAATCGAAGCTCGCGAGGCGCTGGCGCTGGGATTGGTGAACTGGCTTGTTCCGTCCGCCGAGCTTGAGCAGGAAACGTTGCGCTTGCTAACTCAACTTCGCGGCCTGTCCGCCGTAGCACTGGAACATGCCAAGAGAGCGATTGATTTGGGTCAGGGGCGTTCGCTTGATGCCGCGCTCAAGGAAATCGAAGACATGTATCTGCAAGAGCTAATGAAAACCCGGGATGCAACCGAAGGCATCAGTGCATTCATCGAGAAACGTAAAGCTGCCTGGCGGCATCGCTAATGAAACCCTATGGGCGTGATGTGTGAAGTGAACGATGAGAGTCAACCATAGCTACCTGGATCAATTTCGCTTGCTGGGGGGCGCCGCGCTTTCAGTTTTGTTGCTGGTTGCGACCGTTGTGCCCGGCGGCACCCCAAAAGTACTGGTGCAAAGACGGGCGCCACGTGCTGGAGTACAGACGAGCCATTCGCGTGATCGCACCTCAACCGAAGCGCGCGAGATGGTTGAAGTGGCCAGCGAAACAGTTTGTAACGAACGCGTGAGAGATCCCAGAGGCAGCATACCCATCGACGACATGCAGGCCAGACCATCGCTTCCGGTAGATAGTCCCGAAGCACTTGCCGGCGCGCAACGTGCCCAGCGCTTGCTGCCGGCGGCGCGGCGGTTGGTTGTAGCTTCGCTCAAACAATTGTCGAGGGATTACAACGTTAGCGGGACTAAAGGCTTCGATCTCAAAATTCAGCGGGCCATTGCTCGCGTGGAAGCGGTAAAAGACGTTCGTCCGGACATGGACTCGCGCGACAACGCTTCCGTATTGATGCGAAACCCGCGGACGATAATATTCGGAACAATTTTTTTGGCGGGTTTGCCTTCGGACGAAGGGATGATCAGCGTGCTCTCCCACGAGTTGGTTCATATTGCAGATGGCAGCCAGGACAACTTGAAACCTTTGTTTCGAGCGATTGCAGGCCGTGCTTCGAGCCTTACGGGCTTGAAAATTCGGGACCAAAGAGCGGAAGAGTTAACCTGCGATCTGGTGGGAGCGTTGGCAACCCGTTCCTACGTATCTACAACGCCGAGTTACGAAGCCTTGCCGCAAAGAATATCGCGCTCGCTGGAACATAACTGTGTGGATAACGACGAAGGCGACGATGATCATCTTTCGCCGCGCGATACAATTCGCGCGATTCTCTTTTTAAGACCAGCGTTATCGCGCGAACTTGTTTATGGGCGTTAGCACGGTGGTTTTTTCCCCTCCCTTTGGGAGGGGTTAGGGGAGGGTGCGAAGCTTGACCGCGCACAAGCCCTCTCCCCAACCCTCTCCCAAAAGGAGAGGGAGAAAGACTTCAAAACAAAATCAGCCCAGAAGGCCCACGATCCAGTTGATTAAATCCCCTCCAGCTCAAGAGTTCAGCGAACAACGGAAACGTCGACAAGCGAAAGGAATCTCGCATGGGCGCAGTGCTTTTGGAAATAATGACAGAGCGCCATTGTTGATTATCTCTGTAGTTTTAACTCTGCTTGCCGCTTCGTGCTCGTCGATTACCGAACGACGCGACGTGCGCCCGCTCGTGTTACGCGACGTTCCCGCACAGCGACTCGCTTATCGTTTTGAAGCCGATATCAAGGTGCCCGACGACATAAAGAATGAAGATACAGGTGACAAGATCGAGGCCATCCAAATCGATTTCAATACGCGGCGAGAAAATGACGCGCTGTTGCGAACCGTGCGCTCGCCTGACGGCCAGCGTGCACTCGTTCTTTACGGCACGGAAGATCAGCCCAGCCCCGCCTTCAGTATCGATATTTATTCGTCCGACGGTCACTTTCTGCGAAACCTGACTCCGCCGGATCTTTCCTGCGTATTTCCCGAAACTGTAGCCTGGTCGCCTGATGGAAACTTCATTACCTTTATCGCCCACCGTGGCGTGAAACCAACGCCGACGCCGACACCGCCCGGCGCGACTCTGCCTGAAACTGCTGAACCTTCGCCGCTGCCTTCAATCGCTCCGGCTTTTCCCGCCGTGGCGATGTTTAGTACCGAGCAGATCTATATTTGCAATCGCGATGGCTATGATTTGAAACCACTGACGACGCGCGAAGGTCTCATCTATTTTTATTCGTCATGGGCGCCGGATAATCACGCGCTGGCCGCGCTGGCATGCAGGGAGAGCGAATGGGATGCCCGCGAAAAGGAATACAAGCTGCCTGTGGGTAGACCGCGCCTAATCAATCCGGACGGAACTGAGCGGCTGCTCTCTGACGATCTTAGCGACGCTTTGCCGGCCTGGTCGCCGGACTCCTCAAAAGTAGCGGCTGCCTTTGATGCTGACGTGATGATTTTCGACGCCGCTACAGCTAAACCAACGCAGGCACGCATTGGGCTGCGGGATGCGTTGATTGCGGCTTCCAAAATTTACGAAGAGAAGGCTGCGAGAGGGGAGAAAAACGATAATGGGACCAAGCAGGCTGAGCGTGGAGCTTCACAGGCAGCTATTCCAGCTTCATTCAATCCGATCGTTCGTCTGGAATGGATAACTCCGGAAAAGCTCCACTTTCAGACAGCTTATGTTCGACTTTTTAGAAACGAGCCAATCAATACCTTCCAACGCTGGCACCTCCTCATACTCAGCCCGCAGGCGGCGGTTCTAAAATAACCTTCGACAAACGCGTAGCGTCCCGGCCGCAGTTATCCTTTTGGCTTGTCAGGGCGACCAGGCCTAACGGCATAGCCACGTTGCCGGGCGTGGCATATAATCCCACCCAAATCGAACCCCCAGCGAATCCAATAATCACTGAGCCTGACCCATAAGATACGGAGTTTAAGCAACATGAAGAAACTATTCACAGCAGGGCCGGTATTTGTCTTGTTGTTCGGCATATCTCTAGGCCAAACGCTTCAGCAGCCCAAGTCGCCGGAACAGGAACCCGGGTCTCAGGATGTCATACGGATTAGCACTTCACTTGTGCAGACCGATGTCGTCGTTGTGGACAAAAATGATCAGATCATCCCCGATTTGACTCTCGCTGATTTCAAACTCTTTGAGAATGGCAAGCGGCAGGATCTAAAGTTTATAGAATTCGTGAGCGCAGACGCAGGCCCGCGCATTGAGGGTAGCATCAACATAGAGGGAAATCGCATCGAGCCGGACGCGGCCCGCAATCTTTCGGCGCGCGATCTACGGCGCGTCTTCGCTTTTGTCGTCGATGACCTGACTATCCCCTTCGCGGATCTGATCAGCGTCCGCAACCTGCTCGCGGACTTCGTAAACAACCAGATGCGCGATGGCGATCTGGTAGCCATTGTGCGCGTCGTCGGAGGGCGCGGTCTGTTACAGCAGTTTACCTCGGACAAACGGTTGCTGCGGCGGGCCATCGCCGAGATTAGGCCCGTGGTTACCCCTTATTCAGCTTTCAATAACCCACCCGCAATAGAAGGGAACAATCCCCAACCGCAGCAGGCAGCAGCTGGCGATGGCGGCATCGCCATGCCGGAGTTAGCCGGCGTGCCTGACGTTGATGCCAGCGACGAAGGTATTACAAGAGGCCTGCGCTCATTGATTACACTCGAGATGACCGGCGAGGTGGTCAAGAGCATGAAAATGCTGCCTGGTCGCAAAAGCCTCGTGTTGATATCAGGTGGTTTGCCACTCTATGAAACAAACCAAAACCAGGTCACCATAGCCGGCATTCCGACGCCAGTTGCGGACTTTAGCACCTACATCTCGAACGTCTCCTATTTACTTAATCAGCTTACCGACAGAGCCAGCCGCGCCGGTGTGGTTATTAATACACTGGACATCCGCGGGTTGAAGGCGAGCCGCGGTGTCTCGCTCTTCACTGATCCGGGAAACGAAGGCCGGAGTGCCTTGTTTGGAGGCGGAGGTAGCGATCCCAACTTTGGGCGAACGGCGAACATGGGGCAGTTCGACAATAAGTCCCTCGACACACTATCCGGCCATCTCGGCCTACAGACGCTTGCGAATGCAACCGGCGGCCTGTCTGTCACCAATACCAGCAATTTCGGCGAGGGACTTAACCGAATACTAAACAGGAGCAATTACTATCTGCTCGCTTATAGACCGAACGAGTCGTTCGACAACAAGTTCCGTAAGTTAGAAGTCAAGGTCGAGCGCCCCGGCGCCAGGGTTTACACTCGCGCGGGCTATATTGCCACGGCGGATACGCCAGCGGGCCAGCCAAAAACCAAAGAGCAAGCCATCATAAGGGCGGCTGCATCACCTCTGGCCAAGCGAGAGGTGGATGTCACCGGTTTGCTCCAATACCGATTCCTACCAGACAATCGCGCTGATATTGACATCAACATGCTAATAAACGCGAACCACCTCAACTTCAAGCAAGAGTCGGACGGTAATTACCACACCTCGTTTGATGTAGTCGGATTCCTTGTTAACAGCATGGGCAAGTCACAGGGCGGATTTAGCCAGACGGTCAACGCAAATCTATCGCCCGACGATTACAAACGCGCTCTGACTTACGGGATTAGTTACACGGGCCATGCCCAACTGCCGCCCGGTGTGTACCAGCTGCGCGCCGTAGTTCGCGAGAGTGAGTCAGGTTTAGTTGGGACGATGTCTCAGTTCCTGGAGGTGCCCGATCTAGCCAGGAAGCGTCTAACAGCGAGTAGCCTTTTTCTCTATGCCGTCGATCCGACGCAAGGTATCAAGGCGAGTCCCCAACCGCTAACGGGTCTGCGCCAACTCTCGCGTAAGCAAGACCTGCGCTATGCCGCGATTATCTACAACCCGAAAGCCAGTGACGGCAAGATGCAGCTGCAATCCCACATACTCATTAGCCGAGGCGGTAAAGTACTGTTTAAGGAACCTGATCAACCTCTAACCGGAGTGGTGCAGAACGGGCAACTGGCAAAGATTGGCCAATTCGGCCTGGGCAAAGTCCAACCTGGTCGGCTCGTGCTGACGCTGGTGATTACAGACGCTCAGGGAAACAAGTCGGAGCACACCGTGGTGCGCAACGTTGACTTTACCCTCGTGGATTAACTATCAGCCGACCACGAATGAGGCGGAGCACAGAGTACGTACTCTGCGCCCCGTTTTAATTTTGCCACTCCGGCGAAGAGGGCTGAGACTACGAAACTGCGGCTTGCTAACCTAACGGATTGAAGTTGAGCCAAGAAAGGGCTGTCAGCAATTTCATCGCCATATCTAATTAACTGGACACAAGCCTGCTCTTATCCCTCTCCGAATGTTTTGATCCACCTTAAAATTGGCAAGACCTTCCGTCAAAAAAAGGGAGAGCCGTTACCGGCTCTCCCAACAAATAGTTTCCAACTAAAGTTTTTGGCTAGAAAGTGATGCGAACGCCGAACTGGATCACGCGTCTCGCAAACTCAATTTCCTGGTCATTGGCGAAGGTTGAGCCTGCATCCTCGGTAAAGAAGTCAGGCAGATAACCAAAGCCGTTTGGTGCATTACTGTTTACGCCATAGCCCGGTTGAGGATGGTTCAGCACGTTGAAAGCCTCAGCACGGATTTGCACGCCTAGCGACTCGCGTACTTTGATGTTCTTGAATAGTCCCATGTTCAACTGGTTCAGCTTCGGCCCACGCAACGAATTGCGTGTTGCCGTCCCGAAGGGCGTGTTGAAGATCTTCGCCGCGCCGGGAAGGTTGAGAATGAAACGCACATCATTGGGCGTGACTGACACCACGTCACCTGTCGTGTTCAGTGCGTTCAAGGAGAGGAAGCCACTCTGGTTGTTTATGTCAGTGCCGTAGAAGATCGCGGCATCGATCTCGCTAATGCCGACCAACTGCTGATTCGCGTTCGGGTTCCCGACGAATGGTCGGTCGCCAGAAGTTAGGTAAGTGTTGCCCAGACCCAGGAGGCCGTTAAAGAATTGCCCCGGCGTGTAAGGCACGCCGCTGGTCAGCACGAAGACCCCATTTAATTGCCACCCGCCGAGCAAGTGACCTACTACGCCCCGCTGCTCTTTCCAGTAGGGAACATCGTAGATGAAGTTCGCGGACAAAGCATGCGGTCGATCGATCTGCGACAGGCTCCGCTCGCACGAGCCCAGGCAGAAAGGATTTTGCGCGTTGGCCGAGGCTATGTCGAAGCCGAAGATTTCGCTGGCGTTATCAATGGTCTTGCTAAATGTATAGGATCCACCGACCGACAGCGCATCGTTCAGCAGCCGCCCGTTATAGCGCGCTTGCAACGAGTGATAGATCGAAGAGGCAGAGTTGGAGCGTGTGGTAATGGCAGCTTGACGCTTGATCCGACCGTTGCAAGCTGCTTCGTTGATGGTTAACGTCGTCGGATCGTTCACGCAAACTTGCGGAACGATGCCCGCTGGGATGAATTGTCGGAAAGCAGGCGTATCAATGCCCGTACCGGCATAATTCGTAATTCCATTGTACATCGGCCCGACAACGAAGTTGTCGTTGACATTCTGGAATAGCCCGACGCCGTGCGTGCCGACGTAGCGGACTTCAGCAACCTGATTGCGTCCGAACTGATGCTGCACGCCTAAAGAGAACTGCTCAGAGTAGGGCGAGTGGAAGTCCGGCGAAACGTGAACCTGCGCGAGGAAGCGCGGGTCCAACTTGCCGAGGGGCGTCGCGCCGGAGGCGACGGCCTGCGCCCTGATGACTTCCCCAGTCGGATTGGCCGGAATCGCAAAGGGCGAGTTCGGAACGTTTGGCAACAGGGCGTTCCCCGTTAGCGAGAAGGCGGCCGAGAAGGGCGCCTGGTTCTGCACGTTGAGCAGAATGTTGTAGAAGGACGGATCATAAGCGATGGAGAAGCCACCACGAATGACCGTCGCATCTTCACCGAGCAATTTCTTCCAGAAGTGCGGCGTGTAAGCGAAGCCAACCCGCGGTGCGAAGTTGTTCTTGTCTGCCGGAATGAACGGTACGGTGCGGACGCTCAGCGGTAGCGCTGGGTCGTAGAACGCAGTGGACGCATTGCTCTCACGCTTCACTGTCACATCGTGCAGAATGTTGATCGGCTGTCCCGTGTATTCGTAACGCATACCAATGTTCAACGTCAGATTAGGTCTGATTTTGAAATCGTCCTGCACGAAGTAGTACTGATCATTCTCCGTGAATGCTAGCGTCGGATCGCCCGCCGTTATCCCAACTGTCGAGGGCGCGTTGTTCGCAATGCGGGAAGTTGAGTTGAATCCGAACGCGCCGTTGAAATTCGGCAGGAACGGCGCCACTTCGGTTAAGTGCTTAAACTCAGCGCCGAAGATCAGGGAGTGCCGTCCGCGAGTCCACGTCAGGTTGTCAGCAAGTTGGTAAACCTTACCCACACGCCCCTGCGGGAGGTTGGTTGCGGGTCCGATCGTATCCAATACCAGCGATCTGTTGCCCACACCCACCGCCGGGAAGGTAATGTTC
>WNFS01000343.1_pt1 | contig 33807 bp, 29 predicted proteins | sample 5400141 | NCBI WGS metagenome assembly WNFS01 (sample SAMN13153358, study PRJNA577476) | soil metagenome | isolation source: 60 cm saprolite under Madrone tree | place: USA:California | collected 2016-06-14
TCATGGCTCCGGCGATGAATGCCGCCGCGTCTTTTTTTGTCCTCACCGCTGCGGGATCGTACGCGCGCGCGACGTCGGGCAGGATCTGGGCGAGGGCAATGTGAAACTCCTGGACATGCTCCAGCTGAAACGCGGTGGCCGGCCCGTCTGGTACTCGGGCGCCCTTGAGCCGCCGGTCGGCCGGATAGCTCGGCCAGTCCAGCCGGGGCGGATTGGGAGCGAGCAGCGTCAACAGCCGGTTGGCGTTCTTCTCCCGCGTGAACGGGGCGTGCTCGCGGGGATCGCCGATGAATTGCTGGGTGACCGTGGCGGGAATGGACGCGTGCTCGAACAGTGTGTGATCGACGCCAGGATTGACGTAGGGAGAGACGAGCACAGCCCCCACGCGCACGCCGAGCTGATGGAAGTCGAACGGCGGAACCGTGGAACGGAAGGGTTTCTCGGGGGTGCCGTCCCCGTAGGGAAGACGGGGCGGCGGCACGTGATCGAAGATCCCGCCGTGCTCGTCCCACACGATGAGCAGCAGAGAAGACCGCCAGGTCTCTTCATTGGCTCGCAGCGCCTTGTACACGTCCCAGATGAACTGGTCTCCGGCTGGCACGTAGTGATCGGGGTGCTGATCGGTGGCGATCGTCCGATCCGGATCGTCGCTGTAGGAAGGCTCCACGAAGGCGTAGTCCGGCAGGGAGCCCCGGCGGCAATCGGCCACGAAGTCCCCGTACAAGCCGAAGTACTTCGATCCCAGGAAGGTCATCCCGAATGTCCCGCTCCCGCGAGAGTAGTAGATCTTCCCGTGCCTCCCCGCCGCGTTCAGCCTGCCGTAGATACCCCGTCCGCGGTCGAGCCATATGAGACCGGAGTTGACCTGGCCGAACGACGTGCCGAAGTGCGCGAACTGCCGGTTGGGAGCGGTGGCCCCCGGAACGGAGGCAAACCAGTTGTCGCACACGAGGTAGTGCTTGGCGAGGGCGGTCAGGGCCGGGAGCTGTTCGGGACGGAAGCAGCGCATGATGTTGGCGGGATTGCCTCCGGCCCGCTGATAGCTGGTGACGAACCCGCGCATGGAGGGGACGCCCGACCCGGATATGCCGAGCTGCTCGTGAACGTTCTCGAACTCGTGCGACGGATCGACGGTGAACTGTCCCTGGTACCTCGCGCCGTCCGTCACGTAATAGCGCGTCCCGTCCGCGCTCTCGTTGAAGTAGTCCCCCGGCTTGACGCCGCGAAGCCCGGGAATGTCCGGCATGAGCATCCCGAGCATGTGATCGAACGAGCGATTCTCGAGCATCAGCACGACGATGTGCCGGATGCGGGGATCGCTCCCCTCGCTCACGGGCTCGGATCGTACCCGGCTGTTCGCGGCCGCCACCGCGCCGCCCGCCATCAATCCTAGTACCGCCCGCCGTGCTAGCTCCGCCATGCCCGCCCTCCCGAGGCGCCCAGGCGGCGCGCGGTAAAGGCGCGGCCGTCCCAGAGACTGCATAGTCTCGCTGCGACGGGGGCACGACGTCGGAGACGTCTCACCCCATGCCTCCCACAGATGGCGATATCAAAGTATCAACCAGAGCGACGGGATACCAGATTTTCCTCCGCCCGCGGGCCAAGCCGGTAAAGTTTTCGTGCGCGTCCCGGCATCATCCGGGACCGGGCGGGCAAAGAGGTGGCGGCGCGGATCCGGGCGGCCCTCCAGCGGGTCACGCCGGAGCGACTCATTCCCGCGCCGGACTGCGGAATGAAGTACCTGCCCCGCCCGACCGCCTTCGGCAAGCTCGAAGCGCTCAGCGCCGGCGCGCGGATCGTCCGGTCGGAGCTCACCTAGCTACGCGGTCCCGCCGCCATCGGCTTGGCCATGCGGGTGCAGGGGACGGTGACGGTCGAGGTGGGCACGGCGATCCGCTCGAGGACGGTGAAGCCGTAGGCCGAATAGAGGGGCTCCCCCGCCACGGTGGCCACGAGCTCGAGCGAGCGAAAGCCCTCTCGCGCCGCCGCGGCCTCGCACAACGAGAGGACGAGGCGCCCGATCCCGCGTCTCACGAAGTCGGGATGCGTGTACATGGCGCGCACGCGGGCGGGCTCGACAGCGGGATCGAGCAGACGCGCATCGCGACCCGCGGAGTGATCACCTCCGAACAGCGTGGCGCGCCGGCTCCAGCCCCCACAGCCGGCGATCCGGCCCTCGCATTCCACCGCGAAATAGGTGCGGTCTTCGATGAGCTGGCTATCGACGCCCATGATCTCGAAGGAGGCCTCGACGCCGGCCGCGTCCAGATACGCGCCGATGAGGGCGCGGATGGACAGCACCATCAGGGCTCTGAGCTCGGGCAGATCGCCCATGGTGGCCAGACGATGAGCGAGGCCGCGCGGCTCGGTCACGACTAGCGGAGCACCTCGCGGAAGGATCGGATGGCCTCCATGTGCGCCTGTGGCGTCTTGAAGCCGGCGCGCATCGTATCGACGGCCAGATGCGTGGCGCCGAGGGCCTGCCACGCCTCGACGCGCCGGCGCCACTCGTCCTTCTCCAGGCCTTGAATGCTGATCCAGGGGTCGATGCCGAACGTCGCGCGGTTACGGCCCGCCTCCGCCAGGTAACCGTCGAGCTGGTCGACGTAGCCCTTCATGCGATCGTCGGGATGCCGTCCCGCGGGCATCCACCCGTCACCGATCCGCGCGGCCCGCTTGAGCACCGGCTCGGCGGCACCGCCAAACCAGATGGGAATGGGGCGCCGGACGGGAAGCGGATTGATCCCGGCGTTGTCGATGACGTGCTCCGCGCTCTGGTGGGTGACGAGGGGCTGGGCCCACAGCTTGCGCAACACCTCGATCTGCTCCTCGACGCGGCGGCCGCGCGTCCGGAAGTCTTCACGGAGCGCGTCGTACTCGACGTAGTTCCAGCCGATGCCGATGCCGAGACGCAGGCGGCCCTTGCTCAGCACGTCGACCTCCGCCGCCTGCTTGGCCACGAGAGCGGTCTGACGCTGGGGCAGAATGAGAATCCCCGTCACCAGCTCGAGCCGTGTGGTCACCGCGGCGAGAAAACCGAAGAGCACCATGGGCTCGTGAAAGGGATGCTCGTAGGTGTAGGGCCCGGTCAGGCGGGGCTCCCGAGCTGGGTGCGCGCCCAGCACGTGGTCATAGACGAGCAGGTAGTCATAGCCGAGCCCTTCCGCCGTCTGCGCATAGTCCTTGATGGCCTGGGCATCGTTGCCGAATTCGGTCTGCGGAAACACGACCCCGTGCTGCATGGCGTTCCTCCTCTGGTGGCGGCGGATAATCATCCGATCGGCGGAGCCGGCTCTTGCGCGCGACGAGGAGTGTAGCGCAAAGCGCGCCGGGGCCGATGGCCGCCTTGCCCGTGATTGCTTCGTGCGAGACAATGCCGACAGTAACGAGTCCGAACGTGTGACCCAGACAAGGAGACGCCTCATGCCACCGACCAAGCTCGCCCACCTCGTGTTCCAGACGAACCAGATCGGTCCCATGCGCGACTGGTACTGCGCGACCCTCGACGCGCAGGTCGTTCACGAAAACCAAAGCCTCTGCTTCGTCACCTACGACGACGAGCATCATCGGATCGCCTTCATCGACCCCGGGACATTGGCCCCGCGCGCCCCCATCCTGCCCGGGCGCCTCGTCGACACCGCCGAGCCGCCGGGCCTGCACCATGTCGCCTTCACCTATCCGTCCATGGGAGCGTTCCTCGACAACTACGCGAGGCTCAAGGCTCTGGGTATCGTGCCCTTTCGCTGCATCAATCACGGACCCACCACCTCCATGTACTATCGCGATCCCGACGGCAACCGTGTCGAGCTGCAGATCGACAACTTCGCCACCGCCCAGGAGGGGCGGGACTGGCTCAGCACTCCCGCCTTCGCGGAGAATCCGATCGGCGTCGAGTACGATCCCGACCAGCTCGTGGCGCGCTTTCGCGCCGGCGTGCCCGTGGCCGAGTTGGTTGTCCGGGATCCGGTGCCCGCGGGCTGATGCCGATCCGCTCCGCGCCCGCCCGGCCGTTGAGACGCGCTATCGTGCGCACACCATCGTGGGCATGGAGGAGAACGCCATGGACGGTACGCTGATTGCCAACGCGACGATTCTCGACGGCAGCGGGTCCGCGCCATTTTCCGGAGACGTGCTGGTAGAAGGCCAGCGCATCGCGGCCGTGCAGCGGGGCGGAGGCCTGCCCCGCGGCGGCGCGCGCGTGATCGACGGGGCCGGCGCCACCCTGATGCCCGGGCTCGTGGAGCCGCATGGTCATGTCAGCTACCCGGATGCCGCCACGAACGCGGACTTCACGCGCCTGCCCCCGGAGGAGCACGTCCTCGTCACCATGCGCAACGCCCGGACCATGCTGGAGTGCGGCTACACGAGCGTGCTGTCGGGCGCCGCGGCCAAGCCCCGGCTCGACATCGTCATCCGCAACGAGATCGAGGCCGGGCGCATCCCGGGGCCGCGCTATCTCGCCAACGGCCCGGAGATCACGGTGACGGGCGGGCTCGGCGACGAGAACGCGCTCCACCTGCCCCACCTCGAGACGCCGACCTTCGCCTGGGTCGCCGACGGTGCGGACGAGATTCGCAAGGTGTGCCGCCTCCTCGTGCGGGAAGGCACCGATCTCCTCAAGCTCAACATCTCGGGCGACACGGGGCCGCGCGACAGCCGCTCCCAGCGTGCGGTGATGACCGATGCCGAGGTGGCGGCGGCCATGGAGATCGCGCGGGCGGGTGCGGTGAGGGTGTGCGCGCACGCGCGCAGCGCGGAGTCCGTGAAGATGTGCGTGCGGCACGGTCTCGGCATCATCTATCACGCCAACTTCGCCGACGAGGAGGCGCTCGACCTCCTCGAGGCCAATCGCGACTGGTGCTTCGTGGTGCCGGCCCTCGGCCTGACTTACCAGACCTGCTACGCGGCCGGCGAGTGGGGATTCACCCCCGAGCAGGCCCGCGAGCGCGGCCTCCTGCGCGAGCTCGAGGTCTCGGCGGACACCATGGGCCAGATGCGCAAGCGCGGCATCCGCGTGCTGCCCGGCGGCGACTACGGCTTCGCCTGGAACCCGCACGGTACCTACGCGCGCGATCTTCTCCTCTTCGTCGACGTGCTCGGCTTCACCCCCATGGAGACGCTCGTCGCCGCCACCCGCCTCGGCGGCGAGATCATGGGCCGCCCCGAGGAGCTCGGCCAGATCAAGCCCGGCTACCTCGCCGATCTCCTCCTCGTCGACGGCGATCCTCTCGCCGACATCAAGCTCCTGCAGCGCCAGGACGCGCTCCTCGTCATCATGAAGGACGGCCGTCTGCACAAGGCGCCCCCCGCGGCCTGAGGCTGCGCAGGCCGCGCGGGGCTCCCTTTGTGCTGCTGCCCCCTTCGCGGTCCCCTTTTGCGGTGCCCCATGGTAAAGTCGTGGGCATCTTCGCCTCGATCTCGACTCGTTCCGGGAGGCCATCATGAGCAACGCGGCAGCGATCCCGACCGGCAAGCTCGTTCACGCGACCCCCGAGACCGCCCCCATGGTCGAAGGGCGGCGCAGCTTCCTCAAGTATCAGGACCTGGGCGTCACTGCCGCGAGCAGCGGTCGCATGCGCGCGCAGGTCATGAGCGCCACCGAGGGCATGACCAAGCCCACAGGCTGGCATTACCACGTCTGCGACGGCCAGTTCGTCTACGTGCTCAAGGGCTGGGTCGATCTCCACTTCGAGGACGGCCAGAAGCTTCGCGTGAAGGACGGCGAGTCCCTTTTCATTCCGGGGGGCCTGCGCCACAACGAGACCGCCACCTCGGATACGCTCGAGATCCTGGAAGTCTCCGTGCCGGCGGACATGGGCACCGTCCCCTGCGAGACACCGGAGGGGCAGACGTAGCAGAGGAGCGCACCCCAGTCCACCCTCACAAGCGACTGTTGAGCACGTAGAAGGGCTGCGTCTCGCCACCCAGCCAGTCCGCGTACCAGCGCTGGTAGTAGGGTTTCAGGCGCTGCAGCATCGCGGCCCGAGCGCGCTGCTCGTCGCTGACGCTCCGGGCGGCGGCGCGAATCTCCTGGTAGAGGGCGGCCACGTCCAGGGTGAGGAAGCGGCGGTCTTCCATGACGAGGCGGCCGCCAATCACCACGGTGGCCACGTCCTCCCCCATGGCGCGGTGCAAGAACGCCTCCACGATGTCGAGCTCGCCGGTGAGCCACGGATCGTCCATCACGCGGTCGAGGTCCACGAGGATCGCATCGGCCTTCATGCCCGGCCGGAGCTCGCCGAGGCGGCCGCCGAAGCCGAGGGCTCGCGCACCGTTCACCGTGCCCATGGCCAGCACCTCGCGCGCGTCGAGGGGCGGCGTGCTCAGGTCGTAGCTCGGCACGCGGTGGAGCTTGTGGAGCATGCGCAGCTCCATCACCGCATCCTCGTCATCGTTGATCGTCTTGTCGTCCAGTCCCATGGCCACGTTCACGCCGCGCCGGACCATCTCGTACACCGGGGCGAGGCCGTTGCGCATGCCGAGGTTGCAGCTCGGATGACTGGTGATGGAGGCGCGTCGCGCGGCGAGAATGTCGATCTCCTGGTCGGTCACCCAGATGGCGTGGCCAAGCACCACATGCTCGTCGATCAGGCTGCGCTCGTCCAGCCACGCCACCGCGGTTCGGCCGTATTTGCGCAGGGAGAAGGCCTTCTGGATGGGCGTCTGCAGACAGTGCATGTGGATGGGGACCTTGCCGAGGCGATCGGCCGTCTCCTTGGTGCGGGCGAGGAAGGACTCCGTGACCGCCTGGGCCCAGCTCGGGCTGAGGAGGATGCGCGTGTCCTCGGAGTTGAACTTCCGATACAGGTGATCGAACAGCTCGAAGTAGTCGCGCTCCATCCGTGTGCTGTCCAGATTCACCAGGGGCTCGGCGAAGGCGCGCAGGTCGGGGGGCAGCGTGGCCAGGAAGGCCTGCGAGTCGAGCACGAGCTTGTCGACATTCCGCACGCCCGGCGAAAAGGCGAGACGAATACCGCCGTCCTGATAGGTGCGGATGGCGCGCTCGCACTGGTCGAGGGCCTGCGATCCCTCGGTGTCGAAGCCCATGTGGTGGATGGTCGTGCAACCGCTCCGCACGTGACGCACCACCCCCAGGGCCGCGGTCAGCTCGGGGTCAAAGGGCGGCATGATCGCCCAGTCGAGGAGGTTGTTCTCGAGGTAGTCGTTGAGCACGCCCTTCTGGATCGGCGAGATCGCCCGGCCATGGCTGTGGGCGTCGACGAGACCGGGCAGGAGCAGCTGCTTGCCGTCGCCGACGACGCGGGCTTCGCGATGCGCCTGCCTCAGCGTGAGCCACTCCCCCACCTCGGCCACCATGCCACCCGACACGCGCACCGCCGCGTCAGTGAGCACCTGCGGCTCTGCCGCACTCGTGAGCACGTACTTGCCGCGCAGCAACAGTTCCATGGGCCACGCCTCCTGGGGGGCCGCGATCACCTACCGCGGCGCGTGCTGGCACTCTACCGTGATTGCCCCGCCTGTCAACGCGAGACCCCGGTCCGATTTCTTCCAGAAGTCCGATTTCTTCCGGAAGGTCGAGGGGCGGGCGTGCTAGATTTCCGCGGAAGGAAGAGACCCATGGCCCCCAACGTCAGTCTGCCCCTCGCGCGGTACACCATCCTCGATCTCACCCGCGCACGCGCGGGTCCCACATGCGTGCGCCAGCTCGTGGACTGGGGGGCCCGAGCCATCAAGATCGAGATGCCCGGGGGCCGCTCGGGCGACGGCATGGGCGGCAACCGCCACGGCTTCGACTTCCAGAACCTGCACCGGGGCAAGCAGGCCATCACCCTCAATCTGCGCGAGGCGGACGGCGTGGCCATCTTCAAGCAGCTCGCGCGGACGGCGACGTGGTGGGGAAACCCTTCTAGCCCGGGGACGGGCGGGGCTTCCCCACTCCCATAGAGTGTGTCGGGGCGACATCGGCCCGAACTGTGCTCGATGCCGCAGTGGTTGGCTTCGTTTGACCGTGTCTATCCTCGATGCTATCGTCGGCGCTGCCGGATTGCCACGAACGTTCATGAGCCGCAGCGATCGGAGATCAAGGTGAGGCAAAACCTGACTGACGCCGTCCTGGCGCGGGTCACTGAGGAGCAGATCCTCGCTCTCGAGCAGGCGGCCATCCGTATCCCCAGTACGACTTTCGAAGAACAGCGCATCGCCGATCTTTTCGCCAACTATCTCTCGGACATCGGGCTCCAGGTGGAAATGCTCGAGGTGACCCACCCCGCCAAGCCCGGCCAGACAACGCGCCAGCCAATCGGCCGCCTCCCCGGCACGGGCGGCGGGCCGAGTCTCATGCTCAACGGACACATGGACCCCGGCGTGGAGATGAGCGGGTGGACCGTCGATCCCTATGGCGCGAAGTTCGAGGATGGCTGGGTGTGGGGCATGGGGGCGCACGATGACAAGGGCGGGGTCGTCGCCGCCATCTGCGCCGTGGAGGCCATCGTGAAGTCCGGCGCGCGGCTCAAGGGCGACGTGCTCGTGTGCCCGGTTGTCGCCCACAAGTTGGGAGGCGCCGGCACGCGCGCCCTGCTCAAGCACGGCGTGCGGACGGATCTCGCGATCAACATGGAGCACTCGGCGAACACCATCGCCAACGTCTGCGTCGGCGTGGTGATGATCCACGTCAAGACGCGCGCGCCCGAGCTCTTCTTCCGCTATAGCGCGGAGGCGAAGGCCGCGTACTGGAATCCCATTGAGCAGCAGGCCGAGATCATTCGGCGCATCGGCCCGAGCCTGGATGCGATTCCGCCCGGAGGCTGGCTCACCTTCACGCCGCACCCGGACCTGCCCGGATTCCCCACCCATACCTTCGACACCATGCACAAGGAGCACTACTACCAGAAGAACTACACGGGCATGTCGAGCCGCGAATGCGACCTCCTCTTCCAGATCCGCACCGTGCCCGGGCAGACGGTGGCCGGGGTCCGCGCCGACATGATCCGTCTTCTCGAGGGCATCAAAAAGGATCATCCCGCCTTCGACTACGAGCTCACCGTGCCGGCCGCGGGCACCGGGGAGGGCTGGTGTCAGGACCCCATGGAGGTGCCGCGGAGCCATCCGCTGGTCACGGCGCTGGCCGAAGGTCAGCGTCGCGCCTCCGGAGCAGAGCCCGTGGTGGGCGGCTGGGGCCGCCTCGGCAACGTTGGTGACGGCAATATCCTTCAGCAGGCGGGCATCCCGACCGTGCAGTACGGCGCGGGCGACATCCGCATCTACAAGGAGTGGCCGACGCCGGACGAGCGCGTCCCCCTCGCCGACCTCGTCACGGCCGGGCGCGCGGTGGCCTACGCCACATACCAACTCTGCAGCTGAACCTCGAGCGACCCGGAGGCCATATGGGGATCGGTAGTGGGAGCAGGGACACCGTCAACGTGGCACGCCTGCACGAGTTCATGGACCGCGAGCGCCTCGCGGCCGTGGTCGCGCGCTCGGGGCAGAACTTCACCTACCTCTCCGGCCTCGCCTATCCGGGTACGCTCGCGCGCCACGTGGACATCAGCGATTCGACACGCGCGGTGATGCTGCTGTGGCCACGCCACGGGGACCCCGTCATCGTCCTGAACGCCATCGCGGAGAAGCTGACCCTCCGCGATTCGTGGGTGAAGCGGGTGTCGGTCTACGACGCGTACAACGAGTCGCCCTACGCCCGGCTCTGCCAAGTGATCAAGGAGGCAGGTCTCGACGGAGAGCGGATCGGCTTCGAGAAGAACTACGTGAGCGCCGAGCATTGGGAGGAGATGCGGCGCGGATTGCCGCGCACGGAGATGGTCGACTGCAACCGCATGATGGACGCCGTGCGCTGGGTGAAGACACCCGCGGAGCTGGCTCTCCTGCGCAAGGGCGCCGACCTCCTCGACGACGCCTACGCCGAGGTGTTCCCGACCATCAAGCACGGCGAGACGGAGCGGGCCGTCCACAGCCGGCTCATCGGGAGCTGCCTCCGGCGTGGCGCGAACTGGGCCCACGGCATCCTGAACTCCCACCGCAACACCATCCCCTACGCCGGGGAGAGTGACGAGCTCTTCCTCCGGGGCGACGTCGTGCGCACCGACTACGTGGCCTACCTCGACGGCTATCCGGGACACCAATCGCGGGTGGCCATACTGGGCAAGCCGAGCGCCGCGCTTCGCGAGGACTACGCGCGCTACCGCGACGCCTACGTCAAGATCATCGATGCCTGCCGCCCGGGCGTGACCGCAGGCGGCGTCTACGACTTCGCCGTCGAGACGTTCGCCAAGCTCGGCTGGACGTACACGTCCATCCTCGTCGGGCACAGCGTGGGCGCGTGGTGGCATCAGCAGGAGCCGATCGTCGCGCGCGGCCGAGACCTCACGCTGGAGGAGGGCATGGTACTCGCCCTCGAGCCGCACGGGCTCAATCCCGGCCCCGGCTTTCTTCACCTGCAAGACATGGCGGTTGTCCGCGGCCGCGGCCCCGAGCTCCTCTCGGCCAAGTTCTCCACCACTGAGATGTTCGTGATCGAGTAAGGAGGCTGTCATGCCCACCGGGTGTTCGCTGGGACGAATCACGCTCTGTCTCGCACTGGTCACCGCGCTGATTTGCGTCGCGGTGCCTCGTCCCAGCGTAGCGGCGAAGGCCGGCGGCCGCCTCGTCTTCGCCGCCCGGCAGGACATCGACACCCTCGATCCGCACATCACCAATCGCGCGGCCACCCGCAAGATCCTCATCCAGTTCATGGACACCCTGGTGGTCATCGACCCGAAGGACGGCAGCGTGAAGCCGGGCCTCGCCGAGAAGTGGGAAACCTCGCCTGACGGCAAGACGTACACCTTCCACCTGCGGCGAAACGTGAAGTTCCACGACGGCACCCCGTTCGACGCGGCAGCGATGAAGTTCACCTTCGACCGCATCCAGACCCCGCTGGGGGCGCCCGGCGTGGCGCGCTCGTTCATCGGCCCCTACGAGGCCTCCGAAGTGGTCGACCCCCACACGCTCCGCGTGAAGTTCAAGCAGCCATACTCGCCCTTCCTTCGCATGGCGGCCCTCGCGCCCCTCGGTCCCGTCTCGCCCACCGCCGTGCAGAAGCTGGGCGACCAGTTCTCACGAAAGCCCGTCGGCACCGGGCCCTTCATGGTCAAGGAGTGGATCACCAAGGACCAGGTCGTCCTCGTGCGCAATCCCGCCTACAACTGGGCGCCCGCGCTCGCCGAGCACCAGGGCCCGGCCTACCTCGACGAGATCGTGTGGCGGTTCGTCCTGGAGGCGCCCACGCGTACCGCCGTCATCCAGACGGGCGAGGTCACGGTGGCCGAGGATCTCTCGTACGCCGACGTGGCCGGCCTCGAGAAGAACGCCGACATCCGCATCCTACGCGGCGTGCCCGCGGGGACGCCCTGGACCATCTACCCGAACGTCCAGCGCCCTCCCACGAGCGATGTCGCCGTGCGCCGGGCCCTCGGTTACGCCATCAACAAGGACGCGATCGTGCGCGTCGTGTTCCACGGCGAGAGCCGCCCCGCGTGGTCGCTCCTCCAGCCCACCACGCCGGGCTACGCGCCGCTCGCGAAGGACATCTCGCCCTACGATCCCCTGAAGGCCAAGAAAACCCTCGACGAGGCCGGCTGGAAGCCGGGGGCCGACGGTATTCGCGTGAAAGAGGGCAAGCGCCTCGAGCTCCTCTGGATCTTCGGCGCCAACAATGGCTACGAGGAGATGGCGCCCCTCATCCAGGCCATGGCCCGCGAGGTGGGCATGGACATCCAGCTGCGCGAGCAGCCGCGCGCGCAGATGGAGGAGGCGAATCGCAAGAGCGAGCACAATATCGGCGAGGTCAACTGGTGGTTCCCCGACCCCGCCATCATGACCACCAATTTCCACACCAAGAGCCTCTTCGGCTTCAACCGCCCGCGGTTGTCGAACCCCGAGATCGACCAGATGCTCGACCAGGCGGCCGCCATGACGGCGGAGGGCCCGCGCATGGAGCTGTACAAGAAGATCCAGCGCACGCTCTTCGAGATGGCCGCCGCCTACCCGCTCGTCGACCAGGTGACCATCGTGGGCGTGCGGAAAGAGGTCAAGGGCTATCGCTTCAACGTGGTGACCTTCCCGATTCTGTACGACGTGTCGCTGGAGAAATAGCCATCCGGCGTCAGCGGCGCGCCCACCGCGGTTTGTCGCCGCGCCGCTGATGTTCGTTTACCTGCAGCAGCGGCTCGCTCTGGCGATTCCCGTCGTCTTCGGAGTGTCGGTAGTCGTGTTCGCCATCGTGCACCTCTTGCCCGGCGACCCCGTGCTCGTCATGCTGAGCGGCGCCAATGCCACCCCGGAGCAGGTGGCGGAGCTCCGCGCCCAGCTCCGCTTCGAGGATCCCCTTCCCGTGCAGTACGCCCGCTTCCTGCAGCGTGCCATGGTGGGCGACCTCGGGCGCTCCATCTTCAGCAAGCGTCCCGTGATCGAGGAGATCGTCGATCAGCTTCCGAGCACGCTGGAGCTGGCCGCGGCGGCGATCGCCATTGCCGTCACCGTCGGCCTCGTCCTCGGCATCCTGGCCGCGCTGCGCCCCAACTCCTGGCTCGACCGGCTGGCCATGTTCGTCGCCCTCGGCGGCGTCTCCATGCCGAGCTTCTGGCTCGGCCTGCTCCTCATCTTTCTCTTCTCACTCGAGCTCGGCTGGCTGCCCGCCACCGGTCAGGGAGGCTGGCGCCGCCTGATCCTCCCCGCGGCCACCATCGGTCTGGGCTACGCGGCCGTGGTGGCCCGCCTCGTGCGCTCGAGCTTCCTCGATGTTCTCGGGAACGCGTACATCGGCACCGCGCGCGCCAAGGGGCTGGCGGAGCGGGCGGTGGTCCTCAAGCACGCCCTCGGCAACGCGCTCATCCCCGTCGTCACCATCATCGGCGTGCAGCTCGGCAATCTGCTCGCGGGCACGATCGTCGTCGAGACAGTTTTTTCTCGCCGGGGCATGGGGCGCCTCGCCGTTACCGCCGTCCTCGACAAGGACTACCCGCTCATCCAGGGCGTCGTCCTCGTCAGTGCCTTGGGCTATGTCCTCGTCAACCTGCTCGTGGACGTTTCGTACTCCGTGATCGATCCCCGCATCCGCCATCGGGACGAGGCGGCATGACCGCCGCCGTTCGCCTCCTCTCCCGGCGCAAGGCGGCCGTGCTCGGCTCCGCCATCCTCGCTCTCGTGGTTGGGCTGGCCGTGGCCGGTCCCGCCCTCACCCGCTTCGATCCGCTGAAGATGAACCCGGTCGACGCGCTCTCGGCGCCGAATACCGACCATCCGTTCGGCACCGATCAGTACGGCCGCGATGTGCTCAGCCGAGTGATCACGGGAGCGCGCCTCTCCCTGGTCACCGGGCTGGGCGCGGTGGTGATCGCGCTCGCGGGCGGGCTCCTCCTCGGGCTGGTGAGCGGCGCGGCGGGCGGCGGGACGGACCTGCTGATCATGCGCGTGGTCGATGTGATGATGGCGTTCCCGAGCGTCCTGCTCGCCCTCGTGGTCGTGGCCGTCCTCGGTCACGGTTCCACGAATGTCATGGTGGCGGTCGGCGTCTCGCTGATCCCCACCTTCGTGCGTCTGATCCGCGGCAATGTGCTCGTGGTCCGCGAGCACGCCTATATCGAGGCCGCGCGGGCCCTCGGCTGTCCGCCGCGGCGGGTCACCCTCCAGCACATCCTGCCGAACATCATCGCGCCCGTGATCGTGCTCGCCACCATCGCCATCGCGTGGTCGATCATCATCGGTGCTTCCCTGAGCTTCCTCGGCCTCGGCCCCCGTCCTCCCATTCCCGAATGGGGGGTGGACCTCAGCAATGGCCGCAACTACCTCCTCCGCGGCTGGTGGATCTCCGCGGGCCCCGGGGTGGCCATCATGACCACGGTCATCGCCGTCAACCTCGTCGGTGACACCCTCCGGGATGTGCTGGACCCGCGGCTCCGATCCCTCACGAACCTATAGAGGCGAGCGGCCCGGAAGGCCGGGCGAGCTCACTCGGCGGGGGCGGGTAGTCCGGGATCGCGTGCGCCCGATTCGCTTCTGTCCCCGCCGCGCCGGCCGGAGCGAACCCGCCGCATGAAGGGAATGAGGAGAAGCACGGAAGAGTAGACGGCGAGAAGGAGCCAGAAGTCATCGGCATACGCCAGGATATTCGCCTGGGTCACCGTCTCACGGTACAGCATGCTCATGGCCTGCCGGCCCGCAGTGAACGTGTCGGCGCCATGGTTGACGAAGTGATTGGTCCATCTTTGCAGCCGGTCCGCCATCTCGACGCTCCATGGGTCGAGGTGGCCGGTGAGCGTGACCTGGTGGGCCTGGCTCCGTCGCGCGAGGAGCGTCGTCACCAGCGCCACGCCCATGCCTCCGCCTATATTGCGGGCGACATTGTAGGCGGCGGTGGAATTGCCCAACCGCTCCGTCGGGATGGTCGCGAGAGTCAGGGCCTGGAGGGGCACGAAGATGAAGCCCTGGGCGAACCCCTGGACGAAGCGGGGCCAAGCAAGATTCCAGAAATCGATGGTGGGTGTCACGCGGGTCATGAAGAAAAAAGCCACCGCCGCCAGCGAGCAGCCCCCGGCCAGCATGAGCCGCTGGTCCATGCGCGACACGAGGCGTCCGGAGATCATGAGCGCGATCATGGTGCCGAGCCCGCCCGGGGCCAAGGTGAGCCCCGCCGTCCACGCGTCGTACCCAAGGACCGTCTGCGTGTAGAGCGCGATGAGGAGCAGGCTCGAATTGAATCCAAGACCCACGAGGAAAATGGCCAGGGTGCCGATCCCGAAGTTGCGGTCCCCAAAGACGGTGAGGTCCAGGATAGGCTCGGCGGCCATGAACTCCCGGAGCACGAAGCCAGCCAGCGTGCACGCGGCGAGCACACCGCACATCAGGACCAGCGTGGAGTCGAACCAGTCGTTCCGCTCGCCGATGTCAAGCACGAGCTGGAGGCAGCCGAACCCCACGACCATGAGCATGATGCCGGCCACGTCGACGTGGCGCGGCCGGCGGTGAAACGGCGCGTCGAACAGGAACGCGCTGACCATGAAGAAGGCGATGATGCCGATGGGCAGGTTGATATAGAAGATCCAGCGCCACGACCAGTTGTCCGCGATGTAGCCCCCCACCGTGGGGCCCAGGATGGGCGCCAGCATGATGCCGGTGCCCCACACCGCCATGGCGGTACCCCGCTCCTCGAGGGGGAAGATCTCCCACATCACGGCCTGGGCCATGGGGACGACGGCCCCGCCGCCCAGCCCTTGCAGGATGCGCATGAGCACGAGGAATTCGAGATTGGGCGCGATCCCGGAGAGGAACGAGCTGCCGGTGAAGGTGACCGTGCAGATGAGAAAGAATATCCGCCGGCCGAAGACCGCGGTCAGCCAGCCGCTGGCCGGGATCACCACCGCGTTGGCGGCCAAGTAGGAGGTGATGACCCACGACATCTCGTCGATGCTCGCGGAGAACGACCCCTGCATGTGGGGAAGGGCGACGTTGGTGATGCTGGTGTCGAGCACCTGCATGACCGTGACGAGCATCACGGAGAAGGTGATGGCCCACTTGCGCGCGGAGCCGACGGGGACGTCGCTCACGGCGTCTCGCCGCGCTCCCGGACCGGGGACTCCCGCTCACCGACGGGCCGCGCGAACATGGTGGCTCGTAGTGTAGCCGAGTTTTACGATGGCATCGTTCCCGCCCCGTGCAAGGTCGTCGCTTCCCCCGAGCCCGTCCACGAGGAACGGGCTGCCTGTTCGCTAGGCATCTGCGCTAGAATCGGGCACGCCGCGTGGCGAGCAGCGCGGAAACAGCGTGATCCGCGCCCGATGCGCCTCGATGGTGGATGGTCCGACTATTGCTGCGAGAGCGCGAGTACCGCCGACCCGGAAACCAACACGCTGCATGGGAGGAGACCTGACATGGCTTCATTGCTCGGGCGAATTCGCATTCTTGTCCTCACCGCGATGGTCTTGTCTCTGGCCTCCGCCGCCTGGGCCCAGGAGATCAAGATCGGTATCCCGGTCGGCCTGAGCGGGGCCAACAGCGTGGTGGCGCCCTCGGTGGTGCAGTCCGCCGAGCTGGCGGCCGAGGAGATCAACGCCAAGGGCGGCATCATGGGAAAGAAGGTCGTGCTCGAAGTGGCCGACGACGGCTCGGGAGCCGCCGGCGCCCAGAAGGCCTTCGACTCGCTGATCTTCCAGAAGAAGGTCAACGCTCTCATCTCGATGGAGACGAGCGCGGCGCGCAACGCGGGCCTGCCCATCGTCACCCGCGGCAAGACCCCCTTCATCTACACGTCCTTCTACGAAGGGCGCTCCTGCAACAAGTACCTCTTCGTCAACGCGTGGGTGCCGGACCAGCAGGTAGCACCAATCGTCGACTACTTCGCCAAGAACTACAAGGCCAAGACCTACTACCTCATCGGCAGCGACTACGCCTTCGGGCGCGGCATGCTGCAGTTCACCAAGGGCTACATCCAGAAGAAGGGCGGCAAGGTGCTGGGCGAGGAGTACCTGCCCATGGACGGCTCGGACTGGACGGCGATCATCGGCAAGCTGAAGGCGGCCAAGCCCGACGCCCTCATCACCTCCACCGCGGGCGGCGCGCCCAACGTGACGCTCACCAAGCAGCTCCGCGCCGCCGGCGTCACCATCCCCTACGGCAACCTCGCGGTCGACGAGGGCACGGCCAAGAGCATGGGGCCCGACGCCGACGGCATCTTCATCTCCGGCTCCTACTTCACCAATATCGACAGCCCCAAGAACAAGGAGTTCCTCGCCGCCATGCAGAAGAAGTTCGGCGCCGACCTCAAGACCCCCAACGATCTCTCGGTGCCCGAATACGAGGGCGTCTACCTCTACAAGCTGGCGGTGGAGAGGGCGGGCGGAACCGACCCCGACAAGGTCATCGCGGCGCTGTCCACCGTGTCGTTCGACGGTCCGCGGGGCACGATCCAGATGAACAAGCAACGCCACGCCCCCCTCACCATGTACTTGGGCCAGGTCCAGAAGGACGGGAGCATCAAGATCCTGGACAGCTTCAAGGACGTGGACCCCGGGGCTCAGTGCCCGAACATCAAGTAGTCCGCGCCGGATAGACCCCGGGCCGGCGGCCGCCGCGCGCCATGGCGCAGCTCCTCGACATCGTGACCACGGCCGCGATCCTCTACGCGGTGGCTGCCGGTCTGCTCATCGTCTTCGGCGTGATGAAGATCATCAACTTCGCCCACGGGGGCTTTCTCACCATCGGCGGCTACTCCGCCCTCCTCGTCACCCGTCTCGGCTGGAACCCCTGGTGGTCGCTCGCCTTCGCGGTGGCGATCGGCGTGGTCTGCGGCGCCATCGTGGAGCGGCTCGTGATGCGGCCGCTCTACGCCCGCCCGCTCGATGCCATCCTCGCCACGTGGGGGCTCGGGATCGTGATCGGCCAGGTCATCACCCTGGAGTTCGGGCGCGAAGTGCAGTTCGTCCAGAGCCCGGTGACGGGGGCCATGAAGATCCTGGGCGAGTCCTACTCGCAGTACCGCCTCATCCTCGTGCTCCTGGCCGTGGTCCTCGCCGTGGCCATGGGCCTCGTGCTGAATGCCACCAAGCTGGGGCTCCAGACGCGCGCGGTGATCATGAACGAGAATCTGGCCCGTGGCCTCGGCATCAACAGCGGGCTGGTCCGCTTCGCCACCTTCTCTATCGGCTCGGGTCTCGCGGCGCTCGCCGGTGCGCTCATCACGCCTCTCTCGAGTGTGGATCCCAACATGGGCGTGCCGTGGCTGGTCAACGCGTTCATGCTGGTGCTGGTCTCCGGCATGTCGCTGGTGAGCTTGGCCGTCTCCTGCCTCGTGCTGGGCGGCGCGCAGGTGCTGGTCAGCACCTATAGCGATCCGGTGGCCGGCGGCCTCACCATCGTGGTGCTCGCCGCCCTGATCCTGCGCTTCCGCCCGCAGGGATTCGCCCGTGAGTAAAGACCGGGTGACGGCCCTGCCCGCGCTGCTGCGCCCGGGGGCGATCCGCCGGGTCGACACCCGGGCGCTCGTCGTGGGATCGCTCACGGCGCTTGCCCTCGTCGCGATCGGTCCCTTTCTCCTTCCGGACTTCATGGTCAATAACCTGATCCGCGCCTTCCTCTACGCGGCGGCCGCGCTCACCGTCGACGTGCTGTGGGGCTATACGGGCATCCTCACCTTCGGCCAGTCCGCATTCTTCGGCATCGGAGTCTACGCGGCGGGGCTGATCTTCACGCACCTGGGCTTCAATCTCGAATACGCCGCGCTGGCCTTCGGCGCCGGCGTGGTCGGCGCGGTGATCGTGGCGCTGCTGGTGGGCTGGCTCGCCTTCTATCACGGCGCCTCGCCGCTCTACGCCTCGGTGGTCACGCTGGTGCTGCCCATCGTCGTCACCCAGATCCTTTACTCAGGAGGCACCTTCACGGGATCGAGCAGCGGGCTCTCGGGTTTCGAGAGCTTCCAGATCGACCTCAACGGATGGTTCTGGATTTCCGGTGCATACCTCGTGGCGGTCACCGCCGGGACCTGGCTGTTCGTCAAGAGCGACGCCGGCCGCGTGCTGGTGGCCATCCGCGAGAACGAGCCGCGCTGCGAGTACCTGGGGCTCAACGTTTCCCGGGTGAAGACTTTCCTCCTCGCCGCCTCGGCCGTCGTCGCATCGATCGCAGGTTATGCCTTCGCGAGCGTGCAGATGGTGGTGGCACCCGAGTATGCCGGCTTCGTGTTCGGCACCGAGCTGGTGATCTGGGTGGCCCTCGGCGGACGCGGTACGCTCATCGGGCCGGTCATCGGCACCCTGCTGATCGACGTGAGCACCGCCTACCTGAGCGGGAACATGCCCTTCATGTGGAAGCTCGTCATCGGGGTGACCTTCGTGCTGGTGATCCTCGCTGCGCCCGAGGGCATCGGTCCGCTGGTCATGCGCCTCCTGCGCGGGGGCCGGCGCGAAGGACAGAGCGCGGAAGCGCCGGAACTTCGTCCCGCCGCGGACACCGCGCCGGCCCCGGGGGCGCCGGGAGCAGGCGCCGCTCTCGAGGTGAGCGGGGTGCGCAAGCGGTTCGGCAGTCTCCTCGTCCTCGACGGCATCGACTTCACCGCGCGCCGCGGGGAGCTCCTGAGTCTGGTCGGCCCGAACGGGGCGGGCAAGACCACCCTCCTGCGCTGCATCGCCGACGGCGGCGAGCGCACCGCGGGCGACATCGTGGTGAATGGTCGCTCGATCGAGCGCCGCCCGCCCTACGAGTGCGTGGGGCTGGGTGTCGGCCGCAAGTTCCAGAACGCCAATATCTTCGACGCGCTGACGGTGGCCGAGACCATTCGCATCGCGCATGCGCGAGTGGACCGGCCCTCGCTGTGGTCCCGCTCGTCTACCCTCGATCTGCCCCAGGCGGGGCTGCGGGTGATGCAGGCCACCGGTCTCGACCAGCAGCTGGGCGTGCGGGTGCGACATCTCTCGCACGGGCAGAAGCAGGCGTTGGAGCTGGCCATGGTGCTGTCGCTCGAGCCGAGCGTGCTCCTGCTCGACGAGCCGACGGCCGGCCTCACCAAGGCGGAGCGCACCCTGATCGGACAGATCCTGGTGGACCTGGCGCAGAACCACGACCTCTGCATCGTGCTCGTGGAGCACGATCTCGACTTCGTGCGCGAAATCAGCTCGCGGGTCATCGTGCTGCACCAGGGCCGCATCGTGCTGGACGGCACGGTGGCGGAGGTGGTGGATTCGGAGATCGTGCGCACGATCTACTCGGGGGCGCGCTTGTGACCCCGGCCGCTCTCGAGCTGGACGGCGTGAGCAGCGGCTACGGCGAGGCGGTGGTGGTGCACGACGTGGCGCTCGACATCCGGCCAGGCGAGATCTTCGTCCTGCTCGGCAAGAACGGTATGGGCAAGAGCACGCTGCTCAAGACCGTGATGGGATTTCTCCCCGTCCGGTCCGGGACGATTCGCATGTCCGGAGAGGACATCACCGGCCAGCCCCCGTACCGCATTGCCCGCCGGGCTATCGCCTACACGCCGCAGGAGCAGGCCCTGTTCCAGGATCTGTCGGTGGAGGAGAATCTCCTGCTCGCGGTACGGGACGAGAGCCGGCTGCGCGCCGGGCTCCGGCGCATGGGCGACGTCTTCCCGTTCCTCCCCCAGCGCCTGAAGCAGCGCGCGGGCACGCTCTCCGGCGGCGAGCAGAAGATGCTGCTGATCGCCCGTGCCCTCATGTCGGCGCCGCGGCTCGTGCTGGTGGACGAGATCACGGAGGGACTGCAGCCCTCGGTGATCCAGAAGCTGGCCGCGGTCCTCACGGACGAGCGCGAGCGGGCGGGAACGGCGATGCTGCTCATCGAGCAGCACGTAACGTTCGCGCTCGAGGTGGCCGATCGTTACGCGGTGCTCAAGCTCGGCGAAATCGTCGACCGTGGCTCGGTCGAGGAGGCCGACGTGGAGCAGCGCATCAGCGTGCATCTGAGCGTATGAAGCCCGGCGTGGGCGCGGGGGACGGGAGCGCGCCGTGAGCGAGCCCGAACCCCTCGATCTCGTCCGCGACGTTCTCGGCATCGATCTGCCGCCCGAGCAACTGGCCGAGAATCTGGCCGGGTTCGCGCGAATCTTCGAGGAGATTCAGAAGCTGAGGGAACTGGATCTCACCGACATCCATCCGAGCATCGTCTTCGACCCGACCGCGCCCTATCGCCGGGAGCCGCGCGCGTGAGCCCCGCCCTCTGGGCGGAGCCGATCGAGGCCCTCGCCCCGCGAATCCGCGCGAGGCAACTCTCGCCCGTCGAGCTGACGCAGGCCTGCCTCGATCGCATCGCCCAAGTCGACGACCGGCTCCTGAGCTTCATCTGCCTCGCCCCAGACGCGCTCGAGCAGGCGCGGAGCGCGGAGACGGAGATCGCGCGCGGCGACTGGCGGGGCCCGCTGCACGGGATCCCGCTCGGCATCAAGGACAACTACCTCACCGCGGACATGCCGACCACCGCGGGCACCACCGCACCCGGCATCGCCTTCCCCCGCCGCGACTCGGCGGCCGTGGCCCGGCTGCGTCGCGCGGGCGCGGTGCTGATCGGCAAGACCCGTACGCACGAATTCGCATGGGGCAACGTGACGCCGCCCGTCCGCAATCCGTGGGCGCTCGATCGCGTGCCGTCCGGGTCGAGCGGCGGCTCCGGCGCGGCGGTGGCGGCGGGCCTCTGTGCGGCGGCCATGGGCTCCGACACCGGCGGGTCCATCCGCATGCCCGCGGCCGCCTGCGGCGTGGTGGGGCTGAAGGCCACGTTCGGTCGGGTGAGCCGCGACGGGATCGTGCCACACAGCTGGTCGCTCGACCACGCGGGGCCACTGGCCCGCTCGGTGGGAGACGCGGCTATCCTGCTAAACGTGCTGGCAGGCTATGATCCCGCGGATCCGGCGTGCCGCGACAAGCCGGTGCCGGACTACCGCGCCGATCTCGAGCGGCCGCTCGCCGGCCTGCGGCTGGGCGTGTGCCGCAACCATTTCTTCGAAGACAACCAGGAAGACGTGGAGCGCGCGGTCGAAGCCGCCATCCACGACCTCGCCGGGCAGGGCGCAACGGTGATCGACTTCACCATTCCGAATCTCGCCTACGGGCTGGCCGCCATTTTCGCCATCGAGCTGGCCTCCTCCACCGCTTATCACGATGTGTCGCTGCGCGCGGGGCGGGTTCGGCACTACACACCGGACGTGCGAAGGCTGGTGGAGATCGGGCGCTTTGTCACCGGCCCTGACTACCTCAAGGCCGAGCAGGTGCGCGCGGTGCTGATGGAAGACTTCCGGCGCGCGCTCGACCGGGTGGACGTGATCGTCGGGCCCACCACGCCCATCACCGCGTGGAAGGTGGGAGAGTGGACGGCGCGCATCGGCGACCGCGATGAGAGCGTGCTCGCCGCGTCGTGGCGCTTCACGTTCCCGTACAATCTGACCGGGCTGCCCGCCATCTCGATCCCGTGCGGCTTCGACCGGCACGGGCTGCCCATTGGGCTCCAGATCGCGGGGCGGCCGTTCGACGAGGCGACGGTGCTGCGCGTGGCCCACGCCTACGAGCGCACCCACGTATGGAAGGAGCGGGCGCCCGCGCTGTGAGCGCGCGTCCCGCGAACGGGAGAAGCCAATGACCGAAGCCGGCGAGAGCACGCTGCGAGTAGCCTGTCTGCAGATGGAGCCGCGGATCGGCGACACCGCCTACAACCTCAAGCGCACGCTCGAGATGATCGGAGACGCGGCCGCCGCGGGCGCCACGCTCGTGGTCCTGCCCGAGCTGTGCAATACGGGCTACGTCTTCGAGACGCGGGAAGAAGCCTTCCGGCTGGCGGAGGAGGTGGCGGGGGGTCCGACCACCGAGGCGTGGACGCAGGCGGCGGCCCGCCACGGACTGACTCTGGTGGCCGGCCTCACCGAGCGCGAAGGCTCGGTGCTGTACAACAGCGCGGTGGTGATTGGTCCGGGCGGGTATCTGGGCCGCTACCGGAAGAACCACCTGTGGGGAGCGGAAAATCTCTTCTTCGAGCCGGGCAATCTGGGCGTGCCGGTGTTTGCCACTCCCGTCGGCCGGATCTCGTGCGCCATCTGCTACGACATCTGGTTCCCGGAAACCTTCCGGCTGGCCGCGCTGCAGGGCGCCGACATCCTGTGCGTGCCCACCAACTGGGTGCCCATGCCCGGGCAGCCCGGCACCCTGCCGGTCATGGCCAATATCCTGGCCATGGGCGGCGCCCACTCCAACTCGATGTTCGTGGCAGCGGCCGACCGCATCGGGATCGAGCGCGGCCAGCCCTTCCTGGGCAATAGTCTCATCTGCAGCTACACCGGCTGGCCCATCGCGGGGCCGGCGAGCGGGGATCGCGAGGAAATGCTGGTGGCCGAGGTGAACCTCTCGGATGCCCGCCGGCGCCGCAACTGGAACGACTTCAATCAGGTCTTGCGCGACCGCCGCACCGACGTCTACGACGAGATGCTCGGCGCCGACGTCAAGCGCGGCTGGTACTGAGCCGGCAGCCCTCGCCTAGCGCGGTCGACGGCCTTCAGCGCAATTTCAAGCCCGCACTTGACGTCGGCGCCGGTGCGGGCGAGCCAAGTGCCCCACGCGCCCTTGGCGATCTGGGCACCTTGGGCCACCTGGTGGCCCCAACGGGATTTGCCACCTGGTGGGCCAATACCTGCGGTTCCCTTTGAAGAGCACTGCGCTCCGGACTTAGGGTCCTTCCGGGGCCGTCCACGACGACGCATCTATGGCGGCCCCCGCGGCTGGGTTGAACTCGTGTCTACAGTCCGCCACGCGTTAGCTGTTCTGAATCACTTCAAGGACACTGACTCAACACAAGGTATCCGGAGCTTTGAAGTCCGAGGGGGTTCGAAAACCTCTGCCTACGCTGGGCACCGTGATGCTCTCGCGTAGCCCCACTCGCTGCCTCCATGGCCGACCCGCGCCGTGGTGCCTCCGGATGGCTGCTGCCAATGAGCTTTGTGTCACCTGTCGTCACCCGTGAGATCGGCGTTATTTCGCGCTTGCTACGACCTGGTTGGCCAAAGATATCGTGACGGCCCACAGCGTGGCAGCATCAGCTCCTGTTACTGACACCGCATGCGACCGTTGCTTTTCTGGATGAACGTAGTTTCGGTAGTCTCGAAGCACTACACCGACGTCGCGTGCTGAACGTGCGATCCATGTCAGCTCGTGGCCGACATCAAGAAAATGCCGGAGTGTCCAATCTCTCAGCGGCAGCACGGACCCGTTCTTGTCGCGTGGCGCGGCCGTGGCGCGGAAAGCTGGCCCCTTGTCGCCGAGCACATTTAGACGAGCCAGCAGAAGACCTTCGAGAAGGCCACCCATCATGACGATCGCCGCCAAGTTCGCTCCCGCCCCGATGCATAGCTGTGTCTCGCGCCATCGCTCGACAAGGAGGACCTGCATGACGTGATCCCCAACGAGGGGCGAGAAGTCTGGGGGTTGGGCCGCGATGGTATCCTGCAGGGGGTACGGAACAGTAAGAACATACGTGCGAAGCTTGACCAGGCTATTCCTCAGGTATCGAAGGTCTGCAATATATTTATCTCGCAGAGTGTCGCGCTCGCTGGCTTCCAAAAGCTCGGTGTAACACTCATCTACGGTCCGAAAGTCCCCGACTGCTTGCCAAGGTTCCAGGGCTGCACGTCCGTTGTTGAACCAGGCAAGGGCTGTGGCACGGATGAGATCTTTTTCGTCGCGAGCACGAACCTGACGGACCTTTGTCTTCGAGAGCACGCGGCGCAATTGTTCTACAGAACGGATTGCCGCGTCGACGGCCTCAATCCCCGGAGGCATCTTAGTCCGAGGCTCCGGACGTTATGCCTTTCGTACTTTGCGTGACTTCCCCTTCCTTCGGCCGCCCCCTTGACTCCGTTGGCGACGCGCCGCCTTCGTTCGGTCCGCTGCAGGAGTCGCGTCGCCGTCACCGGCCAGGACCATGGCGACGAGATTCTCGCCGACAGAGTTGAGCTTGTAGCGCCCTGACGCGCCCTTGTCGAACACTCCAGCTTTATAGGCATTGATCATGGTCTGGGCGGCCCGAGCAGGTCGCTTGCGATCCGCCAAGCGGCACGCTTCGAGCAGATCCCCGGAATTGATTGCTTCCTTCCTACTGTCCTCGGGAGCCACGAATCGATAAAAATACGCAACTGTCGCAGCCAACTGAGTGTCATTCTTCGGATTCTTCGCGCTGATGAAGGCCTTGACGTCAGTCGAGGCTCCGCCCGCGGGCGGAGGCGATCCAGGTGGCGGAGGCGGGGACGCAATCAAAGGGCTACCCAGTCCTGGAGATGCGGCCATCCCAAGTTTCTCGCGTGCCCACCGAATAACCCGCTCCCGATCTGTGGCCTGGAATGGTTCCAAGATCTCGACTATCTGTCGCACGGCATCGAAATCGTCAGCTGGTTTCGTCATTGGTCCTCGCCTTGTCGCCCAATCGTGGCCAGAGGGGGCTCACCCACCCGAACAGCGCGGGCGCAGTATAGCAGGACGGAAGAGCAGCGCCGGTGGATCATCGCCGTGGGTGTATCAAGAGAGTTACGTTCCGTCCCTGCCATCATCTGATCAATCCAGCGCAGGCTGCCGTGGTCCACCGCATCTTCAAGTGGTGCGCCGAGGGATTGGGCATCACGCGCATCGCCAAGCAGCTCAATGCGGAGGGGATCTCCCCTCCCCGTGGCGGGGAGCACGGCTGGGCTCCTACCGCCATCCGCGAAATCCTCTACAACGAGCTCTACCGCGGTCGGGTCCTTTGGAATCGGACCAAGAAAGCCCACCGGCGGGGAACGAAGACCCAGGAGACGCGGCCGCTCGCAGACCTGGTCGACGTTGAGTTGCCTGAGTACCGGATCATCTCGGACGAGCTCTGGGAAGCCGCGCACGCGGCGCTCGACCGGAGGGCGAGTGCCTTCGTGCCCCGGATCTGGGCCGTGAGCGAAGCGGAGCCCCTACCGCAGCTCACGCCGCCGGCCCCGTATCTCCTGAGTGGACTCGCCCGCTGTACCTCGTGTGGCGGGCCGATCATCGCCATGAGCCGTCACCACGGCCGCCGTCGCGGTTACTTCTATGGGTGCGCACACAACTGGAAGCGGGGCCCGGCCATCTGTCGGAACAACCTCCATCTCCCACAAGCCGTCCTGGACGAGGCGGTACTGGAAGCCATGGGCCATGCCCTCGATGCCGAACTGATCGAAGCCGCTGTGGCGCAGGCGTTTGCGCGCCTGACGGAGACCGCTGCAGAGACCGCAGACCGGCGGCCGATGCTGGAGGGCGAGATCGCCGAGGTACGGCGTCGGGAGCAGCGCCTGGCGGAGGCGATCTCGCGTGGGACTCCGGGTGACGCGGCCCCTGAGGCTCTGCTCAGTGCGCTCCGGGTCGAGGAGGCCCGGAGAAAAAGCCTTGAAGAGCAGCTCGCCACGCTACCGGAGTCGACCGTAGCCGTCTCGGTCGATCGCAACCGCGTGGCCCGTGAGCTGCGCACGCGCGCGGACGATGTGCGGAGCGTGCTCCGCCGTCACGGTGTGCAGGCACGGGAGGCGCTTCAGAACCTTCTGGTGGATCGGGTCGACTGCACGCCCGTGCTCGTCGCCGGCGCGCGAGGCTACGCGTTCACCGGCGACGGCACGTTCGGTGGGCTGCTGGCGGCCAGCGCGTGGCCCACCACCTTTGGTGGCCCCAACGGGCCACCCAGCCCGGTGGCAGGCCTGCTCACATTCCCGTTCGCAGGAGAAGTACGCGCCGCGTAGAGGGTCGCGTCCCTTCAAGTGGAAACAATCCAGCGGGCCGCGCTTTCGGCGTCCTTGGGACACGTCTTCGGAGAGAAGTCGGAGAGGCTCTGACTCTGCTAGACTCCGCCCAGCCTGTAAGGAGGGCTCCTGCATGGACCCGATCTGGTTGCCCCGCTCTCCGCATAGCCCACAACCGCAGAAAGCCTGCGAGAGGACCCAGTGATGGACCGTCGCACGTTCCTCGCTGGCGCGGGCGCGGTTCTCCTCGCCGCGCCGCTCGCCACCGAGGGGCAACAGGCGGGGAAGGTGTGGCGCATCGGGTTCCTGACCGGCGGGGCGCGCCCACCGGACGGGGCCCCGCCGCTGGCCCTACGCCAAGCTCTCCAGGAGCTCGGCTACGTCGAACGCCAGAATGTCATCTACCTGAACCGGTGGGCCGACGCCAAACAGGATCGCCTCCACGGGCTGGCTGCCGAACTTGTTGGGCTCAAAGTTGACGCGATCGTGACGGTGGGAGGGCCAGCAACTGACGCCGCCAAGCAAGCAACTTCGTCGATCCCGATCGTGATGGCTCTTGTCGGCGACGCCGTTGGCCTCGGTTTGATCGAGAGCCTCGCGCGGCCAGGAGGCAACGTGACAGGGATCACCGATGAATCTGTTGCGCTTAGTGCGAAGCGGTTGGAGTTCCTGAAGGAGGCGATGCCCAGGGCTGTGCGCATGGCGGTTCTCTGGAACGCGGACGATCGAGGCATGACGTTGCGCTATCGGGAAGTGGAAAAGGCGGCGCAGCTGCTGCACGTAACGGTGCAGGCCCTCGGCGTCCGCGAGCCGAACGATTTCGACACCGCCTTCTCGGCGATGGCTCTAAACCGTCCCGATGGGCTATTCCTGGTTACGGATGCGCTAACCCTCCTCAACCGCAAACGCGTTATCGAGTTTGCCGAGAAGCATCGGATTCCCGCCATGTACGAGTCTGGCTCTCTCGTCCACGAAGGTGGGTTGATGTCGTATGGGGCGAACAATGACGACAATTTTCGCCGGGCAGCGATGTACCTCGATCGAATCTTTAAGGGAGCCACGGCGAATGGCTTGCCCGTCGAGCGTCCAACCCGATACTACCTAGTCATCAACCTCAAGACCGCCAAGGCCCTCGGTCTGACGGTTCCGCCGTCGCTGCTGGGGCGGGCAGATCAGGTCATCGAGTAGGCGATGTGACTCCCCGACACCGTGGACCGACGTGGGCCTAGGCGGACGCGACGGGAGCCGACCCGCCCCTGCCCTGTTCCGCGCGCTCCCAATCGGCAAGAAATCGGTGCGAGCCCGGGGGGGATACCACCAACGGCTTACACCAATCTCAAGAGTTTGCCAGATAGCCAATGGCCAAGAACAGCAATGGCTCCGGAGAACATCTCACGCCCGCTGAGCGATGACGGCGACGGGACCACCGCCGCTCGGCCCTTGATGCTCAGCGCCGCCCGAGACGTAGACCATGGGGTCTCCGATGATCGAACCGATGACGGCGGCCACCACGGCCCGCGCCTGGCGCGTGTGATTGATATCGGAATCGTCGATCATGGTGTGGCGTCGTCCGCGGATCCTGCCCGAGGGAGAAGCCTCGGCCTTTGCGTAGACACCCGCGACCCGTTCGAGCCCACCGGACTCGCCACATCCCACGGAGGCCAGCGCCCGCCGCACCGCGGCGGCGTCGATGGCGTCTTCCATCACGTCGTGGCCGATCACGAGATCGCTCGCCGAGCGTTCGGCATTGCCGAGCACGAGGATTTCACAATGCGACATCTCCACCCCGGCCGAGGTCGAGGCCACCCGTGAAAAGAGGTCCCAGCGCCTGGCGATGACCTCGTCACCGAGCGATCCCGGCTCGATCTCACCGAGAGCCGCCGCGACTCCAAGCGCGGAAGCCGCCCGGGAATATCCCATGGAGGCGTACGTATTGTGCGTGACCACCCGCTTGCCGCGAGTTGACGCCTCGGCGATGGCTTCCGCGGTGAGGAGGGGGCACTTGATCTGAACGAAGTGCACATCCGCCCGTTCTCCAATCCCGGCATCGGCCATGGCCGCCTTTACCGCCACCTCGACCACCCGGAGCTGGGTCATGGTGCCGACCTCTTCGGGTAGGAACCGCCGGGTGCTGGCAATGCCGGCGACCAATCCCTTGCCTGCCCGGGTGGGCACGTCCACCTCGCGCTTGACGACGACGGTCACGTGGGGCGTGAGGATGCCCTCGGTGCCGCCGGACATGATGAACTGCGCGCGTGCCTCGACCTCGGCGCGAGTGACGCCGAGCCGGGCGGCCAACAGCGCCGTGTACGCGTGGGTGGCGAAGCCGCGGCTGAAATCGTTGACGCAACCATTCCCCTCGGTCTTGCCGAGCACGCAGATGATGTCGGCCGGGGCGATCGTGCCCGCGTCGAGCAGAGTGGTCAGCCCGCTCACGTCCTCGGGTGAAGTCGTCGGGAGACGGTAGATCTCAATCCGTTGCATGGTCTCTCACCTCTCACGAATAGTCAGCGTCGCTCGCGCACGAAGGGCGCCCCGATCGCCGCGGGCAGCCGAGCGCTGCGGCCAAGTCCGGCGAGCACGGCCAGCGACACGATATACGGCAGCATCTGTATGACATAGGAGCTCACGGGCAAGCGAATGGCCTGCACGCGCAGCTGGAGCGCGTCGGCGGCCCCGAAGACGAGACAGCCCACCAGGGCCCCGCCGGGCATCCACCGCCCCACGATGATCGCCGCCAGAGCAAGATACCCCCGCCCGTGGGTCATGCCATCGGTGAAGGTCCCCACCTGCTGGAGCGAGAGCACGGCTCCGGCGAGTCCCGCCAGGGCGCCGCCCGCCACGACCGCAGTCACCCGCACGCGCACCGGATCGCCCCCGACGGCAAAGACCGCGGTCGGGTTTTCCCCGACCGCACGAAGCGTAAGCCCTGGGCGTGTGCGCACGAGGAACACAAACATCACGACGGTCAGCGCCACGGCAGCATACGTCAAGGCGGGCTGCCGAAACAGCACCGGCCCGACAAACGGCAGATCACCGAGCCAGGGAACGGCCAGCGGCGGGAGCGTGGTCACCCGGATGGTCGGCGCCTCGCCCCGCGCCCCGAGCCCGCGCAGGAGAAAGCTCGTGAGCCCGATAGCCAGGATATTCACGGCCAGCCCGGTCACCATCTGATCGGCGCGAAAGCGCGTGGTGGCGACGGCCACCACGGCGGCGAGCATCATCCCGCCCGCGATACTCGCGAGGATCCCCACCGCGGCCATGCCGGTCCCGTAGGTGGCGACGACGCCCGCGAAGGCGCCCGCGAGCATCATGCCTTCGAGTCCTACGGCGAAGACGCCGGCACGCTCCGAGAGGATACCGCCGAGGGCGGCGAAGAGGAGCGGCGTGGCGATGCGAACAGCCGCGGCGAGGAACTCGACGAGCGCGTCGGCCATGCCTCAGACCCGCTCCCGCCCCGCCGTCAGGCCCATGGCCGAGAGTACGAAGACCATGGTCAGCCCCTGGATCACGGCCACCAGCGGCGAGGGCACGCCGACGGCCCGTTGCATGGCCAGCGCGCCGGTCTCGAGGAAGCCAAAGAAGAGGCCCGCGGGGAGCACGGCCATGGGGTTGAGGGCGGCCAGCAGGGCGATGGCCACGGCATTGAATCCGAAGCCCGTCGCGAAGCCTTCGATGAGTCGGTAGTGCACACCGAGGACTTCCACCGCTCCCGCCGCACCGGCCAGCCCGCCGGCCAGCAGCATGACGGACAGGAATGTGCGCGCGGGTGAAATGCCGACATACGCGGCGGCGGGAACGCTCGCCCCGAGGATGCGGACGCGGAAGCCGAATGGCGTGCGCCAGAGGACGATGTGGGCGACGATGACCGCGGCCGCGGCCAGCACGATTCCCAGGTGCAGGTCCGTGTTCGGGATGAGGCGCGGGAGCCACGCTGACCGCGCGAAGAGCGGAGACTGCGGGAAGCCTGCGCCGAGCTCGCCGAGGTCGCCCTGGAGCGCCTCGCTGACGATCAGCACGCCCACGAAATTCAGGAGCAGGGTGACGAGCACTTCGTGTACGCCGCGGCGGAGACGGATCACCGCGGCGAGGCCGGCCCAGAGCGCGCCCGCCAGCGCGCCGGCTCCGAGCGCGAGCGCGGGCAGCACGACGGCAGGTGCCTGGGGGAACCGGAGGGCGACCCAGGTCGCGGCGAGGCCGCCGAGAGCGATCTGTCCCTCGCCCCCAATATTGATGATGCGCGCCCGGAAGCACAGCGCGACGCCGACTCCGGTGAGCAGGTACGGCGTGGCCTTGTTGAGGGCGACGGCAATACGGTCCGCCGAGCCGAGGGAGCCCTGGAGGAGAGCGCCATAGGCCACGAGCGGATTCTTGCCTGCGGCGGCGATGAGGAGGGCGCTCGCCGCGAAGGCCAAGACAACGGCGAGAAGAGACATGGCGAGCGGGCGCGCGCTCACGCCGGACTCGTTCCGTAGAGAGCCTCGGCGCCCGGCGCCTCGTCGAGGACGCCAGCCATCATGAGCCCGATCCGGGTGACATCGGCGCCGGCCCGCGGCATCACCCCCACGAGCCGACCGGCGTGCAGCACGCCGATCCGGTCGCCCACGCCGAGGGCCTCCTCGAGCTCCGTCGAGATGTAGAGCACGGCAGCGCCCGCCTCCCGGAGAGCCAGCACTCGCTCGATGACGAATCGTGTGGCCCCGGGATCGAGGCCGCGCGTCGGCTGAACGGCCAGGAGCACCGTGGGGCGGCGGCCGAGCTCACGCGCGAGCACGATCTTCTGCTGATTACCGCCCGAGAGGGTGGCGACCAGGCTCTCGTCATCACCCGCGCGTATGTCGTACTCCGCCATGCGCTCCACGGCTCGCGCCCGGATAGCCGAACCGTCGAGCCAGGGGCCCCTCCGGAGAGGTGGCCTGTCGAAGTCGCGCAGGGCAAGATTCTCGGCCACCGTCATCTCGCGCACGAGACCCTCCGTGGCGCGGTCGGCGGGCACATGGCCGAGGCCAGCGGCCAGACGCGCCGCCACGCCGCCCCACGTGACATCGGCGCCATCGACGAAGACGTGCCCGCTTTCTGGCCGCGCGAGGCCGGCAATGACATCGGCCAGCTCGGCCTGACCGTTGCCGTCCACGCCGGCCAGCGCCAGCACTTCGCCCGCTCGCACGGAGAAGCTCAGACCGCGCAGCCGCATGATGCCCCCTGCGTCGCGCACCGTGAGCTCATTGACGACGAGCCGCTCGTGCCCAGGCTGCCGTATCACGCGCTCGAGGGGCGCGGTGACGTCGCGCTCGACCATCATCCGCGCAAGATCCTGCCGACCGACGCCCGCAACTTCGGCCCGGCCGGTGACCTCGCCGTCACGCAAGACCACGACCTCATCGCAAACGTCCAGGATCTCACCGAGCTTGTGCGAGATGAAGATGACCGAGCGGCCCTCGGCGCGCAGCCGCCGCAGAACGTCGAGCAGGCCCGAGACCTCAGGCGGGCTCAGGCTGGAGGTGGGCTCGTCGAGCACGAGCAGGCGCGCACCGCGAAGGATGGCCTTGATGATCTCCACACGTTGCTGGGCGCCCAGGGACAGGCTCCCCACCACGGACCCGGGGGCGAGGTCCAGTCCGTAGGCCATGCTCGCTTCGCGGATCCTCGCCGCGACCGCCACCGGATGAAGCCAGCGGCCGGTCTCCGCCCAACCTAGCATGACGTTCTCGGTTACCGTCATGGCCGGCACGAGCATGAAGTGCTGGTGGATCATGCCGATCCCGGCCGCCAGGGCCTCGCGAGGTGTGTGGCCCTCGAGCCGGCGCCCGTCGAACTCGATGCGACCGGCGTCCGGACGGACCATCCCGAAGAGGATGTTCATCAGGGTGGTCTTGCCGGAGCCGTTCTCACCGAGGAGACCGACGATGCGTTGAGCTGGAACAACGAGCTCGATATCGCGATTGGCGCGGACCGAGCCGAACGACTTCGAAATGCCGGTCATGCGGAGCATCGTTGCTCCGACCGGGGGAGACTAGGCGCCGCCGCGGGCGTCTTCCTTCACGGGCTTGACCTTGAGCTCGCCCGAGGCGAACTTCTTCTTGAGGCCGTCCAGCTCGGAGGCCACGCTCGCGGGCACGGCAATGTTCAGGGCGCGCTCGGCCGAGTACCTCAGGTCGGCGCCGCTGGTGGCCGGCGTGTTATAGCCATACGCGACGTAGCTGCCAACCAGCTTGCCGGCCCTGAGCTCGGTGACGGCGGCCACGTAGACGTCGGACCATTTCTCGTCGATGTTGGTCAGCACGCGCTCGGGAGCGATGGCGGTGTGGCCGAAGGAGCGTCCTATCGCGTAGGCGCCCTTGTCCTTGGCCGCCTGGATGATACCCGCGTGCCCCGCATTGAGCTTGCCGCCGATCACGTCGGCGCCGCCGCCGATCAGCGCATAGGCGGCTTCTTTCGCCGCCGCCGGGTCCTCCATGCTCTGGAGATAGATGGCCTTGACCTCTGCGTCGGGCCGCACGCTCTTGACGCCGAGCCGGAAGCCCCCGACGCTCGCGATCATGTTCGGCAGCCCTTCGAGCCCTGCCACCGCTCCCACCTTGCCGGTCTTGCTCATGCGCGCGGCCAGCACACCCGCCAGATATCCGAACTGCTCGTTGGCGAGGTCGATGGAGATCACGTTGGCGCCGCCTCCGGAGCCCGAGCCCACGAGGAATATGGTCTTGTCGAACTCGGGCCCGACGCGCTGGGCGGCAGAGAGGAACCGACCGGAATGGCCGATGATCGGGCTGAACCCGCGCCGCGCGTAGTCTTTCATCGCCTCGATGTGATCGGCGGCCTGGACATTCTCGGAATACGCGATCTCTATCCCCATGGCCTTGAGCTTCGTCAGCCCCGCGTAGCCGGCGGCATTCCAGCTCTGGTCATTGATGCTCCCGGGAAGGAGCATGGCGACCTTGCCCGGCGCCCCTTGCGAGAAGACCCAGTCAACACCCACACCCAGAGCCAGAGCAACCGTCAAGGTGATGAGTACGGCGCGACGAAGCATGCGGGTCTCCTTTTCCATCTGTTCAGGGACGAGACGGCGCGTCCATTCAGGCCTTGACGGTCAAGGCCTCCATCGTTAGCAACGCATGTGCCAGGGTCGGCCTGCGCGAAATCAATGAGATGGCCGCGAGGGCCGGCGATGGCCGTGCACGAAAAGCGGGCGGCCCATCCATGACTGCTTGCGAAATGGGCAGCAGTCACCCGGCCGGGGTGCGCACGAGCGCGACCGCGTCGACCTCGATGAGAAACTCCGACTTGGCAAGGCTCGTGATCACGGCCAGCGTGCTTGCGGGATAGTGTCCGGTCGTCCTTGCCGACCGGCTCACCCGTGGCGTCCTCGGCGACCTGGCCCGCGACGAAGATCTCGGGCGCGGGTGGCCAGCAGTTGCGCCGGCTGGCTCAGCCGTGACTGGACATCGTGTGTCGCTGTCCAGTAGAAATGTCACGTTAACTGTTCCGAGAGAATGTCATCCCCCGGCTTCGGGTGGAGTACGGAGTGGAGTGACGCCACGGGTGCGTGGGGCTGGGCTTGCGCGGGGCCACCGGCGCCAGGGTGCGGG
>WNFS01000461.1_pt1 | contig 33767 bp, 27 predicted proteins | sample 5400141 | NCBI WGS metagenome assembly WNFS01 (sample SAMN13153358, study PRJNA577476) | soil metagenome | isolation source: 60 cm saprolite under Madrone tree | place: USA:California | collected 2016-06-14
CGCATATTGAACCAGGATTCGGGCTGCGCCAGCAGAATGCGGCGCGTGAGACTGATCAGTCCTTGATGCGCGATGAAGAAAACAGCGGTAAGGGCGAAGCGTGCCGCGGGATGCTCAGTATCCAAGCGTGCCCCGATAGAGGAAGCGAGATACCCGATGACGGTTTTGGCGATGCCATAGAGCCCCAGGGGAACCGTGGGGCCGCTGAGGCTGTCCTGGAGCAAACCGATGGACATGCCCAGGAGAAGTCCGGTGGAAGGATTGCGCCTGCTGAGACCGAAATAAATCGTCACGAGCAAAGGCAAATCCAGGATAGCCACTCTGGCAAAATGAATCGGAAACGATGCCTGGATCACCAGCGCCAGCAGGGTGGCGATGATGATAGCGCCGGCGCGAAACTTGTGCACCTCGATGTGCGATCCGCCGCCTCGGATTTCAAAGGTGTCAATCATGGTTTTGCCGCCGTAGAAGAATTGGCAACGCCGGGGGTGGAGGGCTGCGCCGCCGCTGGGTCCGCTTCACTCTTCATCTCCAAAGGATGAAGCGATAGAAGAACGATCACCTCTTCCAGGCGCTCGAGATTGGCCGCCGGCTTGATGCGAATTTGCTTGAACGGATTGCCGGGCTTGATATCGGTGACCGTCCCCACCGGCAAATCGCGCGGAAAGATTCGGTCCATGCCGCTGGTGACGACGCGTTCGCCGAGATTCACCGAGTCATCATTCGGAACGTATTTCATAATCAGCAAGGGCTCGCCCTGTCCGCCGACGGGGCTCTGGATGCGGGAATCGGCCAGCGTCGCGCCGACGCCACTCTCCTTATCCGTGAGAAGAAGGACCTGGGACGTATTCGAATATGATTCCACGACTTTTCCGATCACGCCATCCGGAGTGATCACTCCCATGTTTCTCCTGATGCCGTCGCGCTCGCCGCGATCCAGCTGAATCGTCTGGCTCGCCGCTCCGGCGCTTGCGCCAATCACCCGCGCGCCTATCATGGGAACATCCGCGTGGGATTTCCGGAAACTGAGCAACACGGCGAGCCGGTCAGCTTCCGCGGCCTTGCCTTGAAGCTGTGCCACTTGCAGTTTCAGCGCGTCGTTCTCCTCCCTAAGCCGCTCGTTTTCCTTCGTGGTATTCCGCAGAGCGAAGTAGTGACGCCAGGTGTCTCGAAACCAGCCGAAGCCGTAGGAACCAGCGCGTTCGAACGGCGAAACCGCGCCGACGGTCCAGACGCGAAGGAGCCGTCCTTGCGAGTCGCGCTTGATCTGCATTGCCAACAGGATGACCTGCAGCACGATGACTCCTGCGAGCAGGACCAGCGATTTGTGGCGAGAGGGAATGGCGATCATTTGTTTCGTGACTCGTGATTCGCGTTTCGCGACTCGTGAAGAGTGACTAGCGGCTGATAACTAGCGACTCCCGATTACCGGTTTCCAGTCCGCAGTCGTCGCTTATGGGCTCTGACGAAGAGCCAAGAGATGAATTATCACCCGCGCGACCGAGAACTGATTTCTAAGAACCAGAGACCAAGAACTAAGAACCAAAACCGTTTCCTAATCAATGCAAACCTGGCGCAGCAACTTAAAGTCGCTCAGCATTTTGCCCGTGCCGAGCACCACCGACGCGAGCGGATCATCCGCGATGGAAACCGGCAAACCTGTTTCTTCGCGGATGCGCTTGTCGAGATTCTTGAGCAAGGCGCCGCCGCCCGTGAGGACGATACCGCGGTCGCTGATGTCCGCGGAAAGCTCCGGGGGTGTGCGCTCCAGCGCCACGCGCACCGCGTTGAGAATAGTCGCGACGCACTCGCTCAAGGCCTCGCGGATTTCACTGTCGTCGATGGTGACGGTGCGCGGCACGCCTTCGATGAGATTGCGGCCTTTCACTTCCATGGTGAGGGGCTTCTCCAGCGGGTATGCGGAGCCAATCTCCATTTTGATCTGTTCGGCAGTGCGTTCGCCAACGAGCAGGTTGTACTTGCGCTTCAGGTATTGCATGACGGCTTCGTCCATCTCGTTTCCCGCCACGCGCACCGAACGCGAGTAAACGATGCCGCTCATCGAAATGACGGCAATATCCGTAGTGCCTCCGCCGATGTCCACGACCATATTTCCGGAGGGTTCTTCAATCGGCAGGCCGGCGCCAATGGCCGCAGCCATGGCCTGCTCGACGAGGTAAACTTCGCTGGCGCGCGCGCGGTAGGCGGAGTCCTGCACGGCGCGCTTTTCCACCGGAGTGATTTCGCTCGGCACGCCGATGACGATCCGCGGATGCACCAGCACGCGGCGGTTGTGCGCCTTCTGGATGAAATACGTCAGCATCTTTTCCGTGACCTTGAAATCCGCGATGACGCCGTCTTTCATGGGCTTGATGGCGACCACGTTGCCCGGTGTGCGCCCGAGCATCTCTTTTGCTTCCCGGCCCACGGCAACCACATCTCCGCTGGACTTGTTGATGGCCACGATCGAGGGCTCGTTGACGACAATGCCCTTGCCGTGCGAGAACACCAGCGTGTTCGCGGTGCCCAGATCGATCGCGAGGTCGGAGGAAAACAGGCTGAAGATCGACCTCAAGTTGTAACCGTTCTTATTCATCCCCACATCCCCCCGCGGAGAAAGACTCTCCGCTGCCCGGCCAGCAACAGTGCTGACCGTTCCGCGGTCAGCCCGCTCACTATTGTCTCCGGACATCACGACCAGCGCAAAGGCGCTTGGGTCTTTCTTCGGATCTCCTACTTCGGAACCACGATGGACACCTGCTTTTGCGTCGTGCCGCCGCGGCGATTCTGTCCAATCACGACAATCGTATGCTGCCCCGGATCGAGCGCCTCCGTAAAGTGCCGGAAGGTTCCGTCGGGGGCAATATTCGGCACCGGTTGGCCGTTCATGATGAGCGCGGCGCCGGGCTCCGTGCGCCCCACGATCTCGGCGACGCGTCCATGCAACTGCGTGCCGGTGATCTCCAGCATCATTTCCTGCGACTTTCCCTGGGCCACCAAAGAAAACTTAAAAGGTGCGCCCACGTCGCTGATTTGCTTCTTGGCGTCAACGGCCGTGACATTCCAGAAATAGTCTCCGGCATCGAGGCCGGAAATTTCTTTGCTGGTGCCTATGACTTTCTCTTCCTTGACAATTTTTGTGAACATCGCTGTCGTGCTGACCCGCAGAGTGTAAGATACGGCGTCCGGAACGAGCTTCCATTCAAAACGCACGGGCGAGGTCTTCGGGTTTTCCGCGATGATCGGAGCAAGATTCAGCGGCTCCACGAGTTCCGGGGGCGCCAGCACATTCGATTTTTGGATCGCGCCGCCTTTGGGAATCGTAACCTTCTCCCCGAGGACGAGGTCAATTTTTTCTTCGCCACGCTGGATACGCGCGCTACCGCTGGAGACCACGATCTCGCTGGACTTCCTTTCCGGGTCCGCCTTTACCGCCGCGCGGCTGTTCGAGCGCACATGTGCGGTGGCATCCTCGACGCTGACCGCGGCCTTCGAATCCGGTTGCGACCAGGTCGGCGTTACCAAGTCTACCTGGCCCACATTAATGCGCACCGCGACGCTCGTAGGCTTGCTGTTGTCCGTGGAATTTTCTTCCACGGTGACAAGCGTGTCGGGTTTGACGGTGTACGTCGTGCCGTCGGCGAAGGTGATGCGCGCGGCTCCGTCGGATCCGGTCTGAACCAGGTCGCCTCTATCGAGCGAAGTGCGGTAGTCGGCCTCGACCCACTGGACGGAGTTCACCTTTTTCACCTGAACTTTGCCGTCGAGGTTAACGAATTTCGCATGATTCTGATCGGTCTCTACCGGTTCCGGGGTAACGTTGCTCAATTTGCTGTTCAGCTTCGCCACGGCCGCCGAATACAGGTCGGGTTTCGCCAGCAGAACGCCACCGCATAGAATCGCCGCGGCCAGCAGGACGTAGGCGATCACCGTCTTGTAGGTCACCGCTTTCCAGTACACTTCCACGCGCGGGACCCTCTGGTGCGGCTGTGTGCGTCTCGGGTCGATGGGTGCCTGTGTCGTCATCGGTGCACTCGTTCTGCAAGCTCCAATTTTTCAATCTAACACAGCGATTTGCGCGCGCCCAACTGGCGGAGTGGCGCGTAGTCAAATTGCAAATAGCGGATGAGCACTTCCTTTGACTGTACTTCGCCTGTCCTATCGTGCAGGTCCCTTACTAACCGCGCAGCTAGTTCCTCGCTCTGATGAAAAAATGCTGCTTATCCAACGAGGCCGGTACGGCGACGTCGAAGAAGCCCACTATCATCTCGTCGTACGTCTGCTCGCCACACCGCACGGCAGCGTCCGGGTCCGGATTGTGTGGATTTTCTTTCGAATTGTCATACCGAGCGACCCCCTGAGTGAAAAATCGTTAGAGCGCAAACTTAGCCAGGAGAGGAGGATTGCATTTGAGGCCCGCGTGGTGGTCTTGGGGGGCAGCATGCTGCTTTACCTCGTTCCGCAATCCCCAACCACTGGCGAGGTCTCTACGGATACGGTCGCGAAGGTCGGGGATGAGTCCGTTACCCTGCAGGACGTACGCCAGCAGCTCGCGGAAATTGAGCAGCGCAACCCGGTGCCCAAGCCCCTTGAAGCCCTCTATGCCCAGCAGATCCTGAAGCAACTTGTGTTTCAAAAGGAGATCGAATACGAGGCTAAACGCCTGGGAATCACCGTGTCCGACCAGGAGCGGGCCGATCGCATCCGCCAGTTCCTCCCGACCGCCTTCAACGGGACCACTTTTGTTGGCATGGACCGCTATTCGGCCGAAGTGCAGCAGCGGTTCCAATTGACCGTTGCAGCCTTTGAAGAGCTGATCCGCCAAGGTTTGCTCGAAGAAAAATTCCGTAAATTGGTGACCGACGGGATCAGCGTCGGGCCAGTGGAATTGCAGGACGAGTTCCTCTACAAAAATGAAAAGGTGAAGCTGGATTACGCGCTGATCAAGCCGGAAGACCTGGAAGCCAAGGTTTCACCAGACGAGGCGGAAATCCGCGCCGCCTACGAGAAGAACAAGTCCAAATACCAGGTGCCGGAACGGCGCGTGGTGCGCTATGCGCTTGTGGACGTCAACCAGATCCGCCAGAACCTCCCGATTACCGATGACCAGCTCAAGCTGCAGTATCAGGCCAATATTCAGCAGTATCAGGTGCCCAACCGCGTGCACGTCGAGCACATTCTTTTCATGACTGTCAGAAAGACCGACGCCGAGGTCGAGGAAGTCAGGAAGAAGGCTGAGGATGTCCTAAGACAAGCCAGGAAGGGTGCAAAGTTCGAGGATTTAGCGAAAAAATACTCCGAAGACCCGGGGACAAAGGATAAGGGTGGCGACTTGGGCTGGATCGTCCAGAAACAGACCGTGCCGGAGTTTGAAAAGACGGCCTTCAGCCTCAGCCCGGGCCAGATTTCCGACCTGGTTCATACGCAGTACGGCTTCCATATCATCAAGGTGCTGGAGAAGGAGACGGCTCACACCAAGTCGTTCGAAGAGGTGAGAGAATCCTTGCGCACCCCGCTGCTGCTCTCGCTGGCCGATAAGCAGGCCAGCACCACGGCTGACCAATTGTCTGCGGCCATTCGCCAGTCGAACAAGATCTCCTTGGATGATCTTGCGAAGCAACATCATCTGACCGTGGGCGAGACGCGGGCCATCAGCGCCACTGATCCGCTTCTAGAGCTGGGTAATTCCCAAGAAACCAAGGATGCCATCTTCCGTTTGCGAACTGGCGAATTGAGTCTTCCGGTTCGAACGGACCGCGGTTATGTCGTTCTCTCCTTGAAAGATGTCCAGCCGGCGCACCAAGGCTCGCTGGAAGAAGTGCGCGACCGCGTCCTTAACGATCTCAAGCGCGAGAAGTCCATCGAGCTGGCGAGAAGTAGGGCAGAAGAATTGGCCAAGCGCGCCAAATCCGGTGAGAAATTCGACGCTGCCGCCACGGCCCTTGGCTTGGAGGCGAAAACCAGTGAGTTCTTCGCGCGCAACGGCTCGATCCCCGGTGCGGCCAGCGGCAAACAGCTCAGCGCCGCTTTCAACCTCAAGCCTGGCGACGTGGCTGCTCCGTTGAGCCTCGGACAGAACTGGCTGGTCTACCGCGTGATGGAAAAAGAAGAGCCCAATCAGGCGAATTTCGAAACTCAGAAGAAACAATTGAGTGAGGAAGTTCTGCAGTCGAAGCGAAGTCTGGCTTTCGAAGCTTTCCGGACGGCCCTCGAGAATCGCCTGAAGCAAGAAGGCAAACTGAAGCTGATGCCGGAGAAACTGAAGACGTTCGGCAGCTTGGGCTAGTCTAAACAACACAAAATAAACAACTTATTAGGAATAGAGAGCGCTCTTGTTTTTCCACCTTCTTCCCGTTACCCTATTTGTGTCTTCGGTAAGACCGGATTCGACCTAAATGCCGCCGCCAAACGGCGGCAGGGTTCAGGGGCCGGGGCCCTGGATTCGGAGTGGACACAATGATGGCCACCCAGCGCCAAGATTTCCAGAACAGGTGAACGCACATGGCCGCCCGCACAACTACAACTCTCCGCAATGACTATCGCTGCAGCATTGAAAGAAACCAGTCGGGGAAATATTGCGTCCGAATCCAGGTGCGCTATCCACGCCATTCTTGGACTTTGGGCGTTTTTTTCCTGGCTGCATCCTTTGATCGCGCCATGAAGAAGCTGGAGGAGGCTCTGGATTTCCTCCAACGGCACGAAGAAAAATTGTGGTTCTGGGGTGTGGACCGCGCCGAAGACATGGGTTTTTCAGCCGAGTTCCTGAGACAGGCTGGGCTGCTGCTGGACCGCCGCTCCGAATTCCCCCAAAAGACAGCCAACATCTCGCTCGCTCCTGAGCGGGAAGTGCCTGCTTTCGTCTTGGGTCCGATGCGCCGGGGTCTCGCCGAATCCGTCGAATCCACCCGCACGGCCTCCGTCGGCGACTAACCCTCGCCCCTTGCGATTCAAGGCGTCGGCCGCGCTTTCGGGTACACCAACCTGCGCCCGGGATGCCCCACAGCGTTGACACGATCTCTGGAAGTGCGGGCTTGAGTTGCTCCGGAACGACTTCGCATTTTCTATTCATCTTTGATAAAGTGCACCGCCAGTGGAACTTGCACGTTCCCCAGTAGGAGGTTGCCATGGCCAACTTGGATCTGCGTCCCTTGTCACTTGGCGAAATCCTTGACCGCACGTTCTCCCTTTACCGCAGGAATTTCCTGCTCTTCGCCGGCATTACTGCCCTCCCTCAGTTATTGATACTTGGGCTGAATTTGGCGCAAACGACGCTGACCCGTTTCCCGACCCCTCCAGGTCAGCCAGGCCGGCAGCCGGTAGAGCAATTCCAGTCGCCCGCGTCGAGCGGCCTAGTGGCCTTTGGCATTGTTGGTGTGCTCGTCGGCATCGTCGTTTATCTCGTAGCTTACTTGTTTGCCCAGGGGGGAACTGTTTACGCTGTCTCCGAACTCTACCTCGGACGCGCCACCTCGATTGGTGCTTCCCTTCGCCGCATGCGTGGCCAGTTGGGAAGCCTTTTCGGAGTCATCCTTCTGAACGGCCTGGCGGTCATGGGCGCAGCACTTTTCCTCATCATACCTGGCATCTACGTGGCCTGCCGGTTGATCGCTTGCGTTCCAGCCGCGTTGCTGGAAGATCTCGGGCCCCGCAGCTCTCTCGAACGCAGCTTTAGACTCACCAAGGGCAACGCGGGCCGCTCCTTTGTCATCTACCTTCTCTATTTCGTTCTGCTTTACGGGGCTATGCTGCTTTTCTCGTTCCCATTTCTTTTTGCCGCTGGTCTCTCCGCGAAGAATCCTGGCACCATGCGCATGTGGATGGCGCTCGGCCAGGTTGGGGAATTTGTTGCCGGTGTCCTTGTGGGTCCGTTCCTCACGATTGCCACGGCTGTGTTCTACTACGATTTGCGCGTGCGCAAGGAAGCCTTCGACTTGCAAATTATGATGAACCCCAGCGGCAACATCCCGTCTGGACCCGCGGACGTTCCGACGATGCTTTCCTGAACTTGCAGGACGAAGAATTCACTGCCTCGCGCAGGTGCCAATGAATCGATGTCCCGTCTATGCTCTGGTTCTGCTGTTAGGTGCGGGGTGTCTCGTGGCTTTTGGCCATTCACAGAAGCTGACAGCGGCCTCCCCGGGTACAGGGGATACCATTCACGATGCGGCCTCGTTCATCGCCGAACTTCACCACCTGGCGGTCCTGCTTAAGAGAAAGCCATCAACAAACGAAATGGCGGCATTGCGCGACACCCTCCCGCGGCACTGGACCGTTTCGACGCCAGAGCGCATATACCTCATTTCGTCGGAACCCCTGCGAAATCAGCTCACTGCTCTTTCCAGCGAGAAAGCCCGGGTTTGGGTAGAACGCCTGGCCGCCGAAATTGAAGGTTACTCGGTGGCGGTCCCCGCAGGCTCATCTCAAGCTCGCGCGGAGCTCGATCGCATCTTGGCCAGATCGGAATTTGCCGGTGTCCGCCCGCCGAGCGCCTGGGAACTCTTCCGCCAACGAATGGCGGCTTGGGTGGATCGAATGCTGATGAAGCTCTTCGAAGGAATCGGGCGTCATCCCATCGGGGGCAACATCCTGTTCTGGCTCCTCATGATCGGGGGCGTGGCGTGCATTGCCCTTTGGCTGTTTCGTCTCTTGGCGAGCAGAGACCGCTTCAATGCATTGCCGCCAAGCGATTCCGTCGTCGCTTCGCGCACTTGGCAAGAGTGGATTCGCGCCGCACGTGAGGCTGCCAACGCGGGCGATTTTCGCGAAGCCGTCCACTCCGCCTATTGGGCTGCCATTGCCCGTCTGGAAGACGCGGGGATTGTACCCAAAGACCGCACAAAGACTCCTCGCGAATATCTTCGTCTGATGGCCGAACCCGCTCCTGGGGAGCTGGCCGCAAGGCCCGCTCATCGCGAGCCGCTTGCCGCTTTGACCTCTCGGCTCGAAAGAATCTGGTATGCCAATCGCGGCGCCGGTCCCGACGATTTCCGCGAATCGCTCCACCAAGTGGAGGCGCTCGGATGCCAGTTGGAATAGCCTCCTCGGATCGCAAGCTTCTGCTCGTGGGCGGGTCGCTTCTTCTCCTGATGCTTACCGCAAGCGTCATTCTTTCTCCTCCGGGCGAGCGGCTCAATTCGCCGGTACCTTCCACGTACTCCGCACAGTCCGCAGGGGCCGAGGCCGCCTACCTATTGCTTTCGCAGCTTCACTACCCGGTGCGCCGCTGGGAAGATCCGCCGACCGAACTGGATGCTGATCCCCGCGAAATCCTTCTCATCCTCGCCGAACCAATCCAGCCGCCCAGCCAAAAAGAACGGAAGGCGCTTCTCGATTTTGCCCAGGGCGGCGGGCATGTGCTCTTCACAGGTTCCAGCATCCGCAACTTTTTTCCAGGCGCGGACGTCTCCCACATTCCACCGGATCCCGTGTGGAAATCCTTTTTACCCAGCATTCCCAATCGCCTCGCGCGAGGCGTGCAGACGGTGACCATCCAGCCACAGGCTTATTGGGGGCGCCTGAATGAATCGCAACTTGCGCTTTATGGCGAACCCGGCGCTCCGGCAGTAGTCCGCTGGAAGCTGGGACGCGGATTCGTCCTCTGGTGGGCGGGTTCGACGCCTCTCACCAATGCGGGAATCACTCGCGGTGACAATCTGAGGTTCTTCCTGAACGCCGTCGTCAATGGATCGAAAGACAGGCCCCATCAAATCTACTGGGACGAGTATTTTCACGGACAGCGTAGCTCGCTCTGGAGTTACTTCGGCAAGACATCGCTCGCGTGGAGCCTGCTGCAACTTGGCCTGCTCGCCTTCGCGGTCATCTTCACGTTCAGCCGGCGAAGCGGCCCCGTCTATATTCCCGCGGGCATCTCCCGGTTATCCCCTCTTGAGTTCATTGATACCTTGGGAGGCTTGTACGAGCGCGCCGGGGCGGCCTCTTCCGCGGTTTCCGTTTCCTATCTGCGCTTGCGCACGCTGTTGACGCGGCAGCTTGGTTTGGCGGCCAAGACACCCGACGCCCAGCTGGCCCAAGCCGCCGAGCAGCGCCTCGGATGGAAAGACTCGGGTCTCGCCAATTTGCTGGGACGGGCGGAGGCTTCAAGCCGGATGGAAAAGCTCTCCCCGCGCCATGCCCTGGATCTTGTTCAGAATCTGGAGCGCCATGCAGCCAGGCTCAGTTTCCGGCCTGGAATCCGTTGGGAGAAAACTTGACCGTGCAACATCTCTCCGCACTCGCAACGCAAGTCCGCAATGAACTCTCGAAAGTCATCATTGGCCAAGAGGAAGTTGTCAGCCAGCTCCTGCTCGTGCTGGTTTGCGGAGGTCACGCGGTCATGGAAGGCGTCCCGGGGCTTGCGAAGACCCTTGCCGTCAAGTCCCTGGCGCGCGTCTGTGGCCTGGGCTTTCAGCGCGTCCAATGTACCGCCGATCTCATGCCCGCCGACGTGACGGGCACAAACGTCTTCAATTTGAGCAACAGCTCCTTCTCTCTGCATCGCGGGCCTGTCTTCACCGATCTCCTCCTCGTCGACGAAATCAACCGCACTTCGCCGCGCACGCAGGCCGCCCTTCTCGAAGCCATGGAGGAGCACCAGGTGACCATTGACGGTACCCGCTACGCTCTCTCTGAAAACTTCACCGTGCTTGCCACCCAAAACCCCATTGAATTCGAAGGCACCTATCCGCTTCCCGAAGCGCAACTCGATCGTTTCCTCCTCAAGATTCGCGTGACTTACCCCTCCGCGGAAGAAGAGGTGCGGATCCTCACTCAATATGAAAAGGGCTTTGATCCCCGGCGCCTTGAGGAAATCGCCCTCACTCCACTCGACCGCGCGCTGCTTCCCGCCGCACGGCGCGAAATCGAAAGTGTGCGCGTCGAGCCGGCGCTTCATTCCTACGTCGTTTCGCTCGCTCGCCGCACCCGCGATTGGCCTGCCATTTCTCTTGGCGCCAGCCCGCGCGCCGCTGTTGGTCTCTTCTTTGTGGCGCGCGCGCTGGCCGGACTGGACGGTCGGGATTACCTCTTGCCCGACGATGTGAAAGCCGCCGCCCTCCCTGTTCTCCGCCACCGTATCTTGCTCAAGCCGGAAGCCGACCTCGAAGGTCTCACCGCGGATCAGGTCATCCAGCAGGTGATCGCCGCCGTAGAAGTGCCCAAGTGAAAGTCCCGAAATGAAAGTGCCGCCATGAACGCGCCGCGCCCGCTCGTGCCGCTTGAAGTACGGGCGTGCGCACGATCCCTCGGTCGGCTGCCCTTTGGTTTCGGGCCGCGGTTTTTCCTAACGCTTCTCTTGGGTTTCCTTTGGCTGGTGCCCGCGTGGTGGCTGCCGCAGCTCATCGCCGCCCTGTTCTTGTGGGATTTTCTTGCCATCGTGGCCTTCGTTGCGGATCTGCTTCGCTTACCCGCGCCTTCGCAGCTCGAAGCGCGCCGCGTATGGCAGCATGCTCCTTCACTGGCGGCTTCGTGCGACGTCGCACTCCTTGTTCGAAACTTCGGCCGCGCCGCGCTTCGCTGTCATCTCATTGACGAAACGCCCGTCTCCTTCCGCACCTCTCCCCCTTCTCTCGAATTCATTGTGGGGGCTGGAGACCAGTCACGGACGTGCTACCAGATTCTCCCTCGCGAACGCGGCGACGTGCGAATGGGCCGTCTGTTTCTCCGTTATCAAACCAATCTTGGTTTTGCTGAACGCTGGGCCGCCGCGGACATTTCGCAGACCGTGCGGGTTCTCCCCGATCTCGAACAGGCTCGCAAGCATGCGCTCTACTTGATCCGCAGCCGACAGGTTGAAATGGAAAAGCGCCGGTACCGCCAACGCGGCCAGGGCCGCGAATTCGAAAGCCTACGCGACTATCGCCAGGGCGACGACCTCCGCGACATCTGCTGGACTGCCACGGCCCGCCGCCACCAGCTCACTACCCGCGTTTTCGAAATCGAGCGCAGTCAGGCCGTGTGGATTGTGCTCGATGCAGGCCGCTTGCTCCGCGCCAAAGTTCAGCAGGAGCGAAGCGATCTGCGCCTTTCCAAACTCGATTACGCGGTCAACGCCGCGCTCTCGCTTGCCCAGGTCGCCACGCAGTGCGGTGACCGCGTCGGCCTGCTGGCTTACGGCCGGTCCATCCAGCACCACGTAGCCGCTGGCCGTGGCCCGTTCCACCTGCGCACCATTGTCGACTGCCTTGCACAGGTTCACGCCGAAGCTTCCGAGGCCAATCATTCGCGCGCCGCGCACGTCCTTCTCACCGAGCAAAGCCGCCGCAGTCTGGTTGTCTGGATCACTGATTTTGCGGAAACGCCCACCACACCGGAAGTCATTGAGTACGCCATGCAGATGACGCAGCGCCATCTCGTTGTCTTCACCGCCATAAACCAGCCGGACCTCACGGCTCTCGCCGACGCCACGCCGCAAACTCCCGGGGAGATGTATCGCCACGCCGCCGCGCTTGAAATCACCCACCGCCGCGATTTGCTTTTGCGCGGGCTCCGGCAGCGGGGCGTCTTCGCCTTCGAACTCGTTCCCGGCTTGCTGGCGTCTTCTCTGGTGAATCAGTATCTGGACATCAAGGAGAGGAACCTGCTGTAGCTTCCCTCGATGGAAGCCGCCTGAAGCGGAATAGATAGGTCAGCAAAGCAACGAAGAGCACGGCGGCGAATGCGAATTTCATCGCCACCGGCGCATTGCTCGGCGAGTAAAATCCCTCAATCAAGCCCGCGATCACCAGCAGGGGAATCGTTCCCAGCAACAGCCGCGCCGCCCTGCCGCCTGCCCGCGCCAGCGATTCCCGCCGTGGCAGCAGCCCCGGAAACAACATTCCGCGCGCGATCTCTAGCCCCGCGCCTCCCGCAATGAAAATCGCCGGCAGTTCGAGCACCCCGTGGGGCGCGACAAAACTCCAAAGCTGCACCGCCATCCCCGCCCGCCACGTCGCTGCTCCGATCACCCCGATTAACAACCCATTCATGATCATCATCCAGATCGTTCCCAATCCCGCCGTGATTCCCAAGGCAAAGGAGCTGAACGCTACTGAAAGGTTGTTCGTCATGATTCCCGACGAAGCGACTGGCTTGACCGTGACAATCGAATCCGTCCACATCTTGCGCTGTTCGATCGTCTCCATCATGTGCGTGCCCAATAATCGGTGCGCGAATCCCGGATCGTGGACCGTCACGATCCAACCCGCCAGTCCCGTCACCGCGAAAATGGCCAGCGCGAGGAGGGTTTGCGCCAGCGTTTCGCGAAAAGCCTGTGGATAGGTGTCCAGGTAGAATCGCACGATCCCGCTGATCTTGGGTTTGTGCCCCATGTAAATCAGATTGTGGCCGCGCCCGAGCAGTTGGTTGAGATAAGTGGCGAGCTGCTTGCTCGTTGCGTCTTCGCGCGCCGCCGCGAGGTCCGACGCGGTTTGGCGATATAATAGCCCCAGTTCTTGCAATTCACTGTGGCTGAGCCCGGCGACACCGCGGCGCGATCGCTGCACGAGCTCTTCGAGGCGTGCCCAATAGGGTTTCCGTTTCTCCAGCCACCGGATGGATATCATGCCCTCGGACCTGCCTGGCGACGGCGCACCTCTTGGTTCGTTCGCCGACAAGCTTACCATCGAAACTCCCGAGCAGACCGCCCTGGAATTTGCTGTTGCCGGTATCGGCAGTCGTTTCCTCGCGCTCGCCGTGGATACGCTGATTCAGATGTTGGTCGGCTTTATCGTGGGCCTAGGCGGAAGCATCTTGATTGGCGTCATCGCGGCCGCCATGCCGGTTGCTTCCCTGTGGGGCTTCGCTATTCTCGTCCTGTTTTTTTTCTTTCTCTATTTTGGTTATTTCGCTCTGTTTGAGATCATCTGGAATGGTCAGACACCCGGCAAGCGCAAGGCCGGCATTCGCGTGATCAAGGATTCCGGCCGTCCGCTCATGCCCGCGGAATCCATCGGCCGCAATCTCATGCGAATTGTGGATTGGCTCCCGGCCTTTTATGCAGTGGGCATCGTGTGCGCCATGCTTACCAGAGGAAACAAGCGTCTCGGCGATTTGGTCGCAGGCTCGCTCGTCGTCCGCGAATCCTCTTTCAGCGACCTGAAATCCGGGTGGCAATCGAGTCAGGCCCCTTCCGGACCCGCCCTCTCCCCTCTCGGTGCCGGTCGTCTCTCCGCACAGGAATGCTCCCTCATCGATTCCTTCCTCAATCGCCGCTTTGACCTCGAGCCCGACGTGCGTTTCCGCATGGCGGATGAAATCTTCCGCCGTCTCAAGCCGAAACTCACGCTTCCAGCGGAAAACACCCTCTCCACCGAAAGAATACTCGAGGCTCTCGCCTACGAGCGCCGCTCCACTGGCCACTACACTTAAACCTCCGAATCCCTCCCTACGTTGGTCTTCTGGATTCGCTGGGGCAGGATCGCGCGCCGCTTATTCGTCAAAGTGGGCCTCAAGTCGCAACCCTGGTTGCAGCCTTGGCCGTACAGCCCACTGATCGTCCATTCGTCCACTTCTCGCAATTCTTCTTTGCTTGACTTCCCTCTCGTTCTCCGACATCATGCGCCCATTCCACCGAGGAAGACCCGCGACGCGCAAACGGGATCCGCCTGCCTCCCGCACAACGCCCTCGACTCGAGTGTGCCAGGCAGGATGGTTCAGCCGCCGCGGGCGGAGGTATAACCTGAAAATGAAAAGCATGAAGACTGTGTATGTGGCTCTGCTCGCGGCTTTGCTGCTCGTTGCTGGTAGTGTTACGGCACGCGCACAAGCGCCTCAACAAACCGGTGATCAGGGCAAGAGCGATTCGAACGCGAAGCTTTCGAAGAGCAAGACTAAGTCGAAGAAAACAGATGCGGCAGACAAGACGGCAACAGCGGACAGCTCGACGGCCGCAAAGAAGCCTTCTAGGAAATCGAATACCGCCGCCGCTTCGAACCCCTCAGCAACGGCCGCAGCGGGAACGGCGGCCGCCGAGAATTCGAACGCTCCAAAGAAAACCCGTTCGAATTCCAAAAAGTCCACTGCCTCGACCGCACCGGCCGCTACAAGCGCGAAAGCTTCAGCCACAACGCCGGCCGCAACACCCGCAGCATCGACTACCCCATCCAGCAAACCGGCGACGGCTCCGGCAGCAGCAACTCCATCCAGCTCAGCGAACGGTGCCACCCCCGCTTCCAAGCCGGCCACGGCGAAACAGGCCCCGCCTGCGAACAGCGCGGGCATGGTGTGGGTGAACACGGATTCTGGCGTATACCACAAGCCCGGCACGCGCTGGTACGGGAAGACAAAACAAGGAAAGTACATGACCGAAGCGGACGCCATCAAGGCAGGCTACCGCGGAGCGGGAAAAAACTAGAAAGCTGGATTCTTTGGAATTGAAAAAAGGAGAGAACATGATGAAGAAGCGAATCACGGGGGCCCTGTTGGCGGCACTGGTTGCATTTCTTGGAGCGTCGATAGCGATCGCGCAGACGCCGACGAAGAGCACGACTCCGGCAAAATCAACGACCAAGTCAAAGCGAACCGCTCCGGCGTCCGCCGACCTGGTTGATATCAACAGCGCAACAGCAGACCAGCTCGACGCGCTGCCGGGGATCGGGAAAGCTTACTCGCAGAAAATCATCGACGGCCGTCCGTACAAGATGAAGACAGATCTCGTGCGCAAGAAGATCATCCCGCAAGCAACCTACGCCAAGATCAAGGACAACATCATCGCTAAACAATCCACTGCGGCGGCGGCGCCGAAAAAGTAGAAGTTGTTCATCCGCGCGGGGCGGCTTCGCGGCCGCCTCGCAAATTTTCCTCGCGTAGCACTTCTCGTTCTTGAATCTTGTTGCCGCTCCCCTCCAAATTTCTCCGCCGAGTGTTTTGATTCCCGAACTCTATTTTTCACGCAAAATCACTTCACCGTGGCCGACGAGTTGGTCGTTCAGCCACAGCCGGTATTTATACGTGGCTGCCTTGCTGCCGGCGCGCGGCGGGCCGCTGAGCAGGCGGATGCCGGCCGGCGCCTGAAAGATATTCGAGGAAAAGGGACAGCGATTCGCATCGAATTCCACGCGCAGGTTGCCAGCGTCGGAGATCCAGGAGACCTGGTCGCCGGGGTCAAGCACCACGGTTTGCGGGATGAGTCCAACGAGCACGGGGCGTTCAGCCATTTTTCTCCGGGCTCCGATTCTGGATCGGAGTCAACGCTCCTGGAATTTTGAGCGCACAGGGACGATAGCATATTCGCTGGACGTAATTCCTGGGAGGCTCTTCAGAACTCTTGCGACGAAGCTCGCAGCTCCTCTGAAGCATTTCATAACCGATCTGTCCCTTCGGGCATCTCATACCTGTACTTCGCTGCGCTTGACCCGCTCCTCAAGTCAACCGTACACTGCATATGATCATTCGTAGCGCGAAGCTCCGGCAGGATCTCTTGCGCTCGCGGAAAGATACACGGAAAAGCGTCTGACGTGGATGCGGAGGAATTTGCCGGATGGCTTCTGTTCCCAGGTACCTGACTATCCCGCTCCCGAATGGCTCGCGAATTTCCATTCTTCACTCCTTGCCGTTTGCGCTCATTCATCTCGCATCGCTGCTGATCTTTTTCATTCCGTTTCACTGGTATTACCTGGTTACGTGCGCGGCGTTGCTGGTCGTGCGCATGTTCTTCGTCACGGCGGGCTATCACCGCTATTTTTCGCACCGCTCTTTTAAGACCAGCCGCTTCTTTCAGTTTGTGATCGCCTTCATGGCCATGTCTTCTTCGCAGAAGGGCGTGCTGTGGTGGGCGGCCCATCACCGGCACCATCATCGCTTTTCCGACCAGGAACTGGATTTGCACTCGCCCACGCTGTTCGGATTTTTCTGGTCGCACGTCGGGTGGATTATTTCGGACAAGTACAACGATACGCGCTTCGATTACATCGGCGATTTCGCGAAGTTCCCCGAACTGCGCTGGCTGAACAAGTACCACATGATTCCGCCCATCACGCTGGCGGTGGCGCTGTGGCTGATCGGGGGCTGGCACCTGTTCGTGTGGGGCTTCTGCCTGAGCACGGTGCTGCTGTGGCACGACACCTTCACCATCAACTCGCTCTCGCATCTCTTCGGTTCGCGCCGCTATGAGACGACGGATACCAGCCGCAACAACTGGCTCCTCGCCTTGCTCACCCTCGGCGAAGGCTGGCACAACAACCACCATCACTTCATGGCTTCGGCGCGGCAGGGCTTTTACTGGTGGGAGATCGACATCACCTATTACACGCTGAAGGTCTTGTCCTGGTTCGGCATTGTCTGGGACCTTCGCAAAGTCCCCGCCCACCTGCTCACCGAACAACTCGCCGCTTAGTCGACTCGGCGTAATAAACGGAAAAAGCTAAAGAAAGCTTCTTGGTTACGCGGGGCAATATTACAATGCCGCGCGAGAAGCTTGTTCGACCAAACTTCTTGATAGGATTAGGGATAAGCGCCGGCACCGACCGGGCCGCTGCGGCACATAACCATGAAAACTATGCGCTTGTTGATGCCACTCGGGTGCATCGTGCTGTTGGGCTCGGTGTCCTGGTTGGGGCAAGGTTACCGCTGCAGTTTTCCAGCACCGCATCTCCCGAAGAAAGTCAGAGTCCGCAGGCTTCAACGGGGTCAAAGTCTGCGGCACACGGATCACTGCTCGGAGCGTTTGGCGCGCGACTTCTAGCACGGGGCATATACGAGAGTACCGTTAAGGCAGTACTTGAGGCCCATTTTGGTCCGCACAACTCGCTAGTAATCTACCAGCCTAGTGAATCTCACATTGAGACGGATCCGCAGCGTGCTTGGCCGCGCTATATCGGACCTTCTGAAGCGAGGGCAGGGCAACCTGCGCTTGCGTACCAAGCTCCTCCTTTCATTCGTGTTCCTCACTGCAGCGCTTACCTGCGCCACGTTGTTGGTTGTACGGCGCAACGCGCAGGCCCAGGTGCAGCACCAAATTGAACAGGACGCGCGAAACGACACCTTGACATTTCAGGTTGTGCAGCACCAACAGCAGATGGCGCTGAGCCGGAAGGCAGACCTGCTGGCTTCGCTGGCAATGATGAGGAACGGAGATGCCACAACGATCAAAGACGCGAGCGAAGACCCGTGGCAATCGGATGACTGCAACCTGTTTGTGTTGGCAGATAAAAGCGGCAAGATCGTGGCTCTGCACTCGACCGGCCCGGTTTTTTCAAGGGCGGCCGCGCAAGATATGGTATCTCGCTCGATTCATCGCGGCGAAACGTCTGGATGGTGGTTCAGCGGAACGAGTTTGTACCAGGTGGTCTTGCAGCCTTTCTACGATGGCACACCCAGGAAGAACAACTTGATGGGAGTCGTCGTGGTGGGCCGGCTGATTGACGCGCGGGCCGCCAACGATCTTGGCAGGATTACTTCAAGCGACGTTGTTTTCCTTTATGGCGGCGAAGTTACGGTCAGCACGCTTCCTGCGCTCAAAGAGGTGGAAGTGGGGCGCCAAATCCACGAGCGCCTGACATCGGCGAGGGTATACCTGGGTGGCGAGCCGTACTATTCGAGCGCCGTGGAACTCACACCGGGTCTGCAGCCGGTGGTGGAGCTAATTGTACTGAAATCGTACAAAGAGGCGGCGGCGTACCTTCAGAGGCTCAACCATCAGCTTGTCGCTCTGGGGCTGGTGGCAATCCTGGCTGGAGGAGCACTGATCTTCGTCATATCCGACACGGTCAGCCGGCCCCTCGGCTCTCTCTTGGAGGCGGTCCAAACGGTCGAAAGAGGCGACTTTACGCAAACTCTGGAGGCGGATGGGAGCGACGAATTGTCAGAGTTGACGCGGGCGTTCGACGGCATGCGCGGCAGCCTGCATAGGAACGAGGCCCAGCGTGCGCAGCTCGAAGGCCAGCTCCGCCAAGCGCAGAAGATGGAGGCGCTAGGACGACTGGCAGGCGGCGTTGCGCATGACTTTAACAACCTGCTAACGGTAATCCGAGGACACAGTGAATTGCTCCTCGATCGCCTGCGACCCGGGGACCTTCTCTACAGCAACTCCCAGCAGATTCTGAAAACCGCCGACAGGGCCGCTTCGCTGACCCGCCAGATGCTTGCTTTCAGCCGGATGCAGGTGCTCCAGCCCAAAGTTCTGGACATGAATGAGTTGATCGCTGAGATGGGAAAGCTCCTGCGACGGCTGGTTCGCGAAGACATTGAGTTTAGCCTTCGACTGGGTGACTCGCTGGGGCGCGTAAAAGCAGATCCCGGACAACTCGAGCAGGTGCTGCTGAACCTGACCGTGAACGCCAGCGACGCCATGCCTGTGGGGGGCACGCTGACCATCGAGACGCAAAACACGATTGTCGACAAGGAATACGCGCGAACGAGCCCATCGGTGGAGCCGGGCGCGTACGTGGTAGTAAGCGTCAGCGACACGGGGCACGGAATGGACGCGGCCACCAAGGCGCGCATTTTCGAGCCATTCTTCACGACCAAGGAACCGGGCAGGGGAACCGGGCTTGGCCTGGCGACCGTGTACGGCGTCGTGAAACAGAGCGGAGGTTTCATCTGGGTAGAGTCCCATCCTGGCCGCGGAACACGATTTGAGATTTATTTGCCAAGAACCAACGAACTGATGGAGTCTCCTCAAACAGTGAGGGAAACCAATGGGTGTAATGGCCGTCCGAAAACTGTGCTCGTTGTGGAAGACGAAAGCGAAGTGCGCGAGCTGGCTTCCGAGTTTCTGAGGACGGCCGGTTACGATGTTCTTACGGCGCAGGACGGCACGGAAGCGTTGGAGACTGCGGAACGATTGGGCGCATCGATTCAAGTGGTACTGACGGATGTGGTGATGCCCAAGATGCGAGGGCCGGCGCTCGCCAAACAACTTAAAGCTCTGCTGCCTCGCGTGAAGATCGTTTATATGACCGGGTACCTCGAACAAAATGGAAGCGGTGCCGAGTTTTTGCAAGATGCCTTTTTCCTGCAGAAGCCGTTTTCGCGAGAGAGCATGGTGCGTCAAATTGGCGAGGCTTTGAAGCGTGAACGGCCCGCAAAACGCCTGCTTGAACCAACCCCTGTCTAGCAATTCTCTTTGATACCTGTCCGATCTGGTTCTGTTTCCCATAATAAGCGTAGTTAACACTGGAAGCGCCGGCGGCGTCTTGATTGGAGGTATGCGAAATATCGAACTCCGACGGGATCGGGGGCCAGCTATGTCTCCAAAGCAATTGCGCTTGCTGTCTTACGTTGTGCTCGCCTGCACCTTCACCATTACGTCCTATTTGCCCGGAAGAGAGGCCCGGCCTGTCTACAGCGGCCTCACGGCGCATGAATGGGGCACGTTTACGTCGATCGCGGGGAGTGACGGCCAGGCGGTCGAGTGGTCGCCGTTAACGGGATCCACGGACCTCCCCGGTTTCGTGGAACACTTTCGCAATACTGGCTTTAAGCTCGGGCTGCGAGGCACCGTGCGCATGGAGACACCGGTGCTCGATTTCTATGATTCGCGCGAAGAGACGGTATCGGTCAAGGTGTCTTTCGCCAGAGGTGTCATCACGGAGTGGTATCCACACGCGAGCCGCGTCGAACCGGCCACGAATCTTTTTGACAGGAGTCTTTACCAATCGTACGCCGACGGGAGCATTACGTGGGATTCCGTCACGCTTGAGCCGAGCCTGAGAACGGAATTCCCCAGAGAGAATCGGGACAGCCATTATTACGCCGCTCGACTGACTTCTTCCACTCCCCTTCGCGTGAACACACTGGCAGGCGACCAGCAGGAAAAGTTTCTGTTCTATCGCGGTGTGTCCGTGTTTCCTGTGCCGCTTTTGGCGAAGCTGACGCCCGAGGACGAATTGCTGGTCGAAAACCGCAGCGAGGAGGAGATTCCCAATACCATCCTTTTCGAAAGGCGCGGGGAGAAAGTGGGCTACCGCATGGGTGGCGCGGTGCAGAAAGAAACGATCTTGGAGCCGCCAGAACTCTCCGCGACAATCGAGGATCTCGACCGTGACCTTGAAGGAATGCTTGTGTCGCAAGGGCTTTATCAGGACGAGGCGCACGCCATGGTCGAAACCTGGCGAGATTCGTGGTTCGAGGAAGGGAGCCGGCTGTTGTACATTATTCCCGCCGAAATGGTGAACGCGGTGCTGCCACTTTCGATCAGCCCTGCTCCCACACAAACCGTACGAGTCTTTGTCGGACGTCTTGAAATTGTTACACCGGCCACGGAAAAGGCGGTTGAAAGGGCGTTCGCCACTCAGGATAAGGCAACACTGGCCAAGTACAGCCGATTCCTCGAGCCAATCCTGCAAGCAATCATCCAGAAAGAGCGGAATCCGGCCAGAGCGAAGAAGTTGTACGAGAATCTGAATTCCTTCTACAATTCAGAAATCGCGCAAAACCAACGCCGAAACTGAATTTCTGAAGCTACAATTCAACGCGGCATGGACCTTGCCGTTGGGATCACGATGGCGATTCCCGGCACCACCGGGATAATAGCCATCTTCACCGCACAGGACTAGGCTCACAGGAAAGATGTGACGAGATAGACTCGCCCCCACAGAGATTCCTGCGGCCAAATTGTCCGTTGCGTGTGGTTGGCTATTGCGCGAAAATTGATTTTCCCGGCGTGGCAGGAAAGTCCGCCTAAAGCACCCCCGCGGGCGGCCTCTGGAGTTAAGTGCAAGAAAAGAAGGACAAAACGTCATGACGCAACATGTCGGAGAACTCAATCCCCCTGTTCGCTTGATGCTGACCCCTGGTCCGTCTTCGGTCGATCCGCGTGTCTACCGCGCGATGGCCACCCCGCTGGTCGGCCACATGGATCCCTGGTTCAAGGGTTGCATGGACGAGACGCAAATCCTGTTGCGCCAGATTTTTCAGACGGAAAGCCGGATCACCATGCCGCTGTCGGCATCGGGTTCGGGCGGGATTGAAGCGTCGGTGCTGAATGCTCTGGAAGAGGGCGATGAAGGAATCGTGGCCGTCAACGGCGTCTTTTCCGAGCGCATGTACGAGATTGCGACGCGGGCGTCGTCGAACGTGATCAAGGTCGAGGCGCCGTACGGAAAGCCAGTGGATCCGGAGGATGTGCGCCGCGCGGGGAAGGGCAAGAAGATCAAGATTGTGGGTCTGGCGCATGGAGAAACGTCGACCGGGGTGATCACCGACATCGATTCGTTTCGAAAGGTCGCCGATGAATTGGGAGCGCTGTTGATTGTAGATGCCGTGGCGTCACTTGCGGCGGTGCCCGTTCATGTAGACCGCCAGCGCATTGACATCTGCTTCAGCGGATCGCAGAAGGCCATCAGCGCGCCCCCGGGAATGTCGCCGATCACGGTAAGCCCCACGGCCGAAGAAGTCTTCCGCAAACGCAAGACGAAAGTGCAAAGCTGGTATTTCGACTTGACCACGGCGATGAATTATTGGGGCAAGGATCGGCTGTATCATCACACGCCGCCGATTTCGCTGATCTTTGCGTTGCGCGAAGCGATGCGGCTGGTCGTGGAAGAAGGCCTGGAAGCGCGCTGGGAGCGCCATCGCGTGAATCAGCAGGCGCTGATTGCGGGACTCGAAGCGATGGGGCTGGATCTGCTGGTCAAGAACCCGGCCGATCGCTTGCCGACGGTCACGGCAGTGATGATTCCGGGCGGCGTGGATGACGTAAAGGTGCGAAATCAGCTCCTCGACGAGTTCAATATCGAGATTGCCGGCGGATTCGGCGCCGTGAAGGGCAAAATCTGGCGCGTGGGATTGATGGGCTACTGCAGCCAGAAGCCGAACGTGCTGCTGTTCCTCGCAGCGTTGGAAAAGACGCTGCTCGATCGGGGCTTCCGCGTGCCCAGCGGCGCGGGGGTCGGAGCGGCGGTGCGGAGTTATACGCATGCGGAAACCGCGACTGCCGTCAGCAGGTAAGGACGAGTGCCGCGGTAGCGCATATGGAGAGATTTCTCGACCTCGTCTCGCCAAGAAGCGTAGGGCTTCGCTCGGAATGGCAGCTTCAGTATGAGTTGTGAAAAGAGGGAGATTGCGTGACGACTCGCCCTGTACTCGCCAATACCGGCGCGATGAGCCAGTTCATCGGCGCCTTTGAAGTGACCTCCAAGCTGACTGGACAGACCTACCAGTGCCGCTTCTCGCATATGTGGAACGGCATCGCAACGCGGCACGCGGATACGATTGACACCAAGTTTTTCGTGGATGGCGCGGCGCACGTTGTCGGGTTGGCGCACACGGCGTTCGTGAAGTTCCGCGAAAAGACGGGCCGCGACCTGACGGACCGGGAGGCGAGTTTTGTGGCCGCGGAGTATCTGCGCGAACGGCTTGAAGAAGAGGATTTGCGGCCGCTCTACGACGTTCCCGAAAATGAAGTGCTTCGCCTGATCGAACAGATCGGCATCAAATAGGAATCTTCAGGGATCCGCTGGGAAAAGGGCGGGCCTCGCCCGCTATTTTTTTTGGAGCGGTCAGTCGCCGGGTTCGGCGTGGAAGGCGTCGAGAACCGGATGACGAATGCCGTCGCGCCGGATGAAGTGGATGACGACTAGCATCAGGAGAGCGCCGGCAACCATCACCGCAACACAGATTTGAAGGCCGAGCTGAAGATCACGGAGGTCGGAGATTCGGCCGACGACCTGCGGTCCCAGCGCTCCTACGAGCTGGGTCACAAACATGTAGACGCCCACGGAAGTGGCGTGGGCGCGGCGCGGCATCATATCGTGAATGACAGCAGTGACCGGGCCGTGATACCAGGACATGAAGAAGCCGGCGACGAAGAGGCCCGTCAGCACCGTCCACTTTTCTTCCGCTTCAATGGCCAGCAGGAGAAATGGCGCGGCGAGCAAAAACGCGCCCATGATGGCCATGATGCGGCCGTAGACAAAGCGGCGCTGCAGGCGGTCGGCCGCCCACCCGCCCATGAGTACGCCAAAAACCAGGGAGAAAAGCGCGATGAGAGCGAGGGAGACGGCTGCTTCGCGAAGGCTGAAATCCTTGTAATTGACGGCGAAGTCGATGCCCCAGGTGAGCAGCGAGACGCTTGAAAACGTGATGAACACCCCAGCCACGATCATGGCCACAAATGCAGGGACACTGAGAATGCGGCTCAGGGGGACAACCTCGGAGCGCGGGCCACGGAGCGGCTCTTCCAGCCAAAGAACCGCGATGCCTGGAATAAGGCCGGCGATGGCCACGATAAAGAAGGCGTGCTGCCAGCCGTGGAACGCCCCCATGACGCCGCCAAGCGCCAGGCCCGAAGCGCCGCCGAGGAGCATGCCGGCGGCAAAAATGGCTTGGGCCAGCGCGCGTCTCTCTTGGGGGAAGCTTCCGGAGATCATGGATTGCGCAGCTGGGGCGTAGGCGGCTTCTCCCACGCCAACCAACGCACGCGCGACCAGAAGAAAGGCAAACGAGGAAGCGAGGCCGCTGGCGAAGGTGGCCATGCTCCAAAAGACGATACCGCCTGCAATGATCTGCTTGCGGCTGAAGCGGTCGGCGAGGAAGCCGAAGGGAATGCTGGCGATGGCCAGAATGACCAGGAGCCAGGTCTGAAGCGAGCCAAGCTGGGCATCGCTGATGCCCAGATGCGCCCGCAGGAGCGGAACGAGCGGCACAATCACCTGGCGATCGGCGAAGTTGACAAAATTGATTAAAGCAAGTATGGCAAGGAGGCGAACTTGGTAGGACGTCAGCGGAGACGTGAGCGGAGTGGGCTTCGTTGACATGCTGAGTTTGCCCGGCGACCTGTAAGCCCCTTGGCGGAGCGTGCGCGAGAAGCTATCAGGCTTGGCTCGACCTATCAACATTATAGTACGACCATGAATCCCGTCTCTCCTACCAACGCGACCACGAGTGACCGTTTAACCACTGTTCTTTCGTACGGCGTGCTCCTGCTGCTTTTCTACCTCGTTTTCCGGATCTACGAACCGTTCCTGGCCGCCCTGGGATGGGCGGCGATCCTGGTGATTTTTTTCTACCCCATGCAGCGCTGGCTGGTGCGGCGGTTTTCCGCGAGCCAGGCGGCCATTTTCAGCACGCTGGCGGTGACCATTCTGCTGATCGCGCCGGCAATTCTCGTGACCACGCTGTTCGTTCGAGAAGCGGTTTCGATTTCCCGCGGAATGCAGCATTCCATCGTGGTAGAGCACGCGCCGATAGTGGCGAAAAGCTGGGTCTGGATCGCGCAGCGCGTGCCTGGCCTGGACCCCAATGCCAATGTGCTGCAGATGCTCGAACAGGGTGTTGAGAAACAGGCGGGATTTCTGGCCGAGCGCCTCGGCACGGTTCTGCGCAACATCGCGGAGTTTATTTTCGATTTGTTCGTCATGATTTTCGCGATGTTTTATTTCTTTCGCGACGCCGATCAGATTATCCGCGGTGTCCGAAGCATTCTGCCGTTTGACCCCGAGCACAGGGAGACGATGATCACCCAGGCGCAGAACCTGATCTCCGCAAGCGTCATCACGAGCCTGATTATCGCCGCGATTCAGGGCACGCTCGGAGGCTTGGGCTTTGCCATCGTGAAATTGCCCACGCCTCTCTTTTGGGGCGTGGCGATGGCCTTCTTTTCGCTGGTGCCCGTTGTTGGTTCGGGGCTTATCTTTGTCCCTGCATCGCTCTGGCTGGGGTTTACCGGACATTGGGGGCGAGCCATTCTCTTGTTGGGGATTTGCGCCGGAGTGTCCACGGTCGTGGATAACGTCGTGCGGCCGCTGTTGCTTGGCGGCCGGACGGAACTGAGCGGGTTGGTCATCTTCATCAGCGTGGTTGGAGGCGTAGGCCTGTTCGGAATGCTGGGTCTGGTGCTGGGACCAATCCTGGTGGCCACTGCCGCGGGGATTTTGGCGGTGTACATGGAGAGGCCAGAAAGCCCACCGATAACGGCTGGGTAACACGGAGTGTGTCTGGCCGTGGGCGCGTGACCCCGGTGTGCTAGAGTAACGCGCTCGAAAGGATTTGATGACAACCAAGCCTGCCCCGAAACCAGCGGAGCTTTCCACGGCAAAGCTGCGCTGGACGTGCGAGCTGTCGCGGATCCCGTTCGAGACAACGGCGCAAGCGGAGCTGCGTGAAGGGTTCGTCGGCCAGGAGCGCGCTCTGCGCGCGCTGAAAATGGGCGTGGAGCTTTCCGCGCCTGGGTACAACGTGTTTGTGTGCGGCTTGGCGGGAACCAGCCGTGGCGGCACCATCGCGCGGATGATCCAGGAGCTCCACCCGCCGACCAAGGAGTCGCTCGACCGCTGCTACGTCAACAATTTCAAGTTGCCGGACCGGCCGCGCCTGCTGGCCCTGCCCCGCGGGCAGGCCAACGCGTTCAAGAAGGACACGCAGGCGGGAATCGATTTTCTGCGGCGGCGCATCCCGCAGGTATTCGAAGGCGAACCGTTCCAGCGGCAAAAAGGGCGCATCGTCGAACGGTTCACCGTGCGTGAAAAAGAATTGATGGACGATTTCACGCGGCGCATCGCGCGAGAACAGTTTGCGCTGGGCCACATGCAAGTAGGCGCGGTGGCGCTGCCGGAGATTTTCCCTGTGCTCGAAGGACAGATGGTGCCGATCGAGGACATTTCCAAGATGGTGCACGAAGGGAAGCTCGAGGGGCCCGCTGCGGAGGACATCGAGCGCAAATACGAACAATTTCGCCAGGAATTTACGGTGGTCTACCGGAAGACGCTGACGCTCTCCCGCGAACTGGCCAGCGAATTGAGTTACCTCGAGCAGGAAGCGGCGTCGGTGCTGGTCGACGGCGTCATTGAGGAGCTCAAGGAAAAATATCCCGGCCCAAACGTGGCCGAGTATCTCGAGGAAGTGCGCCACCATCTTCTTGACAATCTCGACCCTTTCAAGGAGCGGGAGGGCGAAGCCGAACACGAAGAAGAGGCTCCCGACGGCGCGCCGAAGGCGCCTGGAGCTCCGGAACGCGATCCGTTCCGCGTGTACGGCGTGAACGTCATTCTTGCGCACAATGATGGAGAAAACTCACCCGTCATTTTCGAGACCACGCCGACCTACGCCAATTTGTTCGGGACGATCCAGCGAGCGTATGACACGCGCGGGGGGTGGACGAGCGACTTCATGGATCTGCGCGGCGGTTCGCTGCTGCGCGCCGATGGCGGCTTCCTGATCATGTATTCGCTGGAAGCGCTGTCGGAAGTGGGCGTGTGGCGCGCGCTGAAACGCACGCTGAACCACAACCGCTTGGAAATTCAGCCGCTCGAAATGTTCTATCCTTTCGGCGGAAGCGCGCTGAAGCCGGAAGCCATCGACATCAACGTCAAGGTGATCCTGATCGGCGACCGCGAATTGTACGAGTTGCTCTACGAATATGAGGAAGATTTCCGCAAAATTTTCAAGGTGCGCGTGGAGTTCGACGAAGAGATGGCCATGAGCGACGGCGTTATCGCCGAATACGCGGGCCGGCTCCGCACGCTGTCGGAAAAGGAAAATTTGTTTCCGTTTGACCGTGGCGCGTTTGCCGCGATGCTGGAGTACGGCGTGCGCCAGGCCGGACGAAGAAACAAAGTGACGGCGCGCTTCGTGGACATTGCCGACCTGGCGCGCGAGGCGCATTACAATGCGGCGGCCGCGGGAGAATCGGTGGTCCGCGCGGCCCATGTTCGCGGCGCGCTGTCTTCGAAAATGGAGCGGCACAACCTGGTCGAAACGCGCATCCGGGAAATGATTCAGGAAGGAACGTTGCTCGTGGATGTTTCCGGGACCCGCGTGGGCCAGGTGAATGGGCTGAGCGTCCTGGAAATTGGCGGGTATTCGTTTGGAAAGCCCGTGCGCATCACCGCGACCGCGGCCCTCGGGAAAACCGGACTGATCAACATCGAGCGCGAGGCCAACCTGAGCGGGCGCCTCCATGACAAGGGTGTGCACATCATTGCCGGTTATCTGCGCAGCCGGTTTGCGCAGGATAAGCCGCTCTCGCTGGCCGCCAGCATCTGCTTCGAGCAATCCTATTCGGGAGTGGACGGCGACAGCGCCAGTTCCACGGAAATCTATGCGCTCGTATCCGCGCTTTCGGGATTGCCGCTGCGCCAGGACATTGCGGTTACCGGTTCGATCAACCAGCAAGGCGACATTCAGGCGATTGGCGGAGTGAACGAGAAGATCGAAGGATTTTTCGACGTGTGCCGCATCAAAGGGCTCACCGGCACGCAAGGCGTGATGATGCCGGAGTCCAATGTGGAAGACCTGATGCTGCGGGAAGATGTTCTGGAAGCAGTCGCGACTGGAAAATTTCACATCTGGCCGGTGGCCAAGGTCGAACAGGGTATCGAAATCCTCACCGGGGCAGCGGCAGGACAGAGAAATGGCGACGGCACTTTCGAAGCGGGGACCGTTTCTTCGCTGATTGATGAAAGACTGCGCGAAATGGCGAAGACCATGAAGGAGTTCGAGTAGCTCGAAACAAAATCAGACGGCTTGGCAGCTTTCATCACCGCTGCTCGAGTGGAGCCGATCCGCGCGCGCATGCTCGGGCGCGACCAAGCAACAACTCATGCTCTCGGGCGTTGCGCGTGAGCGCTGCCGCGCGCTCGAACTCCGCCTGTGCCTCGGCGAAGCGACCGAGCTTGAAAAGAAAGTCGCCGCGCACGCTCGGCAAGAGGTGGTAGCTCTTGAGCGACGGCTCTGAGGTCAGCGCATCGACGAGCTCGAGGCCTGCGGCTGGGCCAAACGCCATCGCGACTGCCACCGCGCGATTCAGCTCCACGACGGGTGACGGTCCGCCCTGTGCGAGCGCATCGTAAAGCGCGGCAATGCGCGGCCAGTCTGTCTCTTCCGGCGTGCGCGCTCTTGCGTGACAGGCGGCGATCGCCGCCTGCAGCGCATAACGGCCGAGGGCACCTCCGAGTTCTTCGGCGCGCTGGAGGGCGGCGAGACCACGATGGATGAGGAGTTGATCCCAGCGCGCGCGATCTTGATCGAGTAACAGGATGGGCTCCCCCGACGGGCCGATTCGCGCGCCTGAACGCGACGCCTGGATCTCCATCAGCGCAACGAGGCCGTGGACCTCCGGCTCCTTCGGAACGAGCTCGGCCAGGATGCGGCCGAGACGCAGCGCATCCTCGCAAAGCGCAGGTCGCATCCAGTCGTCGCCAGCGGTCGCCGAGTATCCTTCATTGAAAATCAGGTAGATGACCTCGAGCACCGACGACAGACGAGCGGCGAGCTCGTCTCCGCGAGGAACCTCGAAGGGAACGCGCGCCTCGCTGAGGGTCCGCTTGGCTCGGACGATGCGCTGGGCGACAGTCGGCTCCGGGACGAGGAATGCACGCGCGATCTCCTCGGTTGTCAGACCTCCGAGCAAGCGGAGGGTGAGCGCGACCCGCGCCTCCGTCGAGAGAACCGGATGGCAGGCCGTGAACACCAGGCGTAGGAGGTCGTCTCCGATGTCATCGTCGATCGCGGTGTCGAAATCCGCCACGGCCATCTTCTGCTGTGCATCGAGCTCGCGACCAAGTTCCTCGTGCTTGCGCTCGAGGAGCTTTTTTCTGCGGAAGAAGTCGATCGCACGATGCTTCCCCGTGGCCATCAGCCAGGCGCCTGGGTTGTCCGGGACCCCCGACTCCGGCCACTGCTCCAGCGCGGCGACGAGGGCATCCTGTGCGAGCTCCTCGGCAAGACCGACGTCGCGCACGATCCGCGCGAGACCGGCGATGATTTTGGCGGACTCGATCCTCCAAATCGCCTCAATCGCTCGATGTGTGTCGGTAGCCGTCACGGCTACCCAATCACACCATCTTCAATCCGCTCGTGCAAGCCTGCGCGCGCGGCGACTACATGTTCGCGGCCATCGGTATGCGCGAGGACTCCTATGCTTTGGGACCGAAGTCTTCCGGCCCGTACATTTGGCGAATCTCGGTCTCGCCTTCCCAGCCTGGCCAGTGTTTCTTGTGAAGTTCCATGAAGCGCAACGCTCCCTCGACCGCCTCTTCCTTCGATTTCAGGTCAAAGATTGCGATACCGCCAACGATTTCCTTGGCTTCGGTGAAGGGCCCGTCGGTCGTGGTTATCTGCCCTCGAGAAACCCGGACGCGTGTGCTAGCCGCAGTTGGGGCCAGCCCGCCGCTTGCGACCATCGTGCCGCCTTTGACCGCCTCTTCGCTGAGCTTCGCAATCGCGTCCATGAGTTCCTTGGGCGGAGCGCCCGAGTTCTCGGCGTGCTTGACCAACATCATGAATCGCATTGTCAGATCTCCTTTTAGTTTTGCGTTGGGGGTGGGTTTCCGAACCGTTTCAGCGGGCGAAACCCAGCCTCCATTTACACGTCGAATGAGGATCAATGAAATCGACACGACCAAGCCATCATTTTTTCAATTGCCACCGCCGCAGGGCCACGGACGCGCCGCGACTACGGCTTTGCGGCTTTCCTCTGTAGCTTGTCGCGCAGCGCCTGCTCGCGCGCCGCTTCCTCGGGAGGGAAGATGTCGGAAGGGAAGTCCGACGCCTCGAACACCTGGCGGATCTCGACCTCGGTCCCCCCGTCGAACGGGGCGCGCTTGAGCCATTCGACCGCCTCTTCCATTGACTTCACCTGCCACAGCCAGAAGCCGGCGATCAGTTCCTTGGTCTCCGCGAAGGGGCCGTCGATCACCGTGCGCTGCTGTCCCGAAAACCTGACCCGCTTGCCCTTCGAGCTCGGTTGCAGCCCCTCGCCTGCGAGCATCACGCCGGCTCTTACCAACTCCTCGTTGAACTTCCCCATCGCAGCAAAGACTTCCTTGCCCGGTAGAACCCCTGCTTCCGAGTTCTTGTCCGCTTTGACTATCACCATGAATCGCATCGTGTTATCTCCTTGTGGTTTTCGGTTCGGAGCCGGGCTTCCGCACGGTCCCGACCGGCTGAGCCCAGCCTCCATCTACACGTAGAACGAGTGGCGGTGAAATCGACAGGTACTCTGTCTTTTTTTACAGTAATGCTAAGTGTTAGCAAGCTCTGACTTTATCCATGAAAGCATCCCGCAACTATGCGGCCCCGATTATGCTGAGAAGCGCCGGCCAGAATGATACCAGCACCTGGAGGGGGCCCGGCAAAAACCACTGGTGATCAAAGCCGTGCGCCTGCAAAGCCTGCAAGGCCGCCAGGATGACATGGGGCAGTAAGCACGGCGCCGCCGCAGTAATGCTGAGGAGGTCGCCCAATTGGGCCGCGGCCGCATCCAGGTTTCCGGACAAAACAAAAAGCCCGAGCCCGGCGAGGGCCGCTCCCCCGATTGATTTAAGGCTCCGAGAGGGTGTGCGCTGCTTTGTCATATTTGCCTCCTAAAGGGTGCTTTTCTTGGCTCCACTTACACGTCGAGCGAGGGGCAGCTAGATCGACAGGTTCAGTAATTTTTTTGGAAGTACTCGTCGAGTGTGGGTAATGCCTTGCCTATATCCGTTTCACAGTCCTGGTCTGGACGAATTGTCGCCAACCGGAAGTTACGATTCTTCTGGTTCTAACTTCATCGAAGCACGTCTGGTCCGCAAAATGGGTTCAATTCCTGTTCGCTCACTCGCGCCCGACATTCGTCAGTCCTTCCAGGAGAACGATGTCGGAATCACCCTCGGCGACCGCGGCCAGGATAGAGCGCCCGTCGGACGACCAGGACACGCGGCGGGCGATGAACGTCGCGCGTTCGCCGAAATCGGTAATCTGACGCCATTTGCCGGTCGTTGTCGAGAACGCCCAGACATTGGTGGTAAACCCGTCGGTCAGTGCTTGCGCCAGCCATTTCCCGTCGGGCGACAGCGCGGGATTGACGATCTGCCAGATCGGCGCGCGCGAGGCTGGAATGCGCGCGAGCACGCGAAACGGCGCGTCCTCGGGAGTGGCGGCTCGGATTTCGAATTCCGGCGTGCCGTCGACGAGCGGACGCTCGAAGAGATAGTACAGAGTAGCGCCATGTAACCCGATCACGTTGCGCAGCCGCTCGGTCCTCACGGTGACGGTCGGCCCTCCGTCAACAGGCGCTTTTTTCAGGACGACAGCGGTGGGTGCCACGCCACTCCAGGTCGAGTAATACACCCAGCGGCCATCCGGCGACCAGGCCGGGCCGAGACCGGGATTCGCGAGATTGCGCAGGTTGCTTCCATCCGAATCCACCAACCAGACTCCAAACGTCAACCCTTGGTTGCCGCGTGAGCAGACGAAAGTGATGGCGTGGCCATCGGGCGACCATAGCGGGACGCCCACGGCCACGTTCGGATCGCGCTCGTGAGTAATCTGGCGCAGCCCGCCACTCTCGGTGTTGACGACCCAAAGGTTTGCGTGACCGCCGCTGTCGGAAAGAAACGCGACCTCCTTGTCGCCCGGGCTGGCGGTGGGGGTCAGGACCTGGCCGGTCTGTCGCGTGACACGAACGCCGCGGCGCGTGTTCTCGGCGGGCAGACCGTCGACCGGGAACTTCCAGATGTCGGTCTGAAGCTTCATACGGCTGACCAATATGGCGCCACTTTTGGAGATGTCCGGGCTCATATACGACGTTTCGCCGGATACCACCTGCCGGACGTGTCCATCACGCAATGTCACCTGCCACAGGCTTAACGTCGGCAAATAAGGCATCGTGCCGCCGCGGCTTGAGCTGTAGACGATGCCCGTGCTGTCGGGCAGCCAGGCAAAGCCGCTCATCATGTTGTTGTCATGGGTTAGCTGGTGCGGCTCTCCTCCAGTAGCCGGCGCTACGAAAATGTCGAACCTGATGTTGTCTCCCCGCTGAAAGGCAATCCATTTGCCGTCCGGCGACCACCGAGGATACAGGTAATAAGTGGTGGGCGCGAACTGCGCAACCATGTCGAACCTCGAACCGTCCGTTGGCGCGGTGCCCAGCTGGACGCCTTCCTTGGCCAGCCGGAAGAGCGCAAGACTCCCGTCTGTGGGGTTGACGTCAGCACACCCGACGCTGTTGACGGCCCGCCGTGGCACGCCGCCAAGCGCCGGGATCTCCCAGATGCTCCCCTGCACGGCTCCTGATACCGCCGGCGAAAAATACAAGATGGAGCTGGAGTCGGGCGACCAGCGCGGGCACTCGTGATCGACTGCATCGTGCGTGATTTGCAGCGGCGTGCCGCCAGCAATGAGCCGCAAGAAAACCTGTCGTTTGCCACTCACGCCGGCGGTGAACGCCACTGACCTGCCGTCTGGTGATATGGCCGGAGACTCTTCGAGGCCCGGAAGATCCGTGAGCCGTATGACGCGCATATCCGGCCGCGATGGCTCCGCGCCCGGCCTTCCGAACCTGTCGCGCGCCGCCCAGAGGAAGACGAGGGCCGTGGCAATCGCGAGCGAGAGCGCCGAGAGTGCCAGGCGGGACCGCCGCCGCGGCGCCGGCACGGGAGGCGGTTCGGCAGGCGTGGCCATAGCGTCTTCGAGCTCAATGCGCGCATCGGCGATGTCGTGAAGCCGCCGGCGGGCATCTTTCTGGAGGCAACGCGTCAGCAGACGCCGGATGCTGCCCGGCGTATCGGCTGGCAGGGACTTCCACTCTGGTTCGGCGCCGACGACGGCGACGATGGTGTCCGTGATGGTCTCGCGTGCGAAAACTGCAGAGCCCGTTAACATCTCGAAGAGCACGCACCCGAACGCCCAGATGTCGGTGCGTTTATCGACCGGCTGACCTCGCGCCTGCTCCGGGCTCATGTAGGCGGCGGTGCCGAGAATCACCCCTGCGATCGTCCCGCCCGCCGTCAGGGTCGGGGACTTCGACAGGTCCGGACCGGACCCTTCGGCCGCGAGGGCTTTTGCGAGACCGAAGTCGAGCACCTTGACCACTCCATCGGGCGTGATCTTGATGTTGGAGGGTTTGAGATCGCGATGGATGATCCCGGCCCTGT
>WNFS01000718.1_pt1 | contig 33707 bp, 32 predicted proteins | sample 5400141 | NCBI WGS metagenome assembly WNFS01 (sample SAMN13153358, study PRJNA577476) | soil metagenome | isolation source: 60 cm saprolite under Madrone tree | place: USA:California | collected 2016-06-14
GCCACCGGAGCCCATATCCGCGCGCATCAGGGATCTCAGCATGGACAAAACGTAGGCGCCCTTGGAATAAGTTACGCCCTGATACGCTTGCCCGGAGCGCGGAGAAATGAGCCGGATTCCCAGCCATAACGGGCCGGCCTCGTTCGGTGAAACGCCGAAACTATTTTTTTCCAGGATGCGGACGCGCTGGCGTTCCCAGAACTCGATGTAGTCCTTCTGCCACTTCGGTCCCACGGCTTGCTGCAGAAACAATGCCGCCGCAAACTCCGCAAAACCTTCCGAAAGCCACTGGTCGTGATAGGAAGCCCAGCCGGCGCCGTGTCCAAACCACTGATGCGCCACCTCGTGCGGCGTGACTTCCTGGACGAACCCGGTAAATTTCGCATCAATATGCCCAAACAACATCCATCGCTGGGTCGAATCGATATACGCTGAAATCGGCAAATACACCAGATTGGGCCACGATTGGCCGAAGTTGAAGTTCGGTTGTTCGGTGATGTAAATGTTTTCGTAAGGACCCTTCCCGAAATACAGCGTGCACACCTGCATCTGGGCGCGAGCCTGATCGAGCGCGTATTTTGTCATTGCGCCGGGGGCCATGCCGCCGAGCGCGCTACTTTCAAAACGCCTCAAGCTGTCCGGCAAATCCGCCAAATAGTACCCGGAGATCTCGTAGTGGGTGATGGAGTCGGGGAAGTCGATTTTCGTGTATTTCCCGTAGTTGAAGCCCGCCACGGCGATCGGCACCGGGGTTACCCAGTGGGTCACGGCAAAGCCGGCTTCGGTGTGTTGCCCCTCGAGCTTGCCCACGCTGATCAACACATTCGAGGGGGGAACCTTGAATGTGAGATCGTACAGCGATTTTTCCCCGAAGCCGTTCAGGTTCGGATACCACGATTGGCGCGCTCCGATGTAGTAACTTCCGCCGCCTGCGTTGGATAACACTTTGTCCCCGCCGTATTCCACCGTGATCGAATGGGCTTGACCCATCGCCGGGGCTTCGTCGAGAACGGCATAGAAGGAGCCGTCTTCCTTCCGGTTCTCCTGAATGAAATGCAGGTCCTGGCCTCCCTCGCCGGTTACGCGCGTGACGCGCAGTGTGGGAAGCAGCCCGAATTTCAAAACGCGTTCGCCGGGGACCAGCGGCTCATACGTGATCGTCGCCCGGCTGAATAGGTGATCGTTCTTCCCGATTACCGTTTCGATGTTGTAGCGGCGCGTGGCGAACAGCCGCTTTTCCTGTTGCGAACTTGCAGTGTGGGCCAAAAGCTCGGATTTCAAGTGTTGGAAATACCAGATGCCGTCGTCCATTCCACCGCCGTTGCAGTTCACTAGCGCCACTTCCTCGGGCGAATCGATCTGCGGAATGGCGCCCACTCGCATGCGCATGAAAAAACGCAGGTCTTTGTGAGGCGTGCCGTGCATGTAGGCGTTGAAAAACGGAGGATGTTTCGGATTATAGATGGTGGCGAGCACGTCGGCGTCCACATTGTCGATCGTTTCGCTCTCGAGGAACGCTTGGGTCAAACCTTCGGGTAACTCGTGGCGGTGGCGAACCTTCTCTTTCCAATGCAGAAACGCGGTGGAGGCTTCGGTAGGCGTATCCGCTCTGGTTGCAAGCGTCGCGGTGAATTGCGAAAACTGATCGGGGGAGAAACGAAACACCACTTCGGTGAAGTCTTCCTCGGCGGTCGAACCGCCGGCCCGCCGCACCATCTCGTTGGTGTCGAGGGTGCCGATGGGTTTAAGCGTGAAATGTCCCCGGCCGACGAAAACCGCACCGGTTTCGAATTTGCTAACCGGCTCCAAGAGAGTAATCGTTCCGGATTTCAACTCGAAGGTTCCAACATCCATCGGCAAGGTGAAATCTTCGCAGCGGAACGTGCCGCCTAATCCGGCGCTGCGCAGCTGGCGGTAGACGGGGTCTGAATTCGCGAACGCCGTGCTCTTTTCGTTGACCGTGACGCTGGTTTGCTGCGCGGCGATCGTCAATTTCAGCGCCAGATCCGCCATGCCGTGCAGGTCAACCGCGGTAACAATCTCGTCGAAGCCCTCTTTGGCAACGCGGACGGAATATTTTCCGGCATCCAAATTGGGCGTGACGAACTTGCCGCATTCATCCGAGCTAAGGACTAGCGGCTGTGCCAGGTTGCCGCCGGTGATCTCGATGCGCGCCCCGATGACGACTCCGCCCGACGGATCTTTAACCGTACCAGATAGCGTGTCTGCGCGCAGTTGGGTGGCCAGTCCCAGACAAATCAGCGCCAATATCGATAGATGAAAAAAATAAAATCGCCCCGGACGCCAAGTCATAGAAATGGAATCCCCAGAGAAGTCGCTCCCCCATCTCATCACATAAATACGAATAAATCACGCGCGAGAAGCCGGACAAACATTTACCTGCGGGAAGCGTCCTGGCTTGCTAGCGGTGAGTTACGCCGCGGGCCAGCGGCGGGGCAACCAGCGCGAGATGGCAGCACCAGCGACAGCGGAATGTAATGGGCTATTTGTTGTCGTAAAATGGACAGGAGACGCGAAGCCTTGGGCTGTGTTGCCCAATATGCTGGATGAGGGCGTATGCCACTTGAAAAGAGGCAGGTTTTCCCCGACCTGTTTCGGTACGTGTGTGATTCCTGTCCGTTCGATTGGCCCAGGACGCCGGTAAAAGAAAGCGAGTTGCCGCCTCCCCCGGCCCACTCCTGTCCGAATGAGAAGCGGCCTGACCTGAAGGCAATCCCCGAAGAACAAGAAAGGAGCGCCAGCGGGAGCACGAGACCCAGGCCCGTGGCCGTGTGCACGCGCTGCGGCGCTGTTTCATACGCTCCAAACCTCATTAACGGCCAGTGTACACAGATCCTCGCAGGGAAGAGATGCGCCGGAGTCAATGGAAGCGCTCTCAACGCTGAAGATTGGAAAGAATGTGCTGCGTGTGCGGGTGCAGGGAGCACAGCAACGACTCGTTGCGGCTATTGCGACGGCACAGGCTGGTTGTACGCCCGGAACGGGGGACGGCGCTAGGACGAACACGCGACTACCGCTCAGGCGTAGGCCTATGGGTTGGGAGTTTCTCTGAGTCTCCGAATAGGTGACAGGTCCCGTCCCAGTACGTCACTTTTGCGATTAGCGTTTACAAGGGATTGAGTCCGTTTGTTGCTGGGGAGCGTCATTGCTACTTGTTCTCTGGAATTACGCCATTCTCCGGCCAGTTCGTTCGTCACCGCCGGATCAACTATTATCGTGGTATAACTGCCCGATCAGCTCCGCTGATCAGGCTTTGCCTGCTCGGAGGTCTTCGTGAAACTCTTGGTCATTACGTTTTCTCTTTTCCTGGTTTCAACCGCATTTGCACTTCAAGCGAACCTGCCACAACAAGCTCCTCCGTTAAGCATACGGGGTAAGGTCCTGCAGGAGCCGGGGAACCAACCGATCAAGAAAGCAAACGTGCAGTTGAATGGACGAACAGGGCCATCCGCCGCACAATATTCCGCCATCACCGATTCGGAAGGTCAATTCACGATCGACGACGTGCAATCCGGGCAGTACGTTGTCGTCGTCGAGCACCCTGGATTTGTCCAGTCCAAAGCTGGCGGCCGCCGAACGACTATTTCCGTACAATCGGGCACTGGCAAGAACGAGTTAATCTTTCACATGCAGCCGGCCGCCGTCATCACCGGGAAGATCGTAGACTTGGATGGTGATCCGATGCCTGGTGTTGGCGTTTCGGCAAGCAGGACTGGGTCTGTGGTAGCGAGACGGAATTCCCGTAACTCTGGTAGTGGATCGACGAACGATCTTGGGGAATTTCGGATCTCCGGCCTGCGAGCTGGGCGCTACAAGATTACTGCCTTTCCTCCCCAAGGAGCCGGACCGTCGAATCTGAAAGAGAGCAACAATGGGAAAGATCAATCGGTATATCTGACCACTCACTATCCTGGCGTTTTGGATGAGGTCCAAGCAGTTTCGGTGGAGATTCATCCTGGGGCCGAAACCCGGATTAATTTTGGCCTCCTCGCGGGCCGCGCATTCCGCGTTAGCGGCACGGTAACGGGAGTCCCGAGCGGGGGCGCCATGACTCAACTCATGTTGCTACCCAAGGGAGGTGTGTCTTCGGGAGTGGCTCCGCAACAACTTGGAGAGGGCGGCAGCTTCGAATTTACGAAAGTCTTACCCGGCTCCTATCTGTCCAGGCTAATCTTCGTGACTCTTGAGGGCGGTGAACCACGCATGCAGATGTTCCGCATGGGCCAACCGATTGAAGTCAGCAATGCTCACCTGGAGGGTTTACGACTTCAACCAGAAGCTGCTGGGCAGGTTCGCGGAAAGTTCCATCTGGATAGGGAGCAGAAATTTGATTGGACACAATTGAACGTAAGTCTCTTCGCTGTAGAGGGATATGGTTCAGAATTTGCATATGAAGGCGCTATGAGCTTTCCGGCAACGTCCAGTGTGAACGGGGACGGAACGTTCGAGCTGAAGAACGTGCCGGGAGGCACTTACCAGCTGGTGGTCGGGGCGACATCCGATAAGATGCGCGATTACTTCACAAAGTCGGTCAGTCTCGGCGGCCGCGATGTGCTCGATTCCGGTTTCCAGATCCTTCCCGAGACGTTCCTGGACTTAGTAGTTAGCGCCAATGGAGCGAGCGTTGCCGGAACGGTTGTTGACGCCGACGGCAAGCCCGTGGCGAATGCGACAGTTGTGGACGTTCCCAGCGCGGAGCACCGATCACGCCCGGATCTTTATGAGCAAGATATGACCGATGCGAGTGGCCATTTCAGCTTGCGCGGGCTGAATCCCGGCAAGTACACAGTGTTTGCCCTTGAAGAATTGGAAGAAGATGTCCGCCAACCCGAATTCTTGAATTCCTACGAAACCCGCGGGAAGATCGTTCAACTGGAAGAAGGTACTCGCAAAAACGTAGTCCTGAAACTTATCCCTCAGGAGGGTGACGCACCTTGAGTGCCAGAGTCTCGAACTAAACGCCTCGCGGTTAGCCGCCTTATCAGGCATTCGCTCTGCCCCGAAACCAAGTTCAGTGCAACAGGAGCAACCCCCCCGTCCGGTTTGTGCGGGCCAGTATACTATCAAGGGGACTGGCGCTATGCCCCTCCAACTCTCGTCAGACGAACACCTCGATTACATTGCCGCCCTCCTGGACGATATATTCCGGATCCCTGGAACCCAGATTCGATTTGGGCTCGACGCCTGGATTGGCTGGGTTCCCGGGATTGGTGATGCCATAGCGGGCATCGCCTCATTCTTAATCGTGTTCGCGTCCTGGCGCCGCGGCGCCAAATCGATCACTCTGGTGCGCATGATTGCTAACGTGCTCCTGGAAACTGCAATAGGTGCAATACCCGTAGCAGGCGACATCTTCCACGTTGTTTGGAAGGCGAATCGACGTAACTACCGCTTGCTGATGCGAGAGAAGCAGCAGCCCGGCGCCAACACGAGGCGGGATTGGATGTTCCTTGCCATCATCTTTTTTACAGCTATAGCCGCGCTGGGGATTCCGATTGTCATTTTGGTTTGGATTCTGCGCTCTCTTTTAAACTAGGGTCTCTGCGCCTGCAACCAAACAGAAACGCGCTTCTCAGTGGCGACGGTGAGATTCCGGCGCATCATCCGCGACTCGAATCAATCCACCTGTACGGTCAGTCGGTTCAGGGAGTGACGGCTGAGCGCTCGTTGCGAACGAATGCGGGCGTCACTTTTTGGCCTAGTCTACACTGAAGTTGTTGGGCAAACAGATGACGATTGACAATACGCCTCTGGCTATCGAACCGGCAACTCGCGGAGGGCGAGGAAACTCCCGGAACTTGCACTCCTGGGTTTTGGGGACCTTTTTAGGCGCGGTTCTTACCGTTGTTTTGGTGGGGGCGCTGGTGCCGTTGTCGAGCGGGCTCGGGTTATTGCATCTGATTGGCATGTTGCGCGGAGGACGCACGCTGATCAACGTGGATCAGCCCACCGTGGTTCGTCAAATTCAGCAGCTCCAGCGGCTGGAAACCGTGAGCTACACAATGGACAAGATTATTTCCGGTGAGCACGCCAATGCTTACCTGCCAAAATTTCTGGCCGGTGACCGCCTGCTGCTTGTGGTGCACGGAGAAGTGGTTGCCGGAATAAATCTGGCGGGCGTGCAACCCCGCGACGTCCTAATACAAGGGCAGAAAGTATCCATTCATCTGCCGGCTGCGGAAGTCTTCAGCACGCGCATCGATAATGCCAGGACGAAAGTATATTCCCGTGACACTGGCCTATTCTCTTCCCCAGACCCCAACCTCGAAAGCGAAGTTCGCGAAGAAGCGGAGCGCCAGCTCCAGCAAGCCGCGCTGCAAGATGGCATCCTTAAGACCGCTGGCGACAATGCGCGCACCACAATCTCCGGCATGTTAAAAGGCTTGGGCTTCCGCGAAGTGGATATTCCGTAGGCCTTCTTAGGAGAAATAAATCATGCAAGCGGAGGAGGACCGGCATTCCAGTCAGTCCGAATCGTGGAATCGCCGAAGACGCTCTCGCGATCCTCACATAGGTCGAAAGGATCAGATCGCACCTCTCAACGTTGCGGACTACAAGTGCTCACTACTCGAAAACCGTAAGACATCTTCAGCCCAATCCGAAATATAGTATCCGCCTGCCCAGGAATCGCGCAGCTGTGGCACGGCCACTTCATACATAGCGGCACCGTTCGTTTCGTACGCTCGCCTGATGGCACCGTCTTCCTTCGTGTTGCGGTTGTACACCAAGTCTCCGAGCTGGAAGTTCCAAGTCATTGAACCTCTGAATGCTCTTTTGAGCCCGGCTAGTAGTGGTGCGAAAGCCCTGAAGGCTAGTTGCAGAAAGCCTTCGCTAAGAGGGAGGCGTTAATGTGTATTCCGCCGTTGGCGTCGAGAGGGCCACGATATTTGATGAACCCCAGCATTCTGAACTTATTCATAAAAAAATTCACGCGCGAGCGTGTAGTGCCGATCATCGTTGCCAGGGTCCCTTGCGATATTCCGGTAAATTTGTTCGCCTTGCCCTGACTCCCCTTCCCAGCAAGCACCAGAAGAGCACGGGCGGGCCGCCTCTCGCTGCACTGAGAAACCTGGTCGACTAAATCATCCTCGATCCGCATATTGCGCGAAAGCATGTAAGACAGGAAGGCATAGGAGAGCGCACGGTCAGCGTAGAGCGCTCGGATCATCGCGTTTCTTTCAATGACTTGGAGCGCCGTGGGTGCAATCGCCGTGGCGGCGCTCCCGCGAATATTCTGACTTCCAAGGCATGCTTCACCAACAAATTCGCCTGGTCCCAGAATGGCGACAATGGCTTCCTTGTCAGTCTTGGAGTCCACGGAGAGTTTCACGCGGCCCTTTTGAATGTACATGAGTGTCCCGGCGAAATCGCCTTGAGAGAAAATGGTTTCTCCTGTTGCGAAGCTTTTATTTAGCGTGACCACTCCGCTCAAATCGAATGAACTTTTGGGAAGGGCCCCAATACCGGACCTCATGGGTTGATTGGGCTTCCGATTCCGCTGGGAGATTGCGCGCCGCGCGGATTGGGCCATTCGCGGCATCGCCAGTTCCTTCATGACATCGCTTAAGCTGGCTTCCTGGAACTCTTCTTGCCAAGTCTCCATGGGTTCCCCCCCCCCGCACGATTACATCCAAACCGATCCAATTCTGTTCCACTTTGAACATAGCGCGAAAAAAGGTTCCATCATCGTTTTCGGACAACCGTTGGGAACTCCCTTGCCTACCAGTAATTGGCCCAGGCAGAGGGTGGGAACTCGGGACACGGGACGTTTTCTGATATTTGTTTGCCACGACGCGTTTGGCTCATAACGATTGGAGCTTTCAGGGAAGGAAACTTCCCGTCTGTCCCCCTCCGCGGGCGCGAAAAAAATGCAGGCGTAAATGATGGCAAAGAGACAAGGGACTCCGAAACGTAAGCCTGCAATCTCAACGTCTTATAGAGTGACGCCGCACACGCGGCTAAGATTGGTCGACGACGATGCCTCCATTTGGGACGTGTGCCATGGCGGGAGGAATAATGACGAAGCATCTGAAAGCAGCCGTCCTTGGTTTCGGTCTGGCGATGTCTTTGCTGCCCGGTCCCCTCAGTGCGACGCAGCAGAAAAAACCGGCGCATCCCGCGCCAATCCCTGCGCAAATCCTCACCGCGAAGAAAGTCTTTATCGCCAATGGCGGGGGAGATGAATCTCGCGAGGAGGGAGCGTCGTACAGCGGCGGGCCAGACCGCGCATACAACGAATTTTATGCGGCCATGGAAACCTGGGGACGCTATGAACTGGTATCCGCGCCGGGGGACGCGGACCTGATTTTCGAGATACGGCTGACCGTCTTTCAACTACAGCGTGAACGTGTGCTGGCAGACGATAGTCCGGCGTTTGATTCCCAGTTTCGGGTCGTGATTCGCGACATGAAGACCCACGAGACGTTGTGGGGGCTGACCGAGCATGCCCAAGGGGCCGTACTGCAAAGCAACCGCGACAAAAACTTCGAGCTGGCCATGGCCGCGGTTGTCGCCCAAGTGCAAAGGATTGCGGGGCCAGCGGCCCCCGCGAAGAATTAGCCCACATTTTTGGCGAGGGTTTCAAAAGAAAACGCGCTTATCGGTGACTGGCCTCGAGTGCCAAAACCCAAAGGCTAAGGAAACGCTTGTTCTGAAATCTACCGGTCCCGCGTTATACTCGGACCACTCGACATTCCTGTCGATATCGGCGTTCCTGCCGAGAAGGAGGTGATCCTGTGAGGTACGGTTTACGTTGATGCAGTAAGGGAGGCGCTTGTGAGGTTTCCGAGCCCCTCCCCCTTTTGTTCCCCCTGCTTCCCGAAAATTAGTGCAGACGGCTCAAAGAGGAGGAAGCCCCAGGGATCGCAGACGACGATCCATCAGTCGCTGATCGATATAAACGTTGTGCGTCAGCAATTGGCGAAAGACACTCCCAAGATCGGTCAAATAGTGGCGCAAGTAAAAGGTTTCAAGCAAACCGACGCTGCCGAGAATCTTGAGGCCTTCCGCCTTCGCCAACTTGCGCGCCCTGTAATCGTCGAGCAGGACAGGATTCGCACCGAGCTCCTTCGCCAGCAGAATTGTGCTCATCTCGCCCGGACCCAGACCGTATTTTCGTTGGGCCGAATACAGACCTGCTGGATTCTGAACTGCCTTCACTTCAATCCACTCCGCCTTCGAAACCTCCGATGCTCCGGGCAGCCCAGCGCCAGCGATGACGACTTCGTGGTGAACCTCAGTGGAAATACAAACACGTGGAAAGACTCGGTTGAGGAAGTCAAAGCACCCAAGCTTGGTTAGAATGACAAACGGCGATGAATCTGCTACGACGATCACGCTTTGAGACGGTCAGCGGTCTGGCGTTCTTCTTCCAGGTCCTCAAAGCTGTAACGTAGCGGGGGGACGCCATGCTTTGCCGCAAAATCCATGAAGGCCGCCAACGGGGTCTGGCATAGCTCGGCAGCGCGTCCCAGCGAGACCTTATCCTCGCGATAAAGTTCCAGTGCCAGCAATCGAGCAGCTTCCTGGGAGAGGCTGCTCCCCTCCAAATTTGCGGCCCTCAGCAGTTCCGACGGCAGCTTTACGTCCACGGTTTCCATAGCTCGAAATTACAGCACCCGCGACAATTTGTCATGCTCATAATGATTGGAGATTTTCAGAGAAAGGGAAACTTCCCGTTTGTCCCCACTCCGTCGCCGGCGCTCCCGCCGTGGCAAATTGCGTCCATCGTTGATTCTCTCTTCATCTTACCGAGAACTCGCAGGGCAGGATAGCCACAAGCCATCAGTTCACGCGATTATTTGCCGGCGGCACGTGCCGGCTTTTCTTCGGAAGGTTCGCCTTCGCGGATGCCGCCGTAACGGCGCTCGCGCTTCTGAAACTCAAGCAGCGCTTCGAGCAGCCGCGCACGGTTGAAGTCCGGCCAGAGCGTCTCCGTGACGAATATCTCCGCATAAGCAATCTGCCAGAGCAGAAAATTGCTCACGCGCATCTCGCCACTGGTGCGGATCAGCAGATCGGGGTCCGGCAGGCCCTCGGTATACAAGTGCCGCGAGAGCTGCTCCTCGGTCACCTTGGTCGACGATGCGTGGCCATTGCGTTCGGAAAGGATCGCGTTCATGGCATCGACAATCTCCGCCCGTCCGCCATAATTCAGCGCCACGCACAGCACCATGCCCTGGTTCCCCGCGGTTTTCTCCATGGCGTCGCGCACATCGTTCTGCACTCCAGCGGGGAGTTCTTCCATCCGGCCAAGGAATCGCATCCGGATATTGTTTTTCTGGATCAGGGGCATCTCCTTGCGGAGATATTCGCGCAGCAGGGCCATCAGGAAGTCGATCTCCGTCTTGGGCCGCCGCCAATTCTCGACCGAAAACGCATAAAGCGTCAGCGCTTCGATTTTCAGTCGCGCGCACGTTTCGATCGTCGTGCGCGCCGATTGCGTCCCCGTGCGGTGCCCGGCAATACGCGGAAGGTGCCGCTTCTGTGCCCACCGCCCGTTGCCGTCCATAATTACGGCGACGTGCCTCGGCAGCCGTGTCAAGTCCAGCTTTTCGAGCAGGCCCGCCTCTTCTGGTGTTACCGGGCCGAGCGAACCGGGTGTGGCGACGTGCAGCGTTTTGGGAGTATTGCTATGGGACACGGTGCCTATGCAGGCTTTCTAAGGAAACTTCTTTACGACGCAAAGTTAACATACGCTTTGGGGGTGGCGCAACTTCCGGTGCCGTGTTTATCATCAGGGCGGCGGGGGCACGCTTTGCTGGAAGAGCGCCGTGTAAGTGAGAACTAACGTCAGGGCGATCATCGCGATTGCCGTCACCCACGCCACGATGTTGAAGGTCACCGTGTTGACGTAGTCGCCCATCAGGTCGCGCCGGTTGACGAGCAGCAGAATGAAAATCACCACCACCGGAAGCCAAATCCCGTTGCCCACCTGCGAGAAGATCAGAATCTTCCAAAGTGGCGCATTCGGCAGCAGAACGACGCCCGCCCCCGCCACGATCAAAATCGTATAGAGCCAGTAGAAAATGGGGGCCTCTTTGAATTTGTGGTCGAGCCCCGCTTCGAAGCCAAGCCCTTCGCAAATCACGTGGGCGGTGGACAGCGGCAAAATGGAAGCGGCAAAGAGCGACGCGTTGAGCAGTCCAAAAGCGAATAGAATCCCCGCGCCTTTCCCCGCCAGCGGAATCAGCGCCGCGGCCGCCTGCGCGGCATCAGTAATGTCCCGGTGACCCTTCTCGTAAAGCGTCGCTGCCGTGCATACGATGATGAAGAACACGATCACCATGCAACTAATGCTGCCGATGAGCACGTCGGCGCGCGCCTGCCGGTATTGGCGCGGCCCCACTTTCTTTTCCACGAATCCAGCCTGGAGATAAAAAAACTGCCACGGGGCAATCGTGGTTCCGACGAGTCCCGTCAACATGAGTAGATAGCCTGAATTGAGACTAAGATTCGGAACCACCGTATGTTTCGCAGCGATCAGCCAATCCGGCTTTGCCAAAAATGCGGAAAATACGTAGGAAAGGTACAAAACGCAGGCGAAGAGAAAAATAACTTCCACCTGGCGGTACGTCCCTCGAATTACCAGCACCCAAACGACGATCGCTGCGATCGGCACCGCGACGTACTTGTTGACCCCAAAAATCTGCATGGATGCCGCGACACCGGCAAATTCCGCCACCACGTTGGCCAGGTCCACAAAGAAACCGGTGATCATCACAAAAAACGTCGAACGGAATCCGAACTCCTCGCGGATGAGGTCGGAGAGCCCTTTCCCAGTCACCACGCCCATCCGCGCGCACATTTCTTCCGTGACGTACAGCGCGATCGTCATGGGAATGAGCGACCAGAGCAACGTGTAGCCGTATTGCGCTCCGGCTTGCGTATAGACGGAAATTCCCCCCGCGTCGTTGTCCACGTTGGACGTGATCAGCCCAGGGCCCACCACGGCCAGCAGCAACGTCAGACGCCGGCGCAGTCCACGGATCTTTTTCTGCAAATCCGTGTCGCCCGCCCTCACGCGGTCAAACTTCGCGGTTATAGCATTCCAGTCCATCTATCCGCTCGACCCTTTCTATCCCTTCACCAACCGCGAAACCACGTCGTCCACCGTGATGGCTCCCATCGGCTGGTGCTCTTTGTCCACCACCGTCAGCATCCGCAGGTTGTACTTGTCGAAAAGCTCGAAGACTTCTTTTTCGTCCGCGTCGGGGGGCAGGCTGAGCAGGGGTTCCATCTTCAGCTCGGCCATGCGTTGATCCCCCGCCGCCAGAAGAAGCCGCGCAACGGGAACGGTGCCCGAAAACTGTGCCAAACGATCCAGCAGCACGATGGTGTCCAGCTGGTCATAGTTCAACTCCTCCCCGCGCATCCACTCCAGAACTTCCTCACGCGTGGAATCCTCGCCCACATAGGCGAATTGAGGGTTCATCATGCCGCCGGCCGTTGCGGGGTCGAATTCCAGCAATTCGCGGACCTCGTCGGCTTCCTGCCCGGGCATCTCATCCAAGAGCTCATCGGATGTTTCCTTGGACAAATCCGCCAGAAGGTCGGCAGCCGCGTCCGGAGCCATTTCTTCCAGAATGTCCGCCGCCTTCTCCGGATCCAGTTTTTCCACGATTTGCGTGGTGAGCCGCTCGTCCAGTTCTGCCAGCACCGCCGCCGCTGTTTCCTCGTCCAGCGACGCGATGATTCCCTGCCGCTCCGCCGCGGACAGGTCCTCCATGATTTCCGCAAGGTCCGCCGGGTGCAGGTCCTCGAGCTTTTCGTGCGTGATGCGCAGCTTCACGCGGCGCATGGGGTCCGGCTCGACGAGGTTCACAAACTCCCAGCGAATCGCGCTCTGCGGCAATTTGCTCTGCAGCTTGCGCACGACCGCGTAGGGCACCACCCCCTGGAGCAGCCGCCGCACGGCTCCCGGCAACCCCACGTCGACTTGCGACAGACGCAGCTCCACGTTGCCATTGGTGCGGAACGGGGTCAGATCGACGTCATTTACACGCACGACCTTTCGGCCCCGGGTATCGATGATCTGTTGATCCAGCAAATCCTTCTGAACCGCCAGCCACGACTCGTTCGGCTCGTAAAGCTCAAGCGCCCTTTCGCTGACGCTCAACTCCATTTTCCCCGCGGCCACCGAAGCAATCTGGTTGTGTTTGGCCACCAGCGGTTGAAAATGCCCTCGGGACAGCACGTAATGAGAGACACGATTGGGCGCTTCCGCGGGCTCGATAAAGAATTCGCGCACACGTCCAACATAGTTCCCCGCCACGTCGTAAGTCTTCGCGCCCATCAATTCTGTAGCGTAGAGATCCATACCGTCACCCCCCTCGCGCGTCTCATTCCGGCCACAAAAAACCCGCGCACCGAAAAACCTCGGCCGCGGGCAAGTACCTCACACAAATGGACTTACCTTTAGCCGCCAGTGAACCCTCCCCACCCGACCGCCCGCGCTGTGGCTTGCGCCTCGCGCGACATCATCCGGACACCCAGCCGATCAACCATTTTCAGGTTCCACCGCAGCCCGGACCAACTAGGGCCAGGTTCGAGTTCGCTGCCCGCACTCATCGAGAGGAAATTCACTCCGTTACGTGACTGCTCGGCAGTCACAGTTGCATTGATAAGCCGCGTGCTTCCCATTGTCAAGAAAAGAATGACTTTCGAAGTGATTTTTTTTTATTCGAATGCCTATGGGGAGGGTCTCTTGCGGTTCGGAAAGACCATGTGAAGCGGTTGCTCGCCTTTCCGGCGGCAGTCTTCCATGTACAAGCGGAGGTAGTTCTTCAAGACATAATCGTGTTTCGTAAATCCCAGATCCTCGGCGGCTCGATCAATGGCCGACGCAGGGCCCTCCAGTTCCACAAAGGTCCCAATGGGTGTTTCGTCGAGTTCAATCAGAAGACCATTGGCCCAGGCTTTCGAAGCAGGCAGCCGAAAAGTCGTGCGGTACTTCTCATAACGGAACCAGCCGCTCATCCCCAGCCCTTCGAAAATTCTGGTGAGATTCCCGGGGTCGGTGACCTCGAGTTCAATCTCATCGCGGACCTTGTATGACCCATGAGACACACTTTCCATCCCCGCACCCGCCGGGTGCACCATGGGCTGCTTGAAGGTTAAAACCGCGCGTTGTTTCGATCCTGTGGTCCTTGACTTCCCTCGCACTTCGGGCGTCGCGGTTCGAATGCGCAGCAATTGGCCATGCTTGGCAAGTCCACCCTGCGGGGTGTCGAAAATCACATTTTCCTCATGAACTTTGGAGCTTCCGGGGCCGGCGGGGCGCGCTCCGATGCGTTTCAAAGCGCGATGAAACGCACGCACGTCGGTGATCCTCAGCTTGATTTCAGTTTCTCTTGCCATTGGGTTACTCACGGTCCGCCGCAGGCTGCTTTCTCCTGCCGCCGACTTCCGCTAGTATAGCGGACGCACCCGAATCATTCCGCGCGTCGCCCCACCCCGCCGCGCGTACCAACTCCGGACCGCACCGTGGTCCTCGACAAAAAAGAGACGCATGAATCCGGACGCCAATACCGCGACGCCAGCGCCAACCCAGGAAACTTCATCGGGTACAATTCTCAAACCTCCGGTCGCCCGGCGCGAGCCCGTGGAGCACGTTTTGCACGGCGATCGACGCATCGATCATTACGCCTGGCTGCGCCATAAAGAAAACGCCGAAGTCATCGACTATCTGAATGCCGAGAACGCTTATACCGATGCCATTCTGAAGCCCACGGAAAAATTCCAGGAGAAGCTATATCAGGAAATGCTGGTGCGCATCCTGCAAACAGATCTTTCCGTTCCCTATAAACTCCGCGGCTACCTCTATTTCACGCGGACCGAAGAAGGAAAGCAGTACGCGTTCCATTGCCGGCGGCGCGATGCGGAAGGCGCGGCGGAAGAACTGCTGCTCGACCTGAATTCGCTTGCAGAAGGCCATGCGTTTCTTGGATTGGGCTCCTTCGATGTCAGCGAGGACAATCACCTGCTCGCCTATTCAATCGATAACACGGGATTCCAACAATACCTGCTTCAAGTCAAAAATTTGCGCGCCGGGACCACCTTTCCCGAGCGCTTCGAACGCGCCACCAGTGTCGCCTGGGCCTCGGACAATCGCACCTTGTTCTATACCGTCGAGGACGAGACGACCAAACGCTCTCACCGGCTCTATCGGCATGTTTTGGGCTCCACCGAACCGGATCCCTTGCTTTACGAGGAGACCGACGAGCGCTTTCGAATCGCAGTGGAGCGCACGCGCAGCGGCGCTTTTCTACTTCTCACCATCGCGAGTCATACGGCCAGCGAAGTCCGCTACTTGCGCGCCGATCAGCCCACGGGGGAATTTCGGCTCGTCGCTCCGCGCGAAGACAACCATGAATATTACGCTGACCATCATCCCGGGCCGGCACCTCATTCGAATGAGGGAGTGTTTTACGTTCGCACGAATTCCGGCGGGCGCACTTTCCGCCTGATGGCCGCTCCGGTGAACGACCCTCGCCGAGAATTCTGGCGCGAGGTCGTTCCCAATCGCCCCGAAGTCATGCTTGCTGCCGCGGAGGTTTTTCAGACTCACGTTGTGCTGTTCGAACGCGAGGGCGGCCTGCCTTATCTCCGCATTGTGGATTTGACTCTGGACTCCACAAACGCTCTTGCGGCGTCGCATCGCATCGAATTCGCCGAGCCCGCGTACAACGCTTCCATCGGTGAAAACCCGGAGTTCGGCGCTTCCCATGTGCGATTCCAATACGAATCATTTGTGACTCCTCGCTCCATTTTTGACTACGACGTTCGAACGCGCGAAAGAAGCCTTCGAAAGCAGCAACCCGTTCTCGGCGGCTACGATCCCGCCCAATACGTCAGCGAGCGTCTGCACGCCATCGCTTCCGACGGCACCCGCGTGCCACTTTCCATCGTGCATCGACGGGATACGCCGCGCGATGGCTCTGCCCCGCTTCTTCTTTATGGTTACGGGAGCTACGGAATCTCAGTGCCGGTCACTTTCAGTTCGAATCGGCTCAGCTTGCTCGACCGTGGCGTGATCTACGCCGTCGCTCACATCCGCGGCGGCGGCGAACTTGGAAAGCCGTGGCACGATGCCGGCCGCATGAAACAAAAACGCAACACCTTCACGGACTTCATCGCCGCGGCCGAACACCTCATCGCGAAGCGCTACACAGTGCCGGAAAAACTTGTCATTGAGGGTGGCAGCGCCGGCGGCCTCCTGATGGGCGCCGTGGCGAACATGCGCCCCGATCTTTTTGCCATCGTCATCAGCCACGTGCCCTTCGTCGACGTTTTGAACACCATGCTTGACGCGTCTCTCCCGCTGACCGTCGGCGAATACGAAGAATGGGGCAATCCGCAGGTCGCAGAAGATTATTTCTACATGAAGTCGTATTGTCCCTACACCAACCTGGAGCGGAAGGCTTATCCTGCGATACTGGCAAAGACGGGGCTGAACGACAGCCAGGTGATGTACTGGGAACCCGCGAAATATGTTGCGAAAATGCGCACGCTGAAAACCGATTCGAATCCGCTGCTGCTGAAAACCAACATGGGTGCGGGACATGGCGGCGCCTCCGGCCGCTATGACTATTTGCGCGAGATTGCGCTGGATTATGCGTTTTTCTTGACGCATCTGGGCATCGGGGAATGACCAGATCAAGGGCGCTCACAGAGAGAAAAGAAAAGGAATTAACACAGAAGCCGCAGAGACCGCGGAGGACACAGAGAAGAGTAAACCTGGAATGAGCGAGCCTACAACACCGCTGATCCAGCAGTATCACGCTATCAAGGCGCGCTACCCGCACGCCTTGCTGCTTTTTCGTCTTGGGGATTTCTATGAACTTTTCTATGAAGACGCGATCATCGCCGCGCGCGAGCTGCAAATCACTCTCACCTCGCGCAACCGCGAAAAGGGCCAGCCCATTCCCATGTGCGGCGTTCCGTATCACGCCGCCGAAGGCTATATCGCGCGCCTGATCCGCGCGGGCTTCAAGGTCGCCATCTGCGATCAGATGGAACTGCCCGGTCCGGGCAAAAAGCTCGTGCGCCGCGAGGTGGTACGTGTCATAACGCCTGGTACCGCTACGGACGTCGCCCTCCTCGACGCTCGCGAAAACAATTTTCTCGCTTCCGTGGCCAAACATGCGTCGGGTTCACCCATCGGCCTCGCTTACGTCGATCTTTCCACCGGCGAATTTCAGGCCACCGAATTCTGCGGCGTCCGCGCCGATGACGCGCTTCGCGACGAACTCCAACTGCTCCGCCCGCGCGAAACTCTGCTTCCGCGGCCGCAACAGCTTTTCGAAACGGCAAAGACATCGCTTCTTGAAGGTGTTGGTGGCGTGGAATCCCGCCTCGAAGATTGGGTCTTTCAGCGCGACTATGCCGAGCGCATCCTGCGCGAACAGTTTGGCGTGGCCGAACTCACGGGTTTCGGCCTTGACGATCACCCGCAAGCACTGGCTGCGGCCGGAGCCATCGTTCACTATCTCCGAGAAAATTCCGCGCGAGGAGAGCGCACTGCGGCGGCCAATGAAAACGCGGATGCCTCCGGCGTCGAAGCGTTGCGGCATCTCGACCGCGTCCGTTACTACGAGCAACACCATGCTCTCGTGCTCGATCCCGTGTCCGTCCGCAACCTGGAGCTGCTCGCGCCCATCTTCACGGAAGACGCCGGCCGCACGAGTGGACCTACAACTCTAATCGCCGCGCTGGACGCCACCGTGACCGGCATGGGCGCGCGCCTCTTGCGCTCCTGGATGCTCCGCCCGCTCATCGATAGCGAGGCCATCGACGCCCGCCTCAATGCCGTCGGGCACCTCGTCCAACAAACCGTCGTGCGCGGCGAAATCCGCAAGGAACTCAAAGGCATTCTCGATCTCGAACGGCTCACCAGCCGGATCACACTGGGTCTGGCGACTCCGCGTGAGCTCGTGGCACTGCGCAAGTCGCTCGTACAGTTACCGGTGCTGAAAAATTTCCTTACTCCGCAGCCCGCCGGGGGCAGCGAACTCCTTCGTCACCTCCATCAGGAAATCGACGAACTCGCCGACGTCCGGGATCGGCTGGAACGCGCCATCGCCGACGAGCCTCCGGCCCTGGCCACCGATCCCGGCATGATCCGCAGCGGTTACCATGATGAGCTCGATGAACTTCGCAACCTAAGCCAGCACAGCAAACAGATTATCGCCGCGATGGAAGAGCGCGAGCGCAAACGCACGGGCATTGGCTCGCTGAAGATTCGCTTCAATCAAATCTTTGGCTACTATATTGAAATCTCGAAAGCCAACCTGCATCTGGCTCCGGCGGACTACGAACGCAAACAAACACTGGTCAACGCCGAGCGTTTTACTTCATCTGAACTGAAAGAGTATGAACGAAAAATCCTGGCCGCGGACGAGCGCATCCTGGAAATTGAGCGCCAGCTTTTTGTCGAGGTGCGCTCTTCCGTGGCCGCGCAGGCCACGCGCCTGCGCCGTACGGCCGCAGCCGTTGCGCAGATGGACGTTCTCACCGCGTTCGCGAAGCTCGCCACGGATCGCGGCTATTCCCGCCCCGAATTCAACTCCACTGGCGAACTCCTTATCATCGGCGGGCGTCATCCCGTCATCGAAGAGCTGCTGCGCCAAAAGGGCGAGCGCTTCGTTCCCAACGATCTTTGCTTCGAGCCCGGGCGGCAGCAGCTTCTGCTCATCACTGGGCCAAACATGGGTGGCAAGTCCACGTATCTTCGCCAGTCCGCGCTGATCGTGCTGATGGCGCAGATGGGCTCCTTCGTTCCCGCACGCCAGGCGAAGCTGCCCATCACCGACCGCATCTTTACGCGCATCGGCGCGAGCGACAATCTCGCCCGCGGGCGATCAACCTTCCTTGTCGAAATGAGCGAAGTCGCCGCCATCTTGAATCACGCCACTCCCGCGAGTCTCGTGCTCCTCGATGAAGTCGGACGCGGCACAGCCACGTTCGATGGCCTCTCTATCGCCTGGGCCGTGGTCGAACACCTGCAGAAGCACACCCGCGCGCGCACGCTCTTTGCCACGCACTATCACGAGTTGACGGAGCTTGGCGACCTTCTCCCCGCGGTCAAGAACGTTCACGTCTCCGTCAAGGAAACGCCCAGCGAGATTATTTTTCTGCGCCGTGTCGAACCCGGCAGCGCGGACAAAAGTTACGGCATCGAAGTTGCCCGCCTCGCCGGGCTTCCGCGCAGCGTAATTGAACGCGCCCGCGAAGTTTTGAAGAGACACGAACAGAGCGAGCACGAACTCAGCGAGACGCTTTCCCCAGGCGCGTCCGACCTCGCGCACAAGAACGGCAATCAGCAGGTGCTCTTCACCGCTCTCGACCGCGAGGTTCTGGACAAGCTGCGCGGCGCCGACCTCGATCAGTTGAAGCCCCTCGACGCGCTCAATCTCCTCGCGGAGCTGAAAAAACAAATCTCATGAATGAAAAGCCCATGCTTGTTCTCGGCATGATGTCTGGAACCTCCGCCGACGGAATCGACGTTGCGCTGGCTCGCATCTCTGGCGCGCCGCCAAATCTGAACGCCAAGCTGCTCGGCCACACGTCCGTGAAATTTCCTGCTGCGGTTCGCAAGGAAATTCTTCGCATCGCCGAACAGCATCCCATCACCGCGGGCGCTCTTAGCCAGTTGAATTTTCGCCTGGGAGAAGTCTTCGCCGAGGCCGCCATTGTCGCGTGCCGCAAGTTGAGGATTGCACCAAAGAAAATCGCGCTGATCGGCAGCCACGGCCAGACAATTTTCCACCAAGGGAAGACCGTCAACTTCTTAGGCCGGCGCACCGCCTCGACGCTGCAAATCGGCGACCCGGCCATCATCGCCGCGTACACCGGCATCACCACCGTCGGCGATTTTCGCCCTGCGGATATTGCTCTCGGCGGTCAGGGTGCGCCTCTCGTCCCCTATGCGGACTATCTTCTTTATCGCCACCCGAAACTTGGCCGCGTTTCGCTCAATCTCGGTGGCATCGCGAACATTACAGTTCTTCCGCGCGCGGCCCAGCCGCAACAAGTCTTCGCCTTCGACACCGGCCCCGCCAACATGCTCATCGATGCTCTCGTCGCCCACTTCACGCACGGCCGACTGCGTTTCGACGAAAACGCTCGCCTCTCATCCCAGGGCCGCAGTATTCCCGCGCTGCTCGACGAGCTCTTGCGCGATCCCTATCTGAAGCTCCCACCCCCAAAATCCACGGGCCGCGAATACTACGGCAACGCCTACCTAAAAAAACTCCTCGCCCTCGGGCGACACCATCGCGCCAAGCCCAACGACCTCATCCGCGCAGCCACGATTTTCACCGCGCTCTCGGTCGTCGATGCCCTGAACCGTTTCGTCTTGCCCAAGACCAAGATTCACCAACTCATCGTTTCCGGAGGTGGCGCGCACAATCCCTTGATCCTCGCGCAACTTTCCGCCGCACTTCCCGACATCGAAGTCCTGCCCTCTGGGCGTCTGGGCGTTCCCGAAGATGCCAAGGAAGCCTTTGCCTTCGCTCTTCTCGCCTACGAAACATTTCACCAGCGGCCCGCGAACTTGCCCTCCGCAACCGGCGCCCGCGGCTCCGCAATCCTCGGTAAAATCTCCTATGCCCCGCCGCGCTAATCTCTCCATCCATCCTCGCCGGATTTTCGTTTCTTCGTGGATTTCTCCGTTCCTCTCTTCTCTGCGATCCGATCTCTGCGTCTCTGTGATCTCTGCGTTAATTCGCGTGGAGATGAATCAGGAAAAAAGGAAGGAACTATGCAGTGAAGTTCAGAAAATTCTCGCGGAAGGTCTTCCTTACTTGCCCTTGTGGTTCAACGACGTCGTTTCCGTCCATCGCCGCTCGCTCGGCGCATTCGGTCTTCCCTCCACCGGCAACTACAATTTTCTTACGACTCTTCATCCGGACGGAAATTAATTAACGAGCGCCGCCTCGAGCCGCCTAATCAGGTCCTACTCCAGCGCCTTCTCAATCTCCGCCACGGGAATCGCCCCTTCCCTGCCGATCCTCCAGGTGTCGCCCGTCAGTTCAACGATGGTCGAGGCCAGCGTACCGCCGGTTTCTCCGGTGTCCAGCACCAGGGGCACCCGCGAGCCGAGCTGCTTCATTACTTGTTCGGCGTTCGAACACGAAGGAAAGCCAGAAATGTTGGCGCTCGTCCCTGTGACGGGGCTCTCGAATTCATCGATCAATCGCCGCACCACCGTGCTATTCGGCCAGCGCAAGGCGATGCGCCCTGTGCCTGCGGTGACTTTGAGGGGTATGCGCTGCGCCGCGTTTACGACCAGCGTCAATCCTCCCGGCCAGAACGCCTGCGCGAGCCGCAAAAATTTTCGCGGAGCTTCGCGCGCGAGCAGAATGGCTTGTTCGATCGAATTCACGAGGATCGGCAGCGCCCTCGTTTCCGGGCGCCCCTTCACGCGGTAAATTTCATCCACCGCGGCAAGATTAAAGGGGTCGGCCGCCAGCCCGTAGAAGGTGTCCGTAGGGATCGCAATCACACTTCCGCGCGTCAGAAAATCTGCCGCATACCGCAGCAGGTTCGCCTCCGGGAATTGCGCATTTACGCGCAGCAGCTCAGCCGGCAATTTTTTGGCCTTTGGCGAAGTCGTGACGCCACCCTGCAGCGCCCCGCCAGCGCTGCCCTTAATTGGGCGACGCTACCATACCCCCTGTAACCCGCGCAATAAGAGCTTACTGGCGAACCTCTCCCGCAAGCCAAAGCGGGCCGCAGAATGACAAACATGGGTGTGGCATCGTCTGTTTCCGGAAAACCAATCGCTTAGATAAATGGCCACCAACGTGAGAGGAGAAGCAGAAAGGCGTAAGGGACGTTTCCGATTGCCCGACCGTACGCCCGGAATGTGCCGGGCGCGAACGGCACTTCCAGGCATAACGCGTTTCTCCGGACCTATCTGGCGGGTGTGCTGAATATGACATAAATCAAACAACTCTTCGTACATAGTTATGGCTACCGCGATTCCGAAGGCGGACATTTAGAATTTGGAGGACTACAACATGAACCTTTCACATCGTTACATCGCTTCGCTGTTCCTGACCGCTGCCCTTGTGGCGCCGGTGGCCATTATGGCCGCTCCTGTACCTCAAGAGGCCCGCGTTCAGCTCAGAGTCTTCGATAGACAACACAAGGACTATCACAACTGGGACGACAACGAAAATCGCTCCTGGGGGCAGTACCTTACGACAAAGCACAGGAATTCTCACGAATTCTCGAAGGCGAGCAAGAGGGAGCAGTCGAATTACTGGAATTATCGCCACTCCCATCCAGATAACAACTAGCAAAGTCACCACATCCGACGAGAAAACATAAGACAGCAAGAGAATACGTCTCGTCCGTAATACGTTACGGACGGGACGCCGGAGTGGTGCCACTCCGTTTGCTGCCTGGAATAGCTCCGTGGGATTAGCCTGAACAACAGAAACTTTGCTACCCTCCACGGTAATGGCTACGCGAGGAAAGATCGCGCGTAACGCTCGTCCCGCGAACAACGCGGCGCTTCTCACCAGCCGCGACAATCGCTGGCTCAAAGAGTTCCGCATGGCTTTGCGCGGCGGTCTGCCGACGGAAGGTGGTTTCGTCGGCGTCGAGGGCGTGCGTCTCGTTGAAGAAGCTTTGCATTCCGGTTGCCCGATCCGCGCCGTTCTTTTCAGTGAATCCGGCGAACGCCACCGTGAACGCCTCGCTCCCTTGATCGACCGCCCGGAAATCGCCTTCCCCACTCTTCGTACCACCGACCGCCTCTTCGAAGGTCTTGCCGATTCCGAACACCCCCAGGGCGTCGCGGCGCTCGTGAAGCCGCGCGAGACATCTTTCGATGACCTTGTCCGCGCTCCCGTTTCGGCTTGCGCTCCCCTGCTGGTCGTCCTGGCCGGTGTCCAGGATCCTGGCAACGTCGGGACCATTCTGCGCACCGCTGCCGCGTTCGGTGCGACCGGCGCCGCCACCGCTGCTTCCGGCATCAGCGGCACCGCAAACCCTTTTTCGCCGAAAGCTCTGCGCGCCTCCGCCGGTGCGGCGCTGCATCTTCCAATCCTCGCAGGCATGTCGCTTTCGATTCTTCTTGCGCAATTTAAGGTCGCCGGCGTTCGCACACTCGCTTCCAGCGTCCAAGAATCGCGCCAAGGTGAGCAGGCTCCGCTCCCTCCGTGGGAAGTCGATTGGTGCCAGCCGGTGGCCCTCCTCGTCGGCAATGAAGGCGCCGGTCTCCCCGAAGAGGTCGAGCGCAGCGCCGATGCGCGCATCCGGATTCCCATGGCCAGCGGCATCGAATCACTGAATGCCGCCGCCGCGGCTGCCGTCGTTTTTTACGAAGCCGCTCGTCAAAGAAACTCCGCGCCAGCTTCAGGCATCCAAACATCTGCCTCTGTGCGGCCGCCTAAAATAACGTGAGCCTCTTCTCAAAATTGCCGCCACCGGCCCCCGAGCCCGACGTTCCCGCTGCCAACCAGCCGCTCGCCGAGCGCATGCGCCCGCGCACCCTCGATGAATTCATCGGCCAGGAAAGACTTCTCGGTCCGGGCAAGTCCCTTCGCGTTCAGATCGAAAACGACAATCTCGGCTCCATGCTCTTCTGGGGACCGCCCGGCTGCGGAAAAACCACGCTTGCGCGCCTCATCGCGCGTCTCACCAGTTCCGAATTCGTTTCCTTCAGCGCCGTTCTCGCCGGCATTAAGGAGATCAAGGAAGTCATGGCTGTGGCCGAGCGAAAATCCCGCTCCGGCCATCGCACCATCGTCTTCGTCGACGAAGTTCACCGCTTCAACAAAGCGCAGCAGGACGCTTTTCTTCCTCACGTCGAAGCCGGCCACATCATCTTCATCGGCGCGACCACAGAGAATCCTTCCTTCGAAGTCATCTCGCCGCTGCTCTCCCGCACCAAGGTCTACGTTCTCGATCCACTCACCACGCCGCAAATCGCCGAGCTTCTCCGCCGCGCTCTTAACGACAAAGAACACGGTTACGGAAACGAATCCATCGAAGCTCCCGACGACATCCTCTTTCGCATCGCTTCCTTCGCGAATGGCGACGCCCGCGCCGCTTACAACACGCTCGAGCTCGCCGTCCGCAGCGCGCCTTCGAACGATGCCGGCGCGCGCTTCATCACCCCGGAACTCCTCGAAGACGTGCTGCAAAGAAAGCTCCTCCGCTACGACAAAGCCGGCGAGGAGCACTTCAACCTCATCTCCGCCCTGCACAAATCCGTCCGCAACTCCGATCCCGACGCCGCCCTGTACTGGCTCGCGCGCATGCTTGAATCCGGCGAAGATCCTCTCTATCTCGCGCGCCGCATGGTGCGCATGGCCAGCGAAGACATCGGCCTGGCCGAACCCGGCGCGCTCGCCGTTACGCTGGCCGCGAAAGATGCCTTCGATTTTCTCGGCGCGCCCGAAGGCCATCTGGCACTTGCCCAAGCCGCCGTCTATCTTTCGCTCGCGCCAAAATCCAACGCCGTTTACACTGCCTACGGCGAGGTCATCGATGACGTTCACAAAACCGAGGCCGAACCTGTGCCTCTCCACATCCGCAACGCCGTCACCGGTCTAATGAAAAACATCGGCTACGGGCAAGGCTACAAATACGCCCACAATTTCGATGATAAAGTCACCGACATGACCTGCCTCCCCGACAATCTCGCCGGCCGCGCCTACTACAAGCCCACCGACCAGGGCTTCGAGCAGCGCTTCCGCGCTCGCCTCGACGAAATTCGTAAGATCAAAGCTCGCACAGGGCACGAACCGAGGGAATGAAATGAAACGGATTGTTTTTTTCTTTTGTTTGTTTCTTATCAACCCTGCTATGCCAGCAGGAAGTCAATTAGTGCGACCTGGCGTCACGGGGATCGCCTATGTGCGGTTCTACGCCAAGAACGTTGAACAGTCTCGCAATTTCTACAACACGACTCTTGGTTTGCCGGTCATGACACACTGTCCGGCCCCTGTCACTAAGGTGTGTATCACGATCAACGGCAATCAGGAACTTCGGATAACCGAGGCTGAAAACGACGCATCTACGAGTCTTCTTGCTGAAATCGCCTTTGCGACCCCGGAAGCCGATGCGATGCGCCGGTATCTTCTCAGACGCGGATTACACCCGACTGACATCACATCGAGATCATCACTTAACCGACAATTCTCGATTTCCGATCCGGAGGGCCTCAAGGTCACGTTTGTTTCGCAGCCCGAGGTCTATGTGGTTTGGCGGGATCCGAGTCCGACGACCAGCCGAAGTCTCATCCACGCCGGATTTGTTGTTCACGACCGCTTAGTTATGGACCATTTTTACAAAGACATCCTCGGATTCCGCCCCTATTGGCATGGCGGAATGAAGGACGACGAGACAAGCTGGGTAGCCATGCAAGTGCCCGAGGGTACGGACTGGGTCGAGTACATGTTGAATATTTCTCCCACAGCAAACAAGCACACGCTCGGCGTCATGAACCACATCGCGCTCGGCGTCCCCGACATCCACGCCGCAGAAGCCCAACTTCGCAAGAACGGTTGGACCGGCAACGAACAACCCAAGATCGGCCGCGATGGCAAATGGCAACTCAATCTCTACGATCCCGACGACACTCGAGTTGAACTGATGGAATTCACGCCAACGCAAAAACCCTGCTGCGCCGAATTCACCGGCCCCCACCCCGGACAACATCCATGATCAGCTTGCTCCTCGGCCACCTTCGTAAGATAAAATCGCGCGTGGCACCAAACTTTCAAGGGAGTCTCATGAAACCCATCGCTCTTGCCCTCGCCGCCACTTTCCTCTCCTTTCCGATCGCCGCTCAGGACCAACCCACGCGCCCGCCCATCACCGGCATCGCACACGTCCGCATCTATTCCACCGATCTTCACAAGTCGCTCGATTTTTACAGCCGCATTCTGGGCACGGCGCCACGCAACGCGGGCTGCACGGGCCTGACGCGCCCATGTTTCATCGTCAACGACAGCCAACAGATTCAGTTGTCACAAGCGGTTTCTGCCCCTCCCACAAACCTGCTTGCCGAAATCGCCTTTGCCACACCCGACGTAGTCCGTATGCGCAGCTACCTCCTTGCGCATAACGTCGCGGCTGACCCGGTTACCAGGGATATCAGTGGCGTCGCGCATTTCGTTCTCCACGATCCCGAGGGCAATACCATCGCCTTCGTGCAGCTTCACCCTCGCAGCGTGTTCACTGCCCCCGCCGAACAAATCAGCACGCACATGCTTCACGCTGGCCTCATCGTCAAGGACCGCGCGGCCGAGGATCGCTTCTACAAAGAGGTCCTCGGCTTCCACGTCTACTGGCATGGCGGAAGGAAAGACGACGAGACCAGTTGGGTAGACATGCAAGTCCCCGATGGCACCGACTGGCTCGAATACATGCTCAACGTCCCGGCCAACGCAGACCATCACGCTCTGGGCGTCATGAATCACATCGCCCTCGGCATCCCTGACATCCACGCCGCGGAAGCGCAACTTCGCAAAAATAGTTGGACCGGCAACGAACAACCGAAGATCGGCCGCGACGGCAAATGGCAGCTCAATCTCTACGACCCCGATGACACTCGTGTTGAACTGATGGAATTCACGCCAACGCAAAAACCCTGCTGCGCCGAGTATACTGGGCCGCATCCCAAACCATGACCGCTCGGTTCCCTCTTCTCCGTGCCCTCTGCGCTCTCTGTGCGCTCTGTGTTAATTCTTTTTTCCTTTTTTCTTCCGCCTCCCCAGCTCAAAATCTTGACAAGCCTCTCCAATCTATCGATGAGGACATCACCGCCTTTGCCTACGCTCCCGACGGCCGCATCGTCTACTCCGTCTATCGCAAAATCAAAACAAAAGTCTTCGACGCGCTCGAGCACGACGACATCTGGCTCCAGGACGCCAACGGCAAGCGTCGCCGTCTCCTCGAAGGGCAAAAATACACTCGCGGCACGCAGCCCTTCAGTTACCTCATCGATTCCTTCCGCTGGTCCCCCAACGGCCGTTTCATCCTCGCGCAACTCCTCGTCACCACCGTCCTTGATGACAGCGGCAAAACGGAAGACTCTCTCCAAACGCTTCTTTTTGACGACAGCGGCCACGAAATTCACATCGCTAAAGGCGAGAGCGTCATTCCCGATGCCGCCAATCCCTTCTTCCTTCCCGACAATGTCACCATCGGCTTTCTCTCCGAAACCGTGAAGCCCCGCCTGCTCTTCTCCTTGAAATCCACGCGCATGGATATCGGCCCCCTCAAATCTCCTCAAGATGGCCGCACTTTCCGCGACGTCTCCCCCATTCCGGGAGCGATTTCCATAGCCGCTGTCGAGCAAGACCGCGCCATGAACGGCCCCAACCGTCTCCAGCGCCTCGATCTCTTCACCGACAACGACAAGGAGCTTGCCACGCTCGAGAGTTACGAAGGCGGCCTCAGCGTCTCCCCCAGCGGCAAAAAAGTGGCTTACTTCATTGACAAGGAAATTCTCGAAATTCGCGATCTCACTTCACCCAATCGTGTGGCCCGTCTTCGCATCGGCCTCGGCGTCTTTCGCTGGTCGCCCGACGAATCCCGCATCCTCCTCAAGCGCTCCCTCGAGAAAAAATCCGGCGATCTCGTCTGGATCGATCTTCCTCCGCTGGCGCCGATCCCCGCGAATCACGAAATCTCCATTTCCCAGCCCACGCCAATTCCCATCCTTCACGGCCTCAGCTTCCGCGATTTCGCCATCTCTCCCGACGGCCGCTCCCTAGCCGTGGTCATCACCGGCAAACGCAATCTCCTCGTCTTCCCCCTCCCCCGCTGACTCCTCCCTCCTCTCTTCTCTGCGCCCTCTGCGTCTCCTCTTCTCTTCCTCCGCGTTAAATCTTTTTCTTTCTTTCTTTTTCCCCTAAAATAAAAAACCCGCGCAACGTAGCCGCGGGCCGCCTATAAATGCGAATTGTCACTCCCCTATCGCTTCAGCTCTCCAACTCTCCTCCGATGCTCCACCAAAATGCAAGCATCCTCGATCACCACTATCCCGGCCGCCCGCGCCCTCTCCGCCGCCGCTTCGTTCTCAATTCCCGACTGCATCCAAACCACCTTAGCCCCAACGCGAATCGCGCTCTCCACCACCAGCGGCACATCCTCCGCCCGCCGGAACACATTCACAATTTCTATTTTCTCCGGCACATCCTCCAGCCGCGCATAACTCTTCTCCCCCAGCACGTCCCTCTCGTTCGGGTTCACAGGAATAATCCGGTAGCCCGCACACTTCATGTATTCCGTCACGCCAAAACTCGGCCGAGTCGGATTCGAAGACAATCCGACCACCGCAATACTCTTGTATTTTTTCAGGAGTTCGAGAATCGCATCACCGCTGGCTTGCGTGACGCCGTGCTTGAAATCATTCGCGCCACTCGGGAGCAGTACTCTCATCGCGCCGCGAGTTCGCCTTTGCCCGCGCGCTTCAAGATCACCCGCGCCATGGCCGACAAGCATTTGTCATTTTCTTCCGCCGTCCCGACCGAAATGCGGATCGCTTCCGGAAATCCCATCCATCCTAGCGGCCGCACGATCACGCCCATCTGCAGCAGATCATTGCTCATCGCTTGCGCATCCGGACCCGCCACAATAAACACAAAATTCGCCTCGCTCGGCACCGGCCGGAATCCCATCCTCGCCAATCCCTCGCTCAAGCGCTTCCGTTCCGTTGCATTCGTTTCGATGCACCGGGCCACGTGTTCGTTATCATCCAGCGCTGCCAGCGCCGCAGCCTGTGCCACTCCCGTCGTATTGAATGGCGTTCTCAATTTATTCATTGCGGAAAGCAGCCCCGGCCGCCCGATGGCATACCCGATGCGCAGTCCCGCCAATCCATAAACCTTCGAAAACGTCCGCAGGATCAGCAGATTTTTCCTCTTGCCGTAAGCCTCCACCGCATCTCGCAAGCCCATGCTCACCGCGTAGTCGATATACGCTTCATCCAGAACCACCAGCACGCCATCCGGAACGCTCGCGAGAAATTCCTCGAATTCCTTGCCCGTGAACGCACTTCCCGTCGGATTGTTAGGATTCGCCAGATAAATCACGCCAGTCTTCGGCGTGATGGCTCTCGACATGGCCTTCAAGTCAAACGCAAACTCCCGCTGCGGCACCAGCACCAGTTCCGCGCCGCTCGCGCGAATCGCCACGGAAAACGGCGCGTATGTCCCTTCCGATGTCAGCCCCTGCAATCCCGCGCGCAAGAGCACCCGCGAAGCCAGATCAATAATCTCGCTCGATCCCAGCCCCACGAAAATCTCTTCTTGCGAAACTCCCCGCCGTTCCGCCAGCGCCTCCCGCAGCAAATGCGTTCCGCCGTCCGGATACCGGTTCGAATCTGCCAGCACCGCCCGCGCCGCAGCCATCGCTTTCGGCGAAGGCCCCAGCGGATTTTCATTCGAAGCGAGCTTCACCGCATGAATCTTTAGCTCGCGCTCCACTTCTTCAATCGGTTTTCCCGGAACATACACCGGCAGCCCACGCAGGTAATCCGGTATCAGGTCTTCAATCGTCCGCGTCATCTCTGATAGTTTACTTCCTGCGAGGTCCGGCCGCCAAACCCGCGGCCGGGCACAGTGGCCATACTCTAACTGGCGTGTTTGCTCAGGAGCGAGCGTGCAGCTCCCCGTTGTAGTGGCCGGTCTTTAGACCGGTGCTTTTCATTCTACAGACCCTTCAATTTCTCCACTTCCCTCACTGTTAACGGGCGGTATTTTCCCGGAGGCACATCCAGAAGCAGCGGTCCCAGTTGCACGCGCTTGATTTTTTCCACCAGAAACCCCACGCTCTGAAACATCCGCCGAATCTGCCGATTCCGTCCTTCAATCAGAATCACCTCATACCACGGATTCGCCCCGTCCTCCGCCAGTCGTATTTTCGCCGGTGAAGTCTTCACCCGCGTCCCATCCTCCAGTTCAGTCGTGACTCCCGCCCGCAAACGCTCGATCGCCCGCTCGTCGGGCTTCCCGCTGATTTTTACCATGTAGGTTTTCGGCGCGTGCGAACCGGCTTTCATCAGCTTCTGCGCCAGCGCTCCATCATTCGTCATCAGCAGCAATCCTTCGCTCGCGTAGTCCAGTCGCCCCACCGGATACACGCGTTCAGGACATTTCTTCATCAGCTCCATGACCGTCGGCCGCCCCTCGGGATCGCTCACGGTAGTCACATAACCTTTCGGCTTGTGAAGCATAAAATACAACAGCCGCTCGCGCTGTTTCAGCGGCGCCCCATCCACGCAAATCAAATCCCGCTCCGGATCCGCCTTCGTCCCTTGCTCCACCACAACTTTTCCGTTGAGCGTCACCCGTCCCGCCGCAATAATCTCCTCAGCTTTGCGCCGCGACGCAATCCCGCAAGCCGCCATAATTTTTTGTAGTCTTTCGGAAGCCATGGTAAGAAACAACCCTACTCAGAGGTGTGCGCTGTATTCGTGACGTCCTCGCCAGCTACGAGCAGGAACTCGTTCTTGGCACCGGCAAGTCGATTTTGCCGGTAGGGCCTGTATTCTTCGCTGTCGTAGAACTTCAACGCGGTTTCTTTGGACGGCCATTCGACAATCACCACCATTTGTAGTGGTTTTCGGCCGCCTTCGATCTTCTCGATTTTCGGCGTGCGCGCCAGATATCGGCCGCCCCAACGCTCCACCATTCCAGTCACATTCGTAATGTAATCGGGGACCCAGCTCTGATCCGTAACCTCGATTTCTCCGATAAAGTAATACTTCATCCTGGACCCTCTCTTGTAGTGGCCGGTCTTCAGACCGATTCTTTTCTCTCCCTTTTCGGCGCCCAGCACAACATTGTCATTCCGAGCGAAGCGAGGAATCTGCTTTTTCTCCTCTTCTCCGTGTCCTCTGCGTTCTCTGTGCCCTCTGCGTTAAATTCTTGTCTCTTTCTTTTCCTTCCCCACTCTTCTCAAGTTTCCCCAACGTCTCCGCTTCCTTCTGCTCAATCATTCGGTATCTTCCCCGCGGAATTCCCTCCACCGACAGCGGCCCCAATCCAATCCGTTTCAACTTCTCCAGCGGATGCTTTTCCTTGAACAACACCCGCCGCAACTCCTCCTTCTTCGAATCCCGCATCCGCACTTCATACCAGAAATTCGCGGCGCGCCCGCGCGTAGCGTCCGGCTGCCGCACCGTTTGCATCCGCACGCCAATCTCTTTTCCCATCCGCTCAAGATTCGGCAGCGTCAACATCCCCTTCACCTTGACGTGATAGATCTGTTCCAGATGCGCCCAGTTTTTCAGCATCTCCGCCGCCAGGTCGCCGTCATTCGTCAAAAACACCAGCCCCGACGCCGCATACTCCAGATTTCCTACCGGAAACACGCGCTCCGGCAATCCCCGCAAACAGTTTCGCAAAGTCTTCCGCCCTTCCGGGTCCGCCATCGCCGACACCACTTCCGGCGGCTTGTTCAGCAAAATGTAGACGCGCCGCCCTTCCTTCGCCTCTACCACTTTCCCCGCCGCCTCAATCCGGTCCTTCGTCGCATCCGCCTTACTCCCCAGCTCGCGCACCACGTGCCCATTCACGCGCACCTGTCCGCTGAGGATCAGCAGCTCCGCATGCCGCCGCGAAGCAATCCCCGCTCGCGCAATTATCTTCTGTAATCTTTCCTGCATTTTCGGATTTCGTCTCTCTGGAAAGGCTGACTCGCTAGTCTAATCTTCGCCCTGAACTTTAACGCGCAACCAAAATACCGTCATTCCGAGCGAAGCGAGGAATCTCTCTTTTCTTCTCTGCGAACTCTGCGTCCTCTGTGTCAAATTTTGTTCTTATTCCCCCGCCGCCACTGCTTTCCGACCTTCGCCACCTTCTGCTTCCGGCATCCCCTCATTATTCGCTGCCGTCTCTTCCAACAATTCCTCCCGCGCTTCCATCGCCGCGCTGGCGGATTTCTCCGCCGTCGGCTCGCCGATGCTCGCCTCGTTCGTCGAACCTTCCCCTGCCGGCGCGAACCCTTCATCGCTTCCCAGCGCTTCCCGCGCCAGCGCCTCGAACTCCTTCAAACTCGGCAACTCCTCCAGATCGCTCAATCCAAACCGCATCAAAAACTCTTTCGACGTCTTGTACAAAATCGGCCGCCCCATCACTTCTTTCCGTCCCGCCGTCGTAATCAAGTGCTTGTCCAGCAGCGTGCTGATCACCCCCGAAGTGTTCACGCCGCGAATCTCCGAAATCTCCGGCGAAGTCACCGGCTGCTTGTAAGCTATCACCGCCAGCGTCTCCAGCGCCGGCATCGAAAGCCGCAACGGAGGCCGCAAGCTCTTGATAAACCTTCTCACCACGTCATGCTGCTGCGGCTTCGTATACAACTTGTATCCGCCCGCCACCGCGCGAATCTCGATCCCGCGCTCTTCGGCCGCATAACTTGCCACCAACTCGTCCAGCGAAGCCTGCACCGCCAGCTTCTCTTCCCCCAGCGCGCGCGCCAATTGATCGATCGTAGCCGGCTCGTCCGCCGCATAAATAATCGCTTCCAACGCCGCTTTTCTCTCTTCGTTAGTCATATGGGTCTTCTTTGTAGTGGCCGGTCTTTAGACCGGTTCTTTTCCTTTTCGTCTCTGTGTCCTCTGCGCTCGCAGTGACCTCTGTGTTAAATTCTTCGTCTTCTCTTTCAACTTTCAACTGTCGACGGTTAACTTCTTTATTTATATTCCTCATCAATTTGCTTGATCCCGCCGCTTTCATCAAACACCAAATCAAACATCTTATGCTTCCGCACCACAATCTCCCCAAATTGCTTTTCCTGCACCAGCGCCACCGCCTGCAGCTTAACCATTTCCAGAACCGCCAGAAACGCCACGATCATCGCGTGTCGCGAAGGGCACGCCTCAAAAAACTGAATCAGATTCACCGAATTGTCCGCGCTCGCCAGAATCTGCGCCCGCAGCGCCGCGATCATCTGCGCCACGGTGAACTCTTCGTGCCGCAGCTCGATCCGCGAAACTTCCTTCCGCCGCTCCAGCACCTGCTGGAACACTTTCACCAAATCGACCAGCGAAACCACCAGCTCGCCTTCGGTCCCTTCGTCGTTGTAGAGCGACTTGTCCGGCTTCGACCACACGTTCTCTTCAATCTGCTGCTTCTGGTACAAAAGCTGCGCCGCGTTTTTAAACTTCTCGTGCTCCACCAAGCGTTGCACCAATTCCGCTCGCGGATCACCCGTCGCGTCTTCCGTCTCCCCCAAAGGATCAGGCGGCAGCAGCATCTTGCTCTTGATATAGATCAGCGTAGCCGCCATATAAATAAATTCCGCCGACACATCCACATCCAGCTCTTCCAGCTTGTGCAGGTACTCCAGGTATTGCGCCGTAATTTTCGAAATCTGAATGTCATGGATGCTCATCTTCTGCTGCTTGATCAAATCCAGCAGCAGGTCCAGCGGACCCTCATACATCGGTATGTTGATTTTGTACGGCGTCGCCATTTTTCAGTTCTCAGTCGTCAGTATTCAGTAAGAACAACGCGCAGCATTTTCCTTTGCAGCTGCCGGCACACCCTGCGATCTTACTTTTTCTTCTCTGTGTCCTCTGTGCTCTCAGCGACCTCTGTGTTAATTCTTATTCCCCCATCTTTATGCCTTAGCCGCCGATCCACCAATCTCTTTCCTCTTCTTCTCCCAACCGAAAACCGCTTCTCGTACACGTTCCATGGTTCCCTGCGCGACCG